>JABLTR010107827.1_pt1 | contig 30623 bp, 26 predicted proteins | sample 7160071 | NCBI WGS metagenome assembly JABLTR01 (sample SAMN14651230, study PRJNA627086) | human gut metagenome | isolation source: feces | host: Homo sapiens | reverse complement strand
ATAATACGGAGGACAACTGCACCGGCAGTGCTGATAGAGGTATGCTTTATAAACAATCCGGATGACATGTCACGGCTTGACTGCGATGCGGCAGGGAGAGCGATAGCATCCGGCATACTCAAGATGTATAGCGATAATATTTCTGACAATGCGCAGCAAGACAATACGGCCAGCGGCGATGAAACCAATACAAGCAGCAAAGAAGCTCAGGTGCGTCAGGCTAAGACAGCGGAATTACAGCGAATATTAAACGAGTGGTACGCAAGCGGGCTTAATGTCGACGGCATATGGGGCCCAAAAACAGCCGCGGCGTGCGATAATAATTTGCTTAAGTACAAAAGCCCCATGATAAGGACAACATATGTAACGTACATACAGCAGCTGTTGGGTGTCGCCGGATTTGCCACCGATGTAGACGGTGCATACGGTCCAGATACCAAAGCTAAAGTTATCGACTTCCAGCGTTCTGCATCTCTTTCCGTCGACGGCATTGTCGGCAAAAACACCACAAAATCCCTCATCGACAAGTTTGTCGAGATTTATAAAAATTTGTAGACTATGGATAATCTTGTACTTTCCGACTGGCTTTATCTTATTTCCGCTTTAGGAGTAATTGTCGCCCTAATAGGAAATGTCGGCGGTATTATAAGAAACAGAAACAAAGAAGCTGCCAGATTAGCCGGCATGGAAAAGGATATTAAGCACATACGTGAAAAAGTCGATATAAACGATGTTACAATGAAGTCAATTGACTCAAAAATGGATGGTATCGATAAGCGCCTTGTCGCCGTAGAATCCAGCACCCGACAGGCCCATAAGCGCATTGATGAATGGCGCAGCCTGCTGTAATGATTTCGCATTTTTTAGCCGTGTTCTTATTTTTTATTTATAAGGAGCGCTTTATATTGCGCATAAGCCCCACTCTTAGTTAAATCAAATATTTAATACTTTAAAATCAGATTTTGTCCGGCATAGAAAATATATTTATTGCTTTTTACTTTTTGCAATGAAAAACTCAATTCTATTTACGGAAACTCCCCCTGTTCTTGTGAGAATTAGTTTTTCTAAGGCAGTTACTATAAAAGCGGGCGGCTAAACAGCCGCCCGCTTTCTCTATTTTATACAGCAATCTTTGTCTGTGCAAATTTTATTTAAACTTATGCAATTATAAAGGACCGCGCCGCAATCAGCACCTTGATGCGCCGTTTTACAAAATAAACATATATAAATTAAATTTCATATTTCTTTATACGTTTTACCGTCTCCTCAGCAAATTCAGTATATATGCTTGCACCTTTTGCAATATATTCTTCATTATCCTCCTTACCGCATATCATAGCAAATACATTGCCTATAGCGCGCTCTTTCTCTTTGCCGCGCTTTAACGCAAGATAATAAAAAGACAGCTCGCCGGCTGAGCATATGTCATTATACAGCCGCTCATCCTCCTGCTTTACCGCCTCTAAAAAGGAATTGAGCGCTACATTACTTACATTCTCATCCCGGATATTGTCTTCTATTGAGCTTATTGCAGAAAATGACAGCAATATTCGCTTATTATATGCATCAACATCATTGTCGTCATATGCAAAATCATCGCTGTCAAACACAAGAGATACAAGCTCACGGCCCAGTTCATCCGCTTTGGTCAGTCGCCCGCTTTCTTTCTCCGTAAGCAGATTGTCGGCTATTTCTTCTATGTCCTCCTCAGGCTGCATATCTTTTGACGGACGACTGCCGACTATTTTCATATCTCTGTCCATTTCATCAAAAGCCATAATTATTTCTCCTGTCTCTCTTTATATTCCCTCAGTGCTTTCGCAAACTGATCAGGGCAGGACGTCCCCTTATATCCGCATTCTATTCCCGACAGCTTTTCTATTACATCATCTATTTTCATGCCCTCTGTCAGACGCGCTACGCCTTTCAAATTGCCGTTACAGCCGCCTGTAAATTTTACTTTCTTTATTACATCGCCCTCTGTTTCTATCTCTATCTCCCTTGAACATACGCCAGAAGGCCGGTATTTTATTACAGCCATAAACATCTCCCATTATTATTTCTATTTTATCCCTATATTATAAATGCTTTTTTATTTAAGTCTTAAATTTTCTAATTTTGCTGTACGGTTTAAGCTGACTGACAATATATTTCCGAATAAAACAATATTGCCAAGCGTGGGTAAACAGCAGTCAGAATATTTGCCAAATATATCGCTTAAAATATTCCAAGACGGTTATATCTACCCCGCCATACCGATAAGGCGTTCAAGCTCGCTGTCCGGAGTTACGCACATTCCGACCTGCGCGGGCCGTGATGTAAACATGCCGTGGAAGTCACTACCGCCCGTCTTGATTAAATTATATCTATCGGCAATTTTTTCTATGCGCTCACTGTCGCCGGGTCTGTTGCGGGAATGCCACACCTCTATACCGTCGATATATCCACCCGCTGCAAGCTCCTCCGCCAAGTCAAAGCTGTCGTATACCGGCGGATGTGCAAGCACTATCACCGCACCCGACGCACGCGCCGCTTCTATAATTTCATACGGGTCGGGATATATTATTTTCTCCGTGAGTATACCACTTTCACTGTTCAGCAAATAATTGAAATCTGCTCCAAATATCGATGTGCAAAATCCGGCGTCCATTAACCCTTTCATTATGTGCTGCTTATATATCGACTTGGACTTTTCAGTGCGTTTAATAAAAAATCTCTCGTCTATTGAAAAATGCTCCGCCGCGCGTTTTATCATTATCTCGCCGGCCGTACGACGGTCAGACAATATTTTATCGCAAAGAGATGCTAAGGGGCCCTTATCTTTCCACATATAACATAATATATGCACTCTGCGTTCGCGTTTATAATCATACGCCGACATTTCTACGCCGGGTATTATTTTTATTCCATCTATGCTTGCATCGCCCTCATATAGCGTATCATGATTAGTAATCGCCACTGCCTTAAGTCCCGCGTATTTCGCGAGCTGAGCTATTTCCTCCGTTTCCATGCTGCCGTCAGACAGCACTGTATGTATATGAAGATCTGTCATTTCCAGTCATCCCTGTATATAATTTATTTAAAAGATATATAAATCATTATTAAGCAGCAATAATGTTTAAAGTAAATCTTTCTATGCCCGCCTGTAAAGACGTTTTATATGCCCTACATCAAAATCTTTTTCTATTTATTAGTATAACCCCTTTAATAAATTTCGGCAATAGAATATTATGCAATTTTTGGTATTTACTAAATGAAAGTTTTGTAATATAATATATCAGCATACAGTAGTTACCTACTTTAGTTATAAAATGCTGCATATTGCAGCAGAAAGGTCTGCTAGAATATGATTGAGAAAAACGATTCTTTGCTTCCATTTACTGTTATAGACAGGAGATATAACACGGGTATAAAAAGTCCGCCTACGGTTTTATGTGAAACCGATTCTGTGGATGATATGCTCAAGCTGATTGTCCCACCTTCCACTATTATAGTTTATGTGGACAATATGGGAATATGCTATAATAAAGATGGCTCTGTGGTGTTGGGCAGCCTTTATGATGTTTGTTGCAAAGTGGCCTGTAAAATGCTTCTCACGCTTTATGTGCGCAGCGAGGCGGCGGCTGATTTTGTAATAAACTTCTGCAAGCAGTATAATATTATGGATATTTCGGTTATGTCGGATGACATGCAGCTTGTTAAAAAAATGCGCGAAGCGCTTCCTACTGCCCGCGGAGTTATAGATTTCCGCGCTATGACTGAAATTAAAGAGCCTATGAGCATAGTTTCTTCTGTTAATTCGCATCATGCCAAAACCGCAGTTATAAACGGCAGCATAGCTTCACGTCCGCTCCTGCGTTATCTCCAGCAGCGTATGATTACAGTATTTTTATTCGACGATTCTACATCTGATACAGAGCTGCACTGCATAATACAGTATGGGCCCAATGGTATAATTACTGCAGACCCGGATAAAATACGCACAGCTTATGAAATTTATCCAATGGAAAATACTATTGTTCGTCACCCGTTCATAATAGGACACCGCGGCATCCCAGATCAGGCGCCGGAAAACACCATGCCCAGCTTTAAGCGCGCTGTTGAGTGCGGTGCCGAAACTCTTGAAACCGATATACACATTACATCTGACAAACAGCTTATTATAATGCACGATGATAACTTCGGTCGCACATCTGAAGGCAGTGGGCTTGTTCGCGAAATGACATTTGACGAGCTTACTCACACTACTGCTGATAAGCTGTGGAAAGGTACACAATATGAAGGCGCGCTTATTCCCTCATATGAAGAATTCCTTGAATATAATAAAAATAATGACTGCGTACTTTTTGTCGAAATAAAGGAAAATAATTCCGAGATAGTAGACAAATTCCTAGAAATTACTGATAAGTATGACATGCGTTCACATATCTGCGTGATTTCTTTCTTTACAGAAATGCTTCAGTATCTGCACAAAAAAGCGCCGGATATATCGCTGGGCTTTTTATGGCTCATTATAGATCCTGAAAAGGATGTAATGGAAGAATGTGAGCGCCATATTAATTTAGCGACGGAGAATTTCGCCTGCATGGATCTTAATATAAACCGAACAAACAGGTATTACTATGAAAACCTTATGCACCGCGGGCTTACCGCGTGGCCGTGGACCTATGAAAATCCTCCGGGAGCCGATAATTTATATAAAGAGTATTTTTACGTTATGGGCGGCATGACCACCAACAACTGCGAATGGACGGCCAAATATCCTGTAGACTTGACATCCGAAAAGTCGGTTTATTCTGTGCCTGCAGGGCAAAGCATTGACATAAAGGGCTTTGTTACAAACAGACTTAAAAATAAGTCGCTTGCTGAGTGCGACATCTTCGTAACGGACGGCAGAGAATATGTATCTGTCAATGGCTGTAAAGTAACCGGCGTACATCCGGGCAAAGCTTCTATAATACTCCGCCACACTTTCCCGTTCGGAGATTACAGCATGACCATTTACTCGGTGCCTGTTGAAATCCTTGTAACGGAGGCTCCGTCGCAGGATTAACACAGCTGCTTATACAGAATAATTATCCCGACTGATTAAATCAGCCGGGATTTTTTATTATATTAATATCTATTACAGCCACTTAGTCAAACAATCTACAGACTGCTAAACCGACTTGTCGAAAGGTGCACACAAGTCTAACCAAAAATATTGCTGGGCAGTTCCTTGCTTATGCTTTCCTAAAGCGCTTTATCTGCCAGTAAAATCAATATTTGGCCGCTTGGGCGAAAGTATAATACTTTCTACACTCTGCAGCCAAAATTATAATGTTTTTATGCGCGGTCGACGCTTTATAATCCAACGCTAACATGCGGCAACATACGCCCCGCAAGGCTGCCAGACTTATAAAGCTACAACCTATACGCAAATCTGCTCGCAGCTGGATTTATAATATTCTGCAACACACGCTGTCCGACGCCGAGTTGCCAGCACCCGGCTGATGCGCCCTTTCCGGCTTTTTTATCGATTATAAAGCCTTAAAGCTATATGCCGCCGTATATAAATAATTATTTTAACTCCACGACCGTTACGCCGCTTTCACCCTCGCCATATGTGCCGAGCCTGAAAGACTTGACGTGCTTGTTTGTCCGCAAATATTTTGTAACGCCGGTGCGCAGTGCTCCGGTGCCCTTGCCATGTATTATCGTTACAGTTGTAAATCCGGAGAGCACGCAGCTGTCTATAAATCTGTCCATATCGAGTATAGCATCCTCTACCGTCTGCCCGCGTATGTCAAGCTCCATATTCGACGTCTTAGTCACCTCTGCCCGTTTGCCGCGCGATGCGCTCCTTGGCGACGCCTGCTTATTCTTTGCTTCTGTAAGGCGTAAATTATCAAGCGGCACGCGCATTTTCATTATCCCGGCCTGAACAAGCGCCCATTTTTCTTTTTCAGGTGCATCGAGCACAATGCCGTTTTTGCCTATATCCGCTATTACAACACTATCTCCCGGCTTTAATGCGCGCGGCAGTGTGTATTTTTCCGAAATCTGTCCTGTCACCGGGTCAGCGGCGTCCTCCAGCTTTCCTATTCCGGATTTTACTGCTGCACGCGCCGCACGCAGCATGTCGGCCGCAGGAGCCTCTCTTTTCTTAAGCTCCTCCAGCTCGTCCAGCAAATTCATCGCCTCGTTTTTGGCCTTATCGACTATATTCCTTGCCTCGTCACGCGCCGACGCTATGATTTTTTCCCTCTCTTTTTCCAGCTCGCGGCGGCGGCTGTCGTAATCTGATTGCATGTCCTCAAGCTCGCGGCGCAGCTCATGCGCCCTGCTCTGCTCCTTTTCTGCTTCAGAACGCGCGCTTTCCAGCGCCTGCACAACGCGGTCAAACCGCTTATCCTCTTCAGATATGAGGCTGCGGGCATGCCCTACTATCTCCGGCGGCAGTCCAAGCCGCTCAGATATTGCAAAGGCGTTTGAGCGGCCCGGCACGCCTATCAAAAGGCGGTAGGTTGGTTTTAGTGTATTTACGTCAAATTCGCAGCTGGCGTTGCCCACGCGCTCGGTATCCAGCGCATACGACTTGAGCTCGGCATAGTGCGTGGTCGCGGCTATTTTGCTGCCCACTCCCTTTATATGCTCAAGCACCGATACGGCTAAGGCGGCACCCTCCGCAGGGTCAGTACCGGCGCCCAACTCATCTAAAAGAACGAGCGAACGCTCATTAGCCAATGATATTATATTTATTATATTTGTCATGTGCGATGAAAATGTAGAAAGCGACTGCTCTATGCTCTGCTCGTCACCTATGTCTACCAGCACATTTTCAAAAAATGATACCTCCGATTCATCATCCGCCGGTATCATTAGTCCGCACATGGCCATAACGGTAAGCAGACCTATTGTTTTCAGTGTCACCGTCTTGCCTCCGGTATTGGGTCCAGTTATTACCAGTGTATCGTAATCTATTCCAAGACCTACTGTCACCGGCACTACCCGCTCTTTGTCTATAAGCGGATGCCGGGCGCGCTTAAGCATTATGCGGCCGCGATTGTTAATCTCCGGGCGTATGGCTTTCATGTCATATGCCAAGTTTGCGGCGGAGAATATCACGTTAAGCTTTACAAGAGAATTGTAACTGCTTATAATGCTGTCGGCAAATTCGCCCGCCTGTGCAGAAAGGCCGGCGAGTATTCTCTCTATCTCCGCTTTTTCGGCGTTTTGCAGCACCCGTATCTGATTATTCATCTCCACTACCGCCATAGGCTCAATAAACAATGTCGCGCCTGATGCGGACGTGTCGTGCACTATGCCGCTGACGCTGCTTTTATATTCCGCCTTTACGGGTATGACATAGCGGCCGTCGCGTATGGTCACTATAGCGTCCTGCAGATATTTTACCACCGACGCCTGATGTATCATGCTGTCCAGTTTGTCCTTTATGCCAGAGGAAGCGGAACGTATTTTGCGGCGTATATCCGCAAGCTGCGGTGACGCGCTGTCCGCCATTTCGTCCTCAGACAGTATTGAGCTGGTGATAAGCTCTTCAAAATATTTATTCGGCACAAGCTGCGCAAAATATTGTGATATGCTCATTTCTTCAATCTCTGCAGCATCCTGCGACCACTCGGCAACCGACCTTACGGCGCGCAGCAGCGAGGCAATGTCAAGCAGCTCGCCCATGCTGAGGGTGCCCCCTGTTTCCGCCTTTCTCAGCTGATGCGCGACATTTCTCATGCCGCCGAACGACGGTGTGCCGTGCCGCGCTTCAAGCGTATATGCATCAAATGTAAGCTGCATGCGCTCGCGCTGCTCATCCTCGCTTTTGGCGGGACGCAGGCTCAGCGCCGCTTCACGTGCGTCATCACAGGCTGTATATCCGGCTAAGCGCTCAAGCACCTTGTCAAGCTCCAGCGCTTTTAAATGCCGGTCAAGCTTATTCATAATTTATCCTCCATAAAAGCGTTTTCTGTTTTTATTTACTCATATTTGTTGAAATCCTTATGGATATAGTCATATATTCCCGGTTTGCTTCTCACGCAGTCCCAGCATGGATTTTAATCATCCAAAAATGCTGCTTAAACAGCAGGTAACGCCAATCATATAATTCCATTTTTGACCGAATAGTAAAAATCCAGCGTTTTATATGTCCTATCAGTCTGGGAAAGCAGATATTTTTCCGTTATGTTCGACAAGAACTCGAGCCCTTCCTCTTTCAGCGAAAAGGCAAATATCTTCGTCATGTCGGCATAAACAATATGCCGCATCGCCGCCAATACGCCGGCGGGCAGCTCTGTATATCTGCTTACAGCCTCGCCGGCATTTGCAATGCAGTCGCTGCAAAGCAGATGCCCGTTTACTTTATCAAAGTACATCTTTGCCTTTTCATACTCACCACAGGCAGAGCAGGCCACTAAATCCGGCTGATAGCCCGACAGGCACAGCAGGCGCAGCTCGGTTACCGCCTTTATCAGGCTAAGCGGACGGCTGCCCTTTACTATATTATAAAACGAGCGCAAAAGCAGTTCTACATATTCCGTTGCCGGTTCCTCCTGCGGGGACAGCGCCATGAATATCTCACAAAAATACTGCGCCAGCGATAGCTTTTCAATATCTTTGCGGATATCGAAAAATACCTCTATTGCCGACGCTTCGTTTACTATATATGTATCCTTATTTTTAAACAGCGTGATATTGGAGTAGCAAAAAAGGCCTGTCGCTGAAGCGTTTTTACTGCGCAGCCTTTTGGCGCCGTTTACAAACGCGGTTATTGCTCCCCTGTCCTTTGTAAGTGCGGTTATTACGCGGTCATCACCGCTTATATTCTTCTCTCTTATTATTACTGCGTCTGTCGTCAGCCGCATTTTTAGCTTCCTTTCCCGCCTGTACCATGTCTCTGGCGCAGCAGTATGACAAATAGTCTATTACCGACCCTGTCTGCAAGAATTTATTCCAAGCTTTATTTTCGTCGCGCATATTACTTCCCCTTTTTTAATCGCTGTTAAGAGTATTTGTTTTTACAGCCAATTTATCAGAGGTAATATGCGCCTCAATTTCCATTATTTTTATGTATATTTTATTAGTAGGCTAATAATCGTCGCCTCGCATTTATTTTATAATGCCTGAGATAATTTATGCAAAACTGTCGCAAAGTCTTACTTTTTCTCACGCTCGAATATCAAATCTATCGTTTCAATATAGCCGCCCTTGTTCTGATAAACAGGAATACAGCCAACATAGCGCCATCCCGCTGCCGCGCGGCGGCTGATTATTTCTAAGTGCTCCTCTGAACCCCTTTGCAGGCCGCCGAACAGGCCATAGCCTGTTGTGCTCATTTCAATTCGTTCAAATTCATACTCGTACATCTACTTCATCCCTTTAACTATAGAGGGTACGCATCTGGCTCATTGTGCCCAGAAAATAGGCAAAATAAGCCTGCGCCTATTAGCTTGTGCTCATAAATTATTCAAATCCGAACGACCTTATAAGCCCCTCTCTATTGCGCCAGTTTTCCTTTACCTTGACCCACAGCTGAAGATTTATCCTGCATCCAAAGAAGTCCTCCATATCGCTTCTCGCAAGAGTGCCTATGCGCTTAAGCATACTGCCGCCCTTACCTATTATTATGCGCTTATGACTTTCTTTCTCGCAGTATATATTAGCCTCTATATCTATTATATCCCCGCTCTCACGCTCGGAAAAACGCTCGGTGCATACGGCAATGCCGTGCGGTATCTCCTTATCCAACAAAAGCAGCATTTTCTCGCGTACAATCTCCGCTGCCATTACCCTCTCCGGCTGGTCGGTCAACGCGTCGTCGGCAAAATAATGCGGGCCGGGTTTTGCCTCTTTCAGCATGTAGTCAAGCAGTGTGTCCACCCCGTCGCCGGTGAGCGCGGATATTGGAATTACCGCTTCAAATTCAAAAAGGGCACTGTACTCGGCTATCCTGCCAAGCAGCTCTTCCTTGTTCTCTATTAAATCTATTTTATTAAGCGCAAGATATGCCTTTATGTGCCGTTCTTTAAGCCGCTCTATAATCTCAAGCTCTGCAGGTGAAACGCCCGAGCCGGCGTATGCGACCAAAATACAGCAGTCTACGCCCGACATGCCTTCGCTAATCGCCTTGACCATGTGCTCGCCAAGACCAGTTTTGGGCTTATGCAGTCCCGGTGTGTCGAGAAATACAAGCTGCGTTTCATCCTTTGTTAAAACACCCATTATGCGCGTGCGCGTCGTCTGCGGCTTGTCCGTCACTATGGATATCTTTTTCCCGCACATATAGTTCATCAGCGATGATTTTCCCACATTCGGACGCCCTACTATGCTTATAAAGATAGATTTCTGCTCTTTCATCTGCCCTCCGTTTTGCCGTTTTAATAAATTAACGTCCCGTTTATTCACAATATTCAATAAATTGCCTGCGTATCGCTGCCAGCGTTATATCATTAAACGGCGGTACTGCTTTTTACTACATACGTAAAGTACAGGCAAGTTTAAACAGCTGCTGATTAATTTTTCGGATGTCCACGCCGGCTGCGGCAATACGCCGCATGCTAAGTCGGCAACACAGCGCCATTAAAGATTAAAACTATGCAGGCAAGTCTCAATCACAACAGATATTTAATGTCTCCGCCATTCGCCGAAGTATTATTGCAGCAGGCTCTGCCAGACGATTATAAATCCTCCAAGCCGGTTACAACGGTCCTCGGCAGTCCAAGCATGCTCATTATATTTTCTTCCTTTTCCCGCATCTTCATCGTGTCGAGTTTTGATTCGTGGTCATACCCTAAAAGATGCAGCATGGCGTGTACAGTTAAATATCCTATTTCACGGCGGAAAGTATGCCCGTATTTGCGAGCCTGCTTTATCGCAGTCGGAACTGATATTACAATATCGCCAAGCATCTTTGCGCCCGTTTCAGGGTCTACGTCATATTGACCGTTCTCACCCATGGGAAATGACAGCACATCTGTAGGCATGTCCACATTGCGGTGCTTTAAGTTTATCTCCCTTATCATCTCATCATCCACCAAAGTTACGCTCACTTCCCATGAGCCGGTGAGCTCTTCAAGCGTGATTGCTGCGTTACAGCATCTCCTTATCAACATGCGTGTACCTGTAGGAATTTTTACCTTTTTCTGTTCGTCTATTATTTGTACCTTTACTTTATCCACGCTGTCTCCCCCTTTCATAATATTTCTCATACGCTTTAATTATGTCCTGCACAAGTCTGTGCCTTACAACATCTTTATCCGTCAGTCTTATTATGGAAATATCGTCCACGTTTTTCAGTATCTTTACTACCTCCACGAGGCCTGACTTTTTGCCCTCGCCTAAATCCATCTGCGTTATGTCGCCGGTCACAACCATTTTGGAGTTAAAGCCCAGACGAGTAAGAAACATCTTCATCTGCTCCTGCGTCGTGTTCTGAGCCTCGTCAAGTATTATAAAACTGTCGTCCAGCGTCCGGCCGCGCATATATGCCAGCGGCGCAACCTCTATTGCGCCCTTTTCCTGATATTTCTGAAAACTTTCAGCGCCCAGCATGTCAAACAGTGCGTCGTACAGCGGCCGAAGATATGGGTCGATTTTTTGTTGTAAATCACCCGGCAAAAAGCCAAGCTTTTCTCCGGCTTCTACCGCCGGACGCGTAAGTATTATGCGGCTTACACGCTTTTCTCTGAATGCCGCTACCGCCATGGCCACCGCTAAATACGTTTTACCTGTACCCGCAGGGCCTATGCCAAATACTATCGTATTATTGCTTATTGCCTCTATATATTTTTTCTGCCCTAATGTCTTGGGCTTTACCGGCTTGCCTTTTGTTGTTATGCATATACAGTCGCTGCCCGAAAGCTGCGTCAGCTCGCCCTCTTTGCCATCCTCAAGCAAGGACAAAACATATCTTACGCTTTGCTCGCTTATGCTTTCCCCGCGCGATATCATCTGCATGAGCGTTGTAACCGCACGTGTGGCAGCACTTACATTGTCCGGCTCGCCTGTTATCTTTATCTCATTCCCGCGAAGAAATATTGATACATCCAGCGCCTTTTCTATTTGTTTAATATTTTCATCGAAATTCCCAAACAATCCCAACGTTGCTTCCATACTGCTTGTTTCAACAGTCGCTTCTGTCATACATTCTCCTTTTTTATCAGGTACTCTATAATTCTTATAAGTTTTTGTAACATCTATACATATTTTAACTCATTCTGTGTCATTTATCAATATGCTTTCCTCAACTCCTATGTTCTCTCGGCATAGATATTTCACCGTCAATATAAGACCTTTTTCGTCATATTGTACAAATTCCTGCCTTTCCAGTATTTCTGCGCTTTGATATCTCGATTTTTCTATCTCTTCTATCTGCTGACGCGCCTGATTTAACGCCTCATCTTCAGTTAACGTCACGCCTACGTTTTCTACAAAATAGAAATTGCCTGTGTTGATTTTTACCGGCATATTTACTCCGCCGATATTCATGGTCCAGCTGCTTAGTTCCAGCTCATATTCGTCTTTTTCGCTTCCCAAGTAGAGAGGAATTTCTATACCTAAAAATGTAAGGACTCGTTTTGTTTTTACCTTGCCGGTGCGTACTTTTTTAACCTGATTATAATCCACTCGCACGCTAATCTCGCTTTCCGTTTCTGCAATTACGCTGCCGGAGGCGTGCAAAAAGCTTGCCGTGCCGTTTAGGTGGTCAACTACTCCGCTTATCAGCAGGTCTCCCTTGACGACGGCGTCGCCCTCTTTTATATTTGACAAGCCTTTGTAAACGTCTACGCTAACTATTCTACCATCGCTTTTAGCCACTATGTTGCAGGGAGTAATGTCCTTATTCGTATCCGTCGGCTCGGCTTCGCTCACTTCTATTACGGCGCTGGTGCCGTTAAGATTAACCGCTGCCCATGACAGCTCCGGCATGCTTAGCAGCAGCTCGTGCCGAATTTTTTCCGTATCCACTTCGTCTCGGCGGACGCCCTCGGTCATGCCTAAGCTTTTCAGCACCGCCTGTATTTCCGCCGTCTCTACTCTGTTATTGCCTTCTATCTGTATATTCCACACAGAAAGCGAGAGCGTGTATATCAGCACTGCGGCGACGGCGGCACCGGCAAACAGTCCGCTGCGTGCTCTAAACTTGCGCAATATAAAGGGCAGGCCGTATCTTCTTGTCACGCGCGGGTGCATTAATGTTTTTTTTGCTATTCTGCGCAGCTTTTTATAGTCCCTTGCCAGTATATATGCGCAAATTTTCTCCTGCTTTTTTATTATTCCCCATATTTTTATGCCGTTATATGAGCAAAGGTTAATAAACCGCTCGCAAAAAACTCCCGTCGCTTCAAATTTTACATATCCAAGCAAAAACCTTAAAAGGCGGATTATAAACATATTTTAACCCTCTGTCTGCATTATTAGTTTTTATAAAGATTTCCACATCTGTACTTATTTGCAGACGTCAATGCATAACAGATTATCACATCATATCAGCTTCGGACGATTTTTAAAATCTGATAGTTAAAACTGCAATGCCGCTTTTTTATCCATAGTATAAATTACACGAAATTTGACTGACAGATGCCGGGCATTAAAAATCTGTGCAGAATAATATACACAAATATTATCTCCGGCACATTGCAGATAAGCCGGCAATTCAAAGAGCTCCGCTTGTATTAGTCAGCAAAATATCTTAGCCGCTCAATGACGAAAAGCATAATGACATGCGCCCGCCGATGGTACAAACAAATTAAATCTGCCCCAAATGAGCAATCGCTGTAATTTTCTGCCCCTATGCTTTTATTTTGCCAATGTGCGGACTTTATAGCTCGCGTTAAAGCGTTTACTCCGTTTTTCGTCCGTCAGGATTGATGGAGGCCGTTCAAATGCGCCGATTAACAAGCAAAGCAACTTTTTGCGCCCGGTCTTAAATTGATATAAGCTGCCATCGTGCATAATTAAGCTCAAATCATTTCAGCTGTGTATTGGCCGACTTATTTTTTATTTAGAGCGTTAATTTTCAAACTCTACGCTTACTATAAAGCCCTTTACTGCGGCGTGGCCGGGCGAAAGCGATTTTATCTCCAGCTCGCTGCCGGTAAACCTTATTATTGAGCTGCCCGTGCTTAGTCTTATTTTATCGTCGCTGTATTCAAGCACGCCCTTGCAGCCCTCTATTGTCGCCTCCCTGTTTGACGAAAGCACTATCTGCGCGCCCTTTGTCAGCGTACCTGCAGGTATGTCTAATGCTGAGCTGAGGCTTTCCAGCGCGCCTAGCATCGCCTCTTTTTTACTTTTAGGCATAATTAACCCCCTTTTATATGCCTGCAGGCCGGCAGCATTTTGTCGGAATATATTTTTATATTACACCTTTGCCGCCTGCTGTTTTTAAGAAATGTCTAACTATTTGAAAACTTATCTTAAATTTTATCGGCCGCTTTAAGCAGCTTAAATCACAGCTTTAATGCTTTTACCGGCTATGATGCTTAATTTAGCCTTAAATTAAAATATGATTTATTTATTATAAAAATAACTATCAAGCATATATATTAATAGCTTTGAAACAAATGGCCATGCTCTTTTAAGATAATGAACTGATATTCCTTTAATTATGTGATTTATTTTATGCTGGCGGCAGAAATGGATTTTGGCTTTTGACACCTTGGTGTGCTGACGCACACCAAGGGCGAAAAAGTGAAAAGGCGCCGTGGCGGCACATTTTTGGCATATCGGCTTTATTTCCCGGCAGCTTAAATTAAGGATGAAATAATTATATGTGCAAAAGTTAAATGGAGGATTAATATGATATCTGCTTCAATAAAAGCAAAAGCCCCGCTTTACATAGCCGCTGCCACCGTTATAAGCTTTGGCATATGCCTTTTTACTCAGGGTGCGTCGGCGCAGAGCGGGGCGTATGACGGCCTTATCATATGCGGCCAGATTATTATTCCGTCCCTGTTTCCGTTTATGGTGCTCTCCTCTTTTATAACTAGGTCGGGTATAGCGTCGGTACTGGGAAAAATATTTTCTCCCTTTGCAAAGCTCTTTCATATGCCGTCTGGAGCAGGACTTCCTCTTTTTTTATCGTTTATAGCCGGATACCCCGTCGGCGCTTCTACCGCATCGCGTCTGCACAGCGACGGCGTGCTTGACAAAAACGACGCCTTCAGAATGATGTGCTTTGCCGTATGCGGCGGGCCGGCTTTCATTATTAAGGCTGTAGGTCAGGGTATGCTCGGCAGTACAAAGGCCGGTGTGCTTTTGCTGACTGCGCATATCTCGGCCGCTGTTATTTTGGGAATTTTCTCCGGAATTATAAGCCGGATAAAGTCAAAGCGTAAAATTGATAATCAGCCCACACCCAGCCAAATCAATTTAAAGCACAGCATGCCGGACATGCATCGCTCAAATATAAATACTGCCTCTGAAAAATCCGGCATTAGCTCTAAAGGGCGCAAATCAGTTGCCGACGCTTTTGTGGAATCGGTTCACGACAGTTGTATGTCCATGTTCCCAATGTGCGGCTGCGTTATAATATTTTCCTGCATACTCTCTATTATCGCATCATTTAACCCGCCTACATGGCTTAAAACGTCGCTTGGATGCATACTCGAAGTAACGACCGGCTGCTTTGGCGCCGCTAAAGGCGGCAATCTCGTATTTATTGCCGCCGTGCTCGGATTTGGCGGGCTTTCGGTCTGCTGCCAGGCCTTTTCCGCCGCCTCAAACCTTAAAATAAATTACCTTAAATTTTTTGCTTATAGGCTTATGCATGCGTTTTTATCCGCCGCGATAATGCTTGTACTTCAGACGCTGTTTCCCACAAGTGTAGCGGTATTTGGCAGCACAGACGCCGCCGTTACCGTTATACCAAGCTCATCTTCTATTCCGGCATCGGCAGCGCTTATTTTTATGAGCATCATTTTCCTATGCTCCACTTCAAAAGGAAGGCTGGTGCTCAGGCGAAAAAAGTGATATAATTATTTTGTAATTATGCATGCCGCATATATCTCATTTTTATATGGCATTTATGCATTGCCGCTTTATCCGCTTTGTGTTTTAGATATTTCATATTCACCTTTATCCGGCATAATTACAAATTAAAGCTTTACAGCGTTCTCGGAGTGATAAACACATGTCAAAGGCCTCTTTATACAATACCCAAAAGCCCGCCTGTGCATACTGCCGCTACGGCATACGCAAAGGGGACGTAGTTTTGTGCGAATATAAAGGTGTTGTAGACACGACATATAAGTGCCGCAAGTTTAGATATGACCCCATTAAACGCGTTCCAGCGGCCGCGCCTGTGCTGCCTGACTACAGTGAAGAGGATTTCAGCATAGATTAATTGCTTGGTTGGTATTTGTCTTTAAGCTTAAAATGCATAAAAAAGTCCACGCCGAAATTTCTCGGTGTGGACTTTTATTTTTTAATACGGATTTTAATTGCTAAAGCTGTTTGTCTTTATTAATCCCTGTAAGACGTTTTATGCCAAAAATACAGCTTAGCCTGCACTATATTCCTACAGAATAGTTCGGCGCCTCTTTAGTAATAACAATATCATGAGGATGGCTTTCCTTTAAGCCAGCATTGGTTATGCGCACAAACTGCGCTTTCTCCTGCAGTTCGGCAATGCTCCTGCAGCCGCAGTAGCCCATGCCTGAGCGCAGTCCGCCCATAAGCTGATATACCGTGTCGGAAAGATTTCCCTTATACGGCACGCGGCCCTCAACGCCCTCCGGCACAAACTTTGCATTTTTGTCCTGGAAATATCTGTCGCTGCTGCCGCTCTTCATAGCTACTATAGAGCCCATGCCGCGGTACACCTTAAACGAACGGCCCTGATAAATCTCTACATCGCCGGGAGACTCATGACATCCTGCAAACAGCGAGCCTATCATAACCACATCGGCACCGACGGCAAGCGCTTTCACAATGTCGCCGGAATATTTTATACCGCCGTCGGCTATTACCGGTATTCCTTTCTTTGCGGCCACGCACGCTACGTCGTATATTGCAGTGACCTGCGGCACGCCGATACCGGCGACCACGCGCGTCGTGCAGATAGAGCCGGGGCCCATACCGACCTTTATTGTGTCGGCGCCGGCGTCTATAAGAGCTTCGGCACCCTCAGCCGTTGCCACGTTGCCGGCTATGAGCGTAATATCAGGAAATGCCGCCTTTACCTTTTTTACTGTATTTATCATATTAAGGCTGTGACCGTGAGCAGAGTCAAGCACCAACGCGTCTACCTGCGCCTTGACAAGCTCGCCGGCGCGCTCCAACACATCTGCCGTGCCGCCTATCGCCGCCGCACACAGCAGACGGCCGCTGCCGTCCCTTGCCGAGTTGGGGTACCTTACCGCCTTCTCTATATCCTTTATCGTTATGAGGCCTTTTAAATAGCCGTTCTCGTCAACTAATGGAAGCTTTTCTATTTTATGAACGCTGAGTATCTCCTGCGCCTGCGTTAGCGTCGTACCAACCGGCGCTGTTACTAAGTTTTTCTTTGTCATGACGTCGTCTATTTTTACATTATAATCTGTCATGAATCTTAAGTCGCGGTTTGTAATTATGCCGACAAGCTTGCCGTCACGGCATATCGGCACACCCGATATCTTATATTTCGCCATGAGCTCGTTGGCTTCATATACATAATGCTCCGGCGTTAAGTAAAACGGATTAACTATTACCCCGTTCTCTGAGCGCTTTACCTTGTCGACCTCGCTCGCCTGCTGCTCTATGCTCATGTTTTTGTGAATGGCGCCGATACCGCCCTCGCGCGCTATGGCGATCGCCATCTCAGATTCTGTTACAGTATCCATAGCCGCCGTCATAAGAGGCGTGTTGAGAGTTATCGTTTTTGACAGACGTGTCTTTATATCCGTTTCTTTCGGGTGTATGTCTGCATACCGCGGTATAAGCAGTACATCGTCAAAGGTTAAACCCTCTTTTGCAAATTTTTCTTCAGCGTTCATGTTAACCATAATAAGCCTCCCTTTTTTTCATTAAAATTATATATTAACTGTCCTTTGCAGCAGTCAACATAAATGCCGTCGCCTTTGTAGATTTATACTTTTTCGCTAAACTTTTTATAATAAATAAACTGCCCAGTCACTTCACTCGGAAATGATGAGCATATTCTCTATCGTCAAAGCGCCTTTTAAGGAGCATTTATTTTATAATTTTAGTATTTTTTCGATTATACATCAATATATTTATCACGTCAAGCTATTGCCGGCATATTTTTATACATTTGCTGATTTTCTGCATTTTCCAACAATTTTTTTGTATTCGTCATAACTTATTAATGTATTTATCACTTCAAGCAGCACCTTTGTCGAAAGTCTTTCCGGAAGTCTAAGTTCTGCTTTAAAACGTTTTCTAAGCTCAGCGGAATCTTTCCGGCCGCAAAGTCCATCCTCGTAAAAATCCGTCATGGTGACGCCGGCGCCGCTTACTTCTCTTTCTTTTATCGCGCCGGCTTGCTCCAGCGCCTCTATTATCACCTGCGTCTTTAACCCCTCAACGCCGAGCTTGCCCTCTGCCGACGGATGCGCCTTGCGCTTTTCTTTGCCGAATATATCCGGAATATAAACGTTTATAATCTTGTCCGCCGGTATGGCGGATTTTAAATATGACCTTATTTTAAATCCCGCCGCATCAGAATCAGTCATTATTATAATTCCCGTCTTTTCCGCCAGACGTTTTATCATATTAAGCTTCTGCTTGTCCTTAAATATATTAAACCCGCCGGTTTCTATCACCACGGAATCTATAATAGATTTAAGCTTTATTTTATCGTATCTGCCCTCAACTATTACGGGCCGGTCAAGAGTTATCATATTCTACACCGCTTTTATCTGCCGTATAAGCGACATTATAAGAGTTTCCATTATTATATCTGCATCGACGCCAGAGCTTTTTATGTCAGCGTCGGTATTCGCTATTGTTTCTATAAGCGAGCGTATTTTTTTACCGCTTATGTTGTGTGCAAGACGCGCGGCGTTTTTGAGCTTCCAGCCCATTGCACCATAACCCATGTCCGACGCCGCCTTTTCCATAGGCACACCCCTGTCCGACGCCGCTGCCGCGCGGTATATGTCTGCAAAACCGCTTGATATTACCGAAAGTATTATTATATTTTCCACCTGTTCATATCTCAGGTTGTTATAAAGCGTCAGCGCCTTTTGGGCATTACCCGACACTATTGCCGCCGTCATGTCGTAAACCGACGCCGTCACCGACACCGTACATATCTTATCTATGTCATTCCTTGTTATAACGTCGTCGCAGTAAAGGCAGAGCTTGTCCACCTCGCTCAGTAATTGCTGCAAATCGTCGCCGCAGCGCTGAACCATGTAATTGGCCTCAGACGTCGGCAGCGTGCGGCGCTGCTTTGTCGCCCTGTCGCACAGCACCTTCGCAAGCGACATGCCGGTCCTGTGCTCCAGCAAAACCGTGCAGCCTCCCTTATTCGCCGCCGAAATTATCGACTTTACCTTTGATGAGCGCTTATAGTCAAGCTCTACGGAATCAAACCAGAACACCGTAACGCCCATGTCTGGCGGCTCTGACAAAAAGACCTTCATCTCTTCAAAATCAGGCTTTGCCAGTTTTTCAAAGTCAAGATCGCATATAACATAGCAGCGCCCGTTGCCGGAAAAGTCCGGCATCTGCACCTTGTCTAAAAAGTCCGATACGTCAAAAATTTCGCCGCTTAGCTTCTCCGTCTCTGCCGGAGAGGCGGCGGCTATTTTCTCAGCATAATACTGCTTTAAATATGCGTCCGGCCCGTAAAGCAGGTAAACCGGCTTTAAGCATTTGGATTTTAATTGCGCTCTTAAATTTTCTTCTTTTATTGCCGGCATGCTACATTCCCCGCCTTATCTTAAAATTGCCGTTGTCCCGTATCTCTATTATCATGTCATTGTCAACCGTCGTATAAGCGGCTATACCCATCTCTTTCATCCTGTTGAACACTTTGTCCTCTATGCGCGCCGACGCCCCGACTATCACCGCCGCGTCGCTGTAAAGCTCTACCGACTGCGGAAACGACGCGCCGCATATCAGCACGTCCGCCGGACTGTTTTCCGTGTCCGCGCCCGGCCCCGCTATTATCACAGAGGCATCTCCTGCGTGCAGTATCGAATAATTTTTGTCAGCATTGCAGCAGACATACACATTTTCAAATATGTCTATCCTATCGTACCCCGTCAGCTCAATTTTTTCAATCCCCTCCATGCTTAGAGAAGAGAGCGGCTGAGTTCCGCCGCTATCCGGCGGGCTTATTAGGATGTTGGCATCAATCTGGCTCATTACCTCCGCTGCATTGGCGCTGAAATATTCATCCAGCTCAGGTACTATAACAGTGTCTATCTCTCTTATGCCGCGTCGGCGCATATAGTCCTTGAGATTATAAACCGCAGATGCATCGCCGCCGCAGCCGATAAGTACAGATTTATTCCCTCGCGTCAGCATTACCATCTGACCCGAACCGGCGCTTATCACGCCTATGTGAGTGACGTCTTTATATATTATACCATAAGATACCGTGCCGCAAACCAACGCTACGCAGGTCATTATGGCTGTCCATTTTATTACGCCCTTATGACGATGCAGCAAAAAGGCCAAAGCCGTGAGTATAAGCGCGCCCGCCAGCCATAAATAAATATAGCGATAAGTTGTGGGTATAGTCGCAAATGGTATTTTTGCCATAATATGCGCTACCGCAATTATATACTTGGCCATAAGTCCGACTATTACCATGCCGGGATATACAATAAAGCCGGTAAAGGGGACAGCCGATATTGCCAGCAGCGAGGCGGCAAGCACCAGCATTATAAGCGATATGTAGAGCGTCAGCAAATTTGTCACTATGCCTATAATCGAGATATATCCAAACTGCAGTATCGACACGGGTATCAGCAGCAGCGTGGCCGCGAGCGTCTGAGCGGTGGAAGAATACAGCATCTTTACTATCCGGCGCGCTCTTTTGGATTTTGGAAGATATGCCCTGCGGAAAAATCTCGTGATGGGTCCTGTAAGAAGTATAAGCCCCAAAGTGGCATACGCCGACAGCTGCAGCCCGACATTTATTGCGTTAAAGGGATTTATCAGGCACATTATAATCACTGCGACGGCCAGAGAGTTGAGACTGTCGGCCCGGCGGCCGAGTGTGAGGCCCAACAGATAAATTATATTCATTATGCCGGAACGCACAACCGATGGCGAAAATCCCGTAACTGCCATGAAAAGTATAATGGGTCCGATAGTAATAAGCGCGGATTTTCGCTTGCTTAAAAGTCTGTGCAGCAGCAAAAAGCAAAACTGCACTATTATTCCCATGTTCTGGCCCGAAACCGCCAGCTGATGATATATCCCGCTGTCCCTGAAATCCGTCTTTACTTCGTCTGATATGCCGTCGGTTATGTTGAGGGCGACCGAACTCACTATAGACGCTTCATCATTTGGCAAATATTCGTAGATTTTATTGTGCATATACCGCCTAAGCATTACCGCGTAATAATACGGAGGACGGTAGCCGTCGCTTTCGACTTTCGTCTCAGTGCCGCCGCTGATGAAGCCTGTTATATATACTCCAGAAGAGTAGTTAAACGGTTTTGAGCTGTCGGACATAGCGTGAAATTCTACCGTGGTGCTTATTTTATCATATATGTCTGCATACAGCTTTGAATATGTATTTACCTTTATCTTTATCTTCTGCGGCGCTTTGTCATAGCCTATGCTCTCAGTCTTAATGGTATATGTATATCTGCCGTTGTCGCTTTCAATTTCGTCGACAATTCTGCCTGTAACGGGAAGCTTAAGCCCGTCGAGTATCTGCACCGGCTCTACAAAAATCAGCGTAAAGCTCACAAACATTGCTACGGCCGCCGTGACCGAAAAGAGCGATATTGCATATTCCTTCCTCTTGCGAAACCTTTTTACCGACACTGCAACAATCCCGCCGGCCAGCGATATTATACCGCAGATTATCGCCGCCGTCAGGCTTATATAATTAACGGCGATGAGCGACATAAAGAAAACTAAGCCTATAAGTGCAACAGGCCGTTTTATCATATTGCTCACCGCCTTCAGCTTTTATTTCAGGTTAACAAGCTATACGCGTCTTTACATATGTAAAATTGATTATTTCTATCTCACCAATCTGCTTAAATACTTGAGCTAAAACATGATTAAAATCACAACCGCCTATTCAGACGGCATTTACATATTTTTACCAAATCATTGCCTATGCCGATAACTATGGATATATTTTATCACCCGTCGTGGCAGCGAGCTGCTTGCATAAATCTTTAATTCTGATTTTGTGTGCAGCACTCTGTGCTGTAAGCCCGTCGCGCCGGCGCTTTTGAGCGCCGATGCGGTTCATCTTTTCGCAAAGCTTGTCTTCTTGCACCGTACAGCTTTAACCGCTTTTGCTTTATTCGCCCTGCTTCCAGACAAGCTGCGCATATGTAAAAGTACAGCAAATCGTCTGTACAGCTTATTGCCGCAAGTCCGATAAATTTACGCTTAATGCGAAAACATAAACAGCACAATATCTCTTTCGGCTCACTTGCTGCCTTTTCACCACACATAAAGCGGCAAATCCGCTCTATTCCCCCACAGCTGCGGAGTTACTCATGTAAAGATGCGGCGGTCTGTCAGCATCATTTGCGATGCAAATAAATTATGCCGGTGCAGCCGTGCCCAAGCATAGCCGCAGCAATAGACGGCTTCTGATTTAGCAGTCCGCTTCAAAAGCACAAATATCCCGCAGCGCCCACTTGAGCTATGCACATAATTTCGGCCGTAGAAGCCCGCTCTCAGCCTATTTATTAAAGAGGGGGAGCGGCTCTAAAAATATTATATCGTCCCTGTTTGCAGCGTCGCCCTCCGCCAGTACGGAGCAGGATGCAACAATATCTCCTCCGGCGAGCTTTACAAGCTGACGCACCGCTTCAAGCGATTCGCCCGTGCTTATGACGTCGTCTACAACAAGTACTCGGCGACTTTCCATCATATTTGCTTCCGCTTCGCTTATATAAAGCTTCTGCACGCCCTCCGTTGTTATCGACTTCACATTTACTCCAACCGGATTGCGCATATACAGCTTTACCTTTTTGCGGGCCACCACATACGGTTTGCCCGACTGCCTCGACATCTCATAGGCGAGCGGTATGCTTTTAGCCTCCGGCGTTATTATTATATCAAAGTCCGGAGCTTTTTTTAAGAGCTCCGCCGAAGCTGCTACAGTAAGCTCCACATCGCCAAATATTATAAACGCAGCTATGTCTATCTTATCGTTGATGCTGCAGAGCGGCAGCTCCCTTTTAAGCCCTGCTATTTCCATGCTGTATGTCTTGTCTTTCATACATATCCCCCTAAATTATCTTCTCAGACATTTTTATGCCGCCAAGAAGATGAAAATGTATATGCTTTACCGTCTGACCAGCGTCCTCTCCGCAGTTGTTTATTATCCTGAAGCCGCCGTCAAGGCCGTTCTCCTTTGCGATTTTGGCCGCTACTTCAAAGACATGCGCTATAAGCGCCGAATTGCTTTCATCAATATCAAGAGCGCATTCTATGTGCTGCTTCGGCATTATCAGCGCGTGAAAAGGTGTTTGCGGATTTACATCCTTTATGGCTATTACCAAATCATCCTCATAATACTTTGTCGACGGTATCTCGCCGTCTATTATTTTACAGAAAATGCAGCCCATATCCGACACTCCTTTAAAAATTATATTGACATACCTCTGTATGTCTATAGCCTTTACACAATTTTGGCTATGAATAATATATAATTGTTATTCCGCGTCCTTTTGTTTTAATATGTGCCAGTAGTCATGTCCATTAAATCCACATTTGCGATATAATTTTTCAGGACAAGTGCTATTATTGACTTTTCCCGATACAGTGGCAAAACGTGCTGATTCCGGCCTCCTCATTAGCAGGCCATTAACTATAGCCTTTCCTGCACCTTTTCTTCTCCAAGTCGGAAGCACTTGTATCCACTCAAGGCTGAGCTCTTTTGCTTGTGCATCAAAATCTGCTATACCGCAGCCTATTCTTTTATCGCTGTCCTTATCAACAGCAAAAACCCAGAGCCTTTGGTCATAAACGATAGTTTTCGTATATGCCTTAAGCTGTTCACTGTCTACATGCAGGTCATAATAGGACGCATTAATAATAGCGACCATTTCGTCAATATCCTTTATGTCGGCAGTTCTAATTAAGAAATTTGGCGATTCTGAAAAAGAAATATCCCTGAAATCATGGAGCAGCCTAAAGTACACAGTATCATCATATTTGTCAAGTAAATCTGATGAAAAAGCATTTTCATGAACTATTCGTATATCTTTCGGTATTATTATGCTCTTTGCTTTCCAGTACGGAACGGAAAGTGTCCCGCATGGGTTTTCCAAATACTCACTCAACGAAACCATAAATTTCCTTTTTTAGCTTATTAAAGCCAATCCATAAACAGATTCACACTACTTTTGCAGAAGCCTTTGCCGCATCTAAGCCTTTGACGTCTCTCTGAGCGCCTCCTCTGCCGCTATAAGCGCCTGCTGCACCTTGGAGGCATCCTTTCCTCCGGCCATTGCGCTGTCTGGCCTGCCGCCGCCGTTGCCGCCGGCCGCCATTGCCGCTTTTTTCACAATGTTTCCGGCGTGCGCACCCATTTCCACTGCTTGACTGCCGCAGGCAGACGCAAACGTTACTTTGCCGCCGGATACTGAGGCAATTATCACTACGGAATTTTTATAGTCAGACTTTATTTTATCACACATTGAGCGCGCTGCGTCAGGAGTTATGTCGGAAACAGCCGATGCAATAAACTTAAAACCGCCAATGTCCTTTGCCGATTTTATTATGTCGTCGGCCTGAGATGACGCTATCTGCGCACGCAGCTTTTCTATCTCTCGTTCCTTCTCTTTCATCTCAGACATTACCTGCGACGCTCTGCGTTCAAGGTCGTCAATACCGGCCGCTTTTAGTATATCAGCCGCATTTTCCGCCGCCGATTTATAACTATTCAGAAGATTTATTACTCCGCTGCCGGTTACTGCGACTATACGCCGTACTCCCGATGCCACAGAACTTTCCGATACAATCTTAAACAGTCCCACGTTTGATGTATTCGTCACATGCGTGCCGCCGCAAAGCTCAACGGAAACATTGCCCGCCTTTTCACTGCCCGCCGATACTACACGCACTATGTCGCCGTATTTTTCTCCAAACAGCGCCATGGCGCCCGTAGCCTTTGCCTCGTCAGCCGGCATCTCCCGCGTGGTGACCGGCAGCGCCGACAATATATATCCGTTTACAATGTCTTCTACCTGCTGCTTTTCCACCGGCGTCATGGCGGAAAAATGGGTAAAGTCAAAACGCAGCTCTCTGTCGTCCACCATAGAACCCGCCTGCTGCACATGGCTGCCCAAGACCTTCCGCAACGCCGCCTGGAGCAGGTGCGTCGCCGTGTGGTTGCGGCGTATAGCATTGCGGCGTATAACGTCTATTTCCGCCTTAACAATATCACCGGTGGCAAATTTCCCGCTTATTACGCGGCCCATGTGCATATATACGCCGTCCTCGTTCTTTTTAACATCCTCTACTGCAAATTCTCCGCCGTTGTTTGATATTATTCCATGGTCGCCGACCTGTCCGCCGCTCTCGGCATAAAACGGCGTTTTGTCCAATGCTATTATGCCCTGCTCGCCCTCTGAAAGCCCGTCGCCCGACATTGCCGCGACCGTCGCATCGCATGCGTCCAGCTCGTAACCTACAAATTTTGTGGCAGGTACATCTTTAAATATATTGCCCTCGCCGGCCCACGCGTCGTTCATGTCCTTGCGGGCTTTCCTCGCACGGTCGCGCTGGTCGGCCATAAGGCGTGTAAATTCCTCTTCATCTATATTCATGCCGCGTTCCGACAATATCTCGCGGGTTAAATCCAGCGGGAAGCCGAAAGTGTCGTACAGCATAAAAGCGTCCTTACCGGACAGCATATTGTTTTCAGCCTGCGCTGTCATTTCATCAAGTATTTGAAGTCCCTGGTCTATCGTGCGGCTGAAAGATTCCTCTTCAGTAGTTATAACCTTATATATAAGCTCCTTGCGCTCCTCCAGCTCCGGATACGCCTTTTTATTCTCATTTATAACCGTCTCGGCGACGTCCGCCAAAAACAGGCGGTCAATGCCAAGCAGGCGGCCGTGACGCGCTGCACGGCGCAGAAGCCGGCGCAAAACATATCCGCGCCCCTCGTTCGACGCTATTATGCCGTCGGATATCATAAACACCGACGAGCGCATATGGTCGGTTATTATACGCAGCGATACATCCGCTTTTTCGTCCTCGCCGTATTTGTGGCCGGATATTTCGCATATCCTGTTGGTAATATTTTTTATAGTATCCACCTCAAAGAGGTTGTCTACTCCCTGCATTATGCAGGCAAGACGCTCAAGCCCCATGCCGGTGTCGATATTCTTCTGCTTGAGCGGAGCATAGTTGCCCTTGCCGTCGGAGTCAAACTGTGAGAAAACAAGATTCCAAAACTCAACATACCTGTCGCAGTCGCAGCCGACATGGCAGTCGGGACGCCCGCAGCCCTTTTCCGGCCCGCGGTCAAAGTATATCTCCGAACAAGGGCCGCAGGGGCCGGTGCCGTGCTCCCAGAAATTGTCCTCCTTGCCGAGACGTACTATTCTCTCCGGCGCAACGCCTATCTCGTTAACCCATATGTCGGCCGCCTCGTCGTCGCCCTCGTAAACGGAAATCCACAGCTTGTCCACCGGAAGCTCTATTACCTTTGTGCAGAACTCCCACGCAAACTGTATAGCTTCGCGCTTAAAATAGTCGCCGAAGCTGAAGTTGCCGAGCATCTCAAAAAACGTGCCGTGCCGCGCTGTTTTGCCGACATTGTCAATGTCCGGCGTGCGGATGCATTTCTGGCAGCTTGTCGCGCGCTTTTTAGGCGGTGTCGCCTCGCCGGTAAAAAATTTCTTAAGCGGAGCCATGCCGGAGTTTATGAGCAGCAGGCTCTTGTCCCCGTCCGGCACAAGCGAAAAGCTTTTAAACCGATGATGACCCTTTGATTCAAAATAACTCAAAAATTTTTCTCTTAAATCCGTTAGCGACGTCCATTCCATGCTTTTTCAGTCCCCTTATCCTCAAAAAAATAAAAAGCCTCCGTCCGTCATGGGACGAAAGCAAACTCCGCGGTACCACCCAAATTGCCGTATTATACGGCCGCTCTCCGCCCTTAACGCGGTGCTTACGTCTGTGTCTCCACAGCGGCTATAAGACGGCTCTGCAGCGCACACAACAGGAACTCTCAGCATTATACTCCCTCTCTTTAGATGCATATCACTGCTTAATCTTAATCTCTGCCATTTTTATACTCATTAATTATACTAAATCTTTTCCAATTTGTCAACGCGCCGCCGTCTTTAATACTTTTATATATAAATTCAAATGCTTAAACTCATTTCTTTAAACTACGGGACTTATATAAGCTTTCACGCAATAAACGCCCTTGAACCCGACGCGGCGATAATATAAAATAAAGTTATGCATATATGCTATTTGTACATCTCCGCATTAGCGCGGGCATGGGTATATTTTGTCTCAAAGCTTACCCAACAGCAGTATAAGGAATGATTTATATGGAAATAAGAAGATGCACAAAGGAAGATTTGCCGGAAATAGCGCGCTTGTTTTTCGATACGATAACGACAGTTAATGCGTCCGATTATACAAAGCAGCAGATAGCGGCATGGTCCGGCAGATGGCAAAGTCTGCTCTCACGCGAGGATTTTTTATCATCGCTTTACACCCTTGTCGCTATAAGCGGCGGTATAATCGTCGGTTACGGCAATATTGACAGTACCGGATACATTGACCATTTATACACGCATAAAGACTTTCAGCACAGAGGCATAGCGACAAAAATATGCAATGAGCTTGAAAAATATGCCTATGAACGAGGGGCGAAAAAATTTACGGTGCACGCCTCTGTAACGGCGCTGCCGTTTTTTATTCACCGCGGTTACCAAATTGTAAAAGAGCATCAGGCAGAGATTGACGGCCTTATATTTATAAACTTTTTGTGTGCAAAAAACATTTAGCAGCTATCGTGCAGTTTGCTCTGCAGTGGCTTGATATATAACCAGATTGCTGGGTTGACGGATACATCATATGTTTGGGTTGTTTGAAATTAAATTGCAGGCCAAGAGTCGGATTCTGTCTCCGGCGGCAAACTGCCGGCGTATTATACGCCGTTAAATTTATCGGCGTCGGTAAGCGGCAGGATGTAGCAGGCAATATCTTCATTATCGTGCAACATGGCGGATGGCAAAGTGCTCTCAGCTATTTTGCCATAAGCGTCTGTGCCAGATATACACCGCACATACTGCTGCGCTTTGTTCTTATAACTTGAACTAAATTTATATTGTGTATATATTCATAATATGTTATTATGTAAAACTGAAAAATGAAAGCGGAGATTTCACAATGAACAAAATCAAAGAATTCATAAAGAATAAGAAGATTGTCATTCTTATAGTAATCATAGTTTTGTTGCTGCTTGCAGTTGGCCTTTTCTTTATTTTTCAATCAGGTGCAAGCACTGACAACAAAACAAATAGTCAGACAATAGAAAACACCGAGACATCGACAACAAGCAGTAAAAATATAGAAGGCAACGAAGAAAGCAAGGAAGAGGCGAAAGAAGATACTTCTGATAATGCTTCGGCTGAAACTGCGGACAGCAGCAAAGACAGCGATCAAACAACAAGCTCCAACATCAGCAACAGCAAAGCCGACCCTCCCCCTTCCGGCAACAGCGGCAACGGTTATGGCAGCAGCCAGACAGTTCAGTCGTCACAGCCTGCACAGCCAGTCCACACCCACAGTTGGAAAGACCACACCGCACAGAGGTGGGTGTCCAATATCGTAACAGTAGTAGACGAACCCGAACAGACTGTTAAATATAGCATTTACAGAATGTACTGGTACACAACCGGCACATGGGAGGAGACCCGAGACCACGCCCGGTTTGACACATGGTATAAAAGTAAAGATGGCGGACTCTATCCACTTTACCATCCTTATGAGAAACCAGAAGATAATCCCCTTTTTAAAGGGTATGACGATAACGGAAATCCGACTTATACTGGTGACCACGCAATTATAGGACCATATTATGAGACAAAGCCAGCCGTTACTCATGAAGAAGACCATGGCTATTACGAGTCCTACGTCGATTACCAGTATTGTGACTGCGGCGCTACGAGGTAGCCGAAAACGGATGAAAAATCAATATAACCATATTAACAAACAATGGACATTCCAATCGTATGAATAGAATATCCATTGTTTATTTTTCAGTCTTTCTCATTTGTCAATTGTCTTTTCAAGCGCCTGCGGTAAAGATGTTTTACTGTTTCGTCATAATCAAGGCCTTTCTGCTTTGTAGTAATTGAGCAGTAAATTAATTCTTTTTCATGTTGAATGCGGCAACATCTGCTTTATTTCAAGGTATTTGGCAAAGTGACGTTAATTTTTATATAAATCGCTGTGGCACAAAAAATACAAATAATTGAATTTTTCTTAAATGAGCATTAACCACCCGCAATTTGAATAATCTTACTAATGTAAGATTAATTTTCGGAGGGGCAAATGCTCAGTTTTTTTTACACCATAAACGAAAAAATAAGCAGTATAGTTTGGGGACTACCCATGATAATCGCCATGATTTCAATGGGCGGATATTTTACCTTTAAAAGCAGATTTTTTCAAATTACCCGCTTTAAGCTTATATTCAAATCTACGCTTGGCAGCATCTTCGAAAAGCGGGGAAAGAGCGGAGTTTCTCCGTTTAAGGCCATGGCCACCGCGCTTGCCGGCTCGGCCGGTACGGGGAATATAATAGGCGTTGCGACGGCTATTGCCGCCGGTGGACCGGGTGCGATATTCTGGATGTGGATTTCCGGTCTTTTCGGTATGATGACGAAATTTGCAGAGGTCACCTTGGCGGTGCATTTCAGGGAAAAAAAGGACGGCGCATGGCGCGGCGGACCTATGTATTACATAAAAAACGGGCTTGGCAAAAGGGGCGCTCCACTCGCTGCTGTATTTGCAGTGCTGTGTACTATTGCATCGTTTGGCGTCGGCAATATGACACAGGTAAACTCCATGTCGGTAAGCTGGCAGAAAAGCTTTAACATTCCCGCCGTTTATATAGGAATAGGCATGGCGGTGATTGTCGCGCTTGTCATTTTTGGAAAAATGAGCAAAATATCGTCTATTGCCGGATTTATTGTGCCGTTCATGTCCATATTTTATGTTGTGGGCTCTATTGTGGTAATCTGTGTAAATATAGAAAATCTGCCAAACGCCGTAGCAAGCATTTTCGCCGGTGCGTTCGGTCTTAGGCAGGCAGGCGGCGGAGTACTGGGCTTTACTATGGCGCAGGCCGTCCGCTTTGGTGTATCGCGGGGCGTATTTACCAACGAAGCCGGCATGGGCAGCTCACCTATTGCGCATGCCTCGGCAGATACTCCGCATCCCATTCTGGAGGGAATGTGGGGAGCCATGGAGGTTTTTTTAGACACGATAGT
>JABLTR010000588.1_pt1 | contig 30789 bp, 40 predicted proteins | sample 7160071 | NCBI WGS metagenome assembly JABLTR01 (sample SAMN14651230, study PRJNA627086) | human gut metagenome | isolation source: feces | host: Homo sapiens | reverse complement strand
CCATCTTCTTGGTTCCGTCTGGACAGATGTGAAGTACGCCCCCGCCCTGCAAGACGGAACCAAGAAGATGGCCCCCCGTCCTTTTGAGGAGCCCATTATCGAGCGGGCCAAGGACAAGATCATAGCGATATACAGCCAGCCCTTCGGCTGACGGAAAGGAGATGCTTATGCCGCTGCTGAAAGAGAGCGCCATCAAGGTGTTTGACACAACGGCCGTCCATGTAGGCGACCTGGTACGGGCACAATACCACACCTGGCCGGAGCCCAGAAACGGCGTCATCGCCTCCGTCAGTGAGCAGGAACTGGCGGTGCTCTACCTCCCCGGTCTTCGGAATGTGTCCAACTATTTTCCCATCGCGGCCGCCGAGGTCGCAGACGGGAAGTGGACGGTGCTCTGGTCATCTGACCTGAAGACCATCCAGGAGGAGGGCGATGCCGAGGAGCCCGGAGAGGATGAAGAAGGGGGCCAGGCACCGTGACCCTGGGAGACCTGATTTATTCCCGCCTGACCGGATGGGACGCCCTCACGGCCAAGCTGGCCCGTGTTGATGGGCAGCCGGCTATCTACTACCAGGTGGCACCGGGAGACACGGCGGACGGCTGGGGCGGGAAACCGCAGTACCCACGCATTGACTACACCGTGGATATGCAGAGCAACCCGGAGCGCCACGCTTCAGGAGTGATGACGGCGAACATCTGGTGCAGCGAAACCGGAGAGCCTCCAGAAAGCCTGGAGCCAGAGCTTCGGGCAGCTATCCGAGATGTATTCCTTCAGCCGGACAGCGGCCCGCCGTTCAGCTTATCGTGGGCCCGCTCTGACGCCTTCCAGGCACAGAGCCGAGAAACCCTGGTGAACGGGATCACCGTCCAATTTGACATCTACGCATTCCCCACCCAGGAGACAACCGATCCTGACCCTATCCTGGCGATAAATGAATACCTGAAGAAATGGGCCCCAGATGCCCTTGTCATCGGCAAGGACACGCTGGAGCCCTTTACCTTTGCCACGGAGGAGCGGCCGGTCTTCTACTTCCGGCTGGCCGAGCTCTCTCTATTCCGGGAGACGAACACCGTCGCCTGGATGGATGGGGTGCTGGTGGGCCATATCTTCGCGCCGGAGGAAATCCGCCTGAAATGGCTGAAGGCCCTGGTGGATTCCCTATCGCTGGATGGCGAGGTCATCATGCTGGACAAATCCCCCATGTTCCTCACCAAAATCAAGGCGGACAGCAGCGCCTCCCCTCTTGCGGTCGGGCAGCTCCGCCTTTCAATCCGCTTCGGCCTGCTGCGCCGGAGGAAGTATGCACACCCGCTTATGAACACCTATCATTCGTAGGAAGGAGGAGCAGTATGCCCCAGAAACCCATCGAGAAGAAACCGGGGGCGCCCGCCCCCACAGCGGCGGAGTATTCCGCCCAGGAGCTGATCGCCGCCGCACGATCCGCATTCGGGGTTTCCCCTGACATCATGGCTGCGGCGCTGAAAACCGCCGGCCTCACCCGAGCCACTAAGGCCAAGGCGCGGGAGCTGGCCGAAAACTTTGCAAAGAGGGAGGTCAAGTAAGGAATGGCAGGAACCTTTACCATTGGCGAAACCAAAGTTCGCCCCGGCGTCTACCACCGCTATGAAAACGCCGGAAATGTGTCTCTTGCCGGCGCCATCAACGGTATCGGCGCCGGTGTTTTCCAGGCCAACTGGGGCCCCATGAACGAGGTAGTCGAGCTGGAGCCCAGTTCCAAGGTCAATCAGATTTTCGGCTCCGGGAAGACCGAAGATCTGATTACGGAAATGTTCAACGGAGGTATCACCTCCGGCTTCTTCGTCCGCGCCGGAACCGGCGGCACAGTCCCCACCATCACCCTGAAGAATGCGGAAGAGGCCGACGCCGGCACTCTCCAGGGCGCCTATGTGGGTGACCGGGCCTTCACTGTCACCATCCGGGACAGCATCACCAGCGACGAGCGTGAGTGCATCGTCTACGACGGCACTACGGAGTTCCTGAAGGTGACCTTTGCCCCCGGAGAGGATGAACCCGCGGCCCTCCAGGCGGCCCTGGCGGCGCAGAGCCAGGATTTTATCTTCATTCCTGCGGAGAGCGCCGTCGGCCCCCTGAAAGATGTGCTCCAGAGCCCCTTCACCCCCGGCACCAACCCGACCGCCTCTGCCACCGAGTACAGCAACGCCTTCGACGCCCTGGAGGCCCATACCTGGAATGTCCTCTGCGTGGACACAGAAGACAGCGCCATCCACAATCTGCTGGCCTCCTATCTCGACCGAATTTATGGGGCGGGCGCCTACCCCATGGGCTGTGTGGCGCCCCTGACCAGCACCCCCCTCGACACCCGCATGACCAACGCGGCAGCCTTCAACAATGAGAAGGTCGTCTATGTGCTGAACTCTGCGAAGGACGCCACCGGGAAGGTCTATGAGGGCTACCGCCTGGCAGCGCGGATCGGCGGCATGGTCGCGGCCATCGCCTCCAATCAGAGCCTTACCCATGAGGTCGTCTCCCAAATGACCGACCTGGTGGAATCCCTGACGAACACCCAGGTCATCAATGCTCTGAAGAAGGGCTGCCTGGTGCTCACCAAGAATGAGAGCGGCCAGGTCTGGATCGAGCAGGGCATCAACACCCTTATCACCCCCAGCGGGGAGCAGGACGAAGGGTGGAAGAAAATCCGCCGTGTCAAGACCCGCTTCGAGCTCATGCAGCGCGTGGACGACACCACCGAGAAGCTGATCGGCAAGGTGGACAACGACACCGACGGCCGGGCCACCATCGTCGCCGCCGGCAACGGCGTCATCAAGACCATGATCGGGGAAAAGAAGCTGCTGACCGGCACCCAGATGATGGAGGACGCCAACAACCCGGCCCAGGGCGACAGCGCATGGTTCGTCTTCGAGGTCTACGACAAGGACAGCGTGGAGAAGGCGTACATGACCTATCGCTTCCGCTTTGCGGCAGACACCAGCGAAGCCTAACAGAGAGGAGTGAGAAACAATGGTAAATAACAGAGGCCCCATTGATACCCGCCTGGCCCTGACCGGGAAGGACGGAGCCCTTTATAGCGATGATGGCACCATGCTGGCGACCTGCGAGACCTTCCAGACCCAGGTGAATGTCACCAACGCGAAATACCAGCCCCTGGGTGACGCCCAGGAGCATGAGGTATTCCAGAGCTACGGCGTGACCCTCTCCTTCACCGAGATCGTCATCACCGACGAGCGGTTCATGTCGGAGTTCTTCGAGGGCATGACCACCGGCGTCATGCCGAGCTGGAACTTCCAGGGCGTGGTTTATGGCCGCAACGGAAGTGAGCAGCGCATGAATTACCGCCAGTGCGTCCCCAGCGGCGCCATTGACCTTCAGAACCTCACGGTCGGCGATCTGCTGAAGCGTGCCTGGTCTATGTTCGTCAATGAGCCCCCCGAGCTTCAGAAGCTCCTCACCGCGTAAACACAGGGCCGCGCCCCACGCCAGGGCGCGGCCCATTCCATTCTGACAGGAGGAAATTTTTATGGACACCATCGAAATGGGCGTTATGAATAATCCGGCCTACCAGGGCCAGGAGCCCGAGGCCGTCGGCGAGGAAATCGACCCCAGCACCAAGGAGGGCAAGGAAGTCCTTCGGAGCTATGAGGACGACATTCTGGGCGGCCTTCTGGCCGCTGCCAGCTTCGAGCACAGCGAGGAGGAGACCTACCCCATGGAGGTCGCCAGAAACGGCGTCGTGCTCTTTAAGTTCCGGGTACACCCCCTCCACGAAGAGGACTACCAGAAGTGCCGGGAGCGGTACACGAAGTATGTCCGCAACAAGCAGCTCGGTATCCGCGTCCCGGAAAAGACCGATACCATCGCCTATCGGAATGCCCTCATTTATGAGGCCACCGTCAAGGAAGACCGGGAAAAGCTCTGGGACAACCGGGAGGCGTGGCGCCGCCTTGATGTCATCAACGGCGTGGAGCTGATCGGCCGAGTGCTGAAGGCCGGCGAGAAGGACGCCATCCTGGAGTACATCGACAAGATCAGCGGCTATTCCATGATGGCGGAGGACACCGTAAAAAACTAATCATGGCCGGCGGGAGGGCGACCCTTCTCCACCATGTTCTCCAGCGGATAGGCTTTGAGGCATGGGCGGCCGCGGCTGGCTTCGATTCCGTGGAGGCCGCTATGAAGTCCCGGGGCACGGGAATATTTATCCGCGCCTCAATGCGGGCCCAGATAGCAGCCGACACCAACGGAAGGGGGGAACAAGATGGCGGCTGAAACTTTCCGCATTGAAATCCCTATTGATGTCGAGGACAACACCGACCCTGGCGTGAGCAGCGCAAAGCGAAAGGTGAAGTCCTTCGACGATGTGAACCGCCAGACGCAAGAGCGCCTGGACAAAATGAACCGCACCAAATACCGCGTCGTGCTGGACGCCCTGGACAGGGCCAGCAGCGTCGTCGGCGCCGTCCGCTCCAAGGTGGGCGGGATCGCCGGAAAAACCTTCAGCTTTTCCATGAAGGTCGTTGATGTGGCAACTGCCCCCCTGCGGGGGATATTGAACCTGGTAACCTCGATAGAAGGGGCAGTGCTTGGCGCCACGGGCGCCTTTGCCGCCATCTACCAGCCCATGAACCTGGCCGGCGACTATGAGCAGACCGTGGTGGCCTTCAACACCCTGCTGGGCAGCGCCGAAAAGGCCAGTAAGTTCTTAGCAGAGGCCCAGGAGTTCGCCAACACGACCCCCTTCGAGTTCCCAGAGCTGCTCGACAGCAGTAAGCTCCTCCTGGCCTTCGGATTCGAGGCCGACAAGGTGCTGGGAATGATGGAGACCATTGGCGACACTTCAAGCGGCCTCGGTGCCGGCGCCGAAGGTATCGACCGGATCACCCGGGCCCTGGGCCAGATGTACGCAAAAGGCCGTGTCCAGTCCGAAGAGCTGCTTCAGCTCCAGGAAATGGGCGTACCGGCAGCGGAAATCCTTCAGGAAGAGCTTGGCCTCACAGCGGAGCAGGTCGCCAACATCGGAAATGAAAGCGTGAACGCCGCCACCGCAATCCAGGCCCTTCTTAACGGCATGGATAAACGCTTCGGCGGCATGATGGCGAACCAGTCCAAGACCGCCAAGGGCATGATAAGCACCATCACCGACACCCTCCAGAACAACCTGATCCGAAATTGGGGCGAGGGCCTATGGGAAGGTATCAAGCCCGGCCTGGAAAAAGTGACGACCTGGCTCGACGAGAACCAGGACACCGTGGCTCAATGGGGCGAGGCGTGGAAAGAGGCCGGCGCCAACATCAGCAAATGGGTCATGGAGCGGGTCGAGGGCCTCCAGAAGACCATCACCGACCTGGTAAACTCCAAGGAGTGGAAAGACGCGGAGACCTTCGGCGAGAAGGTAAGCCTGGCCTGGGACAAAATCATCGCGGAGCCTTTCAGCGCGTGGTGGAACAGCACCGGGCGGGCCTGGCTGTCCGAGAAAGCAGCCAGTATCGGCCAGGGCCTCGGCAGCGCAATCACCACCGGCCTTCTTGCCCTGCTTGGGATTGATGTCAGCGGCGCCCTGGAGGATGGGAAAACCGTGGGCAGCTCCTTCATCGAGGGCTTCACCGCCGGCTTTGACACAGAGAAGATCACAGCAGCCCTGAAGACCTGGGCCAGCGAGAACAAGGAGATCATCGCCGGCATCGGGATCACCATGGGCGCCAAAATGCTGGGCGGCATCATAAGCGGCCTGGGGAAGCTGTCCGAGCTGAAGAGCCTGTTCGGAGGCAAGGGCAGCAAGGCAGCAGCGGCCGCCGGCGCGGCGACCGGGAATCAGTACACGACCACCACCATGACCGTCACGGCCAGCGTGGTCAATGTTTACGGGAACAGCATGGGGAACCGGGCCAGCCAGGCCGCAACAGCGGCGAATGCCACAGGTGCGGCGCGGAGCTTCCTTCCTGCCCTCCCCGGTGCAGGGGCAGCCGGCCGGGCCTTGACCGGGGGCACACAACTGGCCCTTCCGGGGTCTGTCACGACGACGGCCGCCGGCGGCGGGAAGGCTGCCTGGCTTGCCCAGACGCCGGGAGGCGTTATCGGTTCCTTCCTGGCAAAAGCCGGCGTAGCTCTTGGAAGCGGCGCCAGCACGGCAGCCGGAGCAGCAGCGGCCGGAGCAGCCGGCATCGGCGGCGGAATCCTGGGCGGCATCGGCATCATCGACGGTATCAGGAACATCATCAGAGGCACCCAGACCACAGGAAAGGAAGCCCAGAACGAATACGCCAAGGGCGGAACGAAGATCGGAATGGTGGGCGCTGGAGCAGCCGCTGGGGCCGCAATCGGCTCGGTCGTCCCTGTGGTCGGCACCGGCATCGGAGCCCTTGTGGGCGCCGGCGTCGGCGGCATAGGGGCCCTTCTGGGCGGTGACAGCATCGGCCAGGCCCTTTCCGACGCCCTGGACGAAGGCGGGTGGCTCAACAACATGGGCGACGCCATCGGCACCTTCTTCTCCGAGACCCTGCCCGAAAAATGGGGTGAGTTTTGGGATGGAGTGGGGAACTTCTTCACCGAGACCGTGCCATACGGCATCGGCTATGCCACCGGAGCCATTCAGACCTTCTTCACGGAAACCATCCCGGCCAAGTGGACGGAGTTCTGGAACGGTGTGGGAAATTTCTTTACAGAAACTATCCCTGCATGGGCCGAGGGGGTCAAAACCGGCGCCATCAACTTCTTTACCGTCACAATCCCCACGAAATGGAATGAGTTCTGGGGCGGCGTCGGGAACTTCTTCACCGAGACCGTCCCGGCATGGGTGGAGACCATGAAGACCGGAGCCGTGAATTTCTTCACGGTTACTATTCCGACGAAGTGGACGGAGTTCTGGACTGGCGTGGGTAACTTCTTTACGGAGAGCATTCCAACCTGGTGGGGCAACCTCACCAGCAAGGTTTCCGAGTTCTTCACTGTAACTATTCCAAACGCCTGGAACAGCTTCTGGGACGGCCTGTGGTCGAGCGTCAGCGGCTTTTTCGGGGGTGTGTGGGATAAGGTGACAGGGGCCTTCAGTTCCGGCTATTCCGACGCCACAGAGCACGCCTGGGGCGGCATTATGACGAAGCCCCACATGGGCATCGTCGCCGAGGACGGCGCAGAGAGCATCATCCCCCTCTCCCCCTCGAAGCGGGGGCGCGGGATTGACCTGTGGCAGAAGACCGGCCAGGCCCTGGGGGTACGCCCCTATGCCGAAGGCGGCATTGTCGGGGACACCGACGACACTTCCGTTCCTTTGGAGCCGACAGGCGGCGGAAATGATACACCGCGGTTCGATATTCACCTGGAAATGAGCCCGCAGTTCATCATCGAGGCCCGAGAGAGCGGCATCGACGAAGACACCATCGTGGACATCATCAAAGCCCGGATTCGGGAGATGGTGGACGACATCAGCGACGAGCTGGCCGAGCGGCTGGCCCGTATCTTTGCCAATATGCCAGTGAAAGGAGGCGCGTGATCCGTGGATGTCTATATCACTGAAAAGGAGAGCGGCACCCGGATCGCGCTCTCCATGCTACCCGAGAAGACCAAACGGAAGGCAAGCACCAAGTTCCAGAGCTATGACATCATCAATGTGGGCGAGGTCAAGGTGCCCCGGGGCACAAAGCTGCTGACCTTTTCCTGGGACGGCACCTTTCCCGGAGCCGGCCGGAAGAATTATAGCTTTGTGAAAAGCCACTTCTGGATGGAGCCCAAGGAGCTGGAGGGGATTTTTGAGCAGTGGCGGAAAAACGGGACGATCCTGATCCTCATGGTGACGGAGACCTTCATCAACCACGAGGTCTATGTTTCCGACTTCACCGCCACCAACAGCGGAGGCGCAGGCGATGTCTCATATAGCGTTACCTTCACCGAAGCAAAGGAAATCAAGGTTTACACCACTTCCGAGCTCAATATAAAGCCCTCGGCAAAGACCAATGAGACCAGCTCGGCCACCAGGCCGGCGCCGGCGGCCGCCTCGGCCACGACCTACACAGTCAAAAGCGGGGACAGCCTATGGGCCATTGCAAAGCAGTACCTCGGAGATGGCTCCAGGTACAACGAAATCTATGAGCTCAACAAGGACACCATCGGCAGCAACCCCAATTTGATATATCCGGGCCAGACCTTCACTCTGCCCAGCTAAAGGAGGTGCCGAATTGATAGACGCCAGAAAGCTGAAGTACAAAATCATCGGCATTTTGGAGGACGGCACCCAACTGGACATCACAGGGGCCACCGAAGACCAGGGATGGGAGGAAGGCGAAGGAGAACTTGCCCTGCGGATTAACCTCACCGTCCACAGCACCAAATACCGCGGCCAATACCTATCGGACATTCTGAAGCCCGGCTGCATTGTCGCCATTGTAGCAGACTGGGGCGACGGGACAGAGGAGGTGGCCCGGGGCTCCATTGTCGATTGGGACACCACCAACCGGAGCTCCGAGGACACCTTTTCCATCCTGGCCTATGACGAGCTCTTCAACTTCCAGAATAGCCAGGACAATGTCTATATTACCGCAGGGACGGGCACTAAGGCCGCGCTGACGGCCATTTTTTCAGATTGGGGCATTCCTATCGGGGAGTATAAAGGGCCCGATGTGGCCCACGCCAAGACCCCGTTCAAGAACGAATATTTGAGCGATATGGTCGAGCAGCTCCTCGATGATGCCGTGAAGCAGGGAGCCCCCAAGTGTATCATCCGCGCCGTCCAAGGCGCCATCCATGTGCTCCCGGAGGGGAGTAACACCACGATTTATCACTTTGACGAGGACAGCAACATCGAGGTCACCAAGGACAAGGTGAGCACCCAGGGGCTTGTTACCCGTGTGAAGGTGGTCGGAAAAGAAGACAGCGAGGGCCGCCAGCCGGTGGAAGCCATCATTGATGGGCAGACTGAGCTGGGAATCCGTCAGCGGATATATAACCGCCAGGAGAACGACAGCCTGGCAACGGCGAAGACGGCGGCCCAGGAAATCATCACCAACAGCGAGGCCGACACCAGAACCACCTCCATCCAGGGGCCCGATGTGCCCCCCATCCGCCGCGGAGATAAGGTGCATATCAACGGCCGCACCCTCAACGGCTATTTCATCGTCCTGTCCGTCCAGCACAACGCCGCCTCCGGTTCTATGACCATGGGGGTAAAGGCGTTCCAGGAAGAGACCCCGACCGGCCAGAGCAGCCAAACCCAGACAGAGCAGGCCCAGGGCAGCCAGGAGGCCACCGGCGCCGGCTTCAGCCAGGGAGACCGGGTGATCCTGAACGGCGCTGTCTACCGGGACAGCTATGGCACCGGAAAGGGCAAGACCTTCAGCAACTACACAGGAACCATCACCATCGCCGTGGACACCAGCCGCCCATGCCCCTATCACATTGACGGCATCGGCTGGGTCTACCCGAACACCATCACCAAAGCATAGGAGAGGAGGCAGTATGAGCCAGGCAGAAGGAAATCCGGGCGTAAACAAGCTGGCCCGTGTAATGAAGGGCCGCATTGACCGGGAGCGGGAGGCTTACTCCTCTCTCGTCCTGGATTTTGGGGAAATCCAGGGGGATTACAGTCTGAAAACGAACACTTTCCCCAAAACAATCCCCAAGGGCGATTACATGGTGTGCAGACAGCTCACCTTGGGCCCTACCGATGCCCATTTGACCTATACCATCGAGCCGGGAAACCCGGACGATGGCACCCACAACCACGGAAGCAGCGGAACGCATGGAGGACATACTGGCGGGGACGGCAGCCACACCCATACCAATGAAGGCCCCCATATTCACGATGTCCTGATCCCAGAGAAGATGCGGAAGCTGCTTCCCGGAGACCGCGTCCTGGTGGCGTGGGTGCAAAACGACGCCGTGGTGATCGACCTGATCCTCCCCGCCAGCGTCTTGTGAGAGGAGGCGGCCTATGGCAGAGCAAAGCCTTTTCCCGACTTTTTCGGTGCCTGTCATTGAGACCCCGACGGCCGCCCAGGAGCGGAAATACCGGCGCAGCCTATACTTTGACTATGACACCGGGGATTTCCGGCAGGACGGAGCCGGGAAGATCGTAGAGGCGGATGGCCGAGAAGCCTATAAGCAGTGGTGTATGAAGGTCGCCATGACCGAGCGGTTCACCCGGCTGGCCTACACCACAGACATCGGAACAGAAATGATAGACGCTCTGAACCAGGAAGACCGGGAGGCAGTTCAGAGCGCCGTCGAGCGCACGATCACCGAGGCGCTCATGGTGAACCCCAAGACAGAGTATGTCCGGGGCTTTTCCTTTACCTGGGAAGGCGATTCCCTTTTTTGCACCTGCATCGTAAAGGGGCACGATTGGGAGGAGTTTTCTGTCGGAATTCCAGCTTCAAAGTGAGGGGGTGAGAAGGAATGTCAACAGAATTTGTGGCTCCGAGCTGGCTGAACGACCAAGATGCCGAAACCATCCACAAGCGGATGATGGCGGCCCTGCCCGTGGATATTGATGACACCGAAGCCGGCTTTCCATGGGACTTAACAAAGCCGTCTGCCTTGGAGAAAGCAGAGCTTCTGCAATTTCATTTGGTGGAGACCCTGAAGCTCATGTTCCCCATGTGGGCCTACGGGGAATGGCTGGACTACCATGCACACCGAATTCACCTCTCACGCCGGCCTGGCACACAGGCGTATGGCACACTCACCGTCAGCGGCCTTGTAGGCACCACGATTCCCCAGGGGTTTATATTTGCGGTTCCGGCCGTCGGGAACTCCCCGGCGGTTGAATTTTTGACCGAAGAGGAAGTGACCATCGGCGAGAGCGGAACCGTGGAGGTCGGCGTCATTGCCGCAGAAATCGGACTGGTCGGGAATGTGCCGGAGGGCGCCGTAGCAATCATGGCCGAACCCATGACAGGGATTACCGCCGTCACCAACATGGAGCGGATCACCGGCGGGACGGTCGAGGAGGACGACGATTCCCTCCGGGAGCGCATACTGGAGGCGGAGCGGGCCGGAGAGGCCAGCTTTGTGGGCTGCGATGCCGACTATATCCGATGGGCAAAGGAGGTGCCCGGCGTCGGCGAAGCCTTCGTAATCCCTCAATGGAACCCGGAGGTCAAGAACAGTGTGAAGCTCGTTGTCCTGGACGCCAACGGAGAGCCCGCCAATGAGCGCATATTGGAAGAGGTCTTCAACTACATCATATCCCCCGATGACCGCATCAATAGGAAGGCCCCCATCGGGGCCATACTGACGGTAGCAGCGCCGACCATGGTGCCGATCACCTATGCCCTTAAAGCGACGCTGCGGGCCGGCTATGACGCCGCCTCAGTCCGCGTAGCCATTGAGAGCGACATCTGGAATTACTATGTGCAGGCCAAGGAAGACAACCTGGTGAAGTACAACGAAATCCATGCAATCATCACCCGATCCCCGGGCATTTTCGATTTTACCGGCCTCACCCTGAACGGGAAGACCGAGAACATCGTGCTGAAGCAGGATGAATACCCGGCGACAGAGAGCATTGACCTTGGGGTGCCGGAGGGGGTGTCCATGTGATTGACCTTGAGCATTTCCCCACAAGCCAGAGCGCGCAGCGGATGATGTCCCGCATTTCGCCCATATACGGGAAGTCCTATGTCGGGAAATGGTTGTTCCAGGTGATGGGCCTTGAATGGGACGACGCATGGCTACGCTTCGACGAGCTCCGGGAGCAGGCTTTTCCAGAGACGACAACCTGGGCGATTGAATACTGGGAAGAACGATATGCCGTTACCCCCAAGCCCGGCTCCACCCTGGAGGAGCGCCGGCGCAATCTGATCGCAAAGCGCGGAATCCGCTCCCCCATGAACCCCGCCCGCGTGGAGGCCATCATCGGGAGCATGACCGGGAAGGCCGTGGAATGCACCGAAAATGTGGCCCCGTACACCTTCGCCGTAACCATCGAAGGAGCGGAGGCCGGAGCTATTGACTTGGAGGAGGTCTATAAGAGGCTTTACCAGATAAAGCCCTCGCACCAGACCTTCATCCTCACCAGCAAGGCCGTGGAGCAGCAACAGACGGTTTTCCTCGGTGCCGGCTTTACGAACACATACAGCAGGCGGGAGCTGCCGGAGCTGGTGCCGGAGCACAGCTTCACAGAAGAGGTATTCCTCGGTGGAGCAGCCTATGGACGGAGCTCCAGGCGGATCACCGCAGAGGCCGATCCGAAGAGAGACTTCAAGAGTACCATCTTCATGGCCGCCGGCGGGAGAAGCCCCTCCTCTTCCCAGAGAGCAGCGCAGGCCGAGCCCGCCCGCAGCTTTACCGCGTCCGTCCAGCTCGGCGGGGCGCATGGGCCCAGGGCGTCGTCGCAGCCGGCCGCAGCGGCCGAACCTAACCGCAGCTTCACCGCCACAATCTATCCGGCGGTCGGAGATGGAAGCCACAGATCATCCGGGAACAAAATCCCCGAAAAGAAGGAGGAATGAACCATGAGCGTATCTCCCGCCTTTGTCGTCACAGCAGCAGGAAGAAATCTATTCGCCAAGCTGGCAGCGACACAGCAGCCGATTGAGATCGCGCAAATCATGTTCGGCACCGGAAAGGTGCCGGACGGCACTACGGCCGAGGAGCTGATGGACAGGACAGACCTGGTAGCTCCCCTTGCCCCTGGCACTTCCACAACCCCCGTGTATAACGGAAATATCCTGTCGATGGTGCTGCAATTCCGCAGCGACCTCAACGGCGGCCTCCAGCAAACCACCTGGCTTTATGAGTTCGGTGTCTTCCTGGTAGACCCAGACGGCGAGGAGGTTATGGCCCTCTACGGAACCCTGGGGGATTACCCCGACAGTGTCCTGGCGTATGAGGAGGGCAAGGCCATCACCGTCCGGGACTATCCCATTGCCGTCATCATTGGTGCCGCCTCGGAGGTCATTCTGGACTATTCCGCTTCTGCATTCATCACCAGCGAGGAGGCCCAGGAGCTTATCGAGGCCGCTGTCTCCGCCATTGGCGGCGGCGGGGTGGGCCTGACCACCATCCCCATCACGATCCCCACAGAGGCGTGGATTAAAGACGAGGGTGCCACCGGCCGCTTCGTCTATTACGCCGATGTGGAGGATGAATCCGTGTCCACATCACATCTCCCCGATGTGATTTTGGATAATAACAGCCTGGACATCGCCTCCTATTGCGGCATGAGCCCCACGGTTCAGGTCGCAGAGGAAGGGAAGCTGCGCTTCATGGCGCAGGAAGTTCCCAGCGGCCCCATCTCCGGCACCTGCCGGCTGTGGAACCCGGACGGCGGCTCCGGCTCGGGAGGAGGTGAACACTATGTGCTTCCGATTGCAACAGCCACCAGGCTGGGCGGGGTCAAGGTGCCGAGCGGCTCCGGCCTGAAGATTGACAGTGGCGGAAATCTGTCCGTAGATACAGCCACCGAAAAGGAAACTGGCGATACCATCGACGAGGTATTCGGTGGAGGCGAAGCAACCGGGCCTTCCGGTGAGTAACTTCCACGCACACAACAGTGCCGATATAGTCTCGGCACCAAAACCCGACATTTCCGGCCTATGGCCGAAAATGAATATTTTTTACAGGAGGACGAAACCATGTCCAAAATTATTACTCTGGATCAGTTGAAGCAGCTGGCGACCAAGGTGAAGAGCGAGGATGACGCTCTCGGTACACAGATCGAAACCGTGGCCAGCAAGGTCGAGGAGCTTGTCTCCACCGGCGGCGAGGCCAATGTCCTGGAGGGCGTCAAGGTCAACGGGACGGCCCTCGCCATCACGGACAAGATGGTTGACCTTCTCATTGCCGCCGGCACCGAGAACGGCACCATCAGCGTGAACGGCGCGGCGGTTGCTGTTGCCGGCCTCCAGGCGCTGGCCTACAAGGCCAAGGTTTCCGAGGGTGACCTGGATGAAGCCCTTCTGGCGTCCATCGCCGCCAAGGCGACTGACGCCGACCTCCAGGCCCTCACCGTCCGCGTCACCACCGCCGAGGGCGCAATCACGGAAATCCAGGGCGACATCGAGAGCTTGCAGAGCGCCGGCTATCAGACCTCCGAGCAGGTGCAGAGCGCCATCCAGACCGCCATCGCCGCCACCGGCCACGCCCATTTCGAGAAGGTGGACGCGGTTCCCGATGCGGAGAGCGCGGAGGAGAATGTGCTGTACCTGGTGATGAACGAGGAGACCAACCACTATGACATCTATGCCCTGGTGGGTGACACGGTCGAGCTGTTGGATGATACCACCGTTGACCTGTCTGCCTATTCTACCACCGAGCAGATGAACACGGCCATCACCGAGGCCGTGGAGGCCCTGAACATCGGCGATTATGCTAAGGCTTCCGAGTTGCTGGCCGCCGTGGGCCGTATCACCGCCCTGGAGGAGAAGTTCTCCGCCTACTACACCAAGGAGGAGCTGGACACCAAGCTGGATGGTTACGCCACGGACGAGGAGGCCGCCACCGCGGCCGCTGAAGCCGTCACCAACGCGCAGGCGACCGACGAGGAGTACCAGGCCGCCATGAACGAAGTCTGGACGCCCAGCGAGGATGCGTAACAGGCCCAAAATCAGCAGTCAAGCCATATCAGGGGGGCGAGATTTTCTCGCCTCCCTTTCCTATTAGGAGGTGAGACCCCATGGCTGACGAGAAAAACATCACCGTAGAGCAGTTCAAGGACTTTGCGGAAAAGGCCGACAGCCGGCTTGACAAGCTGGAGACAGGGAAAGCCGACAAGCCGGAAGTGCTGGAGATTGCCATTCCCGCGTCCGGCTGGGCGGAAAACCAGGATGAAGCCATTTCTGCTGCTGGGTATGCCTTTTCCTATGACGCGGCCGTAGAGGGCGCCACAGCCGCCGACAGCGCCGAGACCATCATATCCCCGGCCAGTATGCAAACCGCCGTAGAATGCGGCCTGTGCCCCACCTCGGCGGTCGTAGACGGGGCCGTGCGCTATTACGCAGTTACCGCACCGACGCAGGCCCTCTCCGTGCAGGTGCGGATCATCAAAGCGAAAGGAGTGCAAGCATGAACGGATCTGTAAATGTGCCTGGTGTCTCCGGGGCAGACCTGGCCCGCATTGAAAAAAAGGTTGATAGTGCGGTAACTTCTGCCTCGGCAGCCTCGACAGCGGCCACGGCCGCGCAGACCGCCGCGGAGCAGGCGCAGAAATCCGCTGACGCGGCCCTGAAGGCCGTCGAGGGCTTTGCCTTTACTATCAGCACCATCCCCTCCCAGAACGGCACCTTGACCTATAATGGGAGCGAACAGAGCCCCACCTGGAACAGTTTCAACCCCGACGCCCTGGAACTGGGCGGTGTCACGAAGGGAACCGACGCCGGCTCCTATATTGCGACATTCACACCCAAAGAGGGGTACAAGTGGAGCGACGAGACCACCGATGCCAAGGAAGTGACCTGGACAATCAATCGGGCCACCATTGCCACCCCGCCTTCCCAGAGCAACACCCTGACTTACACCGGCGCCGCACAGTCTCCCACCTGGGACAACTACGACACTGCCCAGCTCACTATCGGCGGTGAGCAGAGCGCCACTGACGCCGGAAACCATGTCGCTACCTTCACCCCCACGAAGAACTACCAGTGGAGCGACAACACCACCAACGCGAAGCAGATCACCTGGTCTATCGGCCGGGCCACCATCGCTGCGGTTCCGGCCCAGAGCGGGACGCTGACCTATACTGGCAGCGCCCAGAGCCCGTCCTGGAGCAACTACGATGCCGCGAAGATGACCCTGGGCGGGGCCACCAGCGGCACCAACGCCGGGAGCTATGCGGCCACCTTCACGCCGAATGCCAACTACCAGTGGAGCGGAGGCGAGACCACCGCCAAGACCGTCAACTGGAGCATTGGAAAGGCGGCCGGCAGTCTGTCCCTCAATAAGAGCAGCCTGACCCTGAACAACACCACGAAGACCAGCACCATTACCGTCACCAGGGCCGGCGACGGCGCGATCACCGCGACCTCCGGAGACACGGGGATCGCCACCGTGAGCGTCTCAGGCACCACCATCACGGTGACGGCAAAGGCATACGGCACCACCACCATCACGGTCAAGGTGGCCGCCGGCACGAACCACAATGCACCCGGGAATAAGACTTGCTCCGTCACCGTGAACCTGTTCAATGAGAGCATGACCAGCAACACCTGGGCAGCCATTAAGGCCGCCAGCGATTCCGGGGACGCCGCCAATGTGTGGAGCGTGGGCGACACCAAGAACATCAAGCTCAACGGCAAGGTGGGCAACTTCACCTTCTCGAATCTGTCCATCGACGCCTTCATCGTGGGCTTCGACCACAACAGCGGCAAGGAAGGCACCCACCGGATTCACTTCGCCCTGGGCAAGATCGGCGGAAAGATGGTGGCCCTGTGCGACAACAGCTACAACGACGAGCAGACCACCACCGGCTACTTCAACATGAACACCAGCCGGACGAACTCTGGCGGCTGGAATAACAGCTACATGAGGAAGACCCTGCTGGGCAACAGCGGAACCCCCAGCAGCCCGCCGGCAAACTCCCTCCTGGCCGCGCTGCCGTCCGATTTGCGGGCCATTATGAAGTCGGTGACCAAGTACACCGACAACACCGGAAACGCCAGCAACACTGCCGGAGCGGTCACGGCGACCACGGACTGGCTCTGGCTCTTTGCGGAGTTCGAGGTGCAGGGTGCGCGGAGTTGGGCCAACCAGTATGAGCAAAACAGCCAGAAGCAGTATGACTACTTCAAGTCTGGGAACTCGAAGGTTGCTTACAGACACTCTTCGACGGGGACGGCCGTGTGGTGGTGGCTCCGTTCCGCCTATTACCACAACACCAATTACTTCTGCAGTGTGGACACCGACGGCGGCAACAACGATAACGCTGCTTCCTGGTCGGCCGGCGTTTTGGCCGGCTTTGCTGCCTAATCCTCCGCAGAGCTATCCAGACCCCATCCCGCCCCCGAAAGGGGGCGGTCCCTCGATAGGAGCACCAGGCTCCGACGGGGGCAAAAAAAAATCGGCGCGAAGCGCCGACGCGATTTTTTGAAAATTGCCCCCTTTTATTTTTCGCTAAAGTGCTATCATTTGACAGGTCTATGACTGCATACAAAAGGCGGAAATAGTCTTAAAATAGTCGCATACCGTTTAGACGGGGGGTAGACTATGGCAACAAACAAGCGCGTTTTTACCTTACGCCTATCTGATGAAGTTTTTGATAAAATCGGGGTGCTTGCTTCCAGGGAGCACCGCTCCATGACGAACTATATCGAATATGTCCTTCTTCACCATTTGGAGGAAATCGAAAGGGAGCATGGGGAAATCGAAGTCGGAAAGGCAGCGCAAGAGACCGGGGACGGTTGAGCCCCTATTCCATGAAGAGGTGATGAAGTGTCTGTTCTAAAGGCAAAGCGCACGGTAAGCAAGGCGGAGTTCGTGAACACCGCCAACCAAATCTATATCGAGACACTGAATTTCCTCACCCGTCTTTCGGCCCGGTATTCCCGTCTGCTTGCAGAACCGACGGCCAAGCTGGCGGGAGAGGTTATCGACCATTGCGAAAAGGCAAATTCCATCTTCCCCTCTGACCCCCAGCGGATCGAGCTTCGGAAAGCCCATCTGCTGGAGGCCAGGGCCTCCCTGATGGCCCTCGATGTGCGGCTCTCGCATTGCTATTCCATGATGAGCCAGAACCCGCAGGGGGCCTTCACGACCGGAAAAGGGAAGACCGTCCCTCCCGCTGAAGCGACGGCCAAGCTGGACAAGATGGCCGAAGCCCTGGGCGAGAAAATCGACCAGGAGAATGAGCTTCTGAAAGGACAGATCAAAAGCATGGGTCAGCGCAAGAAGGAATAAATACTCGTCTATTGGGTGTATGTCTGAAAATTCACCGACCCGGTGTTCCGGCCCTTCGGGCCGTGTGGTGGTGGCTCCGTTCCGCCAATTACAACAACAACAATAACTTCTGCAATGTGAACACCGACGGCGGCAACAACAATAACAATGCTTCCTGGTCGGCCGGCGTTTTGGCCGGATTTTGCGATGCGGGGTCAAATGTAGTAGCGAAAGTGAACGACGACCCACGCAAAAGGAGATATGCTTCCCTGGGTAGCCAATCCCTAAAACTGCCCTCTGATGCTTCTACACGGACGCTTCTTGCATGGCGGGTGACCGCACCTTATCCCGTTTCATGTGTAGCCCGCGAGGGGTCATAAGCAAAGCAGATTAGACGGTGCCCTACAATTTATCTGTACGGAGTTGGCGAGTTATATTATGACGAGTAAAGAGAGACACGAAGTGCGATACCGGCGCCGCCGGGCAAAGCGGCAGGCCAAAAAGCAGGCCCGCTGCGACAGCCTGGGCGGCCTGGAGCAGACCTTTACCTTTCGGAAGATGTTCATGTGGGGGAAAAAGTGCTGCAACGGGGTGCGCTGGAAACAGAGCACCCAGAACTTTGAGCTGCACCTTTTTTCCGGGACGGCCCGCCGCCGGCGGGAAGTCCTGGAGGGACGATGGAAGCCGAAGAAATGCACACACTTCACGCTGAGAGAGCGGGGAAAAGTAAGGCCCATTGATGCCCCGCACATCACCGACCGACAGATCCACAAGACCCTCTGCAACGAAGTGCTCATTCCTCTTTACAAGCCGAGCATGATCCACGACAACGGAGCCAGCCAGCGCGGAAAGGGGCTCCATTGGGCATACCACCGCCTGGAGGAACAGCTTCACTGGCACTACCGGAGATATGGGAGGGCCGGCGGGGTTTTCCTTTTGGACTTGAAGAGCTACTTCCCCAATGCGCCCCATGCGGCCATTTACCGGCGGCATGAAGAATTCATCCTTGACCCGGAGCTGCGGGCCCTGGCGGACACCATCGTGACCAATTCGCCGTGTCCCACCCCCGGCCGCGGTATGCCGCTGGGGATCGAGCCGAGCCAGCAGGAAATGGTGTCGCTGCCCAGCAGCATCGACAACTATATCAAGTGCCAGCTCGGCATTCACACGGCCGCCCATTACATGGATGATTATTACATCATCCTGCCGGACATCGAGAAGCTGAAGACGGTGGCCCGGGAGGTCGTGCGCCGATTCGAGGCGATGGGAATTCGTGTGTCCAAGCGGAAGTGCAAAATCATCCCCCTGACGAAGCCCTTCCGGTTCTGCAAGGTGCGCTTCACCTTGACGGGGACAGGCCGGGTGATCCGGAACGGCTGTCGGGATGGCATCAAGCGGAGCCGGCGCAAGCTGCGGTTCTTCCAGCGGGAGGTAGCAGCCGGCCGGCGGACGCTGGCCGACGCAGCAGAGTATATGCAATCGCAGCGGGCCTACTATAAGACCTTTGACGACCACGGGCGGCTGCTCCGCCTGGAGCAACTGGCCTACGCAATTTTTGGAGGTGCGCTATGTATCGAATCATCAGAGAAACGGATGGAACCTCTATCGGCATGACAGAGGCCCCCAATTATATCAAGAGAGCAGCGAATGGCTGCTTCAACCTGTGCCCGGATCCGGAGGCTTCGGGCATTGTTTTTGCCGGAACCGTGTACCATCTCCTCGACCGCGAGGAAATCGAGGGCGCCGAGACCGTCGCCCTGGAGGAGACGGACGCCGGCGTGGAGATCGTGGAGCTGCGGGCCATGACGCAAACCTCCGCCAAGATGGGCGGCCAGGTGAGCGTGGCGACGAAGCTCTATGTCCAGTCTGCCACCAATATCCCGGACACCCTGGCGCTGGAGATGCCTGACCTGTTCAAAACCTGGGCCGAGGTGCTGGCCGCCGGCGAGGAGCTGCCCAAGGACACCATCATCAACAAGGACGGCCAGCTCTACCGCGTTGTGCAGGCCGTCACTCCCCAGGAGCACCAGCCGACCGACGCCGAGGGAATGCTGGCTATCTACCGGCCCATCGACGAGCAGCACACAGGAACGCAGGAAGACCCCATTCCCTGGGTGTACGGTATGGACTGCGAACAGGGCAAGTATTACAGCTACGGCGGCAAGACCTACCTGTGTAACCTGACCATGCCGGCCTGTGTCTGGGCTCCCGGCACGGCGGGCCTGTGGCAGTGGACGGAGGTAACGGAGGTGCCTGAAGAGTGAGTGAAGGCCGCTATATCGCCCGCAAGCGGGCCAGATTCAAGGGGTTCGATGGCCCCGTAAATATTCCTTGGGGGGCGTCTCTGGAAGTCAGGGACGCCATTCTTTATTGGAACGGAGCCGCCGTCTGCGGTGTCTCCAGCCAGAACGCCTACGACTACTTCAGCAGGGACGACGACGGCCAGGGGGAGTTCCGGGGCAAGCTCGTCGGCGCCATCAAGGCCACCCTGGAGAAGCGGGACGCCGGCTACCAGGCCAGGTGGAATAAGGTGTGGGCCGACCCGCGCTGTGAGCGATATAAGCGGCCGGAACATGAGGATTGGTGGGTGTGGAATTATGACTTCTACAATGCGCCCATCCCCGACTTGCAGTATATCGCCTCCCTGGTGGGCGCCAAAGTGAGGTGAGCCCAAATGATAGAAGTCGATTTCGGGGCGCTTGTGGTGGCCTTCATCGCCGCCATGGGCGTCCCCTCTGCCATTATGGGGCTCATTGTCTGGCGCCTCAAAAGCCGGATCGAGGACAAAGAGAAGGCCCAGGATAAGAAGAATGAGGATCAGCAAGAGCTGATCCTCATTCTCGTTCAGAGCACCCGGGCCAGTATCGCCCTCGGTGAAGCCACCGCGAAGGCCGTCCAGCGCATTCCCGATGCCCACTGCAACGGGGATATGCACTCGGCCTTGGAGTACGCCACCGACATCAAACATAAACAGAAGGAATTTCTTGACCGCCAGGGCATTCACGCCCTGCTGGACGATTGAAAGGAGAACCGCTATGACCTTTGATATTACCCCCATCGTTGAGGCCGTTGTCGCCGTCGTGTGCGCGGTCGTGACCTGTGTTCTTATCCCCTATATCAAGAGCCGGACTTCTGCCCAGCAGCAGGCCGAAATCAATGCCTGGGTAAAGATTGCCGTCTCTGCCGCCGAGCAGATTTATACCGGCTCCGGCCGCGGCGAAGAGAAGAAAGAGTATGTGGTCAAGTGGCTGCGTGACCACGGGGTAACGGTTGATACTGAAAAGCTGGACGCCATGATCGAGGCGGCAGTATATGAGCTGTCCCAGGGCATTATCCCCCTGGAGGGCGTGGCCGTCGTGGAAGGCGGTGATACCAATGACGGCGATTGACAGAGTGATCGCAACCGCCCGGGCGGAGGTCGGCTACATCGAGAAGGAGACCAACTCCCAGCTCGACAACCCGACCGCCAACCCCGGAGACGGCAACTGGAACAAGTATGCCCGCGACCTGGACGCCCTGGACATCGTTTACAATGGCGATAAGAACGGCTACGCATGGTGCGACATCTTTGTGGATTGGTGCTTCATTTATACTTTCGGCCTGGAGTTGGGCATGGCCCTTCTTTGCCAGGTCAAGGAGGGCCTGGGCGCCGGCTGCACCTACTCCGCCCGCTACTACAAGGACAAGGGCCAGTTCCACACCAGCAACCCCCAGGCCGGAGATCAGATTTTCTTCACCGATGATGGGGGCGCCTCTATGTACCATACCGGCCTTGTGGTGAAGGTAGCCGGCGGCCGGGTCTACACCATCGAGGGCAACACCAGTTCCGCCGCCGGAGTTGTGCCCAACGGCGGGTGTGTCCGGGATAAGAGCTACCCCCTGGGGGCCAGCTATATCGGCGGATATGGCCGGCCCGACTATTCCCTTGTCCCTGACAGCGGGGAGCCCAGCACCCCGAGCGCGGCGACTGGCGGCACCTACACCGTGGTGGCGGGCGATACCCTCTCCGTGATCGGCAGCCGGCTCGGCGTGGCCTGGCAGGACATCGCCCAGTCCAACGGGATCACCGCCCCGTACACCATCTACCCCGGACAAATTCTTGTAATTCCTATGGAGGAGGACGACGAAATGAGCTATGAGCAGTTCAAGCAGTACATGAGCCAATACCGGAAGGAGCTCCAGGACAACGACAAGGGCGACTGGAGCAAGGAGGCCCGAGAGTGGGCCGTCAAGGTCGGTCTGTTCGCTGGTAACGGTACCGACATCAACGGGGAGCCTAACTATATGTGGCAGGACTTCCTCACCCGTGAGCAGGCCGCCCAGCTCTTCTACCGCTTCGCCAAGGATCACGGTCTGGTATGAGCAGTATGGAGATAGCAATTCTGCTGGTTGCTGGGCTTCTCCTCGTCCTGATCGGCATGGCTATTGCAGGGAACCATCGAGCCCCGTCCAGGAGGCGGAAGGGGAAGCAGGAGCAGCGCCCGCAAAAGACCGAGTTCTCCAAACAGCTTATCGCAGACATTCGAGTGCTTTTGTGGGTGGTGACGGTCGGTGGATTATTCCTGGCCGCGTACTGTATTCGGGTCGGCTACACCGGTTCCCTCCCGTGGATCAGTGCGATGGTGGGGCTCCCCTGGACAGCGCACGGAACCGTCTGCGCGTTTTACCTCAACATGGCAAAGTCAGACCACCGGCGCGGCGGGATCACCTATGACGCCGCCAAGGCCGCGAATTTCAATGTCCCGCAGCAGCAGGAGCCAGAGGGCTCCGTTGACAGCCCGGCAATCTAAAGCAACTGCCCCCATCTCTGCCTTATGACAGGATGAGGGCAGTTTTTTATACTTGCGAAGAAAGTCGAGAGTTGGTACAATGTTCCTGGTCGCCCAACCTCCGGCCCGATGTGGGAAGGAGGTGAAACCATGCCGGAGATACTTTGCGATCTTTTAGTCGGTATCATAGCGGGTGTAATTGGCACTTACATCTGCAAGTGGCTCGATGACCGACACAAGGGCGACTGAGCACAAGAAGGCCGGGAGGGTGGCACCCCTCCCGGCCTTCGCCATGCCGGAACTTTGCGATCTTTTAGGCAAGGTAATTATACCACGCCCAGGTCAGTATATGCAAGAGTGATTTGAAATTTTCATCAGATTTCAGTTTCACCATGAACACAGTACCATAAATTCCGGCAAATTGCAAGGGAAAGCCCCTATCCCCTGAAATTGGACATCATGCACAAAGGCCCCCGGGTGATTTTGTATATCATTCGAGGGCCTTCTTTCTTGACTTATAAACCGAGGCGGTTTATAATAAGCTCACAAGGCAAGGGAAAAGCCTGAAGGATAAAACAGAATGCGACAGTGAAAGCCGGGCCGGAAGCGGACACAGCTCCGGGGATGGCCGGCAGGCGGTAACGGCTGCGAAAGGTAACCTTCAGGCCCCCCGGGCCTTGGACAGAAGCACAAGCGGGAAAGGAGAACCCCATGGTAGCCTATTACGAAAATGAAGCCGCCGTTGACGCCGCTCTGAAGAAGGCGAAGACGCCCGAGGAAGTGCTGAAGATCGCCCACGACCTGGAGCAGCGTGAGGCGCCACACCACTGGCTCAAAAAGGCCCTGGCCGTTCACAGCTCCATGATTTGACGCCAAGGCAAGTAACCCGCCCCGGAGGTAACGAGGGCAGAGGGGGGTAAATAAATGTACTGTGACGGATGTAAGTATCAGGAGCTCGGCGGGGATAAGTGGCCTTGCTGTGATTGTTCTCGGATCGAGCATTTTCGCGAGGATATGTACGAACCCATTGAGGATGAAGACGAGGAAGAGGAAGCTGACAGCACACAGCGCCTGACCCATCGGGCCTACGGGGAGAAAGGACAGATATGAAGCGTATCAACATCACCTACCACATGGAGAACGCCGACGAGGTCGCCGAGAGCTGCATCACCCTCCCCATGACGGACGACATCGCGGACGACATTCTCTGGATGGGGGAAAACAGCACCTACCTCGGCGCCGGCCACAACGGCGAAGTCCGCCGGCTCCTGGAGAGCCTGGCCGCCATCCAGGGCTACAAGTACACCGGCGCCTGCTGCCCGCGGGAGGTGTGACCATGCTGGACAAGAACGGCGTCGAGATGAAGACCGGCGACATCGTGGAGATCACCGGGGCCTTTTTCAAGAACGACAACGGCCTCTACTTCGTGGAGAGCTCCCCGGGAGACCCTTCCTGGAGCGGCAAGGACTACTGCCTGAAGAAAATCTCGAAGGCAGGGAAAATCAGCACGGCGAAGTACAATATTTGCTTTTGGCCCATCACGACTTTTGTGAGCGACCGGGCCAAAACCGCAAAGGCCCGCCAGTGGAACCGGGAACACGCCGCTATCGAGGTAAAGGCCCCCCTCAAAGATATGGGGGCGGTGGCTGCCTTCTTCCAGGGGAAAGCTGATGACCTGGATGGAGAAATCGGCCGGCTTACCCGGCTGTGGGGTGAGAACGCCGAGGGCGTCCATCGAATGAAGATTTCCCGAGCTCACTATGAAGCTGTGGCACATTTCATTGAAAGGAAGGAACTGTAATATGGCAAAGAAATCCGAACCCATCATCACCTACACCGAAATCCTTGCACTGGCAGGGAAAGAAATCCGCGGGGAAATCATCAAGCTCCGCACCGAGGCCGCAGAGATGCGGGAGAAGGCCAAAACTCCAGAGCAGCAGGATTTGATTGCCGGCTTCATCAAAATGGGAAAGGAGCGGGAGCAATACCACATGAGACGCCTGGAGGCCATCGAAACCATGTACCTCATTCAAACCGGGGCAAATCTCGGAATCATAGAAGAATTTCAGGAATGACAGCCGAAACGGGCCGTAGGCCCGTCGTCGGGGGCCGCCCTCCCCGGCCTGATGATGGCAGGGCAGAAAGGATGAACAGCACCATGAGCGAGAAGATCACGCGAACCTGCCCCATCTGCGGGCAGCAGTACACAGAGCCCCCGGCGCTTTCCCGCCGGGACAATAAGACGGACATCTGCCCGACCTGCGGCATGATGGAGGCCCTGGCAGCCATGCCCCGGCGTGAGGGGCCGGCCGAGCGGACACGGAGGGCAGTTTATGCCACCGGAAACAAGTGGGCCATCGAGAACTTCAAGGCCACACACGGCTGATTGGAGGGATAATTCATGTCAATAGGACGCCAAGACTATGAGGAACGCAGGGAGGCCCGGGCCGACCGCCTGGAGGAGCGGGCCCAGAAGGCTGCCGGGAAGGCTGCCGACGCCTTCCGCCGCTCCGAGGACGCCGTGAGGGGCATTCCCGCGGGGCAGCCCATCCTTCCCGGGGCCCGAGGAATCCCCCAGCGGAAGGCACAGGAGCGTTCCTGGAAGCTCATGGGTGCCAGTGTTGAAAACGACCGTAAAGCTGAAAACCTCCAGCGCAGGGCCGAAGCCGTCCGCGGGAACACCGCTATCAGCAGCGATGACCCGGAGGCCGTGGAAAAGCTGGAGGCAAAGCTAAAGGCCCTCCAGGCTGCCCAAGAGAGCGACAAGGCCCTGAATGCCTACTATCGGAAGCATAAGACCGTCAAGGGCTTTCCGGGGATCAGCGATGCCCAGGCTACCAAAGTAGACGCCAGACTGGCCGAGCTGCGGGAGGCGCTGCGCCGCCCCATCCCCGCCTTTCAACTATCCAACCGGAACGCCGAAATCAACCGGCTGAAAAAGCGCCTTCAGCAGCTCCAGGCGGTGGACGAGATGGAGCACATCGAGATTTCCTTCCCCGGGGGGCTCTTGACTACCAATGAGGAAATCAACCGGGTGCAGATCATCTTTGACGATATGCCAGACGAGGCCACACGGGCGAAGCTGAAAGCCCATGGGTTCCGCTGGGCCCCCAGTGAGGGGGCGTGGCAAACGCAGCGGACGCCGCCGGCCCTGGCCCGCGCAAAGTGGTTGCTCGGTATCACAGAGGAAGGGGGAAACTGAATGCCTATCGAGAGACTGAAGTATGAGACCATCCACCTGAAGGACGGGCGGAACGCCGTGTTGAGCACGGCCCGCCTCCCCTCCGGGGAGTATGAAACCATGCTGCTGGGCCAGGATGGGGACGAGATTGTGGTGGCAACGGCCACCGGCGAGGAGGAGGCCCTGGCAACCTTCAGATATTTCAAGCTGGTGTATTCGGCCCCGGTTCTGACGGGCCGATACAAGAAGCTGTCCGAAGACCTGAAGGCCGCCTTTGCCTATGGCCGGGAGCACCAAGGAACAGACGATGGAGGCACCAGCAACTTTGACGCTCCGACCATCCACCTCCAGGGATGGAGCCGCAAGATGGTCGAGGCCGCCGCTGCGGCCGCCGGCGGGAGCTGTTCCTTCTGGAACCTCTGCGGCAGCTATATCTTCCCTGTTCCTGGAACAGGGCAAGGGAACAGCCGGACGGCCGCAGCAGAGGCAGCCGGTGACTACCTGAAGGAGCTCGGCTATGATACCGGAATGTACTATCAGATGGATTGAGGAGGACGGCAACCAATGACGGAGCGGGAACGCCTGCTGGAGAAGCTGATGAAAGTAAAAGCCCTCGCCGACCGCGGCGAGGGCGGAGAGCGGGAGAGCGCCGAGCGCACCCTGGCCGCTATGATGGAGCGATATGGCATCACCGAGGCCGACCTGGAGGACAACCAGGTTTCCACCCATTGGATCAGATACAAAACGGTATGGGAGCGGAAGCTCCTCCATCAACTGGCTTATATGTATCTGGGAGAAGGGCACTCCTTTGGCTGCGTCGGAACCTATACGGGCCGCAGCAGGAAGAAAGTCGGGATTGATTGCACCCCGGCGCAGTACATCGAAATCGAGGCAGACTTCACCTTTTACTCTGCGGCCATGGAGGAGGAAATGGGCCTTTTTTACTCGGCGTTCCTTCAGAAAAACCGTTTGTTCCCTCCTCCGGAGCTTGCCAGGGAAAATACCGAAGAGGAAGAAGCCGAAAATATGGACTTGGAGCGGATCGCCAAAATCCAGGCCATGATGGGAGGCATAGAACAGCACACACGCCACAAGGCCATCGAGAGCCACCAATGAAAGGAGAGCTGGACATGAATATGTTGAACGACCGGATCGCCGGCGCCCTCTATGGGGTAGCCGTGGGGGACGCCCTGGGCGGCCCCCTGGAGTTTATGAGCGCAGCAGAAATCAACCGCCGGCACGGGTGGGTCTCCACCATGCTGGGCGGCGGCTGGTTAAGTCTGCACCCCGGAGAGACCACAGACGACACCGCCATGACGCTGGCGGTTGCAGAAGGTATCATGGAAAGCCCCGAGGCCCCCTTCCAGGCCATCGGGGCCCGGTTTATCGAATGGGCAAAGAGCGGGCCGAAGGACATCGGCGGAACTTGCCGCTCCAGCATTATGGAGGCTATTCGGATCGGCGGTGACCGGCCAGAATTCCGCGCATGGAAGGAAGGCAGTCAGCGGGTGGCGGAGAGAAACGGCCATCGAAGCGGCGGAAACGGCGCCCTGATGCGGGCGGTGTACCCCGCCCTCTTCTACCCAGACAAGGAAGAAGCTGTCCGGGTCACCAGAGGCCAGGGCCACATGACACATTGGGACGGAAGCAGCGACGAGGCTTGTCAAATCTATGCGCTTATGGTACACTGTTTAATAACCGAGGCTGAAAAGCTGGAAGGAGACCCTGAACGCCTTCGGGAGCAGTTCGACGAGCGTCTCCGCCACACCAAGTACAACACAGACGACATTCTGCGCCTTGGCCGCTCCGGCGGCCTGGAGCCGTCTGGGTATGTGGTGGACAGCTTCAAGTGCGCCCTGTTCTGCCTGTGGGATTCCGAAGGCTTTGCTGATGCGGTGTGCAACGCCGCCAATATGGGAGGAGACGCCGATACCATCGCGGCCATCTGCGGCGGCCTGGCTGGCGCCCTGTACGGGTTTCAGGCCATCCCCCAGGAATGGGCATCCTCCCTATCCGCGCACGACAGGGAGCGCCTGGACGCCGCCACGGCGGCCGCCGTGGAAAGCCAGGAATTGAGTACGATGTGTTGAGGAGGAAAAGAGTATGCCGTATGGACGCCCCCTGAAGGGGAAGAGCCGTCGCGTTTCTGTGACGATCCACTCCCCGGTCGGCCTGCTGGATATTATCGACAACTATGTGGAGGAGCGCGACAGCCAGGAGAAACGCGCTTACACCAGGTCGGACTTTTTTGGGGAGGCGGCCCTTCTGTATCTGCGGCAGCTCGGCCTTGATCCGGACAGCGAAGAGGTGCTGCGCGACCGTACCGAAAGCGTACCGAAAAAAATCGAAGCCCAAGAGGGCGGAGAGAATACAGAGAATAAAAGTGGAGAAGGCGAGTAAAAATGGCTTATATGACACGAAGCAAAACTTCCGTAAAAGAGTGGGAATAATTTCAGGAACCCGGAAAAGCCGGAATGACAGGGTTTTCTAAGGTTTGATGCCCTCTGCGGCAACAAAATGGCAACATTTTTTCATTATTCATAAAAAGAGAGCTAACTGATTTTGATTAGTCAGTTGGCTCTCTTTTTCTTTTTATTATTCTGTGCAACAAAAGGCCTCCCCCGTGGCCTACAAGTAAGAGGGTCAAACGAGATCCTGGGGCGGCATCTTCACATAGTTCTGGGTCTTGTCAAACTCTGGATAGCGGTAGCGCCACTTGTCGTAATCCTCTTTGGAGATTTCGCCAGCCTCCAGCATGGCGGCGGCCTGCTGCCAGGAACAGAGCATCTCATGCAGCCGGGCAGCGTCCTTGTTCTTTCGTACATCGACTTTTAAGCAGACCTCTCCATCCAGCTCACTGACTTTCAGCCCGTAGTTGTCCTCAAGGGTAAACAGGGTGTGCATGAGCCCTACATAGGAGTCTATGTCCGGGACAGAGAGTGCATGGGGCGAGACATCCAGCACCTCAGCTAAGGCGGCGGTCAGGTCTGCCTTAGGGGTTCTTGATCCTGTTTCGTACTGTGCAAGGCGCACATCAGCAGACTTCTCCGGGAAGCCCAGTGACATGCCGAGATATTTTTGTGTCATCCCCCGCAGGAGACGGAAAAAGTGAATTCGTTCACCAATCGCCATATCATCAACTCCAATCGTTAGCTGTCTTTATAAAAATCGTAGCAGAAATGCTTAGGAAAGTCAAGAGAATACTAAACAATTTTATTTAATTTATTTTGCACGCGCCGATTGACATAAGCTATTATGCTTAGTATAATGACAATAAGCGAAGCATATTTGCTTAGCAAAATAACTGAAGAAACTTTTTTGAAAAATTCTTGGGTGCAAAATCTGAAAAAAGTGGCAGTAGAGAGTGAGGAGGTCTTTATGAAAAACAAAATTAGCAGGCAGAAACAATCAACAAGGAAAGGAAGGTATTTTATTTATGCAGAAACAGAGTTTTATGCGAGCAGACGAAGTTGCTCAGGAATTAGGCATCTCCAAATCCCACGCCTACAAGGTGATCCATGGGCTTAATGAAGAATTGCAGGAGAAAGGGTATTTGACCATCTCCGGCCGTGTCAATCGAGAATTCTTCAGGGAGAAGTATTACTATACCAAAACAGCAAAGGAGGAATCATAATGGCAGTTTACAAGGAAGAAAAAACCGGAACTTGGCGGGCAGTTTATCGCTATACCGATTGGAATGGCGAGCGGAAGCAGACCCAGAAGCGCGGTTTTAAGACTAAGCGAGAGGCGCAGGCATGGGAACGTGAACAGGTTCATAAAACCAGTGCCGACCTGGATATGAACTTCAAAAGCTTTGTGGAACTTTACACAGCGGATATGAAGACCCGGCTCAAGGAAAACACTTGGGCCACAAAGGAGCATATTATCCGTACAAAACTTCTCCCCTACTTCGGCAAGCTGAAGATGTGTAACATCACCGCCCAGCAGATCATCACCTGGCAGAACGAGATGCTGAACCACAAGGACGAAAAAGGGCAGCCCTATTCACCTGTGTATCTTAAGACGGTTCACAATCAGCTCAGCGCCATCTTTAACCACGCAGTACGGTATTACAATCTCCGTGATAACCCTTGTAAAAAGGCTGGCAGTATGGGGAAAAAGAAAAACCGGGAGATGATGTTCTGGACTAAGGAGCAGTATTTGAAATTTGCCAAGGTGATGATGGATAAACCGCGATCCTTTTATGCCTTTGAGATGCTTTACTGGTGTGGCATCCGGGAGGGAGAACTGCTGGCTCTGACCCCGGCAGATTTTGACTTCGAGAAGCGCACTGTCACCATCAACAAATCCTATCAGCGGCTGAATGGGCAGGATTTGATTACCACTCCAAAGACGGAAAAGAGCAATCGTGTCATCACCATGCCGCAGTTTCTGGCAGAAGAAATTCAGGATTACCTCAAAATGCTCTACGGCATTGGCGCAAATGACCGAATGTTCACCGTCACCAAGAGTTATCTTCACAGGGAGATGGATCGGGGTTCCAAAGAAGCCGGAGTGCCGCGCATCAGAATCCATGATATTCGTCACAGCGCGGTTTCGCTTCTCATCGACATGGGGTTCTCTGCCACAGCCATCGCAGATCGGGTAGGTCATGAGAGCATCGACATCACTTACAATTATGCACACCTGTTTCCGTCCAAACAAACGGAAATGGCAGATAAATTGAATATGGAAAGGGGCAATTAAAAATGTCAGCAAAGAATTTGGACAAGCACAACCGTTGGAGGAACAAGATTGTGGCCTTTCGGGTCTCCACGGAGGAGGACGCCCAGATTGAAACAGCAGTCAAGCTCACCGGACTGACCAAGCAGGATTATATCATCCGTCGGCTGCTCTGTCGGGATGTGGTGGTTCAGGGCAATCCGAGAGTCTATAAGGCCCTGCGGGATCAGCTGGCTGCTGTGCTGGACGAGCTGCACCGGATCGAAGCCGGGCAGGGCGTAAATGAGGAACTGTTGGACACCATTCAGATGATCACAACCATTATGAAAGGAATGCAGGAGGATATTGCCTATGAT
>JABLTR010034386.1_pt1 | contig 30793 bp, 24 predicted proteins | sample 7160071 | NCBI WGS metagenome assembly JABLTR01 (sample SAMN14651230, study PRJNA627086) | human gut metagenome | isolation source: feces | host: Homo sapiens | reverse complement strand
CCTTTCTCGTCGCGTCCCTGCCGCCTTGTGATATATCCGGCTTTTTCAAGCTCCCAAACGGCGGTACGGATAGCGTCGATACTTTCCCGGTTGATATAGGACAGCCCCGCAAGGGTGTAGTCCCAATCCTCCGGCAAAGACAACATTTGAGATAACAGCCCCTTTGCCTTTAAGGAAAGCTCCTTATTGCGTAAGTGGTGGTTGCTCATTACGGTGTAGCCTGTGTTGCGCTCCACGCGGAATACTGCCATAGCTTCATCACTCCTTTGCTTTGGATTTGTTACGCAGTAGAACGGCGATTTTGAGGGAAAAGGTATAAACCCCTTGCCCTGTCAAAATTGCTTCCGCAAAGCCGCTTGTAGCAAGGCTTTTTCTGCCCCTACTGCGTAACAAAGGGCATGAAAAAAGCGGCGTTCCTGTTCTTCCGTGTGGAAGTGGGAAACGCCGCTTGTGCGGTGCAATATAAAATTTTCGGTTTGTTCTGTTATGCCGTATGGTCTTATCCGTAGAAACTTATAAGCGTACTATTTATCAGTAAAAATTGCATTGGACTCCGATTTTGAACTATCAATCTACGCCCATTTCTACGCCCAAATGGCATTAAATTATGTGATTTTACATGGAGCTTTATGCTTTTGCTTTTTTAAGAAACCTTGCAACCATGCGGTTTTACGGACTTTTATGGAGGTACATGGATTTATGAAAAAAGGCTAATTTATTACGATTCCTAATTTCATAATATGTTCTCCTTATCTATCTTTCTTTTTTGCTCTGTAATGTCTGTATAAGATCACATAGGCGATAACGCACACTATGATGATCGTCAGGCTCAGTACCTGAGCCTGCCTGAATGGACCTATCATCAGGCTGTCGGTCCTCAGTCCCTCCACGAAGAATCGCTCCGCCGAGTACAATATGCCGTATAGCAGCAGCGTCTGTCCTTCAAACTGCCTTCTGTTGTCCACATATATGAGAAACAGAAAAAGCAGGAAGCACCATATAGACTCATAGAGGAAAGTTGGATGCACCGTCTGTCCGTTGACCGTTATGGCCCACGGCAGATCTGTATGTCCTCCATGGGCCTCTGAATTGAAATAGTTTCCCCATCTCCCGATGGACTGGGCGATAGCTATAGAGGGCACAGCCAGATCCATCAGATTCAGCGGTCTCACCTTCCATATCCTGCACAATACCAGTGCCGTTGCCATCCCAAGTATCAATCCCCCATGTATGGCCAATCCGCCCGCTCTCGTATTGAATATGGAAGCAAGGTCGCCGGAATACATGGACCAGTTGAATATGACGTAATAGAGCCGTGCGCCTATGATGGCGGCCGGGATGCAGAAAATCATGAAATTTATCATCTGGTCAGCAGTCAGATGGTGCTTTGGCGCCCGCCTGCAGCATATCACCGCGGCGATTATCATGCCGGATGTTATCATCACGGCATACCACATTATATCTATTCCGAAGACAGTAAAAGCTACGGGATCCGGTGGGTTTGGCATGTCGTCCTCCTCATAATCCTACTCGCAAAATTTTCTTCTCCACGCCCTGTCATCATACTTTCTTGATGAACTTAGTCCCACAGTGAGGGCATGTTATATTGATTTTTCCGGCGCCTTTAGGGACCCGCAGCTTTTCCCCGCACCCAGGACATCTCATGATCTTATGAGTTTTATCTCTGCCTGAACGCTTTCCTGCTCCGGCATACCCTCCAGCTCCATAAGATCCCCCGTCTGAGCTTCCCGTCTGATTTCTTCTGAACCTGGACGTAAGCTGAAGGAACTTCTGGTTTTCCCTGTACCTGGCATTGATGTTCCTGGAAAACATCCTGCAATATACATATATGAGCAGCGCTATCGTCAACAGGTCCAACAGTCTCCATCTGACGAAAATATCGACGACGATCACCACCAACGCTATTATCAGCAAAAATCTGTTGAGATTATCAGTTCCGTATCTTCCCCTCATCAGATTAGCAAACCACATCCCGAATCTGTTCATCCAAATACCTCCTGCGCGGCTTCCACGGATTTCATCGCGTCCTTACAGTAAAAATCCGCTCCTATCCTCTCAGCATAGTCGGCTGTCAGCACGGCGCCCCCTACCATCACACGACAATCAGGAGCCGCTGCCCTTATGGCGGTTATAGTATCTTCCATGCTCTTCAGCGTAGTCGTCATCAGCGCGCTGAGGCCTACCAGCTTGATATCCCTTTCCACTACCGTCTCCACTATCTTTTCCGCCGGAACGTCCCTTCCCAGGTCTATCATCCTGTAACCGTAGTTCTCCATGATGACTTTCACGATATTCTTTCCTATATCGTGGATGTCTCCTTTTACAGTAGCTATCACTACTTCTCCCAGGGATACCGACTCCTTATCGGACTCGGCCAGTCTCGTTTTTATCACATCAAATCCGGCCTGCGCCGCCGTTGCCGCCTGGAGCATCTGTGGCAGAAATATGGTCCCCTTCTCGAATCCTTTTCCCACATTGTCCAGCGCAGGTATGAGAAAATCATTGACCAGTTCCATCTCGTCGTGAGACTCGAGCAGCTCCTCCACAGCAGCTACAGTCCCAGCTTTTATACCTTTCTCGATACAGTAAAATATATCGCCGTCCCCTTCTGCTGCGTCCTTCGCCTGCCCACTATCAGGTGCGGCTCCGCCGCCTTTTTTCACCAGACGGCCAGGCTCCATTACCGCTTCACCATAACGCTCGATATATCTCGCGGCATTTTCATCGACATTCTTCAGTACATTGAAGGCAAAGATGGCCGACATCATCTCTTCCTCATTAGGGTTTATTATGGGAAGATCCAGCCCGCACTCCATTGCCATGGCCAGGAACGTCCGGTTGATAATGACTCTCATCGGAAGACCAAAGCTGATATTGGAAACACCAAGTGCTGTCTTGAGCCCCAGCCTTTCTCTGACCATCTTCACAGCTCTGAGAGTCTCGTTTACTTCCTTCTGCTGCGCCGATGCCGTAAGAGTCAGACAATCTATTATCACATCCTCCTCCGGGATGCCGTAATCTGCCGCCCTCGCTGCGATCCGCTCCGCTATGGCAAATCTTCCTTCGGCTGTCGCCGGTATGCCATCGCCATCCAGTGTCAGCCCTATCACGGCGGCGCCGTATTTCTTTACCACAGGTAAAATATCGTCCATCACATCAGGCTCGCCATTGACGGAATTGACTATCGCTTTTCCGTTATACACCCGAAGAGCCGCTTCGATGGCCGCAGGATCCGATGAATCTATCTGCAACGGTGTTCCTGTGATGGCTTGGAGTTTTTTCACCAAATCCGGCAACACTGCCGATTCATCCAAAGACGGTACACCTACATTGACATCCAGTATTTCCGCCCCGGCATCGATCTGTTCCACGGCCTGATTCAATATATAATCCATATCTCCATCCAGCAGTGCCTGCTTCAGCCGTTTCTTACCCGTAGGATTTATCCGCTCTCCTATGACAGTCACATGATCCACATGGACCACATCTGTACCGCTGCATATCCGAAGGCCGCGTTTTTCCTTTCCCGCCGCATGTCCTTCTTTCCCGGCAGCCCCCGGTACGCCATTTTTTATCAGCTCATCCCTGCATTCGGCCAGTCCCGCTATATACTCCGGTGTTGTACCGCAACAGCCGCCTACCATGTTGATGCCTGCCTGCATATATTCTTTCATGGTCTCGATGAACTGGCCGCATGTGATGTCATACTTTCCCGTCTCCGGGTCAGGCAGTCCCGCATTAGGCTTGGCGAATACAGCCACTGACGTGAGTTCTCTGAGCTCTTTCGCCATCGGCAGTATCTCCACAGGTCCAAGTGAACAATTTATGCCAATGGCATCTACTCCAAGACCTTCCAGCGTCATAGCCATCGCTTCCAGGCTGACTCCCGTGAAGGTCCTTCCGTTATCTTCGAAAGTCATGGAGACCATCACCGGCAGTCCCGAATTTTCCTTGACAGCCAGGACCGCCGCTTTGACCTCGTAAAGATCTGTCATCGTCTCGATGACCACCAGATCTGCGCCGTTGTCTTTCCCCGCCGTTACCAGATCCGTGAAAGCCTCATAAGCCTCCTCAAATTTCAGGGTACCCATAGGCTCCAGCAGCTCTCCCAATGGTCCTATGCCAAGAGCCACCTTCACAGCTCTGCCTTTGTCCCCGGCCTCATCTCTCGCTTCACAGGCAGCTTTCATGGCGAGAGCTACAGCCTCATGGAGAGGTCTGTCCAGCTCTTCCGTCTTGAACCGGTTCATTCCAAACGTTGATGCATATATGATGTCAGCTCCCGCATCTATATACTGGCTGTGTATGTCCTTCCATATCTGAGGATGCTCCAGGCCGAATTGAGTCGTCGTTTCATCCGGAGCCATCCCCGCCCTCTGAAGCATCGTTCCCATTGCCCCATCCAATATATATATCTTGTCGTTAAAATCAATCGCCACAGGATTTCCCCTCTCTTCTAAGTGTACACTTATCTCTCAGGACACATTCCTCACACGTCGCCAGCCTTCCCGTCACAGGGTGATCCGCCAGTCCTATGAAGGCCGTTACCGATTTTCTCGGTATCATGAGGCTGTCAGCAGTCACGTTGAGCCCGATCTTTCTCTGACCGTCTATATATGTCACTACAGTCTTCTGAAGCTCAAGCGGGGAATCTCCGTACCCCGGACTGAACCGTTCAGTCATGTATCCATCCACATGTTCTCTGATATACGCTTCAAAGTCGTCACACATCATCTCCGTCAGCACCGAAGCGCCGCTGTCCATTATGACCGCTGCAGCCATGTCCGTGACCTGTGCTTTCCTTATAGCGTTGTCCACGCCTATCCCCAGCGTGAGCGCCATCACCACCACCTTGCGACATCCTTCCAGATGCTTTTCCAGGGAAATCCCGGATATCTTCACATCATGCCGATCCATGACACGGTAGATCGCCTTTGGTCTTGCTGCGACAAAAATAGTCTTTTCAACATCATCCAGCTTCTTCATCAACGCCGCGTCATCACTGCCTGCTGATCCCAATGCCGCCAGCCACCGCATCCGTGGAATAGACGCCTTTATCTCCAGATTCATCTCTTCTCCCCTCAGTATCGGTCTTTAAAGCAGATCCTTTATATTGTCGTATACTTTGATAGCCACATCCGCGTTGTTCATGATGTAGACATGGATACCGTCCACGCCATTGGTTATCAGGTCTCTTATCTGGTTCGACGCATACTCTATGCCCGCTTCAAACAGCTCCTCAGGCTTGTTTTCATAAAGACCTATCATCTTGGTGAAATCGTGAGGCAGGCTGGCTCCGCTGAGAGCCACCGTCCTCTCTATCTGCCTGGAGTTGACGATAGGCATTATCCCCGCCGATACAGGCACATTTATCCCCAGCATCCTGGCCTTACCGATGAATTCATAGAAGAGTTGGTTGTCAAAAAACAGCTGTGATATCAACGCTTTGACGCCGGCTCCTATCTTGTACTTGAGATTCTGTATATCCTCGTCCAGCGATTTGCTCTCGTAATGGCCTTCCGGGTAACAAGCTCCCAGTATCTCTATATCATCGTTGCACTTCCTCTGTACTTCGATAGCCAATTCATTAGCATGATGGAAATCCTTCTTTATTTCCTGGTCAGGCACGATGTCTCCTCTGAGGGTAAGCACATTTTCTATCTCTGCCGCCTGAAACCTGCCTATCATCTCCTTGACGTCTTCTCTGGACGAATTTATACAGGTGAGGTGCGCCAATGTCTCTATGCCAAATCTCTTCTTTATAGTCGACGCTATCTCGCAGGTGTAATTATCAGTCATGCTGCCGCCCGCGCCGTATGTGACGCTGATGAAGTCAGGCTTGCACACCGACAATTTCTCGACCGTATCATATATGGTATCGATATTGGCCTTCTTCTTTGGAGGGAATATCTCCATGGAAAAAACAGGTTTCTTATTCTGAAACAATTCAGGTATCTTCATAATTCTCACTTCCTGTCATCATGTGATCAAAAAAGGTATCTTTTAACAGTATATTATACATCTAAAAAGGACGCAATGCAATCTTTCCCAAACTGTGATATACTGTACCTCAGCAAAGGAGACACGATATGAAACAGTTCAGCAAATATTTCGATCATACGCTCCTGAAGCCTGACGCTTCACGGAGCGACATACTCAAGTTATGCGGCGAAGCCGCTAAATACGATTTCGCATCGGTATGTGTAAACGGCTGTCATGTGGCTGCAGCCTGTGCTGCCTTGAAGGACACAGATGTAAAGACAGCCGCCGTAGCCGGTTTTCCATTGGGAGCCATGTCAACCGAGGCCAAGGCTGCGGAAATATCAGACGCGCTGGAAAACGGAGCCAGTGAGATCGATGCAGTGATAAATATCGGCGCTCTGAAAGAAAGCCGATACGAGTACATAGAAGATGAGCTCGCGACGCTGGCCGCCATCTGTCACGAGGACGGCAGTCTGCTGAAAGTCATACTCGAAACATGTCTGCTCACCGACGAGGAGATCGTAAAGGGCTGTCAGCTGGCCGTGAAGGCAGGTGCGGATTTTGTCAAGACATCTACCGGCTTCAGTACAGGAGGCGCGACGCCTCGCCATGTGGCACTCATGAAAAAAACCGTCGGAGACGACGCCCTGGTAAAGGCTTCCGGCGGCATAAGGACCCTCGAAGACGCGAAAGAAATGATAGAGGCCGGTGCTGACAGGCTTGGCTGCAGCGCCTCCGTCCACATCATCGAAGAACATCTCACACAGTCCTCCAGGTCATGACATTGTCCGTGAATCCGCATTCCAGCTCGCCCCTGTCCTGCAGATATGTCAGATAGCATTTGGTGGTAGAGGACAGGAGAGCGTGCTGGGAAACAGTCGTCCTCATTCCCATAGTCTCGTACATCCTCTTCAATATCTCATCCAGCGATATTTCGTCGCTGCATATTTTCTTTATTGACTCTATTATCCTCTCTATATTAGCCCTGTTCAGGTCGGCAACTTCCGATATATCTGTCTCGGCTATCCCGTGAGCCGGTATGAAAAGCTGCCCTTCCAGGTTCTTTATGAACTCCAGCGTATCCAGATAGCCGCCTACATCGTAGAGATATCCGAAGCTCCTCTTTTCCAGATATCTGCGGCTGAGATAGGAATCCGCCAGAAACCAGACATCATCGGAGGTCTTGACTCCTATCATCCCGAAGGTATGGCCCGGAAGATATACCCACTCTATCCCTTCCAGACTGTTTTTTTCTATGGAGCGAAACCCTATCATCCCCGGATGGGAAAATATCGTCCGCAGCTTCCTGCATGGAAATCCACCGTTCATATACGCCGCTTCCAGATCGGAATAGTGAGCGAAGGCCATATCGTATTCCGTACAGTAAGCCGGTATATGATATTTCTTCATGAGATACTCGTTACCACCAAGATGATCGATATGGGTGTGAGTGTTGATGATGTAGTCTATCGACCATCCCTGCCCGCTGATCATCTCGTCTATCTTCTCGCCGTCTCCTTTGGCCCCGGTATCAATGAGGCACACTCTGCCGGGAGACGTCATATACACGCCTATGTTGGTGCTGTGCTCTATATAATATGTCCTTTCCCCTGCCTGTCTTAATTCCATACTTTCGAATTATCTCCCCGTTCTAACATATCCGCGGAAGCCCTTCACCGTAAAGGACGTCAAATCTCCGCGTAGCCCCCAGGCGTGTCTTTATATACGCTCCGGAGCCTTCCTTCACTCTGCCTATTATAGCCGCGTCCTTTCCATGGAGTGTGCTTCGCATTGCTTCCAGAGCTCTTTCGGCATCCTTTTCCGGCACTACCGCTATCATCTTGCCCTCGTTACCCATATAAAGCGGATCCAACCCCAGGATATCGGCAAAACCCTTCACGTCCGCATGGACAGGTATGCTGTCCTCGTCCAGCTCTATCATACATCCGGAACTGTCGGCTATCTCATTTATGACTGTACCAAGGCCTCCACGAGTCACATCCCTCATGGCCCTCACATCTGATCCGCATCGGAACAAGCTCTCTACTACGTCGTTCAGCGCTGCACAATCACTCTCTATGTCGTTATCTATCGCCATCCTGTCACTTAGGATACAGGCATGATGATCTCCCAGATTCCCCGATAATATCACCACATCGCCTGGCTGGCAATTGGCGCTGCTTACATCCCTTCCATCAGGGATCTCTCCTATGCCTGTCGTGTTTATATAAAGTCCGCCGCTGCCTTCTACGACCTTTGTATCTCCGGCCACCACCATGACCCCGGCCTCCCGTGCCTGCCTGGCCATGGAGCCTACGATACTGTCCAGCAGCTCCGTATCCAACCCCTCCTCCAGGATGAATCCGCAGGTGATATACCTGGGTATGGCACCCATCATCAGCAGATCGTTCACTGTTCCGCAGACACATAGCTTTCCTATATCTCCGCCCTTGAACACCAGTGGTGTCACTACGAAAGAATCAGTGCTGCAGGCGATCCTGCCGTTTACTGACAGCACGGCCGCGTCCTCCATTTTATCCAGGATCTCGTTTTTAAAATGCTTTCCGAATATATCGCTCATAAGCTGAGCTGATGATTTGCCCCCACTCCCGTGAGCCATTGTTATCTTCATATCTGTCTCCTCAATGAACGTTCCTGTACCATATGCCGCAAGCCCCCTCCGACGAAACCATACAAGGGCCGAAAGGTTTCACCGGATCACATCCCCGTCCGAACATCGGACATTCATCAGGGTTTATCCTTCCTACGATCACGTCTCCACACCGGCACTGGGAAGGAAGCTCCATATCCTGATATAGGTCTCTGCTTCCGCCGTCGTATCCGGCCAGTTCCTCTCTCAGATAAAGCCCGGACTTCTCTATTATGCCAAGCCCCCTCCACATGGCAGGACCCGTCTCGAAAGCTTCTTCCATAATAGCGACAGCTTTTCTGTTGCCTTCATCCTTTACCGCGTTTCTATAGAGATTTTCCACCGCGGCGCCGCCGGTCTCTATCTGCCTGACTATCCTGTATATGGATGCCAGTATATGCTCCGCTTCAAATCCTGTCACTACAAAAGGCCTGTGATATCGTTCTGCCAGTGGCTTATACACATCGCTTCCCGTTATGACGCTGACATGACCCGGACATATGAATCCGTCCACATCCTCCTGGTTTTCGCAGATCCATTCCAGCGCTACCATTACAGTCTTCAGCGCCGTTACCAGCTTCACATTCCTTATCCCTCTTCGCGCCGCCTCCTGTACCATCATGGCATAAGTCGGCACTGTTGTCTCGAAACCGACTGCCGCCACCACGTATGTGCGGCCCGGATCTCCAGCGGCTTTTTCCAGCGCCTCAAAAGGAGAATACATGATATCCACATTGACGCTGCCGTTCCCCTTTGCCTCCGACAGACTGCCGGAGCTTCCCGGTACCTTCATCATATCGCCGAATGTCAGCAACGTGTGATTTTCCCGTGAGGCGTATTCTATACACCTGTCGATGTATGCTGTCGGCGTGACGCACACAGGACATCCCGGACCCGAAATAAGCTTTATTTTATCGGATATCAGGCTCCTTATTCCATTTTTGAATATAGCAGCCGTATGAGTGCCGCATACCTCCATGATCTTGAGAGGTCTTCCGTCATACGCCGCCAGATAATCGATGATCTGTTTTACATCCATTGTATTATTGCAGCTCCTCCAGTTCGGTAAACAACTCCATAAGCTCCTGGGCCTTATCATGCTCCATGACCTCTATGGCGCATCCTGCGTGGACCAGCACATACTGACCTACCTGCGGTTCGACAAGACCTGTATTGACATCTACTGTATTGCCATTAAAATCAACTTTAGCCTTTCCCTCTGAAAGCTCAAGTACCTTTCCCGGTATCGCTATACACATATCATTTCCCCCTAATGATCCCGGCCTTTGCCGGGAACTGAATCCGATTCTCCGAATCCTTATTATTATACAATTATTTGGGCGATTCGTAAACATGTTGAGTGGGGCTCATCATATAAAAGGCGAAATCTCTTACACACCCTATCCACCGCCTAAAAAAATATTTGAGCTTCCCCACCTTAGGCTTTATAATATTACCTGTAAGTCAACTGATTTTGAAAGCAGGTTTTTATGCATGAATATCCTATAACGGAACAGATAATAAAAATAGCCGGAGAGCACTGTAAGAAATCCGGTGGTTCCAGAGTCACAAAGGTGAACCTGGTCATCGGCGATTACTCCGGATATGTGGGCGAATCGGTCCAGATGTACTTCGACATAATCTCTCAGGACACCATATGTGAAGGAGCCGTCGTGGAAATACAACACGTAAAGCCTAAGCTCAGGTGTACCCGGTGCGGTGAACTTTTCGAAAAAAGACCGATGACCTTCGACTGTCCCAAGTGCGGCGGCCAGGGAGAGCCTACCGACATAGGCAAGGAATTTTACATCGAAAGCATCGAAATAGAATAAACGATATTTGGAACGGAGGTATTTAAAATGCACGATATACGAAAGATAAACGTCATGGAGGGAGTCCTTGATGAGAACGACCACATAGCAGAGCACATAAACGAACATATGACGGCTCACGGCGTCCTCGTGGTCAACGAAATGGGCGCACCCGGCGTAGGCAAGACCACAACACTTAAAAATATCGTCAAACACCTCGATGTCAAGCCTTACGTGATCGAGGGGGACATCGAGTCCGATATAGATACGCAGGATCTCAACTCTCTGGGCATCGAGACTCACCAGATAAACACTCATGGAGAGTGTCATCTTGATGCTCCCCTGGTGGAGCACGCGACAGAGCACATGTCTTTCCCTGAGCCCGGAATACTGTTCATCGAAAACATAGGTAATCTGGTATGCCCGGCCGAATTCACCATTGGAGAGCACGTGATGATGCTCATCTCCACCGTCACGGAAGGAAGCGACAAACCGTACAAATATCCACTGGCTTTCGAGAAAGCTGATATCATACTTATAAACAAAGTGGATCTGGCTCCGTATCTGGACTTTGATGAAGAATATTTCATGAAAGGCGTACGCGCTCTCAACAAGACAGCGCCCGTATTCAAAGTATCCGGCAAGACCGGCGAGGGTTACGAGGAGGTAGCTAAGTGGCTGCAAGACAGAGCGAAAAAATTAAACTCTGGGGAATAGTCCAGGGTGTAGGGTTCAGGCCTTACGTGGCCAAGACAGCCGAAGCCCTGGGTATTAAGGGACAGGTCCTCAATATAGGAGGGCTGGTGGAAATAACTGTCACAGATACACCGTCCCGCATATCATCATTTATAGAACACATCATAGCCGACAAGCCGGCTCCTGCCGAAATAGTCCACATCAGGCGCGAGCCGGTTTCTTTTCGTGACTTCGACTCTTTCACCATCGTCACCAGCGCAGAAGGCGACGATGAAACGGCCATGCTCCCCGCTGATCTGGCGATCTGCCCCGACTGCCTCGACGAGCTTTACTCTGAAGGCGACCCGCGGTATCAGCATCCTTTCATAAGCTGCATGAAATGCGGCCCCAGATACACCATCATAGACAAGATACCTTATGACAGGCACAACACATCCATGGTGGATTTTCCCATGTGTGATTTCTGCGAAAATCAATATACAGATATCAATGACCGCAGATACCATGCCCAGACTATCTCATGCCACAACTGCGGGCCGCAGTTGCTCTGGCAGGAAAATCCGGCTGCGTCTCCACGCCGAAGCTTCCTGACAGATAAAAGCCTTCGAGCAGACAGTGGGCTACAATTAAACGGGGACTGCGAGATACTGGATCACGCGGCAAAAGTGCTGAAAAGCGGCGGCGTCATCGCCTTCAAGGGTGTAGGCGGTTATAATCTGGTGGCAGATCCCTTCAACGTGACCGCGACAACAACGCTGCGGGAAATAAAGAAACGCGAATCCAAACCCTTCGCGGTGATGTTCAGGAGCGTAGAGCAGATAGAGCGTCACTGTTACGTGAACAATACCGAAAAACAGTTATTGGAATCATCCGCTCGTCCTATCATACTGCTTGAGCATCGAGATACGGACTGCGATGAAATAAACAGAAGCCGCTTCATCGGCAGCTTCCTGCCGTCCTTTGCCGCCCAGTATATGCTGCTGGACCGCATAAGTCCCCTGATATTTACCAGTGCCAACCTTTCCGACATGCCGATGATAAAGGACGAAGCGAAGATGATGGAAATGATGGAGCACGAGCCCCTCATCGACGGCATGATATACAATACCCGAAGCATACGGATACGGGTCGATGACTCGGTGGTCCGCGTCATCGACGATCAGCCGCAGATGATAAGGCGTTCCAAAGGTTACGCGCCGGTACCCCTCTATATCAGCATCGATGAAACCGACGTCTGCAAAACTTCCGAACGAAGCCATAAGTCCAGAGTGGACGAAGCCCTTCCCCTTTCCATCTTTGCCGCAGGCAGCCAGCTAAAGAACTCCTTTGCCTTGACAAAGGGGTCCTTCACCTACATGAGTCAGTTTTTCGGCGATATGGACACGGTGGAAAATCAGACGCTATATGAAGAAAACGTAGGCCGTCTCCAGGACCTCTTCAGGATAACCCCCGATATCGTCGTCTGCGACATGCACCCTCTTTACTACACCACCGGATTCGCCGAAAGGTACGCTGCCGAGCGCGATCTTCCCCTGGTAAAGGTCCAGCACCATCACGCCCATGTAGCGTCTGTCATGGCTGAAAACGATATAAAGGGCAAAGTCATCGGAGTCAGCTTCGACGGCACCGGCTACGGCACCGACGGTTCCATATGGGGAGGCGAATTCTTCATATGCGAAGGCGGCGACTGCCAGCGCATCGCACACCTGAAATATGTGAACATGATAGGCGGCGATTCTTCCGTTAAGGATGCCCGCCGCTCTGCTCTCAGCTATATCTATGCCTTCGACAACGGATATCTTTCCATACGGCCTTACGATGACGACGGATTTTCCGGCCACGACCTTCCTCGCCGGATCGCCGTCGATATCTCCGATATCATCGACTACGGCAGAGAGCGCCTTCTGGCTGCTGACGATCACCGCATCGTCATGTCCGCCCTTTCGGCAGGTATCAATACTGTACGCAGCTCCAGCATGGGAAGGCTTTTCGACGGAGTGGCCGCTCTTCTTGGTATAAAGGACTACAACGATTACGAAGGACAATGCGCCATCATGCTGGAGGACGCTGCCGCATTTGCCCGCAAACACCCGGGGGAAGATATCGCCTCTGATCTGGCTCTGTCGTTTCATGAGAGGATATCCGACATGATACTGCAGCAATGCCTTGCAGCCCGTGCAGAGCACAAGGTCTCCCAGGTGGCTCTCACCGGCGGGACCTTCCAGAACAAGATACTGATGGAGGATGTACTGGAAAAGCTGAGGGCTAATGGCTTCACTCCTTATTACAACATCTCCGTCAGCCCTAATGACGGCGGCATCGCGCTGGGCCAGGCTTATGTAGCAGCTCATCGAGGAGGAGAATATGCAGGTTGATTTTCCGTAACAGAAGCGCAGAGAATAGACAAATATAAACCTTGATATCCCTTCTCTTTTTCTCTTCTGCCAGATCTTATCCGTAAGCTCAAAATTCGGCACACCTGACGCAAGTTCTTGCCGGATCCCTGAATCTATCTAAAGATCCGGCACGTCCGACACAGTTCCTTGCCGCATTTTACGATATAAAATGAAAACCGCGCACGCTTGCCGGGTTTTTTATATTATCCAATTTTGCGGCACGAATTTGCGAATATATTTTTAGTGAAAAGGCATTTATGTTACAAAATACGGTTTTGCTTGCCGAATCACCATTCTTTTCGCAGGTTCCGGCAACTTTTCATGTGCTCGCTGCCGGATTCCTGTAAATATCAAGATACTCGGCAAACATCCGTGTTTAGCGTGAGCTTTCACTGTTAAAGCATCAGGACACTAAAACGAAGCATGTCAAAAGCATACATATCAAAAGAACGCCTCACTTAATTGTGAAGCGTCCTTTATTATTGATCGATATGCGTGTTTACAGCAACGCCGTATCTCTGTCCGAAAGCTCTTTATATGTGTGATATCTGGCCTTGGCGTTTTCCTCAGTCATCTCGAAGAGCTTCTCAGCTATATCCGGGAATTCTTTGGCAAGGGACGAATATCTCACCTGATCCATGATGAAATCTCTGAAGCTTGCCGTAGGCTCCTTGGAGTCGAGCGTGAACGGATTCTTGCCTTCCTCCTTGAGCTCAGGATTGTATCTGTAGAGGTGCCAGTAACCGGCCTCGACAGCATCCTTGATGTTCTCCTGAGCCTTGCCCATGCCCTTTTTGAGTCCGTGGTTGATACAAGGAGCGTATGCGATTATGATGGATGGTCCGTCGTAATTTTCGGCCTCGATGATAGCCTTCATCAGCTGATTCTTATCCGCACCCATACCTACCTGAGCGACGTATACATAACCGTAGGACATAGCCATCAATCCCAGATCCTTCTTCTTTACTCTCTTACCGGATGCAGCAAATTTTGCGACAGCAGCCTCCGGAGTCGCCTTGGAAGCCTGACCGCCTGTGTTGGAGTAAACTTCAGTATCAAATACCAGGATATTGATGTTTTCACCGGATGCCAGTACATGGTCGAGACCGCCGTATCCGATATCATAAGCCCAGCCGTCTCCGCCGAGAGCCCAGATGGACTTCTTGACCAGGTAATCCTTCTTCTCCATTATCTGGCCGCAGATCTCCTTGGCTTCAGCGTTTCCACTCTTCATGTTCTCGATAGCAGCAATGACGTTATCGCTCTTTTCCCTTGTCACATTGCCGTTATCCTTGTTTTCTATCCACTCTGTCATCGCCGTCTTCAGCTCAGCATCCACATCCATTTCCAGAAGCTCCTTCATCAGGTCTTCCAGCTTGTTTCTGATCTGCTTATTCGCTACGACCATACCGTAACCGTACTCGGCGTTATCCTCGAACAGCGAGTTGGCCCATGCAGGTCCTCTGCCGTTCTCATCCTTGCAGTAAGGCATTGACGGTGCCGATGCACCCCAGATGGAGGAGCATCCTGTAGCGTTGGCGATCATCATCCTGTCTCCAAAGAGCTGAGTTACCAGCTTGATATACGGAGTTTCTCCGCATCCCGAGCATGCACCCGAGAACTCGATATATGGCTTGGCGAACTGGCTTCCCTTTACGGTCTGAACGTTAACGCGGTCTTCCTTTCTAGGAAGCTTGATACCGTAATCCCAGTTTACGCTTTCCTTTTCCACTTCGGCGAACGGCTTCATCACGAGAGCCTTCTCCTTGGCCGGACAGATATCCGCGCAGTTTCCGCAGCCCAGACAGTCGAGAGCCGATACCTGCATCCTGTACTGGAGGCCTTCCATGCCCTTCCCTCTGGCCTGTACCGTCTCGAATCCGGCAGGCGCAGCAGCCTTCTCCTTCTCATCCAGGAGCATAGGTCTGATAGCCGCATGCGGACATACGAAGGAGCACTGGTTGCACTGTATGCAGTTTTCAGGTACCCACTCAGGCAGGTGAGCCGCGACACCGCGCTTCTCGTAAGCTGCCGTACCGGATGGGAATGTTCCGTCTTCGATACCATCAAAGGCGCTTACCGGCAGGCTGTCTCCCTCCTGCTTGTTCATCGGTATCAGTATCTGCTCTATGAACTCAGGCAACTCCACAGTCTTTCCTTCAGGGTCCTTGGCGTCGGCCCACGATGCAGGCACTTCTACCTTCCTGATAGCGGTGATGCCCTGGTCAACAGCAGCGCAGTTCATATCCACGATGTTCTGACCTTTCTTGCCGTATGATTTTTCTATACCTTCCTTGAGATACTTAACCGCATCGTCGATAGGAATTACGTTTGTCAGTTTGAAGAAGGCTGCCTGCATGATCATGTTGATCCTGCTTCCCAGTCCTATTTCCTCTGCTATCTTTCCTGCGTCGATGACGTAGAAGCTGGCCTTCTTGGCAGCGAGGTCTCTCTTTACCTTAGCAGGGAGATGCTCCTCCAGCTCGGCATCCGACCACAGGGAGTTCAGCAGGAACGTTCCTCCGTCCCTCAGATCCTTCAGCATATCGTACTGTCTTATATACGCCTGGTTATGACACGCTACGAAATCGGCCTGATTTATCAGATATGTGGACTGTATCGGCTTTTCACCAAATCTCAAGTGGGATATCGTAACACCGCCGGACTTCTTCGAGTCGTAAGCAAAATATCCCTGAGCGTACATATCCGTTTCATCGCCTATGATCTTTATAGCCGTCTTGTTAGCTCCTACCGTACCATCGGAACCCAGACCCCAGAATTTGCACTTGATCGTGCCTTCCGGTTCCATAGCGATACCCGGTACATACGGCAGCGAAAGATTTGTAACATCATCTTCGATACCTACTGTGAAATGATTGAGAGGCTTTTCCTTAGCCAGATTAGCGTAAACGGCTTCTATCATTCCAGGGTTAGTGTCGTTGGAGCCAAGACCATAACGTCCTCCATAAACTTTAGGCGCATCGTCTTCGTCGAAGAGAAGTGTCTTCACGTCCTGGTAGAGCGGTTCGCCCAATGAACCAGGCTCCTTGGTCCTGTCCAGGACAGCGATCTTCTTTACCGATCCAGGCAGCACGTTCATGAAGTACTCCTTCACGAAAGGTCTGTAAAGTCTTACCTTTATGAGGCCGACTTTTTCGCCCTTGGCGTTCATATGATTTATTGTTTCTTCGATAGTCTCACATACAGATCCCATCGCTACTATTATTCTCTCCGCATCAGGAACTCCTACATAGTCAAACGGCTTGTAGCTTCTTCCCGTAAGCTCACTTACCTTGTTCATGTAGTCCACTACGATCTCAGGGATAGCTTCGTAGAACTTGTTGGACGCTTCCCTGCCCTGGAAGAAGATATCAGGATTCTGAGCCGTACCTCTGATGACAGGATGCTCAGGATTGAGAGCATTGTCTCTGAACTTCTGGACAGCGTCCCAATCTATCAGTTTCTTGTAATCCTCATAGCTGAAAACTTCTATTTTCTGTACTTCGTGAGATGTCCTGAATCCGTCGAAGAAATGAAGGAACGGAACTCTTCCCTTGATTGCGGAAAGGTGAGCTATTCCGCCCAGATCCATTACCTCCTGAACAGAACCGGATGCCAGCATGGCAAATCCCGTCTGCCTGCATGCCATAACGTCAGAGTGATCTCCGAATATACAGAGAGCATGAGTCGATACGCTTCTGGCCGCTACGTGGAACACTCCCGGCAGAAGTTCGCCCGCTATCTTATACATGTTAGGTATCATCAGAAGCAGTCCCTGAGATGCCGTATAAGTAGTAGAAAGCGCACCTGCCGCCAAAGAACCGTGAACAGCGCCCGCTGCGCCAGCCTCTGACTGCATTTCAGCTACTTTTACAGTCTGTCCGAATATGTTCTTCCTCCCATAAGCAGCCCATTCATCTACAACTTCAGCCATAGTCGAGGACGGTGTTATCGGATATATCGACGCCACGTCGGTAAAGGCATAGGATACGTGAGCCGCAGCCGTATTACCGTCCATTGTCTTCATTATTTTCTTTGCCATATTTCCCTCCATTTTATAGCGTATATTGTACGACTATTGATTCAGCCTTTATAGTTTCAGCCGTAATACCATACAATTTGAAATTGGTTCTAATACCGCACACTATCATTCATTTTATCGCAACAGTTTATCTCCGTCAACTGTGTACTAATAATTATACAAAATACATGAAAAAACTTCTAACCGCTGCAGCTGAATTTATTGACCTGTGTATTCCTCTGTATACTGTATACAGTTGTACCATAAAACCATCTCTTTGTCAATTATAATTGTGATCTTTCACAAAATACACTTCTCTTCTGTTATACCTGTCATCACGATCTGTCATCGGATCGTAAAATCGAAAAGGCGGAGAAGAGTTTCTTCCCCGCCAGCTTTCTATAATGTCCTTTTCATACATCCTCGCGATAAGGTATCGTTATGGATGTCAGAACTGATAGTAATATGACCTGTCCCGCTGTCTTTTATTCATGTGCCGGAAGCCTCTTGTCCATTATCTTTTTCCTTATTATCTTTATATCTCGCCATATGATAAAAGCCCATCCTATCATACCTACATATCCCACGGCAGGCGTTATGATATTAACAAGTATCTCAAACGGGATATATGAGCCAAAGAAGCCCAATATAGCGATTATAAAGCAAACTATAGCAAACTTCTTCGTCTTTTCCTTCGTGATCCTAGCGGCTACAGACCACATCAGCGGAACAGCAGTGGTGAAAATAGCAAGAGCCAGAACTATGGCATAGGCCCATCCCAGTATCGGTGAAATCGCCTGAGCCATGGCCAGTGCCGGCACCGACAGCTTATCTATAATATCTATCCTGGAACCTTCCGCCAATACCAGGAAAAGCGCGCCCAGGCTGAACAGTACATTTCCAAATATGACTCCTACGATGACTTCTGTCTTGTTTTTTGCTTTTGAACCCATTGCGGACATGAATGGAAGGCACATAACTATATTCCACAAGGCATAAAGAATACCTGCCATTATCCATGAGCTTGATGCCAGGAGAACATCGTGAGTCGTTATATAATTATTCCAATTATCAAAGTCGACACCATGCTTGACTAGAACACTTATGGCCATAACCATAGTAATTACTATGATAGCAGGTCCGATGAATCCAATGGTGTCTATAACGCTAGCCAGACCCATCAGCACGATAGCGGTCACTAGCACTGCTAATATGAGTGATCCTACCCACTCTGGTCCTCCGAACACCTGATTAAACGTAGCTCCAAATCCAGCCATCATCTGCATTAAAGTGAGGAACATAAAGATTGGCACGAACCATGACAAGACAGCTCCAACATATTTACCGCAGAGATTCTTATAGCATTCCAGACCCTGCACATCCCTGCTCTCATTGCCCAGATTCATGACGGCGGCCGATGTCCAGGCACCCAATATACCATTTATCACCAGCACGCCTACCGCTTTTGCTATACCGTAATTTGTAAAATACTGCATGACCTCCTGGCCGGTGGCAAACCCTGCGCCTATGAGGAACGCGCAGAAAGCTCCCGCAAGCTTTATTACCATACTGATACGTACTTCGTTTTTTCCGATCTTTAACATAACATTTTTCCTTTCCCTTTTCCATACGAAGTATTTCTCTTTCTATTTCGCGGATTTCATTAAACATGCGGGCGGCCTGCGACTTTAACAGACCGCCTGCTATATGAGAGATGAAATGAATGACTATCGCTTAATCCAACATCGAAAAGTCAAACTCTACATATGGCATTTCCTGATTGATCCCGATTTCCGGGTGGACTATCTGACCGTTGACCGTGCTGATGCACCTTCTCAGAGCCGCATCGTCCATAGCCGCCTGTTTCAGACCCTTGTTGGCTATGTTCATGATGTAAGGGCCCGTTATCATCAGCAGCGCTTCTGTCGCCGTCTTAGGACACAGCGACGGCATGTTTGGTACGCAGTAGTGGAGTATCCCCTCTTCTGTGAAAGTAGGGTCGCCGAGAGTTGTGTAATGTGACGTCTCCACTATTTCCGCCCCTGCTATATCCATTATCAGCGAACAGTTCTTCATTTTCTTTACCGTTTCCCGTTTCACCAATGGCTCTCTCTTGCCCGGTTCCGGTGACGGATATATGCAGTTGATAAACAGATCACACTCTGTCAGCAGTTTCTCCAGGTTGTGTTCTTCGAATAATACTACGTTCGCTTCAGGTATTGCCGCCTTCAGATAATCTATCCTGTTCCAGGATGCCTCGATTATAGTCACATCCAGCCCGAGGCCAGCAGCCACCTGCGCTGCATTGAATCCGGCCGAGCCTCCACCCAATACCACTACTTTCGGTACAGGCAGACCATATACTCTTCTCAACAACAGCCCCGTACCACCATTCATTGTCTGACAGTATTTTACCGATTCCAGCATCGCCAAGCTTCCCGCTATATCGCTCATCGGCTTCATAGTAGGCCTCGAACCGTCGTCAAGAACAATAAGTTCCATGGAAAGGCCTATGCTCTTACGGTCTACCAGCGCTTGCGCCATTGGCTTATCGTAATCCTCGGCCAGATGAAACCATGTCATGATCATCTGGCCTTCCCTTATGAGATCGAATTCCTGTGGCTGGAGTTCCTTCACCTTTGTTATGAATTCAGCCTTATCGAAGATCTCTTTGGCTGTATCAGCTATCTTCACGCCTGCTGCTTCGTAATCTTCATTTGAAAATCCGCTGTTCTTACCAGCGTCCTTCTGCACCCATACTTCATGTCCCGCAGCCGTAAGTCTTCTGGCCCAATTAGGTGTCATCGCAACTCTCGTTTCATTAGTTTTAACTTCTGTTGGTGTACCTATGATCATTTTCCTACCTCCTGTTCAGCATTTGACTTATTCTGTTATCTTTTATTATTGCAAGCAGCGTGCCAATTGACAGAAGATATAAAAAACGTTGAAATTTCAATATTTTAATGTTTTTCCGAAAATTTCCCAACAAAAATAAGCGGCGCAAATTTGCATCGTAAACGCGAATTTACACCGCTTGGAATCTACACCGCTTATCGGATCAATCGTCGTATCCGGCCTCTATACCATATTTCTTTATCTTACGATTCAGTGTCGATTTATCTATTCCCAAAGCTCTGGCTAACCTGCTGCTGCTCTTATAGTCCTTCATTTTTGTGATTATAATGTTCTTTTCGTATTCCTCTACATAGCTCTTGAGATCACCTGACGAAGTACTTTCGGCGATACCCATGTCAAAACTGTCCAACTGCTCCATTATCTGTCTGGCATCTACTTCTTCCCTGTCGGCTATTATCACAAGACGTTTGATTATGTTCTGCAGCTCACGGATATTACCCGGCCACTGATATTTGTACAGCACATCCCATCCGCTTTTGGCGATTTTAAGATCAGAATCGAATTCCTCATTGTATTTCTTTACGAAATATCTGACAAGAGGGAATATATCTTCTTTACGCTTTCTGAGGGGAGGAATGTTTATAGGCACCACATTGAGCCTGTAATAAAGATCCATCCTGAAGGTCTTCTCTCTTACCGCATCCTTGAGGTTGGCGTTAGTCGCCGCTATTATCCTGACATCGACCGGAATATATCCTCCGCCGCCTACACGCATTATCTCACGGTTTTGCAATACTCTGAGTATCTTTCCCTGAAGACTCATCGGTATTATCCCTATCTCATCGAGGAAAATAGTCCCTCCATTGGCCTGTTCGAACAGTCCTACCTTTCCTGTATCTGAAGCTCCTGTAAAAGCTCCTTTTTCATATCCAAAGAATTCGGATTCAAAAAGGTTTTCCGGTATGGCGTCACAGTTTACTCTTATAAAAGGCTTATCTTTCCTGTCACTGCACTGATGTATATGATTGGCTATGACTTCTTTGCCTGTACCCGATTCACCCTGTATCAGCACTGTAATATCCTTTTTAGCTACGCTTTCCGACAGCTGAATGATCTTTTCCATCTCTTCGCTGTCGTATATTATGCTTCCACGTGCCCCTCGCGCGTCTTTTCGATACTGCTCCAGCTGCTGACTGTATTCCTTAACCAACTGCTGATTCTTTCTAAGCTCCTTCTCAAGACGATTTATCTCCGACACATCCCGCTCCGTTACCACCACAAACTTGACCTTTCCGTGCTCTATGAGCGGAACGCCTGTTACTGTTATTTCCTGCCCGTCATCCCGGCCTTTCTGTATCATGCTCTCTTCCAGCCCTGTCTCTATGCATTTCAGCGAAACAGCTCCGTTCTCGCTGAAATATCCCTTTTTTATCAAATCGTTTACATTTTTCCCCAGAAGCTGTTCTCCGCTGAATTCACTCAGTTCTTCCGACGCTTCATTCATCAGGATTATATTCCCGTCACCATCCGTTATGAACACTCCATCTCTTATGCAGTTCAGCAGCCCCTGGATATTTTCATGATTGAATTCTTTCACAGACAGCCTCCTTTCCATGTTCTGTATTCCGTTATTATACCATAATGAGAAAATTTTTTATTATTTAAAAAATTTTATACTGTATACCAGGTCCTGGCTGCCACGTATGCTTGTTATAATGGTGATTTGCTGGTATAATGAACGCTGTAATCATCAGCGGCGTTGCCGCAAAGAATCAAAAAACGAATATTTCATTATTTACGATAGATCAGGGAGTACACCACGTTGAAAAAAATCAAAGCATGGAAACACGAAAAAGAATTCGATACAAAGACTCTCATAACAAATGAGGACTTTTCCGGGGCTGATGTCGCGGAAAAATCCGCAGGATCTCCAGACTCAACGGCTCCGTCGGACGCATCAGCTGAATCTGAGGATGTGAAGACGACGAAGAATAAGGAAACCCGTGAAGCTGTGAATCTGAAAACACTTTCAGACAAGCAGAAACAGTCATCCGGTGAAGCGATCACACAAGTCTATGAGCCGCGCCCACTCACTCCTGATGACGATATATACGATGATATCATCGAACAATTCGCCTCAGCTCCTACCAAACCAAAATACTGGTTCGAAGAATTCGGAGATTACTGGTCATGCAGCTGCGGCCATATAAATAAAGGTGATTTTTGCAAAAGCTGCGGTCTTGAACGTGATCTTCTGAGATCTCTGTTCATACTCCATAAACCAGCCGGAGCCCAGGGAAAGCTCAGCAAAAAACTTAATAAATCCGCAAAGGAGAAAATCGATAAGGAAGAACAGCAGCATACCGACAGAGAAAACCGAAGACGAAAGCTTGAAGAATCTGAAGACGGTCAGCTGAAAGTCGTTCCCATAGAAATCGATGACAGTTCTCAACAGGAAGCGGCCACTATGGATCCATCTTCTGACATGTCCGTATCCAGCGAGACAGATACCCCGGCCTCCGAGGAAGCCGATGGCAGCCCCGATGAGAATATTTCATCCGAAACAGAAGGTAATACAGTCAATACGTCATCTAAAAGCAGCAAGAGCAGTACTGAGGCTTCGAAAAACGCCATCGCGACAGGGCAGCCAAAGGCTTCAGAGAACACAGATGCCACCTCTGATTCCGGTGACAAGCAAACGTCAGCAAAGCCACCTGTTCCCCTCTCTGTTCCTGTCTCCCCTGAGACCAAACGCAGAAACAGGAATTTCAGGATAAAGATAATCATCGCCATAGTCGCCTGTCTCCTTCTCATCGGACTTGCAGGCGTCGCCATATACCGTTATATGGCAGCCCCTGCCATGCAGTATCAAGACGCACTGCAACTGCAGGCTGACGGCAAATATGAGAAGGCCATCGAGAAGTTCGAGGCACTGGGCGACTACAAGGATTCCGAGGACAGGATATGGCAGTGCTACTGCAGTCTGGGAGACCAGTACTTTGAGGCCGGAGATTTCAACGCAGCCATCGATACGTACAACACGGCCATCGAGCTGAAAGACGACGAGTCCCTGCATGACAAGATATGGCAATGCTACTGCGGCATCGGAGATCAATATTTCAACGCCGGCGAATACGATCAGGCTCTCAGCACCTACTATGTAGCAGCTGATCTCAAAGACAATGAGGAGATACAAGATAAGATCAATCTTACTAAATTCACCTATGTGAAAACCTACCAGAGCGACAGGACCGCACAGGTAGAAGAGTATATGTCCGACCTGATGGCCATAAAGTATCCCGGCATACAAGAAATATACGATAACTATTACGCATGGCATGTAAATATCGTCGCCAATACATCAGCGGATGACGCGTCTACCGATGTCAGCACCGTAAGCCGCCGTGACACCGTATATTTCCACGTTTCCCTCAGTGGCGGCGAACCGTCGGAGCAGATACTCCTCTACTACGAGGTGACCTGGCCCAACGGCGATACTCAGATATACGACCTGGACTCCACATGGGAAGCCGGCTCCAACATAACAGCCAGATTCCAATATCCGATCCCTCTGTTCGGAAAAGAAGGGAAACTCACATTCAGATTGTACGACAGGAGTACCAATGAAGAAATGGGAAGCGACTCCGTCACTTTCAAGAACTGATACCAACTGAAAGCATGCGCCGTCAAACGCACGACATGACCAACAGCAAAACGCCTGCGGAAACCGTGACAACTGCTACAGCCACGGCCCACAGGCGCTTTTTATGGATAACTATTGTATGCTTTTTCAATATATATTCTATCGCACTCAATCAGCGTTATACACTCTGTCGAATATCTCCATATACTGTTCTTTCGTGAATTCCACAGGATTCGATGGATTGCAGACGTGTTCTGACGACGCCTGAGCGAGGTACTGGAAATCCTTCGGGTCGATAGCTTCGAAGGAACTGAGTTTAGGTATCCCCAGCTCCCTGCACAACCCCTTTATGACTGCAATGCCTTCCATCGCCACTTCCTCATCTGTTTTCCCTGAATCGTCCACGCCGAGAGCCTTAGCCACGTCAGCATACTTCCCTGGATTTCCCGAAATGCTGTATTCACTCACATCCGCCAGGAATATAGCATTGGTGACACCGTGAGGAATGTCGTAGAATCCTCCGAAACACTCGGCAATGCAATGCACTGCAGCAGTATCCGCGTTGCCGAAAGCGATTCCTGCCAGCATGGATGCCAGCATTACCTCTTCCATCGCATCCTTATCTCTGTCGTTTGTCGCTTTGATGATATTATCGCCTATCAGCTTCACGGCGTATATGGAGATCGCATCCGTTACAGGCGTGGCTACAGTAGATACGTAAGCTTCGACAGCATGGGTCAGCGCGTCTATGCCGGTGGAGGAAATCAGCGAACCCGGAAGCCCGTCTATCATGTCCGGATCTACCAGCGCCAGCACCGGCGCACACTTGGGATCGAATATATTTCCCTTCAGATGTGTTTCCGTATTGTTTATAACGGCATTGAAAGTAACTTCGCTGCCCGTTCCGCACGTCGTAGGTATGCAGATCACAGGCGCGCTCTGCACATCCAGTTCCACATCTATCCATTCCCTCGCCGTCTTGCCATTGGTCATGACGGTAGCTATCGCCTTCGCTGTATCCATGGCACTTCCCCCACCAAGGGCTATCAGCACGTCAGCGCCTGCTTCTTCGGCGATCTTTGCCCCCTTGTCGCAGTCGTAGTCTCTCGGATTAGGCACTATACCATCAAACAGCGTACACTGAAATCCCGCCTCTTCGATATGCCCCTTTATCTGATCTGCCATTCCAATCTTCACGATTCCTTCGTCGGTGACCAGCATCGGCTTTTTAAACCCTCTGCTCTTTATTTCCTCACCAATCTCTTTCACTACGCCTCTTCCAAACCTTATCTGCGTCGGCAGGAAAAATTCAAAATTACTAATCATCAAAGCACCTCCTGATCATCTCTGGTTTGCTGAAGTCACTCGCCACAGCATCACGCCCCGAGCCTGGTATTCAGACCTCTGGCTCTCTCATTCTGGACCCCGTAATCATCCATATATGCGTATTTTATAAAAGTTTTTTCCTTATATTTCATCTCAAGCTCCCAGGCTTCCCTGTAAAATTTCATGATCTTCACCTGACTGAGCTGACTGTCCATCGTCTTATATGCCTTGAACAGTATCTGCCTCCTGATGGAATATTCCGCATCCTCGATTATCTTTTCCAGAGTGCCTCCATCCGGAAGCACGATACCATCCATCGTCTCTATCTTTTTGCGCACCATAGGTATCTCACCATCGGTCATCACATCGTAATGAGACGCGTGCATCTCGTTGGCGTCATAGACTACGCCGACTCTGCCAGTTTTATCGAAAACCTGAGATTTGTTAAAGAATACGTTGCGCTTTACCTTAAAATCATAAATCATAAAGTAGTAAGGAACCCACACCTTTCGCATTCCTTCCTGCTGATATCTCACCATTTTTATACCAAATATCTTGGGCTCTACTGAACACATTTTGGCCTCTATCGCCTCGTCCTTTGTCCATATGGTCTCCGTGACGAAAGCCGTGCCTTTATCGCCTGTCGTTATCATGCCTGAGTTTTTATCCATTCGTTTCACTAACCTTTTCATGGTGCGGGCTCCTTTCTTTCCCTGGACTTTATTCCGCCCTTTCCGCTTCTTCCTCTTCTTTGAAAACGCCTCTCCGCACTTCCAGTATGTACGCGATAAGCACAGCAGGACCTGCGATGAGGTTGAGTATGGCCAGTATCCATCCGAGCCAGTTATATCCTCCCACCATCGGGGTAAAGAGATATATCGCACTGAGTATGAACAGTACCACGATCGATACTATGGCTGCTGCCGTTCCTTTTTTTTCTTTCATATATCACACCTCCGTTAAAGACTCCGGATCCAGCCTTTCTCCATCTTTTTTATAAGTCGCATTGCAGACGATGAAGTAGAGGATAGCCCCTGTTACAGATACGACGATGCTGGTAGGCAGCCCTGCCGGACATCCCAGTATGAACTCCCATACGACATACAGGATCGCCGAATAGATGATACATGCCATCGCTGCCGGCGTAGTCTTCTTTTTGTAGAACAGTCCTGCTACGATCGGTATGAAGAACATGGAGAACAGGAATCCTCCCAGATAATACCATGCATTCGCTATTCCATCTGCTGAAAGGACGGAGAGATGAGAGGAAGATATCGTAAAAAAGCGGCCTGCTCACCTCGTCTCCGCGATCATGGTTATTACAATCTTTCCGGCGATGGCATTCGCGCAGCAGGAGACGGCGGTAGTAAATACAGAAGGGGATCTTACAGCGGCGCTTGCGGCAGGCAGCGAGATACTGCTGGGAGAAAGCTTTGAAATTAATGCGCCGGTGAAGATACTGTAATATAAAGATGTTGCGCCCGATCTGATTAGAAAAGCCGCTTTGTGAGTATCATTTAATATGCGCAATTCATGAAAAGAATATATAAGTGTTCGCATCTCCGAATGTATATGACGATCTGTGAAACACCGACAACTAGATGGCTTGGATGATCGGATGAAATCTTAAAGCAAGTATGACTCTATGATATTATCCATTTTGTTCTTTCGGATGGGCGATGTCAGACATGGAGATTTGTGATATTATAATATAAATATGTGTGTAGAGATACTCAGTTGATAAGGGAGAAAAATGATATGAAGAAGAAAATCTGTACCATAACAGTCTGCATTATGATGATACTGACCATTATGCCGACAGGGGTCTCTGCGGAAACCAATGACTGGACTTATGATGCAAGTAATCGAACTTTGACAAGCGCAGGCCAAAACATAACATTATGTAATGTCAGAGCAACCGGTAATTACCTTTGTATAGGGAGTAATATTGAAAAATCTTTTAAAGCGATCGATCTGACGGGGAAAATAAATGGCGGTAGGTATATCATCACAGAATTGGAATCAGAGACATTTAAAAATTGTAAATCTCTTGAAGATGTCAGATTACCGAACACTGTGAAAGAAATCGGATCCGGAGCGTTTGCTTACTGTTCCAGTCTCAAATCCTTTGACATTCCCGATGGTGTGGAGGATATCGCATCGCAGACATTCCTGGAATGCCGTTCGCTCTCATCTGTTAAAATTCCGGATAGTGTGGAAAAAATCGGGAATACGGCGTTTGCCAACTGCAAAGCACTTACATCTATAGAGCTTCCTGCTCATATCTCAAATATTGGAGACTATGCGTTTGGTGGATGCAGCAATCTGAAAACCGTAGTCATCGATGCGGTTTTTCCTCCAATGACAGGACAGGAGATATTCAAGAGCCTTCCTGATGATTTCCGCATCATCGTACCTAAAGAAGGCATTTCCAGATACCGGAGTTACACCGGATGGAATAGCTATAACGACAGACTGATGATTTCTCAAGTGGGCACGGGATCGACGGACCATGATTGCGAAGGTGAAGATTGTACCATATGCGGAACACAGGATCCTGGATCCGTATGTAAGATAATAAAGGGAGAAAACAGCACATGGCAGAAAGGAACAAAGGACGGCCTCTCCTTCACCTCCAATGCGGCCTACGATGACTTTCTGAAAGTACAGGTTGACGGCAAAGATCTTGATCCTTCCAACTATAAAGTTAAGGAAGGCAGTACAATAGTAACACTGAAGTCCTCATATCTTGAAACTCTGTCCGCAGGGAAACACGATCTTGCGATCGTTTCGGAGACCGGGACGGCTACAACGGAGTTTACTGTAAAAGGGGCGGCAGCAGGAAATACCGATAGATCTGCAGAGACCGGAGATGAGCTTAATATTCTATTCTTTGCGGTATTCGCGGCGCTGGCAGCGGCAGGAGTAGCAGGAGTCGTGATATGCGGCAGGAGAAGAGAGCATGATATGTAAATTGCGAAATACCAATGAATTAAGGCGAGGGTAAGAAAAAAAGTCTGTAAAAAGTTGAAGCAAAATCCTTCTATGGTGGGTATGTCAAGTAAAGTGTGTAAATTTAATAGAAAATTTTTTACGGCGGGCAGATTTGTCCGCCATTTTTGTGGATACGAATCTGTTTTGATGGGTCTTTATCTGCTTCATGAAGAGGCAGGGTATGGGCAACTCCCCATACCCTGCATTCTAGGCGCATAGTGGCTGTCCTTCCTGCGTTAAAATCTTTTCGCAACGTTAGTTTTAGAGATAACGTCCCAGGTAAGGGGTGAGATGGCATTGTAGAGATAACGTCCCTGTTTTCAAGGGCTGCGGGGCATGAAAAAGGGGTAAAAAGGGATGACTTTGGGCTGTTAGACGTAAAAAAACGCATGGCAAACAGACGGGACGTTGATATTTCAAAAAACGAATACAGGTAAAGTCCCGCTACAGAGATATAAAAAATACGCTTTTGACTATGTAGAAATGTTCCATAGTTATCTTAATTAATTTGAGAATCTGTGTGAGCATTTATTCCACGGATCTCTTGACAACGAGCCTCCGTCGGCATGGAATTATGGCTCAGGGCGGAGAGGACAACCTATGGCACCTCTTGGCCATAGCAAGATAGCTTGCCATGCCGACGCTCATTATCAAGAGGCTTTCGCGGCATAAAAGCTCACGATTAAAAACATATCATCCTTGCGCAAGATGGTTTTACCTGTTCAAAATTCGTATCGATAAATCGACGTCGTCATTATCAATCCTTTGAATTCCGAGTAAATCCATGCTATCCTTACCTATGAAGCCAATAGCGGCTTCGTAGGGAGATTGGTTGTTCAGGACAAGTCGAGGGGTGCTGTTAATGTGTGAAGCAATAACGTCTGCATCCTGTTGCGAAATACCTGCGAATGAAGTTCCTTTAGGCAAAATGTATCGAATGTATTGGTGGTTTTTTTCGATACAGCCCTTCTGCCAGGAAGAGTTAGGGTCGCAATAAAAGACTGAGGACAGCTTTTCTCCCGTTTTAGTAGAGATTTCAATGCTTTCGGGGTCAGAGAATTCGCTGCCGTTATCAGTGATTATGGCCTGAAAAAGTCTGGAAAATTCTTCATCACCAAGAGATTCTTTTAATTTCTCGAATACTTCGGTGACATGAATAGATCTCCTGTAAGGTAAAACCTTGATAACCATAAGATTAAAGGAACGGAATAGAAGTGTAAGAAAACACTTTCCGCCTTTTCCGCCTTGGGTGCCGATAACGGTATCCATTTCAACGATGGAAGCATTAGGGTTATGCTCAAGGAAATCCTGAAAGTCACGGTAGAAACGACCGAGCTTAATACCATTGTCTTTGGTTTTGGCTCTTGTGTAATCGTATTCTTTTTTCACTCTGTAACGAACTTTGCGCTGCAAGTCAATATTCTTTACATTCAGAATACCTAAGTCTATGTACTTGTAGAAGGTGGACTTGGACATAGGAAGGAGTTCCGGATGAGCGGCAAAGACGTGGTTTACACTGTGATGCTTTTCAGTCATGAGAGGAACGATAATGTCATTAATTGCAGCGATGGTTTCTTTAGATACCTGAAGTCTGCTGCGTTCCTGTCTTAAAGTCTTTTCGTATTCGTTCTGAGCGATAGAAGCCTCGTATATGTATTGGTTTTGTTTGCAGGATGTTTTGTTAAGGCAGCCATTGCAGACGTAAGGAGGTTTGTCTGGCTTGGTGCAGTCAAGTTTACGCTTGTTGGCTCCCACCTTAAGGAAACGGTGCTTAAGAATTTCTTTAGAGACAGCACGTCGATCTTTTTTCAGACGATTGGCGATAGCAGTGAAAGAGTAGTTCAATCTGAGAAATTCCTGAATCACATAACGATCTTCGAACTTAAAGTGCTTGTATTTTGGAGTAGTCATAATCTACATCTCCTTTCTACTACTGCATAGCCAAAATACAAGATTATTATACAGCAAAACACCCCTAGGTGCTTTTAGAGGTAACGTCTCGAAAGTGAAAATTCGGGACGTTAAATAAATAATTTACTACATTTCTTATTTTCTGGCAAATGTCTACAAAATCCAATGGGTTTGAAGATACTGGACTATTTTTGTAAAGGGCTGGGGCAGTCTTTTTTCGGCCTTAATGGGCTCGTCACAGGGATGAGAGCCCGCAAACGTTGAAATTTTTACCTACATTACGCAAAATCAGTGAAATGTATATAAAAGTTTCTCGTCACATCTGCAACAGCGCCCTTCTGATACAAAAAAACGACCTGCAGGTCTTCCCCACAGGTCGTCTTATCTTTAATTTGATTTATGGATCGGCTCGATTACTCGATGATCTCAGTTACTACTCCGGATCCTACCGTTCTTCCGCCTTCTCTTATCGCGAATCTCAGTCCT
>JABLTR010084176.1_pt1 | contig 30850 bp, 24 predicted proteins | sample 7160071 | NCBI WGS metagenome assembly JABLTR01 (sample SAMN14651230, study PRJNA627086) | human gut metagenome | isolation source: feces | host: Homo sapiens | reverse complement strand
GGCGGCGCTCATCACCGACATGAACCAGCCGCTGGGCCGCACCGCCGGCAACGCCATCGAGGTGGCGGAGGCGGTGGAGACGCTGCACGGGAACGGCCCGGCGGATTTGACCGAACTGTGCATCCATCTGGCGGGCAACATGCTCTGGCTGGCGGACAAAGGGGAGCTTCCCGACTGCCTTGCAATGGCGAAGGCAACCCTCGCCGACGGCAGTGCCTTCCAAAAGCTGCGCGCGATGGTGCAGCGCCAGGGCGGGGACGTCTCCTATCTGGACCACCCCGAAAAACTGCCCTGTGCCCCGGCCTATGCGGTGCAGGCGGAGCAGGACGGCTTTGTTGCCGCCATGCAGACCGAGGAGATCGGCGCGGTGGCGGGCATGCTGGGCGCGGGCCGCGAAAGGAAGGAGGACAAGGTGGACCCGGCGGCGGGCATCCGCTTTGTCAAAAAGATCGGGGAGCCGGTCCAGCGGGGAGAGACGCTTGCTTTCCTCTACACCAACCGCTCCGACCAGGTGGCGCAGGCGAGCGAGCGCTATCTCGCTGCCCTCACTTTTGCAGATCAGCCTCCAGTTCAGCGGGAGCTTATCAGGGAGCGGGTGACAAAATAGGTGCTGTTTTATCTATCGGTCTTTTGTACCAGAAAGATGGTTTCTGTGCGGGATCAGGTGGGACAGGAAAGAGCGTGAAAAAATTTTGTTCGCGAAATTTTCCGACCCTCTTATGCCAGCAAAATAATGACCAAATGATGGAGGGTAAATTGATGAGTGAAGTACAGAAAAAATCGCTAATTGACATTATAAAAAAGTGTTGGTATTTAAAGGTTGCCCTTGTTGTGGTGTTGGTTGCTTTGTTCTTGTTAATGATGTGGTTCGGAATCGGCAGAACAGTTTCTGCTGAGAGCGAGACCACGAACCTAGACTTTGAGAACATCGGCGAACTGGTGACCCAGTCAGCCTACTGTAAAGAAGTCGGAGTGGAGAATTCGTCGCGAGACCTGTTCGGTGTCGAGCTTCCCTTCACCCAATCCAAGTATATCTACAGTTGCGGTATAAAAATTACTGCTGGTCTTGATTTCGGCGAAGTGGTGTATGAGGTTAATGAGGAGGCAAAAACTATTACGGTCCAGCTTCCTCAAATCAGGGTTATGAATCGAGAAGCAGACTATGATTCTTTCGAGGTATATCATGAGGAGCAGAGTATTTTTAACCGGATCACATTAGAGGAGAACAACGAGTTGTACACGAAACTGGTCGACCAGGCAGAGCAGGATGCATTAGAAAACGGTCTACTGGAAAATGCGCGAACGAATGCAGAGGAAATTTTGAAGGCTTTCTTCGCTCAGCAGTATGATCTGAATGAGTATCAGTTTGTTTTCACTGACAAATAGCGACGAAAAATCATAAAAAATTCATTTTGCTGGTATTTGGAACTGTCGCAAGGAATAATGTTGTTCTGTTTTGCCTTGTTTCTGACAGCTTGAAAGGAAAGGAGATTCCCCTTTCCTTTTAAGTTAGGATTTATTAAATCAAAAATTTTTTGTGCACAAAAAGGAGAGGCTTCTGCCTCTCCTTTTTGCATACACGTTTCTTTTGTCGGGTCCGCTTTAAGCTTTGCGGATGATGCCGATTGGGGTCTGCTCCAGCGACTGGCCCAGCGGGTTGTCCTTGAGGATTTTGACCAGCAGGTCGCGGTCCATCGACGGGTCGGAGGTGCCCAGAATCTGACCTTCCAGGTCGTTGATGTCGGTGATGGCCACCTTGATGCCGCCCAGCCGCTGGGACATCTTTTTGGCGGTCTCGTCCGGCTCGGCAGGGCCGAGAACGACGTACTCGTTGTACGGCGGCAGGGTGTAGTCGCACGGGCCGTCGATCGAGCGGGCCTTGTAACCGGCAATCTTGTAGAACCAGCCGCGCTTGTGGAACAGCTTGCCCACCGCAGAAACGGCGGCGGCGAACAAAATCTTCGGCGTGCCGCACTCCTGCAGGGCCATCTCCATCGTTTCCGGAATGCCCAGGCCAATGCCGTACGGGGTCTTCAGCACAAACTTGCACAGAAAGCGCGCCAGCGGCCGCGGGTGGATGTCCTTCATCGGGATGGCGCGGCGCTGGGTGCAGGCCACCGCCTTCTCGGTCATAAAGACGATGTCGTCCGGGCGGGCATGGGGCTTGGCGTATTTTTCAATGACGTCGCAGACGTCGTCCTGGTCGGTGATGACGTGGGTGCGGATGGCCAGGCGCTGATACTTGACGCCGTCCACCTCGATGATCTCGTTTTTACCTTCGTTGACAATGTAGTTTTCTTCGCTCATATTTTTCACAGTCCTTTCGACAGGTGATCCTTTCGGACGAGGAGAGACCGAAGGTTCCCCTCAGATATTCCTATTTTACCCCAAAAATCCCATAAACTCAATATCGCCGCCTGATTTTGTTGCCGGTTTGTCAAAAAAGACAGAGCCTGCCGGAGAGGAGCCGATTAACTTTTTAAAAATTTTGTTCGACAGATGAAAAACCATCTTTTATTCCGCGCCGTTGTGGTATATAATGAAGGATGCAGAGCAAGGAAGCCTGGGGAAAAGGGAAGGATGCCCCAGGAGGGAAATAGGGGAGGAAAACATGGTCTTTTCAAATCTGTTCTTTATCTATCTGTTTTTGCCGCTCAACCTCATTTTGTATTTTGTGGTCAAAAACAGGACCTGGCAGAACATCGTGCTGCTCGGATTCTCGCTTTTTTTCTATGCCTGGGGGGAACCGGTGTGGGTGTTCATGCTGATGCTCACCGCCTTTTTGGACTACACCTGGGCAAGGTGCATCGAATATTTCCGGCAGAGCGGCCAGACCCGGCGGGTGAAGATTGCGCTGGCGGCTTCGCTCATCTTCGATTTGGGGATGCTGGGCGTCTTTAAGTACAGCGGATTTTTAATCGAAAACATCAATCTCCTCACCGAACTAAATCTCCCGGTGCCGCAGATTGCCCTGCCGATCGGCATCTCGTTTTACACCTTTCAGACCATCAGCTATGTGCTGGACGTCTACCGCGGTCAGGTCCCGGCGCAGAAAACCTACTACAAATATCTGATGTATCTCTCCAGCTACCATCAGCTGGTGGCTGGCCCCATTGTGCGCTACAGCGACGTGGCCGCCGAGATCGAAAACCGCACCGTCTCGGTGCAGGATTTCAGCGAGGGCATCACCAAATTCTGTGTGGGCCTGACCAAAAAGGTGGTGGTCGCCAACACCGCAGGCCAGCTGGTGGCCCAGTATATGGACGGGCAGCTTGCCGGTTTGTCGGTAGCGGGGGCGTGGTTTGGCGCGCTGCTCTACGCCATCCAGCTCTACTACGACTTTTCCGCCTACTCGGATATGGCCATCGGCCTGGGAAGGATGTTCGGTTTCCACTACCACATCAACTTCAACTACCCCTATATTGCAAAGTCGGTCACCGAGTTCTGGCGGCGGTGGCACATCTCGCTCAGCTCCTTTTTTCGGGACTATGTCTACATCCCGCTGGGCGGCAACCGCAAACACCAGATTTTCAATATCTGTATAGTCTGGCTGCTGACCGGCCTGTGGCACGGCGCCAGCTGGAACTTTATCCTGTGGGGCGTCTTTTACGGGGTGCTTTTAATTGTGGAGAAGCTGGGGCTGCTCAAGGTGCTGGAAAAAATCCCGTCCTTCTTCTCCCACCTCTACCTGTTGTTCATCACCCTCATCGGCTGGACCATCTTTTACACCACCGATCTGGGACGGCTGGGCGGCTATTTAAGTGTGATGTTCGGCCTGTCCGGCAACCCGCTCACCGACACCCAGCTTTCTATCACCTTTTTGAACCGCATCTTCTGGCTGGCGGCGGCGATCCTGTTCTGCGTGCCGGTCACCCAGTGGGTGAAGGGCCGCCTGCAGCGGCTGCAGGGCGAGGGAGCGCAGGCGCTGGTCTGTGTCGGCACCGCGCTGATGAATCTCACACTGCTGTTTGTCTGCACCTCAATGCTGGTGGGCGACAGCTACAACCCGTTTTTGTACTTTCGATTTTAAGGATGGAGGTTTTGGGAGATGTCCAATAAACCGAAGCGGCAGCGCCTCCAGAGCCTGCACCTGATCAACGTCTGCGTCACGGTGCTCACCCTGATTGCGGTGGGGGTGCTGGCCCTGGTGCTGCCCAAGCCCACCGTCTCGGAGGTGGAGCGCCGCGAGCTTGCCAAAAAGCCGGAGTTCACCCTGGAAAGCTGGTTTTCCGGGGAGTTTGCCCAGCAGTACGACGCCTATTACGCAGACACCTTCCCGCAGCGGGAGGAGCTGGTGACGATGGCCTCCAAGATCGAATCGATGGAGGGCATCCGTCCGGACGACGTGCGCATCTATCAGGCCAGCGGTTCCCAGCAGGGGACCGAACAGCCTGCAGCGCCCCAGCAGCCTTCTGATACCCAGTCCGAGGAGGTGACGGTGGGGGAGAGCGAGGACGCGCAGCAGGCAGAGCAGCCGGCCGAGGAGCAGCAGCCCGTCATCGACTATGATTCTTACGACGACCCCAACGCCCCCGGCAACGGCCTGAGCCAGGAGGGCACCGACGGCGAGCAGGCGGGCAACCTGTTTTTGTATAAGAATATGGGGATGCAGATCTTCGGCTCGAGCGAATCGCTCTCCAAGCGGTATGCACAGGTCATCAATTCCTACGCCGAGGACCTGGACGGGGTGCAGGTGTACAGCCTGATCGCCCCGACCTCGATTGAGTTTTATCTGCCCGAGGGCTATGGGGGCATCGCCTCCAGCCAGCGGGAAAACATCGACTATGTAGCGGAAAATCTTTCCGACAAGGTCAAATCGGTGGACGCCTACAGCGAGATTGAAAAGAACAAGGACGAGTACCTCTATTTCCGCACCGACCACCACTGGACGGTGCGCGGGGCCTATCAGGCATACATCGCCTTCTGCAAGACGGCGGACCTGACGCCGGTCTCGCTCGAGGAGATGGAGCACCACCAGATCGACGGGTTCCTCGGTACCTTCTACAGCCAGACCCACGACCAGCAGCTGGCAGTGACCCCGGACTTTGTGGAATATTTTGTCCCGCCGGTCGAGTACACCGCCTGGCGCTACAGTGAGGGCAGCCCCTACACGCCGGTGGAGTCCAGCCTCTTTGCCAGCTATGCCACCAGCGGCCCCAACACCTACAGCGTCTTTCTGCACGGCGATTTCCCGCTGCTGCATGTGCAGACAAGCAACAACACCGGCCGTAAGATCATGATTATCAAGGAATCGTTCGGCAACGCCTTCGCGCCGTTTCTGGTCTCCCACTACGACGACGTCTACATCGTCGACCAGCGATACTTTGAGCTGGGCGTGGAGGACTTTGTGCGGGAGAACGGCATCACCGACCTGCTGTTTTTAAACAACATCTTCGCGGTCAACACCGGTGTGCGCATCGACGAGCTGCAAGGCATCCAGAATCAAAGCTACACCGCACCGGCAACGGTACAGCAGCCGGCGCAGCAGACTACAGAGCAGCAGCAGGAAACGGAAGAACAGCAACAGCAGACGCAGCAGCCGGCGCAGCAAACTGCCGATGAGCCGGAGGAATCGCCGCCGGAAACCCAGACAGACCAGCAGGAAGAACAGGAATGGTGGGAGCAAAAGCCGCGGCGGCGATTGGGCGGTTAAGGAAAGAGAAGAAAAAGGAGGGATCGGATGGCACGATATCTGAAAAGGGCGGCCGTTCTGCTGGCGGCGATGGGGCTGACACTGTTTGCGGGCTGTGCTTCATCGGAGAATCCGCAGCGTGAGCCGGAAAAGACGGTGACGCTTTCGATGGCTATTTCCACCGCCGCGCCGGAGAGTGTCAAGCAGGCGGCGCAGGAATTTGCCAACCGCCTGGCCTACTACTCCGACGGGGAGCTGGAGGTGGTGCTCAGCCAGAGCGCCGAGCTCGGCAACGTGCTGTCAGCGGGGGACACCGCCTTCGCCTTTGTGGAGAACGAGCGCCTGGTCGACCAGATTGAGGAGCTCAAGACGCTCGAGCTGCCCTTCTTTTTTAAGCACGCAGACTACCAGTTCACCGCGCTCAACTCCGAGCGCACCAGGGCGCGGCTGGACCAGCTGATCGGCGAGGTCTACCCGATGCAGGTGCAGATGGCGACAGTCTGCGGCTATGAGGATCTGGCCGCGGACGGCACGGTGGACCTGACCGATTTCCGCAAGCGCTATCCGCTGGCAGTGACCGAGTCCTTCTTCTCCGACGAGCTGCAGCAGGAGATCGGCGCGCTGGAGATCGAAACCGACCGGCCGCTGGCTCTATTGCTGGAGGGTGGGGCGGAGATTGCTCAGACCGACCTATCGGAGCTCATCCGCGCGGTGAGCAGCCCCGATTTTGCCGGGGAGATGGTGCTCTTTAAGAGTGCGCACAAGGTCAAGACCGCCTATCTGCTGGTGCAGGACGGCCTGATGGAAACCCTGACGTCAAAGCAGCAGGCGGCGGTGGAGCAGGCAGCGGTGATGGCCTGCGGCTACTGCCGCACCCTGACCGACCAGCAGCGCGAGAGCCAGCTGGACGAGCTGGAGGAGCTGGGCGTTTCGGTGCAGGAGATTAACCTGGAAAAATATTTTGCCCTGCTGGGGGACATCTACCAGTACGAGTCGGCCGGTATGAACTACCGTCCGGACGACGAGCTCAGCCGCTATGTGCGCAGCGACGGGGCGCAGGAAACATTTTAAAAAGGCAGTTTATTCGGGCTTTTCCGCTGGCGGAGAGGCCCGATTGCTTTTTAGAAAGAACAGCACCGTCAGCGCCGCGCAGGGCATCAGCACCGCGCCCAGCACGCCAAACAGCCGCAGCCCGGCATAGACACACACCAGGCTGAGCAGCGGTGGCAGGCCGATGCTGGAGCCGACGATGCGCGGCTCCAAAAAGTTGCGCGCGACGGTGATGACAAGGTAGAGGACGATCAGTCCCCAGCCAAGCCCGCTTTCCCCGCCCAGCAGCGCCAGCACCGCCCAGGGGACGAGCACCGAGCCGGTGCCGATGACTGGCAGCAGATCGAGCAGGGCGATGACGGCGGCGACGGCGGCAAACGGCCCCACCCCCAGCAGCCACAGCCCCAGACACAGCTCGCCGAAAGTGATGAGGAGCAGCAGCAGGTAGGCGCGCACCAGCCGCAGCAGGGTGGTGGCGGCAAAGTTTTTCAGGCGCGCAAGGCCCGGCCGCAGCTTTTGGGGGATGGGGAGCAGGAGCAGCTGCATCACCTTGGGGTAATCCAGCGAGATAAACCCTGAGCAGAAGATGGTGACCACCACCGTCAAAAACCACAGCGGAATCTTGCCGGCGATGTCGGTGCAGGCGGACAGCAGCGCCGAGGAAGCGGAGGTGGAGAGCTTGGCGGCAGCGGAAGCAAAGCTCTGCATCCACAGCTGCACCGCGCCGGAAAGGTCGGGCGCAAAGCGGGCCAGCAGCGCCGACAGCCACTCAAAGAAATCTGCCAGCGCGGGCAGAAAGACCGTCTTGTAAAGCTGGGGCAGCCGGGCGGCGATCGAACAGAATTGCCCCCACAGCAAGGTCAGCAGCAGCCAGAGCAGCAGCCCTAGCAGTGTATAAAAAAGCGCGGTGACAAAGACGGCGGCGCGGCGGCGCTTTAAGCGCAGCAGGCGGGAAAACAGCAGCGTCACCGGCCGCAGCACCGCTGCGATCAAAAGTCCCAGCCAAAAGGGCAGGGTGGCCGGCAGCAGGACGCGCAGCGCAAAAAAGCCCCAACCGGCCGCGCACACCGCCGCCAGGGTGTAGAGGATGAAGGAGCGGATTCGTTGTTGCTGCACAAAAAGCACCTCCTTGGACAGATGGCTTTAGTGTTTGCAGACAAAGAATCGTTTATTCGACAGGGCAGCGGGGAGAAACAAGTTGACAAACGCCCAAAATCATGGTAGATTAAACTTATCCCCAACAAAATTATATGAGCAAATCGATGAGAAGGAAGTAAAACGGTCAGCGCGCTCACAGAGAGCCGGCGGCAGCTGAAAAGCCGGCAGAAAGCGGAACCGACAAGGTAGCCTTTGAGAGTATGCCGAACGGAAAATAATTCCAATTTGTAAAACGGTGTCGATTTTATACAAAATGGAGCTTTTCTCAGTAGATCATAACGGTTGGACCCCGTTACCGGTCCGGCGCGTCAGATAAGGCGCGTGCTGAGCGGGCGGCGAAAAGGCCGTCAATAAAGGTGGTACCGCAGGAATTTGAGCCTGTCCTTTGCAAAAAGCAAAGGGCAGGCTTTTTTGATTCTTCTCTTTTGGCCTTTCAAACAGGGGAACAAAATGGAAAAAGGAGGAAACTGTCCTATGAAAGAACTTTCGAAAATCTACGACCCAAAACAGGTAGAGGACCGCACCTACCAGTTTTGGCTGGACGGCGGCTATTTTCACGCCGAGCCAAATCCCGATAAAAAACCGTACACCATCGTGATCCCGCCCCCGAACATCACCGGTCAGCTGCACATGGGCCACGCGCTGGACGAGACGCTGCAGGACATCCTGATCCGCTTCCGCCGCATGCAGGGCTATGAGGCGCTCTGGCTGCCGGGTACCGACCACGCCTCCATCGCCACCGAGGCCAAGATCGTCAACGCGATGAAGGAGGAGGGCCTGACCAAGGAGGACCTGGGCCGCGAGGGCTTTTTGGAGCGCGCCTGGGAGTGGAAGCGCAAGTACGGCGGCCGCATCATCGAGCAGCTCAAAAAGCTGGGCTCCTCCTGCGACTGGGACCGCGAGCGCTTCACTCTGGACGACGGCTGCTCCAAGGCGGTCAAGGAAGTCTTTGTCAACCTCTACAACAAGGGCCTTATCTATCAGGGCGAGCGCATTATCAACTGGTGCCCGCACTGCATGACTTCCATCTCGGACGCCGAGGTTGAGTATGAGGAGCAGGCAGGCCACTTCTGGCACCTGCGCTACCCGCTCAGCGACGGCAGCGGCGAGGTCATTCTGGCCACCACCCGCCCGGAGACGATGCTCGGCGATACCGCCGTTGCGGTCAACCCCAAGGACGAGCGCTACCGGAATCTCATCGGCAAGACGGTCATCCTGCCGCTGGTTGGCCGCGAGATCCCGATTGTCGGCGACGACTATGTCGACATGGAGTTCGGCACCGGCGTCGTCAAGATCACCCCGGCGCACGACCCGAACGACTATGAGGTCGGCCGCCGCCACAGCCTGCCGATCATCAAGGTGATGAACGACGACGCCACCATGACCGAGACCTGCGGCAAGTATGCCGGCATGGATCGCTATGAGGCCAGAAAGGCCATCGTCAAAGACCTGGAGGAGCAGGGGTACCTGCTCAAGATCGAGGAGCACACCCACAATGTCGGCACCTGCTACCGCTGCGGCACCACCGTCGAGCCGATGGTCTCCAAGCAGTGGTTTGTCAAGATGGAGCCGCTGGCAAAGCCGGCCATCGACGTTGTCCGCAACGGCGAGATCAAGCTGATTCCCGAGCGGATGAACAAGACCTACTACAACTGGATGGAGAACATCAAGGACTGGTGCATCTCCCGTCAGCTCTGGTGGGGCCACCGCATCCCGGCCTACTACTGCGACGACTGCGGCGAGGTGATCGTCGCCAAGGAAGCGCCCACCACCTGCCCGAAGTGCGGCAGCACCCACCTGCACCAGGATGAGGACACGCTGGACACCTGGTTCAGCTCGGCGCTGTGGCCGTTCTCGACCCTGGGCTGGCCGGACAAGACCCCGGAGCTGGAATACTTCTACCCGACCAACACCCTGGTCACCGGCTACGACATCATCTTCTTCTGGGTTGCCCGCATGATCTTCTCGGGATTGGAGCACACCGGCAAGATTCCGTTCGACACCGTCCTGTTCCACGGCCTGGTCCGCGACGCGCAGGGCAGAAAGATGAGCAAGTCGCTGGGCAACGGCATCGACCCGCTGGAGGTCATCGACCAGTACGGCGCCGACGCGCTGCGATTCACCCTTGCCACCGGCAATACCCCGGGCAACGACATGCGCTTCAGCGACGAGAAGGTCATCGCCAGCCGCAACTTCGCCAACAAGATCTGGAACGCCTCCCGCTTCGTCCTGATGAACCTCAAGGACGAGCAGATGGACCTTGCCCTGCCGCTGGACAAACTTGCCATCGAGGACAAGTGGGTGCTCTCCAAGTTCAACAAGCTGGTCCGCGAGGTCACCGACAACCTCGAAAAGTTCGAGCTGGGCATCGCCGTCAGCAAGCTGTACGACTTCATCTGGGATGTCTTCTGCGACTGGTATGTCGAGCTGGTCAAATCCCGCCTGTGGGAGGACGGCACCGAGGCCGAGGTTGCCCGCCAGGTTCTGGTCTATGTCCTGAGCAACACCCTCAAACTGCTGCATCCGTTCATGCCGTTCATCACCGAGGAGATCTGGCAGGCGCTGCCGCATGAGGGCGAGAGCATCATGGTTTCCCAGTGGCCGGTCTACGACGAGAAGCTCGACTTTGCCGCCGAGGAGCGCGAGTTTGAGAAGGTCATGGACGCCATCAAGGCGGTCCGCACCCGCCGCAGCGAGATGAACGTACCGCCGTCCAAGAAGGCGACCCTCTACATCGAGACCGCTTCGCAGGCAATCTTCGAGCAGTCCACCGCCTTCCTGACCCGCCTTGCCTGGGCCGACCAGATCGTCATGGGCAGCCCGGAGGACCTCAAGGGCTGCGTCCAGGTCATCACCGACAGCGCCAAGGTTTATATGCCGCTGTCCCAGCTGGTCGACCGCGACAAGGAGATCGCCAGACTGACCAAGGAGAAACAGGCCTGCGAGAAGGACATCTCCTTCCTGGAAGGCAAGCTCAACAATCCGGGCTTTGTCTCCAAGGCGCCGGAGAAGGTGGTCAACGACCAGAAAGCCAAACTCGAAAAGGCCAAGGAGCTGCTGAGCAAGATCGAGTCGAGCCTTGCAGCTTTCAACAACTAAACGCCCCTTTGTGGAAAAGGAAAGCGCCGGAACGCGATTGCGTTCCGGCGCTTTTTTAAAGCTCAATATTAAAGGAATATTTCTCACCGTTATAATCAAAGTCGCCCGAAAACCAAAGACGGCTGCTGACCGAATGGTCGGAGCGGGTGAGTCGCAGGTCAAGCGCAACCTCGTTGCTCATCACAGGGGTGTATTGCAGCCCCTTGCCGTAGATCTCCGGATTGTGGACGGTGACGCCGTCCGCCGTCTCATAGGAGAGGGTGAAGTGGTGGATGCGGGTGCCGCTGCCTTCGTTGGTGTAGTCGAAGGTAAAGACCCCCTTGATGATGCCCTCATCCGGAGGGGTGTCCTCCAGGTTATATTCCAGTTCGGGAGGAAGGATATAGAACGCTCCTTTACTGATCGTGTCCTCATCAAACTCGTAGATGCGCACCCGGTAGGCTGGTGGATAGTTGTACCTGACTTCGGTGGAAACGATTTCTGGCTTATCCGGGTTGCCCGGCGTGTCATCAAACACCGTCTCAAAAGAGAGGGGTGTTATGTCATAGTCGATCTCCTCAACCTGGCAGCCGCACAGCGCCAGGGCAAGCGCCAGCAGGATGCATAGAAGAAGGCGTTTCATCTTGCTTCCTCCTTTCCGGGGCGGTTAGACGCGGCCATTGATTTCGTATTCTTCTCCTTGATAGCTCACAGTCGCATGCAGAAGAAGGGCGCTTTCCAAGTCCGAAGCACCGATCTCTATGGGAGGTACTTTGTCGAGGTCGGCTGTGAGGTAGAGGATGCCGTCTTTCTCTTCGGTAATCAGCGGGATATTTTGATTTTGGAGACGGAAAAGATCTCTGTGACTGAGGGAAAGGTCGCTGAGCTCACACTCCCCCAACTCGATTTCCATGGAGAAGGAAGTCAGGTAAAAGTCTCCGTTCCTGTCGCGCTCGCCGCCTACCACGTCGTAGATACCCCGCAGGACGTAGCGGTCCAGCCCGACTCCGACAACACTGTAGGGCGGTTCGATGAGGAAGAAGCTGCCCTTGATGAAATTCTGTTCGACAAAATAAAAATTATTAAACAGGTATCTGTCATTGCCGTTGCCCGAAGGGATGGTGTCGTTCGGGTCGCTGTCTGGCGGGAAGGGCCCGTCGACGGTAGGGTTGTCCAGCGCGTAGTAGAACATCTGCTGAAAACGTTCGTCCAGATCGTCCGAGAGCCACTCGGGGTGGGCGTAATATTCGGGGAGAATACTGAAATCAAACGACAAGCTTTCTTCTTGGCACCCGCCCAAGCTGAGCGCGCAGACAAGGCAGAGCAGCAAAGCAAAAATACGTTTTTTCATCCAAACACCTCCTGTTCGATTGCTTACCTACAGCATATCATAAAAGGATAGAATTTACAAGTGACATAGATAAAATCTATCGAACAGGGTGAATGAAAAAAGAACAGCCCCACCTACTCGGTGTAGATGGTGAAGGTGACCTCGGAGGAGGCAGTCCCTTCCGGCAGGCCGACCTCGAACTTGAGCCCCGGCTCATAGTAGCGGGAAATTTTCAGCAGCGCGCCCTGGAAGGTGTCGGGGTCGTCGTAGTAGGAGACGCTCACCGTCTCACCCTCCTCCCAGTTGAGGGCGGCGGCAAGGCCGGTCAGCCAGTCCTGCGAAAACTCGTTTTGCAGGTTGTGGAAATAGAGGTTGTAGATATAGAACAGATGTTCGTCCGCGCTCTTATCCCGGTCGAACTCCTTGCGGATTGTGATGTGCGGGAAAGGGTAGCCGTTGCCTACCGGCTCACCGGCAAGGTCGAAGGAGAAGGTGGCGCTCTTTTCGCCGAAGGCGATGTCCTTGATGACGATATGTTCGGTCGAATGGATGTCAAACAGGTCGGCGTCCCAGATGTTTTCGCTGCCGCCGTAGGAGATGACCTCCATGTTGGAAAAATTTTCGTCAAAGCGCAGGGTTCGCGCAAAGTCGTTGAGCGCAAAATCTCCGCCAAATCCAAATCCGTCGACCGAGATGGTCAGCAGTTTGGGGTTGTCGGGGTCGGTGCTGATCCCTGTAATGTTCTGGCAGGAAAATCTTCCAAGGTCAACATCATGCCAGCTGTCGTCGGCAAAGCGGTGGGCCAGAATGGTGTTGCACCCCATGATGCCGGTGGAGCAGAACAGCTCGAAATCGGAAAAGACGTAGTAGTTGACGTGCGGGTCAATGGCGCCGAAGGAGATAGGCTCACCGAAATCTTCCCCCATCACCTCGGCGGCGATTTGGTTGAGCTGGTCGATGGAGATGGCGGGGGAGGTTGGGGCGGAGGAATCGTCGCTGCCTGATTCCCCGTCGCTTGCTTCTGTATCGGAGGACTCGCCGCTGCCTGATTCCTCGGTACCAGCTTCTGCGGCAGGGGAATCCTGGGCCGGTTCCTCCTTGGGGGCGCAGCTGCCGAAGGATACTGCGCAGAGCAGGGAGAGCAGGAGGGCAAAAATACGTCGTTTCATAAGATCACACTCCTTTTATCATAATCGTAGCATGAAGGGGAGAGACAAATCAATTCGAAAAATAGCCAATTTCTCTTATGGAAATTTAACAAACTGCTTGCGTGGACTGCGCCAGCGGTTGTATAATAAAGATGCAAAAATGGGGTGGCAGAGCTTTGTCCCAACCGCCCAACGAACAAGTTACAAGGAGGAACCCTTTTATGAGAGCATACGAACGCCTGCTGCACTATGTCAGCTTCGGCACCCAGTCCGACCACACATCCGAAACCGTCCCTTCCACCCCCAACCAGAAGGTCCTGGCCGCGGCGCTGGTGGAGGAGATGAAGAAGCTCGGCATCGCCGACGCCTTTGTGGACGACAAGGGTTACGTCTACGGCACCATCCCGGCCACCAAGGGCAAGGAGGACAAACCGGTCATCGGCTTCATCGCCCACATGGACACCGCCGAGGACGCTTCCGGCGACAACATCAAGGCCAAAGTGGTCGAATACAACGGCGGGGATGTCCTGCTCAACGAGGAAAAACAGATCGTCCTGAGCGAAAAGGAATACCCGGACCTGAAAAAATATGTCGGCCAGCACCTGATGGTCACCGACGGCACCACCCTGCTCGGCGCGGACGACAAGGCCGGTGTAGCGGAGATTATGACCATGGCCGAGCAGCTGATGAGCCATCCCGAAATCGAGCACGGCACCATCAAGATCGGCTTTACCCCGGATGAGGAGATCGGCCGCGGCGCAAACTACTTTGACGTCGAGGGCTTTGGCGCAAACTTTGCCTACACCGTCGACGGCGGCGAGCTGGGCGAGCTGGAGTATGAAAACTTCAACGCCGGTTCGGCTAAGGTTGTCATCCACGGCCTGAGTATCCACACCGGCTCGGCCAAGGACGCGATGGTCAACGCCTCTCTGCTGGCGATGGAGTTCCACCAGATGCTGCCGGTCGAGCAGAACCCGCGCTACACCACCGGCTACGAAGGCTTCTTCCACCTGGGACACATCGAGGGTGAGGTGGAGCTGGCCGAGATGGACTACATCATCCGCGACCATGACGCCGAGAAGTACGCCCAGAAGGAACAGGTCATGCGCGACATCGCCGCCTACATGAACCACAAATACGGCGAGGGCACCGTCGAGTTGACCATCACCGAGTCCTACCGCAACATGAAGGAAAAGATTGAGCCGCACATGCACCTGATCGAGAACGCCAAGAAGGCCTTCCGTGCCTGCGGCGTGGAGCCGAAGATTGTGGCGGTTCGCGGCGGCACCGACGGCGCGCGCCTGTCCTACATGGGCCTGCCCTGCCCGAACCTCTCCACCGGCGGCCACAACTTCCACGGCCGCTTCGAGTACATCCCGGTCGAGTCGATGGACAAGATGGTCGAGACGATCATCAACATCGCAAAAATCTACGCCGACTAGGGCAGGCTGAGCCTGCACCCAATTCGCGAACGCACCTCCTGGGTGACGAGACTTGACGCTCTCGCGCAGATCGCTTGCCTCCGGCTGCGCTCGGCGGGCTGAGCCCGCTGCCAATTCACGGCGGCATGATGCCGCACCCGTTTCGCGTATTGGTGAAGTGGGTGGCCTGACTTTCTGCCTCGCGGCACCCAGTTTGCGGAGACAAAAATAAAAGTTTTGGTCAAGCTTTTTCAAAAGCTTGTGGTTTCCAAAGGCAAAGCCTTTGGTCGCCAAGTCACGCTTGTGCTTTGCTAGAAAAATTGGCTTTGTGTTGCGTGACCCGAAGTTGAACTATGTTCAACTCCCCGGGCTTTTATCGTAAGGTGCCTTTTGGGAGGAGAAAAAAATCCGTGTAAATAGGATTTCCTTCGGGCCCCTTTTTGTAAGAGAAAAAACTCCCGACAAGTTGCCGACACGGCCCGTCAACCATCCACCGGAAGGTTGACGGGCCTAAGTTGGCACCTAATTTTCCGGAATTTTTATGCTACTTTGATCAAAGAAGGAGGTGTTCTTTGATGAAGAAAACAGGACTGTTGGCTTTATTTTTTATTCTGCTGGCAGGATGCCAGCAATCTCCGATGGAAAATCTGGCTCCGGAGGCAACTGAAAAAGACGCCCCAAAGATTGTGTGTGAAGATTGTGGACGGGAACTTCCCTATACCGTTCAGCAGCTCAACGAAATTCTTGTCGAACTGGATCCGGATTTTGACCTTGGTGTTTTTGGTTTTCACGCTGGGGAAAGAATCGATCACTATCTTTGTTTCGATGAATTTGAATTGTTTCATACGATTGGGATCGTGGGGCATAATACCATTTTGGCACATCGCTTTTCTGACGACAGTTGGCATTTGGTGTCGTTGGGAGACTATGAGTTTCAGGGAGTGACCTCTATGTCCCCGGACGCAGATGATCCTTCCCGCTTAAAGGTTTCGGTCGATGGGCGTAATTTTGGAATCGACTATATTCTTCAGGATTTTAGCCGAACATTGACATTTGACGAAAATTTCGAGAATCCGGAAATAAATTATTATAATAGCCTAACGACTTCTTTGAATGAGAGAAGGGAACTGGGCGATACGATGTCGAGAGAAGAACATATTTTCAGCAAAATCGAGGTTGCCGGAAAGGAAGTCCGCTTCTATTTTGATCTTGCTGGAGAACCGGTTGCCAACGGGCATCCCATTCCGCGCATTTCCTTTACCGATAATTCACCGTATGGAGATATTGTGCAAATTTATTTTCACAACCTAAAAAATGAGATCACCGATCAGCAGCTGGAAGAAATTCGTCAGGCACTGGATAACCCGGAGATCACCACGGCGTTTTATGATGATCCCGACAGCTTTACCGGCGTTTTGTTGAAAGTTCCCTACACCTATGATTGGGAAACTTATGAGAATGATCTGCCAGTCCCCAGTGTCATCATCAAGGAACGTGAGAAAGGAATGATTTTTGTATTGCAGCGGAATGAAGATTTTGTAAGTACGGGAGATGAAGATTGATGTCAACCCCCAAAACCAACGCCATGCGGATGCTGGATAAAGAAAAAATTCCCTACCAGATGCACACCTACGACGCCTCGGACGGGCATATTGACGGGGCGGCGGTGGCGCGCAAGGTGGGGATGGACCCGGCGAAGGTCTTTAAAACGCTGGTGACCAGGGGCCACAGCGGCAGCTATTATGTCTGCGTGCTGCCGGTGGAGCGGGAACTGGACTTAAAAAAGGCGGCGAAGGTGTTCGGTGAAAAGTCGCTGGAGATGATTCCGGTCGCGCAGCTGCTGCCCACCACCGGCTATGTCCGGGGCGGGTGCTCGCCGATTGGGATGAAAAAGCGCTTTGCTACCGTCTTCGATGAGCTGGCAAAGCAGCAGGAAACCATCGTCGTCAGCGGTGGCAAGATCGGCTTGCAGATCGAGGCCAGGCCCGACGACCTCGCCAAAGCAAGCGGCGGCATCTTCGCGCCGATTGTGGCGGAATGATGATGTTTTTGACAGAACCAAAGAAAAGGGAGATGAAAACGATGCAGCTGCAGAAATTGGGAACTGAACGGATGCAGGAAATCATAGAATTTGACCACCTCTGCTTCCCGAACGATTTTTGGAAGGAAGAGGACTGGGAAAGTTTGCTGCGGGATGAGCGGGCAATCTACTACGCCCTGCTGGATGACGGCCGGATTGTGGGGGATCTGTTTCTCTACAACTGGCAGGGCGAACAGGACTATGTCAAGCTCATGCACATCTCGGTCCACCCGGACTACCGCAAGCAGGGCTTGGGCGAACGCCTGATGACCCACGCCCAGCAGGAGATGAAGGAGCTGGGGATGGGCCGCTTCCGCGGGGAGACCAGAGCCTCCAACCTGCCCATGCAGAGGCTGTTTGAAAAAATGGGCTACCGGCTGGATCGGGTCGAGGAAAACTACTACCACAATCCCGAGGAAAGCGCCTACAAGTATCTCCTGCAATTTTAAGCAGAAACACAAAACGGCTGAAGGAATTTTTCCTTCAGCCGTTTTTTCTCTACTGGCGTTGCTGCCATTGTTGATATTCCTGCAGGAAATGCTGGAAATTTTCTTCCCCCATAAAATGGGTCATCTCCTGCTCGGTAAACTCCTTGTAGATGCCGCGGAACAATCCGGGCTCGCAGGGGTCGATGCCGAGGGTGCGGATGACCTCCTCGGCAAATTCCCGGAAAGCAAACCCGACAGCTGTGATGATGTTCTTCTCCTTGACCAGCGGTCTGTGCAGGATGTTCTGGTGGGGGATGAAGTCGAGGTTCTGGCAGATCTCCTCCCAGATACCGGAGGTGAAGTGGACATCCTCCAGCAGCCCCGCTTTGGCAAGCAGCATCGGTCCGGCGGAGATGGCTGCAATCAGCAGGTCCTTGCCCTTGAGGGAAGCCAGAAAGTCGATCAGCTTGCGGTCAAACAGCGCAGGGAAGGGAATCATCATGCCGGGCAGCACCACGCAGGCATAGTCCCCGGCAGAAAATTCGTCCAGCGTTTTGTCGGCCGTGACCAGAAAGCCGTCCTCGGAGCGAACCGGCTCCTTGGAGGAGGCGAAGATCTCCACCGGTTGGTCGAACCACATCAGCGCTTCGGTCAGGCAGGTGACCTCGTACAGGGAAAAGTGCGGGTAGACGATGACGGCAATTTTTTTCATAAAGAACCTCCTTGGATAGAGGAGGTGAGAAAGGAAAGAATGCGTTGAGAAAAATCCTTTGCCTCCTCATAGAGTCCGTGGCCTAGATTTTCATAAATGTACAACTGACTTCCGACAATCTGTGAAGCTATTTCCCTGGAAGCTTCCGCGCCGACAATCTGATCCCGGCCGCCAGCGATGATCAGGGTGGGGCAGGCGATTTGCTGCAGCTGCGAATAGCAGTCGTGCGTTAAGCAGGAGCGGGCCATCGTCAGAAAGCGCTGTGGGTTCTTGGGCTTCATCGCCCTGGCAAGCAGGGAGTAAAGCGGCAGGGCGCGCTTGAGATATGGGGGAGAGTAGGATTTTTTGGCGATGTCCAAAAAGAGTTCCCGGTAACGCTGCGCGGACACCAAATCAATCCAGTGGGTCACAGCCTGCTGGATGATGGGGTTCTGCCGGGCAAGGGAAACGACCAGGACAAGCTTTCCCACCTTTTGAGGATATCGAAGGGCAAGGTGTTGAGCGATCATCCCGCCCTGCGATACGCCGACAAGGTCCGCCTTTGGAATCTGCAGCTGGTCCATGCACTGGCTGAGGTCGTCCGCCATCTGTTCGGTGGTGTAGGTTTCCGGCAGATTGTTCTTCCGGCTGAAAGCAAAGACGGTGTACTCCTTTGCAAACATCCGATACAAAAAGGAGAAGGGAAGGGCAGAGCCCCGAACGGTTCGCAGGCCGTCCCCCACACCGGGAATCAGAATCAGGCAATTTTCCCCCGTCCCAAACTGAATATAATCTACACTGGTTTCCTCCAGTTTGAGCTGACCGTTTTTGGCGTGAAACATAAGTCCCCTCCCTCCTGTTCTGAAAAAGTCCGACAGAAACTTTGTGCTGCGAGGTAAAAGGTTGGGCTGCCTACTTTAACAATACATGAATTGGACACGGCATCATGCCGCCACGAATTGGGTACAGGCTCAGCCTGCTATTTCTTTGCTTCTTTGGCCCAGCTGTCTTTGAGTCCGACGATCTGATTGAACACGCCCTCGTCCTTGCTGTCCTTGCAGAAGTAGCCGGTGCGGACAAACTGGAATTTGTCGCCGGTTTTCGCTTCGGCAAGAGAAGGCTCCAGCTTGCAGCCGGTGAGCTCGGTCAGCGAGTTCGGGTTCAGGTAGTCCAGATAGTTGGTGCCCTCCGGAACGTCGTTGACGTTTTCCAGGGTGAACAGGTAGTCGTACAGGCGCACGGTGGCGTCGATGGCATATTTGGCCGATACCCAGTGGATGGTGCCCTTGACCTTGCGGCCGTCAACCGGGTTGCCGTTGCCGGTCTCGAGGTCGGCGGTGCAGTGCAGCTCGACGACGTTGCCCTGCTCGTCCTTGACAACCTCGTTGCACTTGACGATGTAGGCACCCATCAGGCGGACCTCGCCGTCCGGTTTCATGCGGAAGAACTTCGGAGGCGGTACCTCGGCAAAGTCGTCCGCGTCGATGTAGAGCTCGCGGGTGAACGGAACCTTTCTGACGCCGGCCTCCTCATTCTTCGGGATGTTGGGCAGCTCGAAATACTCTTCCTTGTCCTCCGGGTAGTTGGTGATGACCACCTTGACCGGGTGCAGGACGGCGACGCGGCGCTGGGCGGCGGTGTTCAGCTCATCACGGATGCAGTGCTCCAGCAGGCCGATGTCGACGATGCTGTAGGCCTTGGCGACACCGGCCTTCTTGACAAACTCGTTGATGGCGCTGGGGGTGTAGCCGCGGCGGCGCAGGCCGCAGATGGTGGGCATTCTCGGGTCGTCCCAGCCGTCCACCTTTTTGGTCTCGACCAGCTCGCGCAGGTAGCGCTTGCTCATGACGGTGTGGGTGACGTTCAGGCGGGCAAACTCGTACTGGTGGGGCTTGTGCTCAAAGCCGATGTTGTCCACAACCCAGTCGTACAGCGGGCGGTGGTTTTCAAACTCGATCGAGCACAGCGAGTGGGTGATGCCCTCCAGCGCGTCCTGGATAGGATGGGCGAAGTCGTACAGCGGGTAGATGCACCACTTGTCGCCCTGGCGGTGATGGTGCGCATGCACGATGCGGTAGATGGCCGGGTCGCGCATGTTCATGTTCGGGGAGGCCATGTCGATCTTGGCGCGCAGGGTGTGGCTGCCGTCCGGGAACTCGCCGTTCTTCATCCGCTCAAACAGGTCGAGGTTTTCCTCCACCGAGCGGTTTCTCCACGGGCTTTCCTTGCCCGGCTCGGTCAGGGTGCCGCGGTACTCGCGCATCTCGTCGGCGGTCAGGTCGTCGACATAGGCTTTGCCGTCCTTAATCAGCTTGACGGCGTACTCGTAGCACTTGTCGAAGTAGTCCGAACCGTAGTAGATGCCGCCGGTCGGCTCGGCGCCCAGCCAGCGCAGGTCCTCCTCGATCGATTTGACGTACTCGTCGTCCTCGCGGACAGGGTTGGTGTCGTCAAAGCGCAGGTTAAACAGGCCGTTGTATTTCTGCGCGGTGCCGGAGTTGATCCAGATTGCCTTGGCCGAGCCGATGTGCAGGTAGCCGTTCGGCTCAGGCGGGAAGCGGGTGTGCACCTTGGTGACCCGGCCCTCGGCCAGGTCGCGGTCGATGATGTCGTGGATAAAGTTCGACACGTTTTCGGTGTCCATGATTTTTTCATCAGCCATTTTGTATTCAGTCCTTCCAAATAGGTTGCGGGTGGATGGTTTTCAAATTTATTTTGACAGGGTGGCGATCGCCTCGTCCAGGCGCTGCTGGCAGGTGGCTTCGCCGAGGATCTGCATCACGCTGCACAGGTCCGGGGAGTTGGTGCGGCCGGTGATGGCAAGGCGGATCACCTGGCTGACGTCGCCCACGTGGCCCTTAAACTGGTCGGGATTTTTCTTGTAGTCCTTTGGTTTTGCAGCAAAGCCGAGGTTTTCTCCCAGCTCGCGCACCTTGTTAAACCAGGTGTCGCCGTCATCCGCAGGGGAGTAGATGCCCTTGTACTGGGTGAGGATGGCGATGGCGTCCTCCTTGGCGACATTTTCCGGGTACGCGGTGGCCGGAACATACAGCTCGTCGTAGAAGAAGGCAAGGTAGTCCTTGACCTCGCTCCAGATGGCGATGTCCTTGCGGGGCTTGGCGCCGCCGCGGCCGATGGCAAAGATGGCCTTGGCCTTCTGCTCGTCGCCGGTCAGCAGGGTGTAGAGCTGCTGGTCATAGTCCTTGGCCCAGCCGGTCACCTCGTTGTAGACCTCATCCGCGCTCATCACCGAGATGGTGTTCTTGCTGACATCCTTTAATTTGTCGATGTCAAACAGCGAACCGCTGTTGCCCATCTTCTTGGTGGTGAACTGGAAGTCGTCCATCGGGGCGGTGGGGTTGGCAATGCGCCAGTCCTCAAAGTTGGAGTTCAGCAGGGTCATCAGGTACTCCAGCACCGACGGCACCGGGTAGCCCTCAGCGTTGTAGAAGTCGAGCGCCAGCTCCGGGTCCTTTCTCTTGGAGAGCTTGCGCTTGGAGCCGCCGTCCATCTTCATCAGCTGGGCGGTGTGGACATATTTCGGCGGCTTCCAGCCCAAGGTGCGGAACAGCTGGAGGTGGATGTTCAGGGTTGCCAGCCACTCCTCGCCGCGGACGACGTGGGTGGTGCCCATGAAGTGGTCGTCGATGACGTGGGCGAAGTGGTAGGTCGGGATGCCGTCCGACTTGAGCAGCACGATGTCCTGGTCGTTTTCCGGCAGCTCGATGTCGCCCTTGACAAGGTCGCGGTGAACAAAGCGCTTGTTCGGGTCGCCCGGGCTTCTGAAGCGAAGAACGTAGGGCTTGCCGGCCTGGATGTTTTCCTCAATCTGCTCGAATGTGAGGTCGCGGCACTTTGCCCACTGGCCGTAGTAGCCGAAGTTGATCTTCATCTCCTGCTGCTGCTGGCGCATCTCGTTGAGCTCCTCCTCGGTGCAGAAGCAGGGGTAAGCAAGACCCTGCTCGACCAGCACCTTGGCAAAGGTCTGGTAAATTTTGGCGCGCTGGCGCTGGCGGTAGGGGCCGTAAGCGCCCTTGTCCCCTTCGATGGTGGCGCCCTCGTCAAAGTTTAAGCCGTAGTGGTTGAAGACGCGGATGATGGTCTCCACGCCGCCCTCCACCGCGCGTTTGAGGTCGGTGTCCTCGATGCGCAGGAAAAAGACGCCGCCGCTCTGGTGGGCCAGACGCTCGCTGACGATGGCGCTGAACAGGTTGCCCAGATGCATAAAGCCGGTGGGGCTTGGCGCGATGCGGGTGACCTTTGCGCCCTCAGGCAGGCTGCGGGGCGGGTACATCGCTTCGATGTCCGCAGGGGTGGTGGTGATATCAGGGAAAAGCAGGTTTGCAAGACGCTGATAATCCATGTATTTGATCTCTCCTTCGTGTTGAATCTGTCCGATTGATAAGAATATCACAGAACGTGGTTTTATCTTATAGGTATAAGAATATCACAAAATAAAGGGGAAGAAAAGGGGCGGGGCGGATTTTTCCCAATCGGCGAAAAAACGAAATCGGGCGAAGCGCATTTTTATGCGCTTCGCCCGAGGAAAGAGAAGAAGCCCCTCAAAAAATAAAGTTTTCGTCCACCTTTTTCAAAAGGTGGCAGGTGTCCAGCGGGCAGCGCCTGCTGGTCGAGCTCCGCAGAGCTCGAAACACCTTTGCGTTGGAAGCGCCTTTGCGGGTGAATTTTGCAAGCTGATTTTCAGCTTGCAAAAGAGGGGGCTTTTGTAAGAGAAAAGCCCCCTTGACAAACTTCCGATTCGCACAACCCAGAAAAACCTCCCGGTGGGAGGTTTTTCTGCTGTAAATCTCCCAGCCCAGCGAGGGAAACAGCGAAGCGCCTTTCCCGGTCCGCTTTTCCGAGAGCTGAAGGAAACAGCGAAGCGCCTTTCCCGCTCTTTCTCTTTATGATTTACGAATATAAAATAAAAAGGAGCAGCCGCACCACAACATCCATCGGTAGGGCTGTCCCTTTTTTGCAGAGTAAAAGCGATTGTTTCTATTGCCGGAAAACCGTCCACCGGAAGGTTTTCCGGGGTTGTACTGAGCGGCAGTTTGCTGGGAACTTTTTCTCTTACAAAAAGTTCCCCAATCCACAAGGCAATTTTGCCTTGTGGATTTTCCCTTCAAAAGGCGCTTGAACGATAAAGGTGTTTCGCCCGCTGCGGCGTGCGACCAGGGTTTCACCCTGGACCGGACTTCCTTTTGAAAAGGAAGCGAAACGGTTTGATTTTTAGTACTTAACCGGCGGCTCGAACCCCTCAAAAATAATCGCGTCGTACATCTTCGCCGCCGCCTCATAGTCCTGCTCCCGGATGGTCCAGCCCACCGTCATCGCGCCGCAGGCTTTACAGAACGAGAAGGCGCGGCTATCCGCGGCGAAGCGGTTGTTGTAGGCGACGAAATGCGGCTTGGAGAGGAAGTTAAACATCATCCCGCCCAGCGCCGCCGAGCCGATTTTGGAGCTGCTCTCGAAGCGGGTGGCCAGCTGGCCGCGCATGATCTGCGGGGCGTTTTTATAAAACCAGGAGACGATCAGCGGGTTCATCGACTCGATGCAGTAGTCGCCGGGGTAGCGGCGCAGCAGGTCATAGACCTTCAGGCAGACCGTCTCCACCTGTTCGGTGGATTTAATCTCCACAATCAGCTGCACGCGGCCGTCCACCTCGTGCAGCACCTGGGAGAACAGCGGAATCTTCTCGTGGGTCTGTCCCAGGTTGTACTGGACCAGCTGGGCATAGCTTGCCTGCTCGATCTTCAGCGGGGAGGAACACATCCGCATTAAATCCTCATCGTGAAAGACCACAATCCTGCCGTCGGCGGTCATCTGCAGATCCAGCTCGATGCCGTAGCCGTGCTCGACGGCGGCGCGGAAGGCGGAGAGGGAATTTTCACAGCGGGAGCGGTTATCAAAAAGCCCGCGATGGGCGAAGTTGCGGTGGTAAAATTTTACCTCGAGCGGATGCTTTTTCAGCGAGGGCATGGCGCTCAGGGCGCAGGCCCCCACCCCCAGCAATCCGAGGGAAACCAGTTGCTTTAACATCTAGCTCAACCTTCTTTCTATTTGGGGTCAGCAGGCTAATCCTGCTCTTGGAGGATGTCGCTCTCGAAGGCTTCTTCCATGGCCTCGTCGGTCACGGCTTCCTCCTCCATCTGCTGTTGCTGGGCGATGTCGCCCTCCTCCTCGTCGCCGCTGTCCTCCTCCACCGGGGTCTGGCGGGCAAGGCCATATTCCCGCTGGGCCATCTCCTCGACGGCGGGGTTGATGTCCGAGATATACAGGTCGGGGTCCTGGCTGAGTCGTTCCAGGTCGATGCGGGCGGTCAGGCAGGCGTTGGCGGCGGGGCGCTCGGTCTGCATGATGATGCCGTTGCCCAGCTTGCTGGCCGAGAACGGCGCATAGATGCCGCTGATGGCGCGGAACGGCAGGTCCATAAAGTCGCCGGTCAGCCAGGCCGAGACGGCGAACACCGGCTGCTCCTGGCAGCGCATGAAGGCGCAGCTCTGGAAGAAGGCGCTGGAGCGGCTGGAGCTGAAGGCCGACGGGCACAGCAGCAGCTGGGCGCCCAGGGTATGGGCGGCTCTGGCGGCTTCAAAGATCCGCTGGTCCAGGCCGGTCAGCACCGAGACGCGGCACAGCTTTGTCTGGGCGGCGTGGATGCCCTTGCCGGGCAGGATGCCGCACAGCTTCTCAAAGGGGGAGAGGTGGAGCTTGTCCTGCTGCAGGATGATGTTGCCGTCCGGGTCGAACAGAAAGGCGCGGTTATAAAGTCCCTCCCGGGTGCGCACAATCATGGTGCCCGCGAGGATATAGACCGAGGCCTTGATGGCCAGCAGCGAGAAGAAGCGGACATAGCTTTCATAGAGCGGCTGGGCCAGATACTTATTGTAAAACTGCAGGGCCTGCTCCACCGGCTCCTGAGCGGAGTTGATTAAATCCTCGGAGAACTGGTAGCACAGGTCGAACAGCGAGGAGGAGCTGAGCAGCGGCAGCAGCCCGATATATTCGGGAAAGACAATCAGCTGGCTGCCGTCGCGCACCGCGCTGTTGACATTGGAGATAATCAGGTCCAGGCACTCCTTGGCTGGCAGCTCGTTGCGCAGCGCCAGCTGCACGCAGGAGACCTTGATGTTGTTGGGGCTGACATAGTCCAGCGCCCGCGACATCTCGATGTCGGTCTCCTCCAGCAGGTTGTTCAGCTTGGAGGGGCTCCAGTGGGAGAGCAGCATCTTTGCCGAAGCGATGTGTTTGAGGTTCATCAGGCCATGCCCCCTCTCTCATAGATGCGCAGGTCCAGCTTGTCCGGCAGGTTGCCGCCAAAGTCGCTGCGGGTTAATTTATTGAGATACAACTTTGCAAACAGGCTGTGCGAGCTTGCCGGCGGCACCAGATAGCCGCTCTCGTCGGCGGTCAGGTCGCAGGGGGCGGCCACCGCCGAAAAGCAGTTGCAGCAGCCCACCACATAGAGCCCGTTGGACTGCGCCGCGTTCCAGATGCCGGTGGTCAGCATGTGGCGGCTGAGCTGGTAGGAGTCGATGAACTGGGAAGAAATGACGATCTGCGTGCCCTTCATGCGGGCGACGCGGACCACCTGCGGGTGGTAGATGTCCACATCGACGCACAGAAAGATGTTGCCGATGGGGGTCGCAATCGGTTCGATCCGGTCATACTGCGCAAGGTCGGATTGGTTGTAAAGGTTGCGGTGGGTCGCCCCCTGGATGCCCAGAATGTCGCCCTTGGGCGAAAACAGGCACAGGTAGAGGATGTTGTCCACCACAAAGCGGCTGGGCACCAGGTAAACCTTGTGCTCGATGGCGTATTTGCGGCAGGCGTTCAGATAGTCGGGCGTGTCCCACTGCGGGATATAGGATTTGACGTCGGAAAAGACCACCAGGTCGGAAAGGGGCTGGATCTTTCCGAACGGAGGTGTGATACAGACGACAGCACGTGCCACATTTTTCACCTCTCAGAGAAAAAATGAATGCCGGCAGTCCGACAAACGGAAAGCCGTATGATTTTATTATACTATCCCCGCGTACTTCCTGCAAGAAGAAAAAGACAGCTTTCCTTCGACAAGATTTTTCCAGCAAATTTTGTCGGGAAAAGCTGTCCACCATTTTCCACCAGGGGGCAGTTGAAAGGGTGGAAAAGCAATTACCCAATGTAAAATAGGGGTAAAATATCATGGTTTTAACAGTTTCAACAGAGTTTTCAACATCCAAGGGGTGTGGATAAGCGTTAAATTCCGGGGAGATCGGGGGAAAAGCTGCGCAGCCCCGCAAAGAAATCGCTGAGCAGCTGCGCACATTCCGCTTCCAGAATCCCCGAGCGGATGACGGGGGTGTGGTTAAAGGGCATCACAAACAGGTCGGCCACCGACCCGGCGCAGCCTGCCTTGGGGTCCCTGGCGCCGTAGACCACCCGGTCCAGCCGTGCGTTGATGATGGCCCCGGAGCACATCGGGCAGGGCTCCAGCGTCACATACAGCTGGCAGCCGCTCAGCCGCCAGCTGTGCAAGGTTTGGCAGGCCTGCCGGATGCAGAGCACCTCGGCGTGGGCCAGCGCGTCCTGATCCAGCTCCCGGCGGTTGTGGGCGCGGGCAATCACCTGGTTGTCCCGCACGATGACCGCCCCGACCGGGATTTCTCCCAGCTGGGCGGCCTTTTTGGCTTCCAGCAGCGCCTGACGCATCCAGTGCGCGTCCTGCCGCTGGTAGGCGGGGATGGATGTGGGCATAGGGTCCCTCCTCTGAAAAAGTGGATTGCATTTAGAGCATATTCTGGATAATCATGATCACCAGCAGCGCGATGGCTAAGGTCAGCGTCAGCGAGGAAAAGCAGACCCGGTACTTGATCCGCTCGGTGGAGAAGGTGGTGGAGCGCCGGAAGGTGAAGATGTTGGGGTACTGGTGCACCAGCACCAGCAGCGCCCCGATGCCCACAATCAGGTAAAGGGCCAGCTGCATCAGCAAAAACAGCGGCTGCAAATGTTCGGGCAGGACGGCAAGCAGCAGGTTGAGCAGCAGGTTAAACAGATTGTTGACCGCGTGGATGAGCACCCCCACCCACAGCGACCCGGAATAGAGCACCATGTAGCCGATCAGCAGCCCCATCACAAAGGCGTTGGGCGCCTGCACCAGATTGCCGTGGAACAGCGCAAACAAAATTGCCGAGATGGTCAGCGCGAAGCTGTCGCCGAAGCGGCGCATCGATTGGAAGATCATCCCGCGGAACACAAACTCCTCCACCAAAGGGGAGACAACGCACAGCTGCAGGGCGGTCAGGGCCAGCAGGGCGGGCTTTTGCGGGATGGTAATGCTGGTGTGTGGGTCCAGATGGACCGATTCCAGCAGCGAGGTGAGCAGGTTGGAGCTGGCCAGTCCGATGACGCTGACCCCCAGCGCGACACAGCAGCTCAGCGCGCCAAAGCCGGGGGAAAAGCGGCGCAGCGGAAAGGCGGTGCGCAGAGGGACCCGGCACAGCAGCACAAAGACAAAGAAGGGGATGGTCAGGCAGATGACCGAGGAGAGCAGATTGGCCATCAGGATGACCGAGGAGGAGGCGATGACCTGATCGCCGTAGACGCGGATGACCGGCCAGGCCAGCGCGAACAGCCGCAGCAGCAAAAACGGGACAAAGCCGGACAGCAGAAAATAAAACAGCACCGCAAAGCCCAGGCCGTTGGCGTAAAACTGCAGCATCCTGCGCTCGGTGATGACCGGCGGAGGCGGGGTGAAGCCGTAGCCATCGACATAGGTGTAGCTGTTGGGGTCGGTGCCCAGGTTGGACGGGTCGACCGGTTTTTTGGTGTATCTTGCCATAAAATTCCTCCAGGAAAAAACAAACGGTAAAGGGGGGCAAAAGAAAAGGGGGTCCAATAGCGGTTCGACATCTTTTCTGCTTTTCAGTATAGCACAGATTTTTTGGGAAAATGTTAAGACAAAACTAATTCTTTGGCTTCAAATGCGGCAGGGAAGGGAGGAAAGGGACAAAAAGCGCACCCCACATTTGTGAGGTGCGCCGGAAAAAAGCTGTTTTGTTTATTCGACCGTGACCGATTTTGCAAGGTTGCGGGGTTTGTCGACATCCAGTCCCTTGGCCACGCTGACATAGTAGCCCATCAGCTGCAGCGGCACCACCGCAAGGCTCGCCGCAAAGCAGGGCTCGGTCTTGGGCACATAGACCGCAAAGTCCACCGTGTCCTCGATGGCGTAGCTGCCAAAGCTGGTCAGCCCCATCAGGTAGGCGCCGCGGCTCTTGACCTCGGTGAGGTTGCTGACCGTCTTTTCAAACAGCGCCTGCTGGGTGGCCACCCCGATCACCAGCGTGCCGTCCTCCACCAGGCTGATGGTGCCGTGTTTGAGTTCGCCGGCGGCGTAGGCCTCGGAGTGGATGTAGCTGATCTCCTTCATCTTGAGACTTCCCTCCAGGCTGATGGCGTAGTCCAAACCGCGCCCGATGAAGAAGATGTCGTGGGCGTTGGCGTACTTGCTGGCGAACCACTGGATGCGCTCCTTGTCCTCCAGCACCCGCTGAATCTTTTCCGGCAGGGCCTGCAGCTCACCGATGAGGGCGCGGCAACGCTGCTCATCGATGCAGCCGCGCACCTGGGCAAGTTTGGTGGAGAGCAGATAGACCGCCGCCAGCTGGGCGCTGTAGGCCTTGGTGGTGGCCACCGAGATTTCCGGCCCGGCGTAGGTGTACAGCAGGTAATCGCTCTCCCGCGCGATGCTGGAGCCCACCACGTTGACGATGCCCAGCACCGGCACGCCCTTGTCCTTGGCAAGGCGCAGGGCGGCCAGGCTGTCGGCGGTCTCGCCCGACTGGGAGACGATGACCACCAGCGAGTTTTTCACCAGCTTGGGGTCGCGGTAGCGGAACTCGGAGGCAAGGTCGATCTCGACCGGCAGGTCGGTCATTGCTTCGATGACATATTTGGCCGCCGCCCCGACGTGGTAGGCAGAGCCGCAGGCCACAAAGTAGATGCGTTCCAGCTGCTTTAAAAAGGCGTCATCCAGCCCGGCGGCGGAAAAATCAATCTCCCCCTGCTCGTTTAAATAGCTCTGGATGGTGTCGCGCACCGCCTGCGGCTGCTCGTGAATTTCCTTGAGCATGAAGTGGGCGTAGCCGCCCTTCTCGGCAGATTCGGCGTCCCACTGAATCTGCACCGGCTCCTTTTCGATCTCCTCGCGGTCGATGTTGTAAAAGTGGACGGCGCCGGCCGTCAGCTGCGCCATCTCCAGGTTGCCAATGTAGTAGACGGTGCGGGTGCTGTCCAGGATGGCCGGCACGTCCGAGGCGATGTAGCAGCCGTCCCCGTTCTGGCCGATGATGAGCGGGCTGTCCTTGCGGGCGACAAAGAGGCTGTCGGGGAAGTCGCGGAACATCATGGCGAAGGCATAGGAGCCGCGGATGCGCAGCATGGCCTGGGAGATGGCGGTGAGCGGTTCGCCGCTCTGTTTGTAGTAGGAGTCGATTAATTTAACCGCCGCCTCGGTGTCGGTCTGGGAGTAGAAGCGGTAGCCGGACTTGGTGAGCTTTTCCCGGATCTCCTGATAGTTTTCGATGATGCCGTTGTGCACCAGCACCACCGACAGGTCGTCGGTGCAGTGCGGGTGGGCGTTTAGCTCGCTGGGTTCGCCGTGGGTGGCCCAGCGGGTGTGGCCGATGCCGCAAAGTCCCGGGACGGAGCGGCCGCAGTCGGTCTTTTCCAGAAGGGCCTTGAGCCGGCCCTTGGCCTTGACGATGTTGATTTTCGCGTCGGGGGCGCTGTTTTCCCGGACGGCGATGCCGGCGGAGTCGTAGCCCCGGTATTCCAGCTTTTCAAGCCCCCGCAGCAGGATGGGGGCTGCCTGTTTTTTGCCGATATAACCTGTAATTCCACACATAAAATGAGTTCTCCTCCTTTGCGGCCATGGGGGCCGCCTGCTTTTTTATTTTGCTTTGCAGCGAAGGGGATGAGGCCCCTAGGTGAGCCAGTTGTTTTTGATTTTGGGGGCTCCGCCCCCGGGGGGAGTTTGTGCGGGGCTGGTGGCCCCTGCACCCCGCGATATGCAGGCGCTCCGCCCCAAGTCCCCAGGGGAGTTTGTGCGGGGCTGGTGCCCCTGCGTCCCCTGATTTGGGCGCTCCGCCCCAAACCCCGGGTGACTTTCGTTTCACGACGAAAGTCACCAAAGGCGTGTCAGGGGGGATGCCCCCTGAACCCCCTGAGGGGGACGCTTCGCTCCCCCTGCGGCAAGCCGCACCCCCTCGAAAGGGGAATGTGCCACTAACCTAGCTGGATTTGCCACTTTGAGATGATGAGTCAACTGGTGTTGTCGTCTCCTTGGGTTTTGGCGGGGAGATATTTTTTGCTTTCAATCCGTGGCACGAGGGGATTGGTTGCACGTTTGGATGCAACTTTTAGGGGGATTCGGGGTATAGGTGAAGGGGTGGTGGTGCAGCGCGCGGGAGTTCTGTACAGTTTGTGCAGGTTTTGTGCAGTTTCTGTGCAGCCAACAAACCGCATGATAACGCCATTTGTTGACCCATCTGCACAAAGTACACAGTATTTATTATAAAAGATATTTATATAATGGGTATAGAGAGAGGGAGTTAGGAAATGAGTGTGCAGTCTGTGCTGTTTGTGCACCTCCCCAGTAAATCCTATCTCTAATTGGCCCTCGGTTCGCCCCACTGCCGCGCCACGGTTTGAAAGCAGGAGGTGTGACCTCTGCCAGTCTCGGGGAGAAGATAAGCCCGATTCCCCCACTATCTCAAAGTGGCAAATCGGTTTGGGTCAGTGGATGAAACCCTATCGAGGGGGTGCGGGCACCGCAGGGGGAGCGAAGCGTCC
>JABLTR010035706.1_pt1 | contig 31047 bp, 29 predicted proteins | sample 7160071 | NCBI WGS metagenome assembly JABLTR01 (sample SAMN14651230, study PRJNA627086) | human gut metagenome | isolation source: feces | host: Homo sapiens | reverse complement strand
GCTGCTGGCCGCCGGAGAGCCGCAGCACGCTGCGCCTGGCCTCCTCCTTGGTCAGGCCCAGGCGCTCCAAGAGGGGCAGCGGCGGCAGCTTGGAGGCCAGGGCCACGTTCTCCGCCGGCGTGAGGTAGTCAATCAAGTTGTAGGATTGGAAAACAAAGGCCACATGGCGGCGCCGGTGCCGCCCCAGGCCTATCTCCGCGATGTCCTTCCCCTGGAACAGGATGCGCCCGCCCTGGGGGCTGTCCAAGCCGCCCAGCAGAGAGAGCAGCGTGGTTTTCCCGCAGCCGGAGGGGCCCAGAATCGCGTACAGCCTGCCCTGCTCCAGCTGGCCGCTGGCGCCCCGCAGAAGGGGCTGCTGGCCATCGTAAGTGTACGTCAGGTTGACAAATTCCAAAAGGCTCATGGATATACCTCCTTCACTCCATTTGGGAGAGGATGTCTTTGGGCTTGCAGCGAAGCACCGTAGCCGCCGCCAGCAGCACTGCCAGCGCCAACAGCAGCGCCCCCAGGCCGTAGACCGCCGCGGCGTCTTGGAAGCGCACGGCCACGTCCAGCCCTTCCACGCCGTTGGCGGCCGCCAGGATGTCCCCTGCCCTCTCCCCCAGCAGGGCGGCCAGTCCCAAGGAGGCGGCCCCGGCGGGCAGCGCCAGCAGCAGGTTCTCCGCGAAAAATTGCAGCAGGATTTCCCCCTTGCCCTTCCCCAGGGCCAGGAAAATCCCCACTTCCCGTTTCCGGCCGCGGGTCCACAGGAGCAGCAGCAGCGCCGCCAAAACTGCCCCTGTCACGGCAATCCCCGCCACCGCCGCGTCCATCATCCGCTGGAGGGAGGAGAGGGGCGTGGAAATCAAGTCGAACTGCTCCGTATCGGTGGAATAGGTAAAGGTCTTGCCCTGCAGCTGGGGCAGGGCCTGGATGGCCTCCAGCACCTGCTGGACGCGCTGGGCGGAATCCACGTACACATCCAACGAACCCAGCTCCAAGGTGGTTTCGTTCCACATCTTCTGATAGCTGTTGCCGTCGATATAGCCCTGGTTGGCGGCGATGCCATCGGCCATCATGGCGTCCTTCGTCATGCCCTCGGTGCCGCCGAAAATCCCCACAATGGTGAAGGTGTTTTCCGAGTCCGTGTCCAAATCGTACATGGTGACGCTGTCCCCCACCGCCAGGCCGTTTTCCGCCGCCAGCTCCGCGCTGATGAGGATGGCGCCCTGGTCCTCCGGCTGGATGTGGCGGCCTGCCAGCAAGGTGTATTCCTCCTCCCGGAACACGTCCAGCAGCTGGGAATCCCGCACAGCCGTGACCTGCCCCATGTTGCTGGCGGTATTGTCGCCGGCACCCGGCAAAAAATGCAGCTGCTGGCTTTTGGCGTAGCCGTACTGCTCGGTGTTGTAGGCCTTCACCTGGCCCTGGGCGGCGGCCAAAATCTGGTCTATGCTCTCCTGGGAGACAACCGGCGCCGCCGCTTGGGTGATTTCCCCCTCCTCCAGCGTCATCTGGGCGTAGGGGCGGATGGTAAAGGAAGCGCCCACGCTGGAACGCAGCTCCCGGGCGGCCTGGCCGGTGCCCTCCAGCACGGAAACGCACAGCAGCAACAGGGCAGACACGGCGAAGAACACCAAAAGCAACAGCAGGGATTTCCCCCTTTTGCGGGCCAGGTACAAGGCGGCCCGCCTGCAAACACCCATAAAAAAACACGTCCTTTCTGTGATGCTTCCATCATACAAAAGGACGGTTTGTTTTTCGCTTGGGCTTCATTTTATTTTGGTTTCCCTCTGGGGAGGGGGAAGGCACTTTTCAAACCCCACTGTAAAGGCCACCCCTCCCGTCACGTTTTCCAGGCGGTAGGAAAAGCCGTGCAGCTGGAAGATGGTCTTGACCAAGTACAGCCCCAGGCCGCTGCCGCCGGTGGACTTGTTCCGGGATTTCTCCACCCGGTAAAAGGGGGTGAACAGCACGGGCAGGTCCTCCTGGGGGATGGAAACGCCGGTGTTTGTCACCGTGAGGGCGGTGGGGGTGAGCTGGACTGTCACCTGCGCCCCCTCCGGGGAGTGGCGGATGGCGTTGCCCACAATGTTGTGGATCGCTTTCTCCAGCAACGAGGGGCTGCCGGAGACCACCGCCTCCCCGGAACGCTGGGTGTGGACGGTTATCCGCCGCTCCTGGGCCAGGGGGAGCAGGGCCTCTGTCACCTGGGACACCAGCTCCCCCAGGGACACAGGCTCCCGCCGGGTGAGGCCGTCCATCTCCATTTTGGAGATGGACAGGATTTCCCCCACCAGGCGCTCCATGTTCTCCACCTCCCGAAGGGTCTCCGGGAGGATTTTCCCTGTGTCCTTGTACTTGCCAATGCCCAAAAGCATGCTCTCTATCTGGCCCTTTACAATGGTGATAGGCGTTTTCAGCTCGTGGGAGGCGGCGGCGAAAAAGTCACGGCGCTGGCGGGAAAGCTGGGTGAGCTGCTCCATGTCCCCCCGCAGCTGCTGGTTGGCCCGTTCCAGCTCCCCCATGGCAGCTTCCAGCCGCCGTGCCATGGTGTTCAAGCTTTTCGCCAGGACGCCCAGCTCGTCGCCGCGGGTGACGCTGCACTCCCAAGTCATATCCAGGCGGGCCATGCGCTGGGCCACCCGGCTGATTTCCAGCACAGGCCGGGCCAGCACCCGGCTGCACAGGAAGGCCCCCAAGGAGGCCAGCAGCACAATCAGCAGCAGCAACAGGGGCAGCAACTCCAAAAAGGCCAAGGTCAGCTCCCGGCCTGGGGACACAGGGGCGGTGACGCTTAAGGCGTAAGGGCTGTCGCTGTCCGCGAAGGTGATTTCCAGGGAGGTGGTCAGGGCGTTGTCCACGGCCTCGCTGGGCAGCGACCCAAAGGACTGGCTTCCCTCCGCCCCGGTGAGGATGATAAGGGCCTGGTTGTCCCGGCTGAACTGGTCGAGAAGCGGGGAGGCAGCGGCTGCCTCTGTCTGGGCCAAGGCCTCCGCCAGCCGCTGAATCTCCTCCTCCACCCGGCTGCTGGCCACCACGGTGTAACTTTGGGGCAGGAAGGCCATCACCAGGCCGTACATGAGCAGGCTGCACAGCACCAGCAGGCCGGCCGTCCACAGGAAGACCTTGGCGCTCAAGCTGTTTTTAATCTTTTTTACCAAGCTTGTACCCCACCCCTCTGACGGTTTCAATCAAGTCTGTATCCAGCTTCCGCCGGAGATTCATGATGTGGATGTTGACGGCCTTTTCCTCCCCGGCGAAGTCGTAGCCCCACACCGCGTTGAGCAGGTTGTCCCGGGTGAACACCCGCCCGGGGTGGAGCAGGAACAGCTCCAGCAGGCCGTACTCCGTGTGGGTCAAGGCCACGGGCTTTCCGCCCGCCCACACACAGTGGCTTTCCCTGTCCAGCTGGATGTTGCCGTAGGAGAGGACGCTGGAGGCCTCCCGGCTTTTCCGGCTGCTGGCCCGGCGCAGGACGGCCTCCACCCGCATGAGCACCAGCTTTAGGGAGAAGGGCTTGGTGATGTAATCGTCCGCTTTCAGCTGGAAGGCCTTCACCTGGGCCTCCTCCTCGTCCAGGGCCGTCAACATGATGACTGGCACGTCGGATTCCCGGCGAATCATCTCGCACAGGGTGACCCGTCGATTTTGGGCAGCAATATATCCAGCAGCACCAAAGCAAAGGGCTGCTCCCGGAACTTTGTGATGCCCTCCAGGCCGTCGCCCGCCACCTCTACACGGTAGCCGGCATCCACCAGCAGCTCCGCCAAAATGGACTGGATAGCGGCTTCGTCTTCCACCAGCAGGAGTTTTTCCTCCACGCAATCACCTCCAGCCGCGGGTTTCCAGGGCCCCGCGCGCAATGTTTTTCTCAGGGTATTATACCATGCAATTGTTGAATTTTGGTTTCGTTGGAGCAGTTTTATCCCAAGGCTGGCTGCCATAAAAAAAGCGAACCCCCAAAAATGGGATTCGCGAACGAAACAAGCAAGCCTGCGTTGGGCTAGGCTGACAGCTTGGACACCCGCCGCAAGCGCCAGCGGAAAGGCAAAAGAAAAGGCCGAACCTGGAACGCGGCGTGCGTCCAGGCTTCGCTAGGCTGAACAGCAAGGAGGCCTATGAAAAACGCGGGCAACAAAAATCGCGAACCTCACCAAGATGAAGTTCGCGACTTGGGAGCGGCGGCTCGCCTCCAGGGTCGGGGCGACAAATTAGATGCCCGCTATAAGCGCCAGCGAAAAGGCAAAAGAAAAGGCCGAACCTGGAACGCGGCGTGCGTCCAGGCTCAGCCTGGTCGAGGTGACAGGACTCGAACCTGCGGCCTCGTGGTCCCAAACCACGCGCGCTACCAACTGCGCAACACCTCGATACAGCTCCCCTTTGCGGGGAGCCTTTATATTATACTGGAAAAGAGGTCCCGCGTCAACGGTTTCTCGTCATTCCCGATACATCTTCGCCAAACCGCCCTCGCTGGTCTCCCGGTATTTGGAGAACAAGTCCCGGCCGGTCTCGTACATAGTCTTTACCACCATGTCGAAGGAAATTTTCCGGGTGTAGGTGAGGAAGTTTGCCAGGCTCAGGGCGTTGATGGCCCGCATGGCCGCCACGGCGTTGCGCTCGATGCAGGGAATCTGCACCAGGCCGCCGATGGGGTCGCAGGTCAGGCCCAGATGGTGCTCCATGGCCACCTCGGCAGCGTACTCGATTTGGTCCAGGTCCATGTGGTACAGCTCCGCCAGGCCCGCCGCCGCCATGGAGCAGGCGCTGCCAATCTCCGCCTGGCAGCCGCACTCCGCCCCAGAGATGGAGGCGTTTGTCTTGATGATGTTCCCCACAATGCCCGCCGCCGCTAAGGCGTGGAGCATGTCCCTGTCGGAGAAGCCCAGCTGCTCCTGCTTAAAGACCAGCACCGCCGGCAGCACGCCGCTGGCCCCGCAGGTGGGGGCCGTCACCACCACACCGCCGCCGGCGTTCTCCTCGCTGACGGCAAAGGCGTAGGCGCAGACCTTGCGGTTCTCCCGGGTCTCGGGGCTTTCGTCCATGTGGCGCTGGCGCACCAGGTACTTGGCCTTGCGCTGGACGCCCAGCCCGCCGTGGAGCACCCCCTCGGTGTTGAGGCCCGCATACACCGTGGCCTTCATCTGCTTCCACACGTCCCGCAGGTAGTCCCAGATTTCCGGGCCCTCGTTCTCCTCCACATACTGCCAGAGGAATTTCCCCTCCCGCTGGCAGTACTCCTTGATTTCCTGGAAGGTGGAAAGGGGGTACACATCCTGGGGCGCCACCGAGGGCTGGCCCTCTATCTCAATTTTGCCGCCGCCCACGCTGAACACCCGCCACCGGCCCAGCTGCGCCTCCCCCTGGAAGGCCAGCAGCTCCATAGTGTTGGGGTGGGGCAGGCTCTCCTCGGGGGTTTCCCGCTCCCAAAGGATTTCCGTGGGCAGGGGCGCAAAAGCGTCCTGGATGGCAACGTCTGTCAGGTGGCCCTTCCCTGTCTTGGCCAAGGAGCCATACAGCACCGCCTGGAAGCGCTCCGCCTGGGGAAAGGCCCGGCGGAACAAGGCGGCGGCGTGGGAAGGCCCCATGGTGTGGGAGCTGGAAGGCCCCCGGCCAATGCGATACAATTCACGCAGTGATTCCATAACGAACAGTACCCCCAAAGCTTATCAAAATCCAACCCATATTGTACGGGAAAACAGCGGAAAAATCAACCCATCCGCCCTCACTCCAGCACGGAATACACCAGGTTCTCCCACCGCAGGCGGGTGCCCACGTCCACCCCGTCGGGCAGCAGGGCCATGGCAATCATCATGGGCTCGCCATTGTCGTAAATATCCGTGCGCCGCAGGTAGGCGTACTCCCCGGCGATGCTCTCCACCACGTATTCATACGGTCCCATGTTCCATCCTCCTTTCCCGATTTTCTCTGCTGCATCCATCCTACCCTATCTTTCCCAAAAAAGCAAGAGTTCCCGCCCCACCTTCTTGACCGGAAGGGAATTTCCTGGGATAATAGGGAAAACGATTCTTTTTGCAGAAAGGGTGTCCTTTATGGAACTTGTACATTTCCAACCCCTCCCCGGCAGCGACGGCCACGTGACCGGCTATCTCCACACCCCCATCACCGAGATGGCCGTGCGGCGGGAGCGCTTCCCCACAGTGGTGCTGTGCCCCGGCGGCGCCTACATTGGCTGCTCGCTCCGTGAGGCCGACCCTGTGGCCCTACGGTTCTTCGCCCGGGGATACCAGGTGTTCACGCTGATCTACTCCACCGGGGAGAAGGCAAAGGATTTCCAGCCCTTGAAAGAGCTCTCCGAAACCTTCCGGCTCATCCGGGAGAAGGCGGCGGACTACTGGGTGGACCCGGAGCGCGTGGCCGTGTGCGGGTTCTCCGCCGGCGGGCACCTGGCGGCCTCTCTGGGCACCCTGTGGAACGATGAGGAATTTTTGCGGCACTATGACAACCACGGCGGCCAGAACCGGCCCAACGCCATGGTTTTGTGCTACCCGGTCATCACCGCCGACGAATTTGCCCACGAGGGCTCCATCCGCAACGTCAGCGGCTGCCAGCCCGGCACCCCCGGCTACGAGTACTTCTCCCTGGACAAGCACGTCTCCCAGGACACCTGCCCGGCCTTTTTGTGGCACACCATGGAGGACGACTGCGTCCCCGTGGAGAACAGCCTGAAGATGCTCGCCGCCCTTCACAACGCCGGGGTGCCTGCCGAGGCCCACTTCTTCCCCCACGGCGGCCACGGCATGTCCGTGTGCACCCAGGAGACCGGCTCCCCCGACGCTTACAACGCCCGGTGGATGGATTTGTGCCTGGACTGGCTGGACAACACCTTTGGCTATCAGCTGTAAGCCATGGCAGCACGGTATACGGCACGGGGGCAGGCCCTCCTGGAAAAGCTGGGCAACGCCCTGCCCGGACTGCGCCCACTGGCGGAAAACGATTTTCCCGCCCTGCTGGCGCTTTACAAGAGCAACCCCTTTTACCTCTCCATCTCCCAGGAGGGGCCGCCCACCTTGGAGAACTGCCAAGAGGACGCAGCTGCCCTCCCTCCTGGGCGCGGGAAAGAGCACAAGCTGTTTTTGGGGCTGTTCCAAGAAAGCGTCCTTGCCGCCGTCCTAGACCTGGTGGAAGGCTATCCCGAGGAGGGCACCCTCTATCTCGGCCTGCTGGAGCTGGCAGGTCCCTTGCAGGGAAAGGGCCTTGGCACACACATCTTCAGCGCCCTTTCCCAAGAGGCCGGGGCTGCGGGGTTCCAGTGCATACGTCTTGCCTGCTTGGAGGAAAACCTCCCCGGACTGGCCTTTTGGGCCGGCATGGGCTTTGAAGAGGAAGGCCGCAGCACCCTTTTAAAGGGCGGCCGCAAGGTACGGAAGCTGGTAAAACGCCTGTAAAACAAATCACCACGCAACACAAAGAAAAGGTGGCTGGTCCTTGGACCTGCCACCTTTTTCACTTGTAGAATCCGGGGCTTACCCCCGCTCCAGGGCGATGACGCCGGTGCGGGCAATCTCCCGGATGCCGTAGGGGCGCAGCAAATCCAGCAGCGTTTCACAGCGCTCGTGCTCCCCGGCGTACTTTAAGGTGACCATGGACTTGGAGACGTCGGCCACCTCAGCTTTCATCAACGCGGCAATCTGGTTGACCTTCCCCAAGGTGGCGGGGTCGCAGGCCACCTTGACCAGCAGCAACTCCGCGGTGACGGCGTCCGGGCCCAAGGAGCGCACCTTGATGACGGGGATGACCTTGTTCAGCTGCTTCTCCACCTGCTCCAGGATGTGGTCGTCCCCCTGGCCCACAATGGTCATGCGGGACATGGTGGGGTCCTCGGTGGTGCCCACGGCCAGGCTGTCGATGTTGTAGCCCCGCCGGGCAAACAGGCTGACCACCTTGGACAGGACGCCGGGCTGGTTCTCCACCAGCACGGACAGGGTGTATTTCATGGAGTATCCCTTCCTTTCACACCGAGGGCGTTTCCGGGTCCACCCGGCACACCAGCACATAGGGCCGGGGGGACTGGAGCATCTCTTGGGCCAGCCGCTCGGCCTCCCGGTTGTTTTTGGCCAAGGCGGCGGGGATGCCGTAGGCCTGACACAAAGCCACGAAATCCGGGTTGCCGTCCATGTGGGTGGCGATGTGCCGCCGGGCGTAGTGGCTGTTTTGATACTCCCGCACCATGCCCAGGCGGCGGTTGTCAAAGACCACGATTTTCAGCGGCGCGTGGGAGGCCACCACCGTGGCCAGCTCGCACAGGCTCATCTGGAAGGCGCCGTCCCCGCACACAGCCAGCACCTGGCGCCGGGGCTTTGCCAGCTTGGCCCCCAAGGCCGCAGGCAGGGCATAGCCCATGGTGCCCAGGCCCCCGCTGGTGAGGAACCGCCCCTCCCGCTGGGTGAAGTTGATGGCCGCCCAAATCTGCCCCTGGCCCGGGTCGGCGGTGAGGATGGCGTCCTCCTCCATCATGGCGGAGAGCTTGCGGATAAAGGAGCGGGGCTCTACAAAGTCCTCCCTATCCTGGCCCCGGGGGACGAACTCCCGCTTATAGCGCAGCACGCGCTCCACCCAGTCCTGGCAGCCCACCGGCTGCACCTTCTCCGCCAGGGCGGCCAGCACCTGCTTGACGTCCCCCACAATGGGGATGTCCGCCCGCATATTCTTGCCAATCTCCGCCGGGTCGATGTCAATATGGATGGTGCGTGCCTGCTCGGCAATCTGGTTGGGCAGGGCGATGGCCCTATCCCCCACCCGGGCGCCGCAGAGGATGATGAGGTCCGCTTCGCCGATGGCCCGGTTGGCGTAGCTGCGGCCATAGCGGCCAATCATCCCCAAGTACACCGGGCTGCCCATGGGCATCACCCCAATGCCCATCATGGTGGACACAATGGGGATGCCGCTTTTCTCCGCGAAGGCGGTCATCTCCTCCCGGGCGCCGGCGAGCACCACACCGCCCCCGCAGCAGATGATGGGCCGCCGGGCCTCGCCGATGGCCTCTAAGGCACGCTTAAGCTGCACCGGGTGGCCCGCCGTCTTGGGCTTGTAGCCTGGGATGTCCGCCTTCTCCGGGTAGGAGAAGGACGACGCCAAGGCCTCTTGGACGTCCTCAGGCACGTCGATGAGCACCGGCCCCGGCCTGCCGGTGGAGGCGATGTGGAAGGCCTCTTTAAACACCCGGGGCAGGTCCTCCACGGACTTTACCAGGTAGCTGTGCTTGGTAAAGGACTCGCAGGCGCCGGTGATGTCCGCCTCTTGGAACACATCCCGGCCCAGCTGCTCCAAATTCACCTGGCCGGTGATGGCGACGATGGGGATGGAGTCCATATAGGCCGTGGCAATGCCGGTGATTAAGTTGGTGGCCCCAGGGCCCGAGGTAGCCACGCACACCCCCGGCCTGCCGCTGGCCCGGGCATAGCCGCTGGCCATGTGGGCGGCGTTCTGCTCGCTGCGCACCAGCACATGGCGGATGGGGGAATCGTACAGGGCGTCGTAAAAAGGGCAGATGGCAGCCCCCGGATAGCCAAAGAGGATGTCCACCCCCTCGGCCTCCAGGCACTTTACCATGATTTCACCGCCGGTCAACATGCTTCCACTCCCTCACTGCTGGGGCGGCAGGAACACCGCCCCGTCATAGGTGGCCCCCAGCTGGCCGCCGGAATAGGCAAAGCCGCCGCCAGAGGGCGTCAAAGTAATCTCCCCCACGTCGCTGCCAGCCGTGCCCTGGGCCGTGCTGTCCGTGGGGGTGAGGACGTAGCCGTCCCCCTCCTGGGCATAGGTGCCGGAGATGGTCACACTGCCATCGTAAAAGGAGGCAAACAGCGCAAACGTCCCATCGGGGTACAAGGTGATGGTGGGCTCGTAGCCCGCCTCGGCCCCGGAATCCTGCTGGGTGAGCACCAGCGCCCCCTCCGCCGCAGAGGAAGCGCTCTCCCCCTGGGAGGGCTCCGCCTGCCGGGGCTGGGGCGTCGCCGCCTGCACAGAACTCTCCTGCTGGGAGCTCTCCGCCTGGGAGGAAACCAGGCTGGGCTGGCTTTCCGCCCCAGCGGTGGGGTTCTCCCCGCCGCAGGCCGCCAGCGCCAAGGCCAGGGCCGCCCCGCACAACGTCAAACACACACGCCGCTTCATAGGCCGGCCCTCACTCAATGGAGCGCTGGGCACAGGCGTTTAAGTCCATGCCGGCGGTGTTCCCCGCCAGGTACTCGTAGTACCCCTGGGAGGCAATCATGGCGGCGTTGTCCCCGCACAGGGGCTTGTCCGGCAGGTAGACTTTCAGCCCCCGCTCCCGGGCCAGGCGCTCCAGCTCCCGGCGCAGCAGCCGGTTGGCGGAAACACCCCCGGCGGCGGCCAAGGTCTTGGCGCCGGTCATCTCCGCGGCCTTGAAGAAGTTCTCCGTCAGGCAGGAGACCACCGCCTTCCGGTAGGAGGCGCACAGGTCCGGCACGGAGATTTCCTCGCCCTTTTGCCGGGCGTTGTTCAGCAGGTTCAGCACGGCGGTTTTCAGGCCGGAAAAGCTGAAGTCCAGGGGCGCGCCCTCCACGTGGGGATGGGGCAGCTTGTAGGCGTTGGGGTCGCCCTCCTCGGCGATGCGGTCCATCTCCACCCCGCCGGGGTAGGGGATGCCCATGGCCCGGGCGGCCTTGTCAAAGGCCTCCCCCGCGGCGTCGTCCCGGGTGCGGCCCAGGATTTTCAGCTTGGTGTAGTCCTCCACCTGGACGATGTGGCTGTGCCCTCCCGAGGCCACCAGGCACAAAAAGGGCGGCTCCAGCCTGGCGTCGCTGAGATACCCCGAAGCGATGTGCCCCCGCAAATGGTGCACCGGCACCAGGGGCAGGCCCGTGGCCAAGGACAGCCCCTTGGCGAAGTTCACCCCCACCAGCAGCGCGCCGATGAGCCCCGGGGCGTAGGTGACGGCGATGGCGTCCACCTGGGAGAGCTTTTTGCGGCCCCGCTCCAGGGCCTCCTGCACCACGGCCACAATGGCCTCGCTGTGGCGGCGGGAGGCGATTTCCGGCACCACGCCGCCGTAGATTTTGTGCTCCTCCACCTGGGAGGCCACCACCGAGGAGAGGATTTTCCTCCCGTCCTCCACCAAGGCGGCGGCGGTCTCGTCGCAGGAGCTTTCAATGCCCAATACTATCATGCCTTGCCCTCCTTTTGGAAACGCCGGGTGAGGATAAGGGCGTCCTCGGTGGGGTCGTTGTAGAAGTTCCGGCGGCGGCCCTCCTCCAGAAAGCCCAGCTTGGTGTACAGCCCCACCGCCGGCCGGTTGGAGGGGCGCACCTCCAAAGAGATGTACTCCGCCCCCCGGCGCTGGGCCTCGTGGACCAAGGCCAGCACAATGGCGGTGCCCACGCCCTTTTTCCGGTGGTGGCCAAACACGGCGATGTTGTCCACATAGCACTCCTGATGGGTGCAGTGCATGCCGCCATAGCCCAAGATCTTGTCGCCGTCCACCGCGGTGACAAAATAGGCGTTGGAGTTGTGCACCTCGTCCTCAATGGCCCGCTGGCTCCAGGGGTGGGAGAAGCACAGCTTTTCCAGCTCGGCCAGAATCTCGCAATGCTCCTTCTGCAATCTGACAATTTCCATAAGTATTCGCTCGTTTCCTTTCCTCATGGCAATAAAACAACAAGTCTATTATATACCGCAAGGCCGCAAAACTCAAGGGCGGGGCGGGTTTCTGCCTGCCGCGCCCAAAAAAAGAAGCGCCAAAGCCGCGCTTTTGGCAGCTTTCGCGCTTCTTGCCGTACGTTAGGGGCGGGGCCGGCTGCCCTCTGGGAAGGGCGGCGGGGACATGGTGTTGTCGAACACCAGCAGCCGGGTGACGTAGCTCTCGTAGAACACCTCCAGCTGCTGGACCAGCTTGTCCCGGCAGGCCCGGTAGTCCTCCAGGGGGGCCCCATAGGGGTCGGCGATGTACTTGGGGATGTAGATTTTCGTCTGGGGCACCCCGGCCTGGGCCAGGATGTACCCGTGGGTCTTGGACATGGGGAAGTACAAATCCCACACGGAAAGCTCCTCCCCCGAGATGCGCCGGGCGGTGTGGTCGGATATATCCACGCCGATTTCCCGGCAGGCCAGTACGGCGTTTTCCGAAACAGGGGCGCCCTCCACAGCGGAAAGCCCCGCGCTTTGGCACAGCACACGCTCCTCCATGCCCCGCTCCACCATCATCTTGCGGAAGATGCCCTCCGCCATGGGGCTGCGGCAGGTGTTGCCTGTGCAGACAAATAAAATTTTCATAGACGTGCAAACTCTCCTTTTACCAGCCGGGGACAATAAGCCCCCGGCGCCTTTCATCCTGTTCTCCCAAAAAAGGCGGGCCCCTCCCCCGGGCGCCCCGCTATGGGCGCCGCTGGTACTCCTCCCTGGCGGAAAAGGCACAGCTTTCTGGGATTTCCCCGGCCGCGCCGCTTAGGCCGCGTCTCGCCGGTTTCCACAAGTATTGTAGCACATTCTTCCGCATTTTTCGTTACGAAATTATAAACCCTGCCTTTTTCGGGCGGCAAAAGGGGCTGCCGCCTGTTGGCAGCAGCCCCTGTTTTACCACGATGCCCGCTTTTACCGGGCCACAATGTTGACCAGCTTGCCGGGGACGTAAATCTCCTTGACAATGCTCTTGCCGGCGATTTCCGCGGCCACCTTGGGCTCGGCCTTGGCGGCGGCCAGGGCGTCCTCCTTGGAGATATCCGCGGCCACGGTGAGGCGCGCCCGGACCTTGCCGCCCACCTGCACCACGATCTCCACGGTGTCGTCCTTGCACTTGGCCTCGTCAAACGCAGGCCAGGGCTGCTGGGCCACCAGGCCCTCGCCCAAAGCGTTGGCCGCCCACACCTCCTCGGTGACGTGGGGGGCGAAGGGGTTTAAGAGGATGGTGAAGATGCGCAGCTCCTCCTTGGAGATGCTGCCCTTGGAAGTGACCTGGTTCATCAGGGTCATCAGGGCGGCGATGGCGGTGTTGAACTTCAGCACCTCGGTGTCCTCGCTGACCTTCTTGATGGCCTTGTGGAAGGCGCTCTCCATGTCGGGGCGGATGCCCTCTTCCCCGCAGAGGATGTTCTGGAGGTTCCAATAGCGCTCCACCAGGCGGCGGCAGCCCTTGATGCCCGCGTTGGACCAGGGGGCGGCCTTCTCAAAGTCGCCGATGAACATCTCGTACAGGCGCATGGTGTCGGCGCCGTACTCGTTAACGATGTCGTCGGGGTTCACCACGTTGCCCCGGGACTTGCTCATCTTCTCGCCGTTTTCGCCCAAAATCATGCCGTGGCTGGTGCGCTTGGCATAGGGCTCCGGGGTGGGCACCAGGCCCTGGTCAAAGAGGAACTTGTGCCAGAACCGGCTGTACAGCAGGTGCAGGGTGGTGTGCTCCATGCCGCCGTTGTACCAGTCGATGGGAGACCAGTACTTCAGTGCCTCCGGGGAAGCGAAAGCTTCGTCGTTGTGGGGGTCCATATACCGCAGGAAGTACCAGGAGGAACCGGCCCACTGGGGCATGGTGTCCGTCTCCCGCTTGGCGGGGCCGCCGCAGTGGGGGCAGGTGGTGTTCACCCAGTCGGTCATGTGGGCCAGGGGGGATTCCCCGTTGTCCGTGGGCTCGTAGGACTCCACCTCGGGCAACTGCAGGGGCAGCTCGCTCTCCGGCAGGGGCACCCAGCCGCACTTTTCGCAGTACACCACGGGGATGGGCTCGCCCCAGTACCGCTGGCGGGAGAACACCCAGTCCCGCAGCTTGTAGTTGACCTTGGCGTGGCCGATGCCCTTCTCCTCCAGGTACTGGGTGATGCGCTTCTTGGCCTCCTCCACGGTCAGGCCGTCCAAAATGCCGGAGTTGACCATGATGCCGGTCTCGCAGTCGGTGAAGGCTTCCTTCTCCACGTCGCCGCCCTTCACCACCTCGATGATGGGCAGGCCGAACTTCTTGGCGAACTCCCAGTCCCGGGTGTCGTGGGCGGGCACGGCCATGATGGCGCCGGTGCCGTAGGAGACCAGCACGTAGTCGGAGATGAATATGGGGATTTCCCTGCCGGTCAGGGGGTTGATGGCGGACACGCCCTGCAGCTTGACGCCGGTCTTTTCCTTGGCCACCTCGGTGCGCTCAAAGTCGGACTTGCGGGCGGCCTGCTCCTGATAGGCCTTGATTTCCTCCAGGTTTTGCAGCTTGTCCGCCCACTTCTCCAAATAGGGGTGCTCCGGGGACACCACCATATAGGTGGCGCCGTAGAGGGTGTCGGGGCGGGTGGTGTACACGGTCAGCTTGTCCCCGGCGGTGGTAAGACCACCGTCAAAGGTGGTCATAAAATCCACCTCCGCGCCGGTGGAGCGGCCGATCCAGTTCTTCTGCTGGGTCTTCACCCGCTCGGGGTAGTCCACCAGGTCCAGGTCGTCGATGAGCCGCTGGGCATACTCGGTGATTTTCAGCATCCACTGGCTTTTCACCTTGTGGACCACCTCGCTGCCGCAGCGCTCGCACACGCCGTTGACCACTTCCTCGTTGGCCAGCACGCACTTGCAGGAGGTGCACCAGTTGACGTTCATCTCCTTCTTATAGGCCAGCCCGGCCTTGAACAGCTGGAGGAAAATCCACTGGGTCCACTTGTAGTACGCGGGGTCGGTGGTGGAGATTTCCCGGCTCCAGTCAAAGCTGATGCCCAGGGACTGAATCTGCTTTTTAAACCGGGCGATGTTCTGCTTGGTCACCTCGGCGGGATGCACGTGGTTTTTAATGGCGTAGTTCTCGGTGGGCAGGCCGAAGGCGTCCCAGCCAATGGGGTACAGCACATTGTAGCCCTGCATCCGGCGCTTTCTAGCCACCACGTCCAGGGCGGTGTAGGGCCGGGGATGGCCCACGTGCAGCCCCTGCCCAGAGGGGTAGGGGAACTCGATTAAAGCGTAGTACTTGGGCTTATCGCTGCCGTTCTCCGCGTGGAAAACGCCGGTTTCTTCCCATTTTTCCTGCCATTTTGGCTCTATGGCCTTGTGGTCGTATTTCATCTTCATCAACCCTTTCCCCTACTTTCTTGAAAGAAAGTAGGCAAAGAACTTTTACTTCGCGCACCGCGCTTTAGGCGCGGAACTCCAGTGGAATTCGCTCACGCGCCGCCCGCGCTTTTAGCTTTATAAATCCAGAAGCCTGCTTTTGGAAAGAAAGTAGGCAAAGAACTTTTATGCCGCAGGGCGCTCGTTACCTCGCTTTGCATGGCGAAAACCGCCAGCCCGGCGTCCGCGTTTTTTAGATTTATCCATTTTAGAATCTGCTTTTTGGAAAGAAAGTAGGCAAAGAACTTTTATGCCGCGGGGCGCTCGTTCCCTCGCTTTGTATGGCGAAAACCGCAAGCCCGGCGTCCGCGTTTTCCAGATTTATCCATTCGCATTTTGAGTATCTATCTGCAACCCACTTCACAGGTTTTTCCCAATCTCTTCTACAATTTCCACCACCCGTATCTCCCCGTCCGCCAAAATCTCCCAAATGGGGGGCTGGCCGGCCGGGTCCAGGGCAAGGCTCCAATAGCGCTGCGCCAGACGGCGGTTTTCCTCCTGGTTCACCGTGGCGTCAAAGCACAGATTGGCGTTGCCCACAAACTTTCTGCCCCGCACTTGAAGCTTGACGATGTGGTACGTGGGGCGGCCCAGGCTGGCGAAAAACGACGCCCACTGCTGGGCCTCCTCCCTGGTTTCCGAAACGTACAGGCAGTGGAGCCGGGAGGGATGCTGGGGGAACTGCTCCCTGCGCACCTGTTCCAGGGCCAGCTCCCGCAAGGCCACCATCGTGTGGTGCTCCAGCGGTTTCCCCGCCCAGGCACCGGGGTTCTGGTAGATTTCCTCCACCATGGGGACCTTCTCCATCACCCGGCGGTACACGCCGCTGGGGTAAGTCTCATCCAAGCAGAGAACCTGCCCCACGGTCATGGGACGCTCGGTCACCACATGGTAGGCAGTGTATTCTTTCACGGCGAATCGCTCCTTTCCCGAGAGCCGTCTTGGTTTCCCGTGGCCCCGTTTCTCCGCGGGCCGCCGGGGAAAACGCCCACCCGCCGCTACCTTCGCAAAGGCCGTCCCGGCCTTGGGGAACGCAGGAAGCCGGCCTGCTCAGTCCAAGCTCGGGCTCCACTCCACGTTTTTGCCGTCTGCCCACAGGTGGTCCAGGTCGTAGAAGTCCCGGCCCTCTTGGGTGAAGATGTGGATGACCACATTGCCCCAGTCCAGCAGAATCCAGGAGTTGGAGCGGTAACCCTCCACACGGGCGGGGGGCAGGCCCTCTCCCTTCAGCTTCTCCTCCAGCTCGTCGGCCAGGGCCCGCACGTGGGTGTTGTTGTTGCCCGTGGCGATGACGAAGTAATCCGCCAGGCTGGAGATGTTCTCAATCTCTATCACATGGACGCGCTCCGCCTTTTTGTTGTCCAAAAAAGCGGCCGCCTTTTTTGCCAGTTCCAAAGAAGTCATTCCATCTGCTCCTTCTGTGTTTCTAAAAGTAAAATGGCGTCGTTGTACGCCTGGATAGATTCCGCCGCCACCATCAGCCGCTGCTCCATCAGCTCGTTTACGGTAAAGAGGATGCCCTCCACCATGGCCTCTTCCAGGCTGCGGTCCGCGGCAAGGCGCATGTCCTCCACCCCGGGGTAGTCCCGGTCGGCGGAGATGTAATCCGCCACAAACAGCACCTTCTCCAGCAAGGTCATGTCCCCCTTGCCGCTGGTGTGGCACCTCACCGCGGAGAGGATTTCCTCGTCCGCCACGCCCAGCTTGTCCCGCAGGTAGGCTGCCCCCGCGAGGGAGTGCCACAGCTTGCGGTTGCGGCTCTGGGTTTTGGTGAGTATTATACCAGAATCCTGTAGGATTTTCAACTGCTCCTGGGGGGCAGTGTCCTTCATGATGTCGTGGAGGATGCCCGCCAGCCGGGCCTTTTCCACGTCGGCCCCATAGCGCTGGGCCAGCCGGGCGGCCTCGGCGGCCACGCACTGGCTGTGGAAAAACCGTTTGTCCGTCAGGTGGCGCTTCACCTCTTGCTCATACTGTGCATAGGTCATGTGTCCTTCTCCCTTCCGTCTTCCCGCTCCACCACCACGGTGAGCAGCACCAGGTCGCCTTCGCCGGTGTTCTGGATGCTGTGCTCCGAGCCCCTTTTGCAGATGTGGCACACGCCGGGCTCCAGGGGCTCCTCTTGGCCGTCGCAGACAGCCAGGCCCGTGCCCAGCAGGACAAAATTCACGTCGTCGCTGGTGGGGTGGCTGTGCAGGCCAATGCCCCCGCCGGGGTGGATGCGGCAGGAGATGAGCTTGCCGCCCTCCCCGCCAAAGAAGCGGGCGGACATCTCCCCTGGGCCGCCGTGCAGGCAGGGCATGGTCATCTCTTGGATTTGGTTAAAATCAATGCGCATAGCTTCCTCCAAAGGCTGGCAAGTCTTTCACGCCGGCTGGTACAGCCCCCGCTCCTTCATATAGGCGGCCACGGCCTGGGGCACCAGGCCGCTGACGTCCTCCCCCCGGGCCACGGCCTGGCGCACCTGGGTGGAGCTGATGGGCAGGTAGGGGATGTGCTCCAAAAAGCACCGCGCCTGGAACTGCCCGGTGTACTCCAGGGCCTTTTGGCGCAGGGCGTCCAGGCCGTCTGGGCTGCGGGGCGTGGTGCACACCGAGGCCAGGGAGAAGATGGTCTCCGGCCGGTACCAGCGGCCCAAGGTGAGGAACATGTCCTCCCCCATCAGCAGGTAGAACTGGTCCTGGGGATACAGGGCGGAGAGCTCCTCCAAGGTTTCGGCGGTGTAGCTTTTGCCCTCCCGGCGCATCTCAATGTCCGAAAGCTCCAGCCAGGGCTTCCCCTGGGCGGCCAGGCGGCACATGGCAAAACGCTCCCCGGCGCTGGCCAAATCCGGGGCGGCCTTGTGGGGCGGCACCCGGGTGGGGATGAGCAGCACCCTATCCAGCCCCAGGCCCCGGCGGAACTCCTCCACAATGTGCAGGTGCCCGTTGTGGATGGGGTTGAAGGTGCCCCCGTAAATGCCTGTTTTCATTGTGGGCCTCCTGTCACCGGGGCAGGACGATTTTGGGGTCCTTTTTCTTTTTGCGGTACAGCACAAACCGGCTGCCAATCACCTGGACCACCTCGCTGTTCGTCTGCCGCGCCAGCTCCTCCGCGGCCTCCCGGGAGGTCATGGGGCTGGACTCCGGCAGCACACGGCCCTTGATAAGCTCTCGCTTTTCCAGGGCGTCGTCCGCCTGCTTGGCAAGCTCCGGGCTCATGCCGGACTTGCCCATCATCAAAATGGTATCCTCGTTCACCGCCAGGGAGCGGAGATAGGCTCTTTGTTTGCTCGTCAACATAGTTTCATTCTCCTGTATCGTTACTTTTCCCGGCGCTTGTACACCACAAGCTCCGGGTCGCTGCCGTTGTCGCCGTATTCGCACACCAGCAGCCAGTTTTCGTCGGCGGTAAGGCCGTAGCACCGGCAGCTGCCGTCCTGTTTCTCCAGCTGGTTGCCCAGGTAGACCCGGCCGTCCTCCCAGAACTTCACCTTCTGGCCGCCGGGCAAGGTGTACTCCAGGTTGATGTAAGAGCCGGGCAGGGCATTTAAGTCCGTCACCGGGCCCATGTGGGGGATATGCAAGTCGTTAAACTCCCGGATGAGCTGCTCCTTTACGGCGCATGTCCCGGAAAAGCAGCTGCCTGGTGTTCCGCAGCCCTGGGCCTTGCAGCACTCCCCCAGCACGCAGGTGCCCCCAAAGGGCTTCCCGCCGGTGGAGGCGCAGCCGGGGCAGCTGTCCACCGCGGGGCACTGGGCGCAGTCCAAACCGCAGTAGTTTTTCATGGCTCACTCCCCCTTCTGCAGGTACTCCTTCAGCTTTTCCTCAAACAGGGCGAAGGCCTTGCCCCGGTGGCTGCGGGCGTCCTTTTCCTCGTCGGACATCTCCCCGAAGGTGCGGCCCTCCTGCTCGAAGATGGAGTCGTACCCAAAGCCGTTCTCCCCCCGGGAATCAAAGGCGATGGTGCCAAAGCACTTGCCCTCGGCCTCGATCTTGTCCCCATTGGGGAAGACGCAGCACACGGCGCTGACAAAGTGGGCGCCCCGCTGCTCCGCCGGCACGCCCTGGAGCTTCTCCAGCACGGTCAGGCGGCGCTTGCCGGGCTGGGCGAACCGGGCGGAGTAAATGCCCGGGGCCCCGTCCAAGTAGTCCACGCACAGGCCGGAGTCGTCGGCCACGGCGGGCAGGCCCGTCTCCTTGCAGGCGGCCTCGGCCTTGATAAAGGCGTTTTCCATAAAGGTCTTGCCGGTCTCCTCCGGCTCGGACAGCTGGGCCGTCACCACTTCAATGCCCATGGGCTCCAGCATCCGCTTAAACTCCACCACTTTCCCCTGGTTGTGGGTGGCAATGACAAACTTCATGACACTTCCCCTTTCTCATTCCTCATCCCGCTTGCGGCCAAAGGGCCAGAAGCGGCGCTTCTTCTTTTCGGGCTGGGGCTCCTCCTGGGGGGCTTCCTCCACGGGGGCAGGCTCCTCCTCCCAGGGCCCCGGCTGCTCCTCTTCCACGGCGGCGGCCTCCGCCTCCGCCTGGGCCTGCTCCTCCAGCAGGCGCTCCTCTTCCCGGCGCTCTTCCTCCCAGGCGGTGCGGTCCTCCTTGATGACAGGGGCCTCCTCCCGCTGAACGTCGAACAGGGCGTCGGCAAAGGCGTCGGGGTCAAAGGGCTGCAGGTCGTCTACCTGCTCCCCCACGCCGATGAACTTCACCGGCAGGCCCAGATCCTGCATGATGGGAAGCACCACGCCGCCCTTGGGGGTGCCATCCAGCTTGGTGAGCACAATGCCCGTGATGCCAGCGGCGCTTTGGAACTCCCGGGCCTGGTTCACGGCGTTCTGACCGGTGGCGGCGTCCAGCACCAGCAGGGTCTCCCGGTCGCAGCCGGGCAGCTCCCGGTCGATGACGCGGGAAATCTTCCCCAGCTCGTCCATGAGGTTTTTCTTGTTGTGCAGGCGGCCAGCGGTGTCGCAGATGATAACGTCGCAGTCCCGGGCCTTGGCGGCGGCGATGGTGTCGAACACCACGGCGGCGGGGTCGGCGCCCTCCTTGTGCTTAATCAGGGGCACCCCGGCGCGGTCGGCCCAGACCTCCAGCTGCTCGATGGCGGCGGCCCGGAAGGTGTCGGCGGCGCCCAAAATCACGGACTTGCCCTCCCCCTTCAAGCGGGAGGCCAGCTTGCCGATGGTGGTGGTCTTGCCCACGCCGTTGACGCCAATCACCAAGATGATGGAGGGCTTGGTGGAGATGTGCAGCTCGTTGTCCCCTTGCAGCATGTCAGAGACAATGGCCTTCAGCTCCCCCATGATAAGGCTGGGGTCGGTGATGCCCTTCTCCTTGATGCGCTGGCGCAGCCTGTCGCAGATAAAGCCCGCGGTGTTCACGCCCACGTCGCCCATCACCAGCAGCTCCTCCAGCTCCTCAAAGAGCTCCTCGTCTATTTTGGTAAAGGAGTTGACCATCTGGGTAATCTGCCCGCTGATGTTGTCCCGGGTCTTTTTCAGGCCTTCCCGGATTTTGTCAAAGATGCCCATGTGTTCCTTCCTCTCTTGTTGGGATATGTTAAGTGCCGAACTCGGCGGCCTCTTCCGTGCGCAGGGCCAGCAGCTTGGAGATGCCCTGGTCCTGCATGGTGACGCCATAAAGCATGTCGCTGCCCTCCATGGTGCCCCGGCGGTGGGTGATGGTGATAAACTGGGAATTGCGGCTCATGCGGCGCAGGTACTGGGCAAAGCGCGCCACGTTCACGTCGTCCAGGGCGGCTTCAATCTCATCCAGCACGCAGAAGGGCGGCGGGTTCACCCGCATGATGGCAAAGTAGATGGAGATGGCCACCAGGGCCTTCTCCCCGCCGGAGAGGGACTCGATGTGGGTGACGATCTTCCCCGGCGGGTGCACCTTGATTTCAATGCCAGAGGTGAGCACGTCGCTGTCGTCGGTAAAGGAGAGCTCCGCCGCGCCGCCGCCGAACAGCTCCCGGAATATCTGCCCAAAGTTCTGGTTGATTTGGGCGAACCGCTCGGTGAACTGCTGGCGCATGTGTTTTGTCAAATCCTGGATGAGCTCCAGCAGCTGGGCCTTGGATTTCTCCACATCCTCTATCTGGCCCTTTAAAAACTGGTACCGCTCAGAGACCTCCCGGTACTCCACCACGGCGCCCACGTTCACCGCGCCCAGGGCCTTGATGCGGTTCTTCAAATCCGCCAGGCGGCGCTGGGCGGCGGCCAAATCCTCGATGGGCCGGGCCTCCTCCTCCGCCTCCCGGCGGGTGAGCTCGTACTCCTCCCACAGCTTGGAGATGATCTGGTCGTACTCCTTTTGCAGGCTGTCCGAGCGCTCCTGCAGGCGGGCCAGCTCCCGGCCCACGTTCTCCCGCTGGGCGGTGGTCTCCCGCTCCTGCTCCCGCAGCTTCACGGCCTCCTGCTCCAGCTGGGCGCGCTTTTGGGAGATGCCCTCCAGGCTTTGGCGCTGGGCCTGGGCCTGGTCTCTCAGCTGCTGGGAGCGGGCCAGGGCGGCCTGCCTATCCCGCTCCAGCTGGGCGAGCTTTTCCCCATAGGCGGCGATTTCCCCCCGCAGCCGCTCCACGGCCCCGGCGGAATCCCGCTTGCGCTCCTCCAAGCCGGCCACGGCGGCCAGCAGCGTGTCCCTGTCCTTTTGGGCGGAGAGCTCCCCCATGCGGATTTCCTGGATGGTTTGGGAAATCTCGTCGCAGTGGGCCATCTGCTCCTGCCGGCTGCCGGTGAGGCGCTGGTTCTCCTCCTGGGACTGGCGCACCTGCTCCTCCAGCTGGGCAATGGCGGCGCGGATTTCCCGCTCCCGCTGGGCCAGCTCCCGCAAACGGCCGGCGCCGTCGCTGCGCTCCCGCTCCAAGCTGGCGGCGTTTTCCGCCAGCTGCTCCAGCTCCTTGGCCACGCGGCCCCCCTCGGACTGGAGGCGTATGCGCTCCTCTTGGGCGGAGGAAAGCTCCCCACGGGCGGCGGAGAGCTGCCCCTCGCAGGCGGAGAGCTCCTCCTGGCGCTGGCGGTACTCCTCCTGGGCCTTGGCGGCCTGCTGCTGCAAGGCGGCGGCCTTTTCCTTGACGCGCTCAATCTCCGCGGCGCGGCTCAGCAGCCCGGAGTTGCGCCCCCGGGAGCCGCCGGTGAGGGAGCCCCCGGCGTTGACCACCTGGCCGTCCAGGCTGACCACCCGCAGGCGGTAGCCCGTCTTTTTGGCGATGGACGCGGCGCTGTCCAAGTCCTCCGCCACAGCCACGCGGCCCAGCAGGTTGTCCCGGATGCTGCCGTAGCGCTCCTCGCAGGAGCACAGCGTGTTGGCCATGCCCACAAAGCCCGGCATATCCTCAATCTCCCGGGGGTTGTACACGTTCCCCCGGATGGTGGACAGGGGCAAAAAGGTGGCCCGGCCCCAGTCCCGCTGCTTGAGGAGGCGGATGGCGTTTTTGGCGTCCTGCTCCGTCTCCACCACCACGTGCTGCATGGAGGCGCCCAACGCCGTCTCCAAGGCCACGGCGTACTCCCGGGGGGTTTTCAGCAGCTGGGACACCGGCCCGCACACCCCGGAGAGCATCCCCCGGTGGGCCTCCTTCATCACCTGCTTCACGCTTTGGGCAAAGCCCTCCAGGTTGCGCTCCAAGTCCTCCAGCAGCTTGGCCCGGCGCAGCTGCTCGCCCACGTCCAGGGTGAGCTTGTTCCACTGCTCCTGGGCGGCCTGGGCCCGCTGGCGGCGGCCCTCCAAGCGCAGCTGGTAGCCCTGCACGGCGTTCTCCCGGGCAGCCACGGCCTGCTGGGCCTGCCCCAGCAGCTCCTCCAGCTGGGCGGCCTCCTGCCGGGCGGCGGCCAAGCGCTCCTGGGCCTGGCGCACGCTGTCCTCTACCGCCCCGGCCCGCAGGCGGATTTCCGCCGTGGCGGACTGGGTGGAGGACAGGGCGATGCGCTGCTCCGCCAAGGAGGCGTTGTACTGGGCCAGCTCCTGGGCGGCCTGCTCCATCTGGCGGGTGGCCTCGTCGGCGCCCCGGCGCAGCTCCTCCAGGCGCTGGGTAAAGGTGAGCAGCTTGTCACGGCTCTCCTGGATTTGCCCCTCCTTCTGGGCGGCCTCCTGGCGCTTCTGGTCGATTTCTCTGTCCACGTCCTGGCCGGAGCGGGAGACCTCCTCCACCTGGCCCTCCAGGCGCTGGACACTCTCCCGGGTGTGGGCGGCGTCGTTTTCCAACAGGCTCGCCTCGCCCTCGGCCCGGACGGCCTGCTCGTCAAAGGCGGCGGCCTGGGCCCGGGCCTCCTCCAGCTGGACGGTGCACTGGTTGGTCTGGCGGTAGTTCTCCTCGGCCCGCTGGCCCAAAGAGCGGATCTCCTCCTCCAGCTCCCCGTGCTGGGCCTGGGCCAGGGAGATTTTCTCCCCGTGCTCCCGCAGCACCTTGCCGGAGCGCTCCAGCGTCTCCAGCCAGATGCCGATTTCCAGCTCCTTCTTCTCCTTGTCCAGGGCGATGAACTGCTCCGCCTTTTCCGCCTGGATGCGCAGGGGCTCCACCCGGCCCTCCAGTTCCGAGAGGATGTCCCGCAGGCGCACCAGGTTTTCCTCGGCCTTGCCCAGGCGGCGCTCGGACTCCTCCTTGCGGTAGCGGTAGCGGGAAATGCCCGCGGCCTCCTCAAAAATCTCCCGGCGGTCCTCGGAACGGGCGGCCACAATGCTGTCTATCTTGCCCTGGCCGATGATGGAATAGCCGTCCCTTCCCAAGCCCGTGTCCATAAAGAGCTCGTTGATGTCCTTTAAGCGCACCGTGTTCTTGTTGATGAGGTACTCGCTCTCCCCCGAGCGGTAGTACCGCCGGGTGACGGCCACGGTGTCGTTGTCAAAGGGGAGGCCCCTGTCCCGGTTGTCGATGGTCAGGGTGACCTCCGCAAAGCCCAGGGCCTTGCGCTGGGGGGTGCCGTTGAAGATGACATCCTCCATTTTCGAGCAGCGCAGGGTGCGCACGCTCTGCTCCCCCAGCACCCAGCGCATGGCGTCGCTGATGTTGCTTTTGCCGCTGCCGTTGGGCCCCACCACCGAGGTGATGCCCCGCTCGAACTGGAGCGTGGTCTTGTCGGGGAAGGTTTTAAACCCCTGCAGTTCCAAAGATTTTAAAATCATTGCGCCTGTTTCCCTTTCTCGTTTCTTGTTTCCTGGGGCCCCACCCCGAAGCGCCCGGGGGCCAGGGAGGCGTCCGGCGCAAAGCGCACCGCATAGCCCCGCCGGGCCAAGGCCTCCAGGTTGCAGCGCCTCTGCCCCGTGGCCACGGACAGCTGCCGGGGGCACACCCGCACCGCATAGGCGCCGGGAGGCTGCTTTTCCAGCTCCGGCAGCAGCCGGGCGAGGAACCGGCGGCTCTCCACCAGCTCCCGGAAGGCGGGGTGGTAGGGCCCCGCCACCCGCCGGCGCTCCACATCCTCCTGGGCGTGAAGCCCCACCCGGATGACCCGCACCCCCGCCTCCTCAAAGAGGGGCAGCAGCCGGGCGCACAGCGCCACGGCCTCCTCCAGCGTCTGGGGGTGATAGTGCCCCTGCCGGTACAGGGCGGCAAGGTGGGTGCCCGCCAGCACCACCGTGGGGTAGACGCGGGCGGTGGCCGGCTGTAGGGCGATAAGGGCCCGGGCGGTTTCCACGTCCTTCTCCGGGGTGGAGCCGTACAGGCCTGTCATCATCTGCAAGCCCAGCTCCAGCCCCGCGGCGCGGATGAGCCCCGCCGCCCGGACGGTGTCCTCTGGGCTGTGGCCCCGGCGGTTGCGGCGCAGCACCTCCCCGTCCATGGACTGGGCCCCCAGCTCCACTGCCACCATGTGGTACGCCTTCAGCAGGGAGAGCACCTCCCCGTCGATGGCGTCCGGCCGGGTGGAGCACCGCAGCCCCCGAAAGCCGAAGCGCTCCACGGCCTCCTTGGCGGGGGCCAGCAACGCGAGCATCTGCCCCCGGGGGATGGCTGTAAAGCTGCCCCCGAAAAAGGCGATTTCCGTCTCCTTTACCCGCTGCCCCAGGTGGCTGGCGGCTGCCTGGGCCGTCTGCCACACCTGCCAGGGCGTGGGGGGCTGGGCGCCCCCGGTGATGGCCCGCTGGTCGCAGAAGCTGCACTGCTGGGGGCAGCCCACGTGGGGCACGAACAGGGCCACGCTGCCCATCAGTAGCCCATCAGCTCCAGGGCTTCCCGGGCGGCCTGCTGCTCGGCCTCCTTCTTGGAGCGGCCGCCCCCCTTGCCGATCACGTTGGAGTTCAAGTGCACCTCCACGGTGAAGTGCTTGTCGTGGTCGGGGCCGCTCTCCCCGGTGACCACGTACTCCAGCTTTTCCTCGGGGTTCTGCTGGATAATCTCCTGCAGGGTGGTCTTGTAGTCCTTAAAGGGCTTTACGCTTTGGGCCTTGGCCGCCGGGGCGATAAACCGCAGGATGAACTTCTTGGCCTCCTCCAGGCTGCCGCTGTCCAGGTAGATGGCGGCGGTGGTGGACTCGAACACGTCTGCCAGAATGCTGGGGCGCTCCCGCCCGCCGGAGTGGCGCTCCCCGTGGCTCAGGCGCAGAAAGTCCCCCACGTGCAGCGCCTTGGAAAACCCGCACAGGCTGCGCTCGCAGACAAGGCCGGCACGGGTTTTGGTCAGCTGGCCCTCCGGCAGCTGGGGGAAGTGCTCAAACAGGTACTCCGCCGTGACGAAGCCCAGCACCGAGTCCCCCAAAAATTCCAGGCGCTCATAGCTTTTGCACTTGTGCTCGTTGGCAAAGGAGGAGTGGGTCAGCGCGGTTTCCAGCAGCTCCTTGTTTTGAAAGCGGTAGCCAATCCGCTTTTCGTACTCCTCCAGTGGCCGCGCGGCTGGGCGCATAGCCTCTCCCCCTTTCACGATTTTTTCCCCACCGCTTCCCCAATCTGGGCGATGATACCCGACTGGGCGTAGTCCCGGGCCAGGCGCAGGGCGCTCTCCACGGTGGAGGCCTTGGCGCTGCCGTGGATTTTAAACACGGGCTTGGAGCACCCCATGATGGGGGCGCCGCCGTACTCGTTGTAGTCCAGCTCTTTCTTCATCTTTTTCAAATCGCTGTAGACCATGGCGGCCGCCAGCTTGCCCTTTACGCTGCCCAGGAACACGCCCTTAATCTTGTCCATCAGGGCCATAGCAACGCCCTCGTAGAGCTTTAAAATCATGTTGCCGGTAAAGCCGTCGGCCACCACCACGTCCGCCTTGTTGTAGGGGATGTCCCGGGCCTCCAGGTTGCCCACAAAGTGGATGTCCGGGCAGGCCTTCAGCAAAGCCAGGGCCTCTTGGCGCAGCTGGTCGCCCTTGTGCTCCTCGGTGCCCACGTTGGCCAAGGCCACCCGGGGCTTTTCAATGCCCATGACGTTCTTCATATAGGCCGAGCCCATCACGCCGAACTGCAGCAGCATCTCCGGGCGGCAGTCCACGTTGGCGCCGCCGTCGATGAGCATGAAAAAGCCGTTCATCCCCGGCATGATAGGCGCGAAGGACACCCGCTTTACGCCCCGCACCCGCTTGACCAGGGTGGTGGCGCCCACCACCAGGGCCCCGCTGTTGCCGGCGCTGGCAAAGGCGTCCCCCTGGCCCTGGGCCAAGGCCCGCAGGCCCACGGCCATAGAGCTGTCGCTCTTTTCCCGGATGACGCTGGTGGGCTCGTCCTCCATGGTCAGCAGCTGGCCGCAGGGGAGGATTTCCATCTTCGCCAGCTGCTGGGTGAGGTCCAGCTCCTTGGCGCAGGCCTCCAGGCGGGCCTTGTCCCCCGCCAGGACAATGTCTATCCCCAGGCTTTCCCTGGCCTGGGCGCAGCCCAACAGGATTTGCTGGGGGGCGTTGTCCCCGCCAAAGGCGTCTACAATGATTTTCATAGCTTCTCCTCCACTTCCGCGCCGGGGGCGCTTTCTTCCAGGGGCTGGCCCATCTCCCGGCAATAGCCCGCCAGGTGGGAAAGCCCCCGCTGGGCCAGCGCCCCATACCGCTGGCGCTTGTCCCGTATTTTCTCAGGCAAGGGGGGCAGCACGCCAAAGTTTGCCCCCATGGGCTGGAAGTCCTTCCCCTGGTAGCCGGCCACGTAGCGGGCCAGCGCCCCCAGCATGGTGGTCTCCGGCAGCACCAGCGTCTCCTGCCCCGAGAGCCGCCGGGCCAGGTTCAGCCCGGCCAGCAGCCCCGAGGAGGCGGACTCCATATACCCCTCCACGCCGGTGATCTGCCCGGCGAAAAACAGCTCCGGCCGCCCCCGGAAGGAGTAGTCGGCCTGCAGCAGCTGGGGGGAATTTAAAAAGGTGTTGCGGTGCATGACGCCGTAGCGGACGAACTCCGCGTGCCGCAGGGCGGGAATCATGCCGAACACCCGGCGCTGCTCCCCAAACTTCAGGTTGGTCTGGAAGCCCACCAGGTTAAACAGGGTGCGCTCCCGGTTCTCGGTGCGCAGCTGCAGCACCGCCCAGGGCCGGTGGCCGGTGCGGGGGTCCCGCAGGCCCACGGGCTTCATGGGGCCAAAGCGGATGGCGTCGTGCCCCCGGGAGGCCAGCACCTCAATGGGCATGCAGCCCTCGTAGACCTTGGGGTCGCGGACATCGAAGCTGTGCACCGGCGCCCGCTGGGCTGTGACCAAGGCCTCTTGAAAGGCGTCGTACTCCGCCTTGTTCATGGGGCAGTTCAGGTAGTCCCCCTCCTCCCCGTCGTCGTCGCCCCGGCCGTAGCGGGAGGCGGCGAAGCAGTGCTCCATGTCCAGGCTCTCCCGGGTGACGATGGGGGCCGCCGCGTCGAAAAAGCTCAAGCTGCCGCCGCACAGCTGCTGTATCTTCTGGGACAGCCCCTCGCTGGTGAGGGGGCCGGTGGCCACCACCACAGGGCCCTGGGGGATGTCCGTGACCTCCTCCCGCACCACGGTGATGCGTGGCTCTCCCTCGATGGCCTGGGTGGCCAGGCGGGAGAACTCCTCCCGGTCCACGGCCAGGGCGCCCCCGGCGGGCACGGCGGACTTCTCCGCGCAGGCCATCAGCAAAGAGCCCAGGCGGCGCATCTCCTCCTTTAAAAGGCCGGCGGCGCTGTCCACGCGGCTGGCCTTTAAGGAGTTGGAGCAAATCAGCTCGGCAAAGCCCTGGCTGTGGTGGGCCGGGGAAAACTTTTGGGGCTTCATCTCGTAGAGGGTCACCGCGAAGCCCCGGCGGGCCAGCTGCCAGGCCGCCTCGCAGCCGGCCAGGCCAGCCCCCAGCACGGTGACGCCGCGGGCCGCCATCAAGCCTCGTCCTCCGGGGCGGGCTTTTTGCCGGGGAAGGTGCACCCCGGCGTGACGCAGTACAGCAGCTTATCCTTGCTCTTTTTCTGCAGCAGCGTCTTGCCGCAGACAGGGCACTTCTCCTTGCTGGGCGGGTCCCAAGAGACAAAGTCGCACTTGGGGTACTCGCTGCAGCCGTAGAACACCCGGCCCTTCTTACTCTTGCGCTGGATGATTTTTCCGCCGCACTTGGGGCACTCGGCGCCGGTGTCGTTGACGATTTTCTTCACGTTCTTGCACTCGGGGTAGCCGGGGCAGGCCAAAAACTTGCCGTAGCGGCCAAACTTGACCACCATCTTGCGGCCGCACTTTTCGCAGATGACGTCGGTCTCGTCCTCTTTCAGCTGGATCTTCACCCCGTCCATTTCCTTTTTGGCCTTCTGCACGGTCTTGTCGAAGTCGTCGTAGAACTTCTGCAGGGTGTCCACCCAGTCCTCGTCGCCCCGCTGGACGGCGTCCAGCTCGTTTTCCACCTGGGCGGTGAACTTCACGTTGACGATTTTGGGGAAGCGCTCCTTCATCAGCTGGGTGATGACCTCCCCCAGCTCCGTGGGCTTAAAGGCCTTGCCCTCCCGGGTGACGTACTCCCGGGTGGTGATGGTGGCGATGGTGGCCGCGTAGGTGGAGGGCCGGCCGATGCCGTTTTCCTCCAGGGCCTTGATGAGGGAGGCCTCGGTGTAGCGCGGTGGGGGCTGGGTGAAGTGCTGGTTGCCCTTTAAGTCGCGCACCTTCAGCTTCATGCCCACCTCCAGGGGGGGCAGGTCCTTGCCGGCCTTCTCCTCCTCGTCCTTGCTCTCCTCGTACAGGGCGGTAAAGCCCTCGAAGGCCACGTTAAAGCCAGAGGCCTTGAAGATATACTTCCCCGCGCCAATGGTGGCCTGGGTGGTGTTCATCACGCAGTTGGCCATCTGGCAGGCGATGAACCGCTCCCAGATGAGCTTGTAGAGCTTGTATTGGTCCGAGGTGAGGGAGCCCTTCACCTGCTCGGGGGTCAGGCTGATGGTGGAGGGGCGGATGGCCTCGTGGCCGTCCTGGGCGCCCGCCCGGGACTTGAAGTGCCGGGGCTTGCTGGGCAGGTACTTGTTGCCCCAGCGCTCCTCAATATAGGTAGAGGCGTCCCGGATGGCGTCCTCGGAGATGCGCAGGGAGTCGGTCCGCATATAGGTGATAAGGCCGATGGAGCCCATGCCCTCCACCTCCACGCCCTCGTACAGCTCCTGGGCGGCCTTCATGGTGCGCCGGGCCTGGAAGCCCAGCTTGCGGCTGGCCTCCTGCTGCAGGGTAGAGGTGATAAAGGGCGGGGCGGGAGAGCGGTTCTTCTTGCCCTTCTTCACGGCGGTGACCAGGAAGTCCTCCTTCTCCAGCTCCTCAAAGAGCTTGTCGGACTCCTCCTTGGAGCCGATTTTGATCTCGCCGTTCTCGTCTCCGTAAAAGGCGGCGGCGAACACGGCCTTGCTGGGGGGCGCGGTGAGCTTGGCGTCAATGCTCCAGTACTCCTGGGGCACAAAGGCCTTGATTTCCTCCTCCCTATCCACGATCATCCGCACGGCCACGCTTTGCACCCGGCCCGCGGAAAGCCCCCGGCGGATGGTCTTGGCCAAAAAGGGGCTGAGGGTGTAGCCCACCAGCCGGTCCAAGATGCGGCGGGCCTGCTGGGCGTTGACCAGGTCCAAATCGATAGCCCGGGGGTGGGCCATGCCCTCCTCCACGCCGGTGCGGGTGATCTCGTTAAAGGTGACGCGGTCCGGGGCGTCCTCGTCCAGGCCCAAAATGTAGGCCAGGTGCCAGGAGATGGCCTCCCCCTCCCGGTCCGGGTCGGTGGCAAGCAGCACGCCGTCGGCGTTGGCGGCGGCCTCTTTCAGCTCTTTTACCAGCTTCTCCTTGCCTTTTATAATGCTGTATTTGGGCTTGAAGTGGTCCTTCACGTCCACGCTGAGGCGCGCCTTGGGCAGGTCCCGCACGTGGCCCATAGAGGCCATCACCTCGTACTCGTTGCCCAGATATTTTTGAATGGTCTTCGCCTTGGAAGGCGACTCCACAATCACCAGTTTTGCCATTTGCAGGTTGACTCCTTTTCCTTCCGCCCGGCCATTCCGGGCTGGATTCCCCCGGCGGGGGGTCCATTCTACAATACTCCGCCGGGGCGTGGTTGTCAAATAAATTTTCTATGAAACCGGCCGCTTCCGTCCCTTTAGGCCCGGCAGTATCCCCCGCCCGGGCAGGGCCGCGCCAGGCCCATCCCTTCCAGCACCTGTAAGGCCTCCAGCACCTTCCCCGCGGGCAGGCCCGTGGCCTTTTCCAGCTGCTCCAGGGGTTGGGGCGCTTTGGTCAGGCAGGTCAGCACCACCGCCTGCTCCCCGGTCAGGTGGATAGGCCCGCCCCCTGGGGAGGACCGGCTGCTCCGGGCAGAGGGCGCCTGCCTTCCAGCCAGAGCGGGGGAGCGGCGGCTATAGCGCTTTCCCTGGTGGGACCGGGCCTGGCCCAGCAGCTCCAATTCCGTCAGGGCGCCCAGAAGCTGCCCCGCGGGCAGGCCGGTGGCTTCCTCCAGCTGGGCCACGGTTTGGGGCGTGTCCGTCAAGGCCGCCAGCACTTTTTCCTGCCCCTTTGCGAGAGGGCTGGCCTCTTCCGCTGCAGGGGCACGGCCCCTTCCGGCCGGAGGGGAATACCCGCCGCCCGGGGAAAGCAGCCGGCTGTACCGCTTTCCCTGGTGGGACTGGGCCAGGCCCAGCAGCTCCAATTCCGTCAGGGCGCCCAGAAGCTGCCCCGCGGGCAGGCCGGCG
>JABLTR010017371.1_pt1 | contig 31139 bp, 31 predicted proteins | sample 7160071 | NCBI WGS metagenome assembly JABLTR01 (sample SAMN14651230, study PRJNA627086) | human gut metagenome | isolation source: feces | host: Homo sapiens | reverse complement strand
GACTCGCCCATGAACCGCCTGCTGACCGAGTTCAACGACACGGTGGGCAGAGAGAAGGGCATCCTGCTCAACGTGACCAACATGACCAACAGTGCCGCCATTGGCGGCCAGCTGCAGGACGCCAAGGCTGGCAAGCCCGGCGCGCTGGACCTGCCGGACCTGTTCTCGGCTCATTCCGCGGACGCCAGCGCTCTGGGCATTGAGAACCTTGTGGACTGGAACGACTGGTTCACCGCCGAGGACATGGCGGCCTATGTGCCCGGCTTTGTGCAGGACGGCATCATTGACGGGAAGCAGGTGGTGTTCCCGGTGTCCAAATCCACCCAGCTCATCTTTTTGAACGGCTCCCAGTACGCCCGGTTTGCGGCGGACACCGGGGCGCAGCTTTCCACCCTTGCCACATGGGACGGCTTTTTTGAAATGGCGGGTGCCTACCGGCAGTGGTCGCAGGGCAAGCCCTTCTGCGCGCTGGACTACCCCCTGCGTCTGGTGGAGCTGAACGCGCTGGAACAGGGCAGCGCAGAGCTGTACAAGGGCAGCTGGTACGATCTGACCAACGAGACCTTCCGCGCTTCGTGGATGGAGTTTGCCCGGGCGCTGGTGCAGGGCGATATTCTGGTGTCAGACCTGTACTCCAACACGCAGGTGATGACCGGCGAGACGCTGGCGGGCCTTGGCAGCTCTGCGGCCATCCTTTATTACAATGATTTCGTCACCTACCCGGACAACACCACCGAGCCCACCGACCTGCTGCTGGCTCCCCTGCCCCACGCCGCAGGCACCGCCACGCCCCTGATGCCGCAGGCCGGTGTGGGCCTGTGCGCCTTCAAGACCACCGACCAGAAGGCCGAAGCCGCCGCGGTGTTCCTGCGCTGGCTCACCGAACAGCAGCGCAATCTGGAATTTGCCGCCGATACCGGCTACATGCCGGTGTCCAGCGCCGCCTTTGACGCCATTGCGGACTATCCCTTTGAGCAGCAGAGCTATCAGCGGCTGTACGATGTCTACAACGAAATGCGCATCCAGAACACCCCCCTGTCCGAACCGGGCATCGCGGGGTACCACGCCAAGGCCAAAACCTTGTACGACAGCCTGCGCCTGCGCCAGAAGGACTACCCCCAGCGCCTTGCGGACGGCGAAACGCTGGAAGCCCTTGCCGAGGAAACATGGCAGCTGCTGTGTGACAATGCCTGAGCCCGCCGCTCAGCCGGAAAGGAGGGACTTTGATGCACTTTGTTGACCGGCACCGTGAAAAGATCCGCCAAAGCCCCATGAGCAGCCGGCTGCTGTGGGCCTGCCTGCTGCTGGTGGTGCTGCTGGTGTTGACCTTTGGTGCGGCACTGTTCCTGTTTGCCAGCCTGCACAACACCAAAAAGGACATCAGCCGCAGTCTGCAGATCCAGTTTTCGGTGTTCCAGAACGATATGGAGCGCTATTTTGACCAGCTGGCGGTCATGGGCGTGAACCTGTCCGAGGACATGAGCGCAGAGGTGGACAAGGAGCTTGCCCTGCGGCAGATGTCCTTTGCCCAGCTGAACGACTCCCCCGAGGTGCTGAACGCGCTGGAGGAGGAAATGATCGAGCCGCTGTGCCGCTGTCTGCGCCAGACTGGCTGTTCCGGCGCTTTTGTGCTGCTGGATGCCACCGTCAACACCCGCATGGAGGGAGCAGAGCATTCCCGCGCCGGGCTGTATGTGCAGAAAAGCGGTGCCGACACCCCCACCGTGCCCCTGCTGCTGTACCGGGGCAGTGCGGAGGTGGGCAAGGCCCACAGCGTGATGCCCCACCGCAAGTGGCGCATGGAGTTCCAGACCGACCAGTTCCCGGACTACGACCGCTGGATGACCCCCGGCAGCGCCCCGCTGTACCAGTCTTACACGCTGACCGAGCGGTTCGAGCTGCCCGGCACCTCAGAGGAGGTGCAGTTGTTTTTGCTGCCCCTGCGGGGGCGGGACGGCACGATGTACGGGCTGTGCGGCTTTGAGATCAGCGAGAGCTACTTCAAGCAGAACTTTGCCCAGCCCACCGGCTTTGACCGGCTGAGCTGCCTGCTGGCCCCGGCGGGGGACGGCCTTGCCGCCGATGCCGCCCTCAGCAGCGGCACCACCGGCGGCTACTACCATGCCCCCCGGAACACGCTGATGCTGCGCAGCATGGGCGGCGGACTGACCCAGTTGACCGGCCCCGACAGCGACTATGCGGGCATCTCCCAGCTGTGCCGCCTGAGCGAGAGCCAGTCCTACCGGCTGGCGGTGTGCATCCCCATGGTAGACTACCGGAGACTTGTCTTTTCCGGCAATCTGCAGATGCTGCTCATCGGCCTGTTCATCGCCTTTTTCGTGGTGTTCTGCTGCATGAACTTCCACCGGTACATCCTCTCGCCGGCGTTCCGGCAGTTCGAGGAGGACCGGCGGGAGTCCCGGCGGCGGATGGACGAGCTGCAGCTGGAACGCCAACAGATGCAGACTGAGCTGTCCCGGCTGGCGGACGTGTGCCGCAACGAGTCGGTGCCCGATGCCTTCCAGACCTTTGTGGCGGGCATCCCCACCCTGACCAAGACCGAACGCCGCATCTTTGACGGCTACGCCGCCGGGCTGCGCACCCGGGAGATCGCGCAGCAGCTGGACATCAAGGACAGCACCCTGCGCTTCCACAACAAGAACATCTACGACAAACTGGGTGTCAGCTCCCTCAAGCAGCTGCAGCAGTTCGTGGCGATCCTGAACTCCGGCAGCGGCAGCACCCCGGACGAAAGCGGCCCCAAGAAGGCCCGCTGAATGGAACGTTCCCGCGCCGCAGCTTTCACCGGAAACAAGCAAAAATGAAGGGGCTAGCCGGACTGTCCATCGCATTGACCCGGATGCCGTACATTATAATGGCAGCTATAACGGAACCGCTTTTCCTTCACCTTGGAGCCATCAGCACCAGCCCGGTTCCCAGAACCATAAGCAGGAGAAGCGAAGCCGTCCTTATTTTTTCATTGCAGGGTCTCCTATTCTTTATCTTCCAAAATAAAAAACGCAGCGCACCCCAATTCTATGGGCTGCACTGCGTCTGAGCGTCTGGCGTTTTGCTTGATTGAATTATTCTGCCGCCAATTTCAAAAATTTCTTGTCCGACTGGATGCTCTGGGTCACAAACTTCCCATCCCGGAACAACGCGTATGTTGTGACGGGTGCGGGCACATTCTGTGCCGTCTCTTTCTCGGTGATGTGGATGGCTTTGAACGGAATCCCGTGTTCCCTTGCAGCCTCCTGCACCTTTGGCACCCAATAATAGGTGTAGGGACACTGGTCAGTATAGTAGAGGACAAAGCCGTTTTCCTCCACCTTGGGATGCTTGGCGCAGGCCTTGAATTTTGGCGGCTGGGCATTCTCTGCAAGGGGCAGATACATGAGGTTGATGCCGCAATCGGAGATGTCCGAAACCTTAAAGCCCTTATGGTTCAAAAACTTTGGGTCAGCAAGGAATTCTCGTTTGCGCCCCTCTGCACACAGAATACAAACGCCGTTTTTGCCCTGCGCCTTGGCATCCCGAAGGCATTCTTCCAGCAGCTCGCTGGAATAGCCGTGCCCTTTCAAGGAGCCGGAGACCCACAGACAGTTGATATAAAGCCAGCCTGCCGCTTCAATGGGCACCCATGCATTTTCTGCCGGGATGTACTCGATAAAGCATTTGCCGCGCTCCGCACTACGGTAAAAAACAAGCCCCTCCTCAAATCGCTGCTTAAGCCATTCCTTCTTGGCAAGGCTCTGTTTGCCGGACATGGCACAACAGATGTGTTCCTTGTCGATGTTTTCTTTTGTGATTCGGATATACTCCATCGAAGCGTCCCCCTATATCCTTATGCCTTTTCCGACACAGCGACCTTTTTGTTTTTGGCTGCGGCTTACCGCATCCGTCCATCGCCGCCCATCAAGGCGGTCATTTCCTCAAGATAGTCCAGCGGGAACGGCGGAGAGCACAGGGGCTTCATGGCAATGCTCATGAGCTTCATGGGATTGTCGTCTGCCGCCACCCGGTTGGAGCTGAGCTTTCCGCAGCGTTTGCAGCGGTGGATGATGGCCCACTCGCCGCCCTTGCGTACCCAGACGGCCACCGGCTCCATGATGCCGCCGCAGTCGGAGGCACGGTCGCCGGGTTCTTCGTCCACATGAAGGCTGGACAGGCAGTTGGGGCAATAAAGGATATATTCTCCCATCATAGACCGATACGAGATATCATCCAAATCTGATAGCTGTTCCAAAATAAAATGAAGATATTCTTTGCTGGAAGCCATTATTTCACACCACCCTTCGTATTGATCCATCGGATGATTTCATTTTTCACCTCGTTCAATGTTAAAGGTACGGAAGAACAGCTTCACATGAGCGTCCAACTTTTCAAGGCTTTCGGCTTCTCGTTCCGGCTGGCGGTCGCAGACACTGAGCAGGGTGATGACCGGGGAAACGTACATCCATGCCAATGTATCCGGGTCCTCATCCCGAATTTCGCCGCCTGCGATCAGGGAACGGAAAATTCCTGCATGGTAAGAGATCATACGGTCCACATAGCGTTCCGAGAACAATGCTGCAAGCTCCGGGGAGCGGAACTGCTCCAGCGTCATCATCCTGCGGAACTGACTGACCTGCTTATCGTGCAAAGAATACAGGAAGATCTGCCGAACTTTGTCCGCAAGAGCCTGCTCCGGGATATGAGAAAACGTAGGGCAGTCCTGCTTTACATTCTGCACATGAATGTCGATCCTGCCCGTATCTTTTTCGTAGTGGGCAGCCGTTGATTCTACGATGGCATCAAAAATCGCCTGCTTGCTGGGGAAATGGTTGTAAAGCGAGGGTGCCTTGATGCCCACTGCCTTTGCGATTTCCCCCACGCTGACCGCATCATACCCTTTGGCTGAAAACAGTTCCAGAGATTTTTCCAGAATACGCTGCTTGGTATCTTCCATTTTCCCTCGCCCTTCACTAACTAACATTTGTTAGTTCTACTATAATCAAAAAAGTTTCCGTTGTCAAGCGTTTTTTCTGAAAGACAACGAAAACTTGGTCATTACCGCAGGCCAACAGCGTCCATGATTACTTCAATGCTTTCCACAGGCTGATTTCCCCAGTTATGTTCAGTTTAACCGTGATAGTCTCCCGTAGCAGAATCTACGCAAACATAGGGCACGGTTTTCCATCAATTTTGACGTAGACCTGATAGACGCCATCCCCCAGATCTTCATAGTATTCCGGGGTGACATTGTAATTTTCCCAAAGGCTTTTTTCAAAATCGGTTTTCCAGCTTTCATCAGAAGAAGCGGCGCTTTCTGCCAAATCTTCCGATTCAGCAGATGGGGCTTGCTCCTGAACTACGCTGCTTGCCGGAGCAGCGGTATCGGAAGAACTTACTGTCCGGCTGCAAGAAGAAAGAACGAGTGGCGCAGCAAGAGCAATACAGATCACTGGGACTGCTTTTTTCAAGATAAGATCCATAATTGACAACCTCCTTGGATAAAAGACGTAAGGGATATGATTTGAACCGCCAACAGGCAGATTCCAACAACGATTATCACAAAAGCGACACGCTTCGTGTCAATCACGCAAATCCGATGCTTTTTGAAAATCCACTGTCTGCTTTTTCATGGATATTTTGCCCACCTGATACCCATAAGCCAACCGTTCTTTTTTGTAGGTCAAAAACGAGTGGTCAATGGGAAAGCCAAGAATCTGCTGGATCTCCGCAAAGGTCAGCGTAAGGTTCTTTGCAGGCTGCTTTCCGACCCAGCCCCATAATGGTTCATACTTGCTCATACTCATGCTCCTATACTCAGCTTCGCAGTATTCGGTGCAGGGAGGGTGTTTTTTGCAGGGTTTGATCATTCGTCAGATTCCATGTGCCGCATACGTTCCATCAGACGCAGATGTTCCAGAAAACTTTTCTCCTTGAGGATGGCGATGCCTTGTTTCTCGTCCCCAAGAATCAGCAGATTATCCCCCGGTTGTATGTCAAATATCTTCCGTGCATTTGCGGGGATGACGATCTGCCCTTTATCTCCCACTTTTACCATGCCGAAAACGTGTTTTCCTTTGGGTGGCACTTCCAGCCCTAAGTTTTCCCGGTCGGTTTTCTCGTAGTTCACGAGGTCATCCATAGAAACACCGAAAATATCTGCCAGCCGCTTGCAGCGTTCAATGTCCGGCAGAGATTCACCTGTTTCGTACTTGGATAAGGTCTGGCGTGTCACGCCGATTTTTTCCGCCAGTTCGTCCTGTGAGTAACCGTGGATCTTACGAAGTGAGATTAAATTGTCCTTAAACATTTTTTCTCCTTTCCGATTCCAAGGACGCACCAGCGCAGAATCGGGATTCGGCTGATGAGTTCATCCAGCAGGATGCGCCCACAAAGGCTCCGGTGCCCACCAGAAGATAGACCAGCACTTCCGGCGTGTTGGGGGCGTGTCCGTGCAGTTCATACGAGATCACAGCAATGGGCAGATAATGAAAGATGTACAAACCCCATGACTTCTTCGCCATCCAGCGTGTGAATGCAGTTGAGGTATCGGCATATTTTTTCATCGTTGTAAGGATTCCAAGAATGGCAAACCAGCAGTAAACGCAGGCATGGATGTTGTTCAGAACCGGTGCAATAGCGTAATTTCTACCAAAATAGCGCACGGTGTACGAGATGCCAAGCACAGCCGAGACTGCGTCAAACATCCACCACCACTTGCACAGTCGTTCCATTACTTCCTCGTGGGAAAACAGAAAATAGCCTGCAAAGAAGCAGAATCCATAAATACCGAACCGATAAACGGTGACGACCGGGGTGTTCAGCACCTGTGCCGAACCATAAACAACGATCGTCAGCATCAGGATGCTCCAGACCGGTGCTTTGGAACAGAAGTTCCAGACCCGGTCTTTTTCAATTTTCCGAACCACAAGCAAAAGCATGGAGAACAGCCAGAGCATCTGGATGTACCACAGAGGTCCTACACCAGACAGCACAGTGATCAGATACAATATGGGCATTGGAAGGTCCGCAATGTTCAGTCCGCCGCCAATTTTCAGGTTGTAGATACCAAAAAGCCACTGGAACACGAACAATCCGATCGTGGACGGAACCAGCAGCTTGCGGGTTTTATCTTTCACAAATTGTTTTGTGGTATGGCTTTGCAGATAGTACCGTGCGCTCATCCCCGACACAACAAACAGCAATGCCATGAACCAAGGGTAGACCAGATATTGAAAGCAATCCTGTAACTGATGCTCCCGGAAGGGGCCAATCACACCAAAAGGCTGCACGCCATTGAACATATAGACCACATGGTAGATCACCACTAAAACCACCGTCATCCAGCGGATGTTATCCAGATACAGCTTTCTTGCAGGGGTCATGATATTCCCACCTTTGCAATGATTTTTAACACAGTATAGCACAAAGTCTTTTTCTTTGCGACCAACTTTCCTTGGCAAAACTATACGGTTCTTGTTAAGAATCGTTGCGGTTCATCTGAATCTGCAAACAAAACGAAAGCCTGCGCCGTAAACGGAACACAGCTTACGCAATGCCGTCACATATACAACGGCGACTTTTGCGTTGCAAAAAGCTTGTTGGGGGGGGGAGTGCCCCAAACCCCTTTGTTCTGCATTTTCCAATGCAGGCCGCACCTCCCTGCAGGATGCTTTTGAAGGTGTCAATCCGTACATCCTAAAACAAAAGCCGCCCGAAGGCGGCAGGATGCATCACGGAAGCAAATATGAACGCGGCTCAGGGCCATCAGAACAGATCCAGCATGTTGTCCAGATAAATTTCTTCCCGGACGCGCAGCTGATACTCAGGCTTTGTCATGTAGTAAAGCAGAAATTCCAGTATCAACGCGCTGCCCAGTCCCCGCCCCTCGATCTTGAAGTTGGAAAAGCCGCCGGGCAGATAAATTTTGCGGATATCCCCGGCCCCGATGAAGCCGGGGTTTTCCATTGCCTTTGAAAAACGATAGCCCTGCTGTGCGCCCGGCGCTGTGCAGCGGTGGTCCGGGCAGTCCTCGCCCAGATTTTTGCGACTGACATTCTCGTAGCAGTGCTTTCTGTCCCGGCAGCCGTACCAGCAGCATTCGTTGCACAGAAATTCCACCTTGTCCTTCTGATCCTGCGGCAGGGTATCCAGCTCTGCAAACGACTTGTTCAGGCGGAAATCCGGCACAACATAGCGGAACTCTTCCCGTTCCGTCTCTCTGCGGAGCTGCTGAAAATCTGTAAGGACCTTTGTTGTGGAGGACACGAAATAAAGGCCCGGATACTGCCTTTTCAGGTAGTCCAGCAGCAGGTCCGAATGGACGATGACACCATTCTGCACACGGTTTTCTTTTTCAAACAGCGCACAGAGGGCATTGCATTTCCGGTCTGCAAGGTGCTCTTCCCGGAGCAGTGAATTGCTGAAGGTGAGCCGGGCCGATATGCCATATTCCTGCATCAGTGCAAGCACCCGGTGCGGCTGTGCATCGCCAAAGCCAGTGCGGCCCCCGCCCCAGATGCAGTCGGCCGGTGCACCGTAGACCGAACCGATCTCGCACCAGTCGTAAAAAAATTCCCTGTGTTCACGGAACAGCGGCAGAAACACACGGTACAGTTCATAAAATTCAAACAGTCCCGGAAGATGATAATATGCCGTGCTGCGTTCGTGCTGTGCCATTGCCGTGTGTGTTCCTCATTTCTGTAAGTTTCAGCTTCCCTGCAGCAGCTTTTGCGCTGCACCCGGAGATCTTTTTGTCAGTATAGCACAGTCCTGCCGGGAAAGAAATCATCTTCCTCTTGACCTTGAGCGCACTCCAAGTTTTATCATGTGCATGCTGGTGATCTTATCTTTCTCATTATATTCCTTTCTCTGCGAAAGAACAAGAAGTATCTTCATGTCTGACATGAAAAAACAGATTTTTGATCTTCCTTACCATTCCTGAAAGAACGAGACGAGCTTTGCCCGGCTTTCGCGCCTTGCTTTACAGCACAGCGCCTGTTCTGTCAAGAGATGAAACGTTTTTCGTGCATTGCGAAAAATGTTTCGGTTCACATGCTCTGCGGCTCGATCTTCACCGTTCTGCCGCCCAGGTTTTCGTAAATGCGGTGGGAGACTGAGAGCACCGTGCGGCCTGCAGAGGCGCGGCGCAGTGCTTCCAGCACACGGGCTTCCGTTTCAGCGTCCAGATTTGCCGTGACCTCGTCCAGCAAAAGCACAGCCGGGTCCGCAGCAGCAGCGCGGGCAATGGACAGCAGCTGCCACTCGCCCTGCGAAAACATGCCATCGCTGCAAACGGTGTCATAGCCTTCCGGCAGGGCCTGAATGGCTTCGTCAATGCCCGCAAGCTTTGCCGCATTCCGTGCCATCTCTGCAGTGATCTGCGGATCGCCCAGCGTGATCTGCTCCAGCACGGTGCCCGGCACACGGGAGAAATGCTGCTCCACGCAGCCGATGCAGGTGCGGCGCTCGCGGTCGGTGATGCGTGCCACATCCACACCGCCAATGGTAACAGAGCCCGCCTGCGGCTGGTACAGGCCCAGCAGAAGCTTGAACACCGTGCTCTTGCCCGCACCGGTGCGGCCCACCAGCGTGACCTGCCCGCCCTGCTTTACCGTCATGGAGAAGTCACTCAGGACGGGCTTTTCGCCATAGCCGAAGGTCACATGCGCAAGCTCCACATCCCCGCGCGCAGCGGTCCGGCGCTCGGCAGGGATCGTGCGCTCCGGCTGAGCGAGAAAGGCATCGATGCGCTTGACACCCGCCATGGCCGACTGGATGGTCTGGATCTCCATGCCAAGGCTTTCAATGGGAGCAAAAATGCGGGAAATGTAGTTGATGATCGCCACCGAGGTACCCACCGACATCCCAAAGAATGTAAGCACCATGGCATTGCCGGAAGCGGAAAGCAGCATCACGATGCCTGCCACCACCGCGTTCAGCGCCAGCACCACCGGCGAATAGATGGCATCGTAAAAATTGGTGCGCTCCATAGCGGCGTAGCTCTCGCCGATGCAGCGGTCATAGCGGCGTTCCCTATAGCTTTCCAGCCCCAGCGCCCGGATGGTGCGGATGTTGTGCAGCGTCTCCGGCACCTGACCGGAGACAGCCGCAACGGCACGGCGGTTATCCAGTTGTGCGGCCAGCATCCGCTTTTGCACATGGCGGGTGAACACCGCAAACAGCGGCAGCACCAGCAGCAGCACCAGCGCAATGCCGGTGTTTTTTACCGCGATGACCGCCATGATGGAAATGATGCGGCAGGCATCTGCCGCCATGCTGATGATGCCGGAGGTGAACAGCGCTTCCACCGTGTCCACATCGCCGGAAAAGCGTGCCGCCACCTCGCCGGGGTTCTGGCCTGCCAGCGTGCTGGCGGGCAACCGGGTAAGCTTCCGGGACATTTCCGACCGCAGCGCGTGGGTCATTTTCTGGCCAAAGAGCACCAGCAGGCTTTCCTGCGCGGAGGAAAGCCCCCCTTCCAGCGCCAGACTGCCAAAGTAAAGCAGCACTGCTGCCATGGTGAGCGGGATGCCTGCGGTGAGCCGGTCAATGATACCGGCCAGCAGCAGCGGCGGCAACAGTGATGCCACCACCGATGCCGCCACGCACAGGATGGTGCCCGCCGTGAGCAGATGATGCGACATGGCGGCCATGCGGATGGCTTCAAATACGCCGTTATCCTTTTTACTCTTCATCCAGATCGCCTTCTTTCTGCACCGTCTGGCTCTCGTACAGCTGGCGGTACAGCGGAACCGTTTCCATCAGCTGGGCATGGGTACCAACGGTGGTTTTACCGCCGTCCATAAAGATCACTTTCTGCATCTGCGGGAAGTGGTACAGCCGGTGTGAGATGAGGAAGACCACCTTATCCTTTGCATCGCTCTGCAAATCGGCAAACACGGTATCCTCGGTATGGCGGTCCAGCGCAGAGAACGGGTCGTCCAGGATCAGCACCGGGCGCGGGTGGGCCAGCGTTCTTGCCAGTGCCAAGCGCTGGGCCTGACCGCCGGAAAGGCGGGTGCCGCTGGGGCCGATGACAGTATCCACACCGTTTTCCATGGCCAGCACTTCGCCGTCCAACGCGGCGGCAACAAGCCACGGCATAGCATCCTGTTCACTGCCGCAGAGAACATTGTTCTGCACCGTATCGGCGCTCAGCTCCGGATCATGGCCCAAGTAACCAACGGTGGCGGAGATCTGCCGCGGGGTCAGGGCAGCAAATTCCGTTTTGCCAAATTTTGCCGAGCCGCCGTAGGGTGCTTCGCACAGGAACACCCTGCCGAAGGTGGATTTGCCGCAGGCCACCGGGCCGGTGATGCCAATGATATCGCCGGGGTGCGCCGTCAGGCTCAGGCCGGAAAAGATGGGTCCTTCTCCATAGGAAAAGGAGAGGTTTTCCAGCGTCACGTCCTGCGCCGCCGGGATATTCAATGCTTCCAGCTGCTCCGGCTGCTTCATCAGTGGCTTGATGCGCTTCCACGAGACCTCGGCTTTCTGCACCGAGTTGAACAGCTTTGCCACCTTGGAGGATTTGACCACCATTTTCGTGAAGCAGGAAAGGAAGGTGGTGAACGCCGCAATGTCCCATGTGCTCCAGCCGGAGCCGAGCACATTTTTAGCGCCGAACCACAAAATAAACAGCACGCCTGCCTCAGACGCTGCCAGATACAGCGGCGGCAGAGCGGACTGCCACACATTATTGCGCACGGCTGTTTTTTCGTAGGTGTTCAGGGCTTCCTCGTACTTTTCTACGCGGGCATCCTCACAGCCGTAAATGCGGTAGGTCACAGCATTCCGGGCACGGTCGAGGGTGGCAGCGCTCAGCGCACTTGCCGCCTTTTTGTACGCCGCACCGGCGCGCTGCACCGGCTTTTTCATCCATGCCGCGCACATGTAGGAAAACGGCGTGAACAGCAGGCTGAGCAGCGCCAGCCGCCAGTCGTACACCAGCAGCATCACAGCATAGCCCACCAGCGCCACGCCGGTATCAAAGATCTCGGTGGTGAACTTGCGCATCCCCTCTACGCAGTCGTCCACATCCGAGATGGCCTTGGTCATCAGTTCACCGACGCCTTCTTTTTCCAGCGCCGCCCGGCTCTGCCGCACCAGATTGGCATACAGGATGCCCTTCATCCGGCGGTTGATGTTGTTGGCAAAGCGGCGGACATAAAAGCGCTTGATAAAGCGCGCCGCCTGCACCGCCAGCGTGACCACGATATAGGCCAGCACCAGCATGGCCATTTTTGCCGCCGTCTCGCTGCCGCCCAGAATGTCGGCAAGGCACTGGGCCAGCCGGCCCTCGAACCAAGGCGTTGCCAGCAGGCCGATGTTATACACAAGGCCCGACAGCGTGACAAAGACCAGAGGGAGCCACTCTGCTTTGAAATAGGAGAGCACCCTGTCCGGGCGGAACGTTTTATCCTTTTTCATGAGCAGCCTCACCTCCTGCAGCTTTCCGGAAATGCGGGAAGCCCGCGCGGCTCTCGGTCTTGGATGCTGTGTACAGCTTGTTCAGCGCAGCGGCAAAGGCAGCGGCTTCCTCGGCGGTGAGCACATTGGTCAGGTATTCGTAAAAGGCCGCTTCGATCTCTGCCTTGGAGGATCTCAGGCTTTCCGCCTTTTTGGTGGGGTACAGCAGCTGGCTGCGCCGGTCGCTGGGGGCATCTCTGCGGATCAGAAGACCCTTTGCTTCCAGATTTTTTGTCCGCCGCGCAATGGCAGCCTTATCTGCGTGCAGCAGTTCCGCCAGCTGCGCCTGCGTGCAGCCGGGGTGATGCCGCACTGCATGGATCAGGTCGATCTCTGCTGTGCCGACCCCTTCCTCCCGCATCGTGAGCAGGACCAGTTTTTCCGCTTCGCGTGCGATCTTTGTGATTTTTCGTTCCGTAATATCCATAGGCTCCTCCGGGCTTCATTGCAGGAAGTTGTATCTACATCGTTGTATGTACAATCAATAGTATAGCATCTCGTTTCCAAAATGCAAACAGTTCTTTTTGTGCCCGTATTTTTGCAATGCTGGCAGGCTCCACACCCAGTGCATGGGCCGCGCCTGTACAGACCAGCCATGTGCTGCGGCATTGCCCGCTTTTGGCGTTTGCCGCAGTCCTTTCCCACGTTGAGGCCGCTATAAGCCCATTTCCATATCATGTCAACAGGTTTATAGCATCAAAACAGCCCTGACCGTGTCCGCTGTAAAAGCAGGCAGACGATCAGGACTGTTTTTCCGTATTTCTTTATTTCAGCCGGTCAGCAGGCATCCACATTCTTGGTGACCATCACGTCACTGTCCAGCCCGCAGACGTTGTGCAGCACGATGGTGCCTGCCTTGACAGGGGCGGTCAGCACCACCTTGCGGATCTCGTCCATCACCGGGAAGATCATATCCTTGGGGACGGCCTTGGTCAGGCGCACGCTGGTAACGGGCAGCTCGCCGCCCTTAACCAGCACTGAACTGGCGATGGTGCGGCGGGGCGCAGTCAGCTCCTGACGGATATACTGTTCGCCGCGGGGGCAGGTGTGACCGGTGACCGAGATCACCTGACCATTTTCAACTTCGGCTTCGATCTCGCAGCCGTTGGGGCAGACGATACAGGTAAATTGCTTTTTCATTCCACCGACACCTCCAGTGCGCCCGTTTCCTGCAGCTTGGCAGCAGAGACCTTGAACTGGATCATCTCCGCAGGAATGGCTTTCTTCATCTTCTTGGCAGCAACTTCCACACCGTTCTGGCGCACCACGATGCGGCAGTCACGGTAGTGGTTCCGCACGCGCAGCGACAGGCTAAAGTCGTTCTTGCCGCTGACCTTCTGCGGAATGGTGTGGCCCACGCCCTCGCCGCACTTCACGTCCAGCGTGCAGGGGTCGATGCCCTTGCCCTCAACGTAGGCGGCAGCATGGCGTGCCAGTGCCTCGGACTCCATGGAAACAAAGTCCACCAGATCATGCACATGCAGCACATTGCCGGCAGAGAACACGCCGGGCACGTTGGTCTGCAGGTTCTCGTCCACCACAGCGCCGTTGGTGTGGGGGTCAATGGCGATGCCGGCATCCTCCAGCAGCTTGTTCTCCGGGATCAGGCCCACGGAGAGGATCAGCGTATCACACTTGTACTCCTTCTCGGTGCCGGGGATGGGCCGACGGTTCGCGTCCACCTCGGAGATGGTCACGCCGGTCAGACGGTCACGGCCATGGATCTCGGTGACGGTGTGGCTGAGATAGAGCGGGATATTGTAGTCATCCAGACACTGCACGATGTTGCGCGGCAGGCCGGAGGGGTAAGGCATCAGCTCGAACACTGCCTGCACATGAGCGCCTTCCAGCGTCATGCGGCGTGCCATGATCATGCCGATATCGCCGGAGCCGAGGATGACGACCTCCTTGCCGGGCATCCGGTTGTAGAGGTTCATGTAAGCCTGCGCGGTGCCTGCGGTGAACACGCCCGCCGGACGCTCGCCGGGAATGCCCAGTGCGCCGCGGCTGCGCTCCTTGCAGCCCATGGCGAGCACCACAGCCTTTGCCTGATACTGGCGCAGGCCGCTGCGGGTGGAGGCGGTGACGACACGATCTGCCGTCAGGCTCAGCACCGTGGCGCTGGTCTCGTAGGGGATCTCACGCTTGTTCACCTCATCAATGAAAGCCTGTGCATACTCGGGGCCGGACAGGCTCTCGCCGAAGCGGCCCAGACCGAAACCGTCATGGATGCACTGACGCAGAATGCCGCCCAGCATCGCCTCGCGCTCCAGAATGATCATGTTGCGGATGCCCTGCTTGTGCAGCTCCACCGCTGCGGCAAGACCTGCAGGGCCGCCGCCGATAATCACAACGTCTTTCTGTTCCATTGCTCAGTTCTCCTCCTTCCGCATATTGCCGGTGAGTACCCATGACCCCTGACGGCTGTAACGCACATTCTCCGGCTCGGTGCCCAGCTCCTGCTCAATGAAGTGTTCGATCTTCATCTGACAGAAGCCGCCCTGACAGCCGCCCATCATGGCGCGGGTGCGGTACTTGATGCCGGTCATGGTGGAAACACCCAGCGGGTTATGGATGGCCTGCAGGATCTCGGCCTTGGTCACTTCCTCACAGCTACAGATCATCTCGCCGTAATCGGGGTCCTGCGCGATGAGCTCTGCCTGCTGTTCCGGCGTGCACTCGGCAAACTTGACGATACCCTTGTGGTGCGGGTCAAAGTCTGGGTTTTCCTCAAACTTTTCGCGCTCCTGCATCAGGCCGATGACGTAGCGGGCCAGCGGCACGCTGCCGGTCAGGCCCGGGGATTCAATGCCCACGAGGTTGACGGCATTGGGTGCCACGTCGTCCCGGATCTCCACCTTCCAGTCCTGAATGGCACCGTTTTCATCCACCCACTTGGGCTGGATGCCGGCGAAGGTGCGGATCTGATCCTTTTTAAAGATGTGGGGCCACAGCTTTGCGCCCTCCACGGCCAGACTGTCCATGTTGGCCTGCGGCACGCTGTAGTCGTCCAGCACATCGGTGTTCTCCGCGTCCGGGCCAACAGTCACGTTGCCGTCCACGGTGGGGGTGATGTGGATGCCCATATAGGTGTTGCTGGGCACCGGGTACACCGGCATGGGCAGCAGCTTGCCCATGCGCTTGTGCAGGATGATGTAGTTGCTGCGGGAGCCGATGACACGGTAGCCGGTCAGGCCCAGCAGGTCGGAGATCTGCTTTGCGCCCAGACCAGCGGCGTTGACCACCCAGCGGGTGCAGAAATCGCCATGGGCAGTATGCAGGTAGTACAGCTCATTTTCCCGGGTGATAGCCTCTACCTTGTGGTCAAAGAAGAAGTCCACGCTGTTGGCGTGTGCGTTCTCGGCCAGAGCCACCGTGTACAGAAACGGGTCCATGATGCCGCTGTTTTTGGACCACATGGCAAACTTGCCCACCACGGCTGGCACCAGCTCGTGCAGCTTTGCTTCATCGATCATCTCAAGGCCGGTGCAGCCGTTGACAGCGCCCTGCTTCATGGTGCGCTCCAGCTGCTCCATGTCCTCGGGGGTGTTGCCCACCAGCACCTTGCCGCAACGCTTGAACGGGAAGTTCAGCTCTTCGGCCAGCTGATCCATGATGCGGTTGCCTTCCACGCAGCATTTTGCTTTCAGGCTGCCAATGGGGTTGGCAAAGCCGCCGTGCACCACCGCAGAGTTGCGGCCGCTGGTCTCGTTGCAGACATCCAGATTTTTTTCCAGCACTGCAATGCTCAATTTGTAGCGCGAAAGTTCGCGTGCAATGGCGCTGCCCACGACACCCGCACCGATGATGACCACATCGTATTGTTTTTTCATGGTATCCACCTTTCTTCCTGATTTGGAGATCCGGCTTTTATGTTATATATTTCATTGACTAAAATATATAACATTTCGTAATCTCTGTCAAGCCGTTTCCGGCAAAAAACTGCACAAAAAAATGCCGCATCTTTTGGCATAGATACGGCATTTCTGAACGTGATACGGTTGTTTCAGGCTTTGAAATAGTGTGGGAATGCTTCCCGGATCGCAGAAAGGTTCTCCGTGTAGCGCTGCATATGCTGCCCGGCAATGCGGTGTGCTGCCGCCGCATCCTTCTGTTCAATGGCTTTCAGCAGGCTGACGTGATCTTCGTAGATCGTTTTTGCGGGCCTGCAGCGGAAGCTGAGGATGGTGGTGCGGTCAAAATGCGGAGCCAGATTTTCCACCAGATCGTACCAGTACGGGCAGCCGCACTGCACATAAAGCAGCCGGTGGAACCCCTTGTCCAGCTCAAAGATCTTTTCTTCCTGTGCACGCTCAATGTACATGCGCCAGAGCGCCACGTTCTCCCACAGCTGGTTGATATCCGCCGGGGTCAGCTTTTCGCACGCCATGCGGGCGATCTCTGCTTCCAGCACAGCGCGCAGATGGCGCACTTCTTCCACCAGCTCTGCATCGATGAGAGAAACATAGGTGCCGATCTTGGGCCGGATCTCAATGAGCCGCCGCTGCGCCAGCTCCAGCTCTGCTTCCCGGAAGGGGGTGCGGCTCACCCCCAGCTGTTCGCACAATTCCGGCTCGTTCAGTTTTTCACCCGGCTCCAGACGGGTGTTGATAATATTATCGATCAATACCCGCAGAACAAAACTTTTTGCAGATTCATGCTCTCTGCGCTCTGAAATCGTAATCATCGGAAGGCTCCTTTCCCTCACAGGGAAACACTGTTCTCAGACTGCTGGGTCAAGTATACCACACTGCACACCGGCGTAAAAGAGGACAATATATAAAAGGAAGAAAACTGTGTCAGAATTGTAAAAGATAAAATATTTTAACTATTATTCTTGACTTATCCAACGATTCGGCTATAATGGTCGTGTTCGCAAGAAACTTCAAAAAATTTAGATATTCAAAACAAATCAAAGGAGACTACTACCATGACGTTTGAAGAAATGAAGAAGATCGTTGTTGATACCCTGAACTGCGACGAGGACAAGGTGACCATGGAGGCCAGCCTGACCGAGGATCTGGAGGCCGACAGTCTGGATGCCGTGGAGCTGAACATGGCTCTGGAAGATGCCTGCGGCGTGTCCATCCCGGACGAAGAGCTGGCAAAGCTCAAGACCGTGGGCGATATCTACAACTACATCACCGCACATATCTGAGGCAAAAAGCAATGAACGATATCCGAGATCTTTTCCCCGGCCGAATGCGGGAGCGCACCTTCCAGCTGAAGGCCAAGCGGGATGCCGGTGCCGTCTGGCACGAGCAGCAGTTTGTGGAGTGCAAGCAGTGCGGCCGCCGCGCTGCACGCACCCTGTGGGCAAGAAGCCTTTACGTCTGCCCCAACTGCGGCTACCACATGCCCATTGGCGGGTACTACCGGCTCAGTCTGGTGCTGGACCACGGCAGCTTCCGGGAACTGGATGCCGACCTTGCTCCGCAGGATGTGCTGCATTTTCCGGGCTACCCTGAAAAGCTTGCCGCCGCCCAGAACAAGACCGGCCTGCGCGAAGCCGCTGTAACGGCCACCGGCCGCATCGGCGGGGTGGCCTGCGTGGCTGCCGTGCTGGACAGCCGCTTTTTCATGGGCAGCATGAGCACTGCCGTGGGCGACAAGATCACCCGCGCCATCGAGTACGCCGCCGCAAAGCACCTGCCGCTGGTTATTTTTTCGGCCAGCGGCGGCGCGCGGATGCAGGAGGGCATTTTCAGCCTGATGCAGATGGCAAAGACCAGTGCCGCCATCCAGCGCTTTTCGGCAAAGGGCGGGTTGTACATCAGTGTGCTCACCCACCCCACCACCGGCGGTGTGACGGCCAGCTTTGCAAGCCTTGGCGACATCATGCTGGCAGAGCCTGGCGCGCTGATCGGCTTTGCAGGTCCGCGGGTCATTGAGCAGACCATTGGCGAAAAGCTGCCTGCCGGATTCCAGCGCAGCGAGTTCCAGATGGAGCACGGCTTTGTGGATCAGGTGGTGCCCCGCAGCCAGCTGCGGGATACCCTGATCCAGGTCTTGCAGCTCCATGCAGGAGGAAAACACGAATGATCAAGGAAATTTTAGAGCAGCTGGCTCCGCTGGATGCCCAGATCGCCGCGCTGAAAGGCAGCGGCAACGAGATGGATGCCATCACGGCCCATGCCTCCGAGCTGGCAGAGCTGGCTGTGGAAGAGGACGAGATCCTGCGCACCTGCGGCCCGCTGACCGCCGAGGATCGGGTGTTTCTGGCCCGGCACCCGGAGCGCCCCCACATTGATGAGACTGTTTCTGCCCTGTTCACCGACTTCTTTGAGCAGCGCGGCGACCGTCAGTGCAAGGAAGACCCTGCCATTCTGGGCGGCATCGCCCGTTTTCACGGATTGCCGGTGACGGTCATCGGCCACCGCAAAGGCAGCACACTGGAAGAAAATCTGGCCTGTAACTTTGGTATGCCGGGGCCGGAGGGCTACCGCAAGGCCCTGCGCCTGATGAAGCAGGCCGAAAAGTTTGGCCGGCCCATCATCACCTTCATTGACACGCCGGGCGCTTACCCCGGCAAGGATGCCGAGGAGCGCGGTCAGGGCGAAGCCATTGCACGCAACCTGATGGAAATGAGCGGCCTGACCGTGCCGGTCATTGCCGTTGTCACCGGCGAAGGCTCTTCCGGCGGTGCGCTGGCACTGGGTGTGGCAAACCACATCCTCATGCTGGAAAATGCCGTTTACTCGGTGCTCAGCCCCGAGGGCTTTGCCAGCATTCTGTGGAAGGATGCTTCCCGCAGCGGCGAAGCCTGCGAGATGATGAAGCTGACCGCGCAGGATCTGTACAGCGATGGCATCGTGGAGCAGGTGATCCCGGAACCGTTGGGCGGCGCACAGCGCAGCCACGCCGCCTTGTTTGAACAGTTGGATGTTGCTTTGCGGGTGCACCTGAAAGAGCTGTGCCGCATGAGCGGCCGCCAGCTGGCCGACCAGCGCTATAAAAAATACCGCCAGATCGGAGAAACGAGGAACGCATGAGTGGTTTACAGCTGATCGCCACCGGCGGGGCCATCCCCGGCCGAACGGTCACCAACGAAGATCTGAGCCGCATGGTGGATACCAGCGACGAGTGGATCACCAGCCGCACCGGCATCCGCACCCGGCACTGGTGCACGGAGGATGAATCTGCCGCCACGCTGGCCATTTCCGCCGCAAAGCAGGCTTTGGCCCGCAGCGGCCTTGCCCCTGCGCAGATCGGGTGCTGCATCTGTGCCACCCTGTCCGCCCCAGACGCGACCCCCAGTGTAGCCTGTCAGGTGCAGGCGGCGCTGGGCCTTCCCGAGGACCGGCCTGCGCTGGATGTCAACGCGGCCTGTTCCGGCTTCCTGTACGGCATAGCCGTGGCGCAGGGACTGCTGACAACTTTGGGTGGACAGTATGCCCTCGTCATTGGGTGCGAAGCCCTTTCCCGCCTGATGGACCCCGCCGACCGCTCCACCTGTGTACTGTTTGGGGATGGAGCCGGTGCTGCCATTTTTCAGCTGTCGGACACTCCCTTTGCTCTGACGCTGGGCGCGCGCGGCAGCGATGTTCTCCATGCGGGCGGGCCGAACCGCACAGGTTCTGCGCCCATCACCATGGACGGCAAGGCCGTATTCCGCTTTGCAGTGGATGCCCTGCCCAAGTGCCTGCACACTGTGCTGGATGAAACACAGCTGACCCTCGATGATCTTGAGTGGGTGGTCTGCCATCAGGCCAACAGCCGCATCATCGACCACTGCGTGCGGGCGCTGAAGGCCGACCCGGCAAAGTTCTACAAGAACATGGACCGCCACGGCAACACCAGCGCCGCCAGCATCCCGGTAGCCCTGAACGAGCTTGCCGAGAACGGGCAGCTGCAGCCAGGCCAGCTTCTGGCCTGCATCGGCTTTGGCGGCGGCCTGACATGGGGCGGCATGATCGTGGAATACGACCCTCTCAGGCGCTGATGCGCCAGCTCCCCCGAAGGGGGAGCTTTATGGGCGGGTAGGGTCAGTGTGCCTTCCAAGAGAAGGTCCAGCTGACAGAAAAGCAGAAAAAAGCTCCCCCCTCGGGGGAGCTGTCAATGCCGGAAGGCATTGACTGAGAGGGTTTTTCAATGAAACTTTTAAATGAAATTCTAGGCACAAAATACCCCATCATTCAGGGCGGCATGGCCAACATTGCCACCGGCGAGTTTGCCGCCGCCTGCTCCAACGCGGGTGCGCTGGGCATCATTGGTGCGGGCGGCATGAACGCCGACACCCTGCGCCAGAACATCCGCCGCTGCAAAGAGCTGACCGACAAGCCTTTTGGCGTGAACATCATGCTCATGCATCCGCAGGCAGATGAGTTTGCCAAGATTGTGGTGGAAGAGGGCGTGCCCGTTGTAACCACCGGTGCAGGCAACCCGGGCAAATATATCCCCGCGTGGAAAGCGGCAGGCATCAAGGTGATCCCGGTTGTCGCCGCCGCCGTGCTGGCAAAGCATTTGGAGCCGCTGGGCATCGATGCTGTCATTGCTGAGGGCACCGAGAGCGGCGGCCATGTGGGCGAAATGGCTACCATGGCGCTGGTGCCGCAGGTGGTGGATGCCGTAAATGTACCCGTCATTGCAGCTGGCGGCATCGCCGATGGCCGTCAGCTGGCAGCAGCTCTGGCTCTGGGTGCCTGCGGCGTGCAGGTAGGTACCTGCCTGCTGGTGAGCGAGGAGTGCCCCATCCATGAAAACTACAAAGCCGCCCTGCTCAAGGCCAAGGACAGCGATACCATCGTGACCGGCCGAAGCGTGGGTGCGCCGGTGCGAGTGCTGAAAAACCGCATGAGCCGCGAATATGTCCGGCAGGAAAACGCCGGTGCCGACAAGATGGAGCTGGAAAAGTATACCCTTGGCAGCCTGCGCCGCGCCGTGTTTGAGGGCGACACCACCACCGGAAGCCTGATGGCCGGTCAGGTGGCAGGCATGCTGCACGAGGTGCGCCCGGTGGCGGATATTCTTGCAGACCTGTGGAACGGCGGGAGGCAGCGCATTGCCGCGCTGAGCACCGAATGCTGACCCTCGGCAGAAAGACCCTGTCTGTGCCCATCTTACAGGGCGGCATGGGTGTGGGCGTTTCCCTCGGCGGGCTGGCCGGTGCCGTTGCAGCCTGCGGCGGCATGGGGTGCATCTCCACCGCCGATGCAGGCTACCGGGAGCCGGACTTTGCCCGCGACCCGGCAAGCGCCAACCACCGTGCCCTGACAGCGGAAATTAAAAAAGCAAAGCAAATCGCAAAGGGCGCGGGCATGGTAGCCATCAACGCCATGGTGGCAACGCAGGATTATGCGGCCGCGATCCGCACCGCTGTAGAAGCGGGCGTAGACGCGGTGGTGTCCGGCGCGGGCCTGCCGCTGGAGCTGCCCGGCATCGTGGGCACAACGGATGTTGCCATTGCTCCCATCGTTTCCAGCGGACGGGCCGCAAAGCTCATCCTGCGCCGCTGGGCCAAAGAGTTTGGCCGCACCGCTGATTTTGTGGTGATCGAAGGCTGCAAGGCAGGCGGACACCTCGGCTTTGCCGAAGATGACCTGCTGGCAGGCAAATGCCAGACCCTCGATGACATCCTGCCCGAGGTGCTGGCCGAGGTAAAGCCCTTTGAAGCGCAGTTTGGCCACAGCATCCCCGTGTTTGTGGCAGGCGGCGTGTATACCGGTGCCGATATGGCCCACTTTACCGCAATGGGCGCTGCAGGCGTACAGCTTGCCACCCGCTTTATCACCACCTACGAGTGCGACGCATCCCAGGGCTACAAGGACGTTCTGCTGAACGCCCGGCCCGAGGATGTACGGATCATCCACAGCCCGGTGGGAATGCCGGGCCGTGCACTGAACACCCCGCTGGTGCAGGCGCTGGCAGAGGGGACCCGCTTCCCTCCCCGGCACTGTGCCCGCTGCCTGAAGACCTGCGACCCCGCCAAGGTGCCCTACTGCATCACCCACGCGCTCATCGAAGCCGTAAAGGGCAATGTGGAGGAGGGCCTGTTCTTCTGCGGGGCCAACGTGGGCAGGCTGGACCGAATGCGCACGGTACAGGAGCTGATGGATGAACTTGTGACCGAATGGAGGCAAAATCAATGAAGCTTGCCGTTTTATATGCCGGTCAGGGGGCACAGCACCCCGGCATGGGCAAAGAATTTTACGAAGGCTCTCCCGCGTTCCGGGCGGCATTTGACAGTGCAGAACTGGACTTCGACCTGCACCGCGTCTGCTTTGAGGACCCGGACGGCCTTTTGAATCAGACCGAATACACCCAGCCCTGCATGGTGGCCTTTGCCTGCGGCGTGACCGCAGTGCTGGCCCAGCAGGGCGTGAAACCCGCTTATGTGGCCGGGCTTTCGCTGGGCGAATACTCCGCGCTGGAAGCTGCCGGGGTGTTCACCGCAAAGCAGGCCATCGAGCTGGCCGCTTACCGCGGCAAAGCCATGGCCGAAGCTGCAAAGGGCATTGACTGCGGCATGACCGCCGTGCTGAACCTTGACCGGCAGGCGCTTGCAGCCTGCTGTGAGCAGACTGCACAGCTCGGCTGTGTGCAGATCTGCAACTATAACTGCCCGGGCCAGCTGGTCATCGGCGGCGAGAAAGCCGCTGTGGACAAAGCCGCCGCACTGGCCAAAGAAGCCGGTGCCCGCCGCTGCATCCCGCTCAAGGTGAGCGGCCCGTTCCACACCCGCCTCATGGCCCCCGCCGGGGATGCCCTGGCAAAGCGTTTTGCCTCTGAGCCCTTTGGCGAGATGCAGGTGCCGGTGCTGTTCAACTGCCTTGGCCGTGAAAAAGCTGAACAGGACAGCATCCCCGCCCTGCTCGTGAAGCAGGTGCAGAGCAGCGTTTACATGGAAGATACGCTCCGCCGCCTCGGTGAGCTGGGCGTAGACCATATTCTGGAAGTTGGCCCGGGCAGTGCTCTGGCTGGCTTTGTGAAAAAGACCCTGCCCGGCGTGGTCTGCGCTTCGGTGGAGACCCCGGAGCAGCTGAACGCCGCACTGACAGCATGGAAGGAAGAGCTATGAGCGAAGAAACGATCATCCGCACCGCCGTTGTTACTGGCGGAAGCCGGGGCATTGGCCGGGCTGTGTGCATCCAGCTGGCAAAGCAGGGCTGCAATGTCGTGGTGAATTACTGCCACGGCGAAGCTGCAGCTGCCGAGACGGTGGCTCTGTGCAAGGCCGAAAACGCAGATGCCGTGGCTGTGCAGGCCGATGTTTCCACTGCCGAGGGCTGCAAAGCACTCTTTGAACAGGCGGTGAACGCCTTTGGCCGGGTGGATATCCTTGTGAACAACGCGGGCATTACCCGCGATAATCTGATCCTGCGCATGAGCGAAGAGGACTTTGACGCAGTGCTGAACGCAAACCTCAAGGGTGCGTTCCTCTGCTGCAAGGAGGCCGCCCGCCGCATGGTGCGCCAGCGCTGGGGCCGCATCGTGAACCTTTCCAGTGTGGTGGCCCTGCGGGGCAACGCCGGCCAGACCAATTACGCCGCCAGCAAGGCGGGCCTGATCGGCCTGACCAAAAGCCTTGCCCGCGAGCTGGCAAGCCGCAATGTGACCGTGAATGCAGTCGCGCCGGGCTTTATCGAGACCGACATGACCGCCGCCCTGCCGGAAGCCGTCCGTGCCGAAATGGCAAAGGGCATTCCCGCAGGCCGCGCAGGAAAGCCGGAGGATGTGGCAAATGCAGTGGCATTTTTCGCCGCAGAACAAAGCAGCTATCTCACCGGGCAGGTGCTCTGTGCAGACGGCGGCATGGCAATGTAAAAGGAGAAAACTCTCATGGAAAAACGCAGAGTCGTGATCACCGGCCTTGGCACCGTGAACCCGCTGGGCAACAACACCGCCGACAGCTGGGCCGCTGCCAAAGCAGGCAAATGCGGCATCGGCCCCATTACCCAGTTCGATACCACCGATTTTAAATGTAAGCTGGCAGGCGAGGTGAAGGGCTTTGACCCGGAAACTATCGTGGACAAAAAGGAAGCCCGCAAGATGGCCCGCTTTACCGTTCTGGCCCTTGCTGCCGCCGCTGAAGCAGTTGCAGACAGCGGTCTGGACACCGAAGCGGAAGCCAAACAGATTGGTGTCATCCTTTCCAGCGGCATCGGCGGTCTGCCCACCATTGAGGAGCAGCACACCCGTGGTGAAGAAAAGGGCATGGAAAAGGTAAGCCCCTATTTCGTGCCCATGTCCATTGCCAACATGGCAGCGGCACAGGTGGCCATCCGCTTTGGTCTGAAGGGCATGTGCACCTGCCCGGTGACGGCCTGCGCCGGCGGCACCAATGCCGTAGGCGATGCCTTCCACCGCATCCGTGACGGCTACGAGACCGCCATGGTCTGCGGCGGTGCAGAGAGCTGCATCAGCCCTCTGGGCATCGGCGGCTTTACCAGCATGAAAGCGCTTTCCACCGCGACCGATCCGGATGCAGCCAGCCTGCCCTTTGACGCACGGCGCGGCGGCTTCGTGATGGGCGAAGGCAGCGGTGTGCTGGTGCTGGAAGAGCTGGAGCATGCCCGTGCCCGCGGTGCGCACATCTACGCCGAGGTGGTGGGCTACGGTGCCAACTGCGATGCCTACCACTTCACCGCCCCCGCTCCCGGCGGCGCAGGTGCCATCGACTGCATGACGCTGACGCTGGCGGATGCAGGCATCGCACCGGAGCAGGTGGACCACATCAACGCCCACGGCACCGGCACCCACATGAACGATGCCTGCGAGACCGCCGCCATCCATGCGGTGTTCGGCGAACACGCAAAGCAGCTGACTGTGGTGAGCACCAAGAGCATGACCGGCCATCTGCTGGGCGGTGCGGGCGGCATTGAAGCCGTATTTACAGCGCTGGCCCTGCATGACCAGTTTGCGCCGCCCACCATCCACTATGAGCAGCCCGATCCCGAATGTGATCTGGACTATGTGCCGAACACTGGCCGTGCGCAGGCCATGACCTACGCACTGAGCAACAGTCTGGGCTTTGGCGGGCACAACGCCTGCATCGCCCTGCGCAGATGGGAGGGCTGACCCATGGCAGAACCCCGCACCGTGCGTGCAGACGCAAACGCCCTGAACAGCGAGGAGATTGCGGCGCTTCTGCCGCACCGCTATCCCTTTGCCCTTGTGGACCGCATTTTGGACTACGAGCCGGGCCAGTGGGCCATCGGCCGCAAGTGCGTGAGCCGCAATGAGGAATTTTTCTGCGGACATTTTCCCGGCCAGCCGGTGATGCCGGGAGTGCTCATTCTGGAAGCACTGGCCCAGACCGGTGCCGTTGCGGCGCTCAGCCTGCCGGAGAACAAGGGCAAACTGGCCCTCTTCGGCGGCATCAAGAATGCCCGCTTCCGCAAGCAGGTCACCCCCGGCGATGTGCTCACCCTGCACTGTGAACTGGTAGAACAGCACGGCCCGGTGGGCGTGGGCAAAGCCTCGGCGTGGGTGGACGGCAAGTGCGCCGCCACCGCCGAGCTGACCTTCGTGCTGACCGACCCCAACGCCTAAAAACACCCCTGTGAGTTTAAAAAAGCTCACAGGGGTGTTTTCCGTTATTTTACCATTGAGAAGCCGCTTCGCTCTCTCAGCCAAGCGCCACATCAAGAACCATCAGTGGTGCCCCACCAGATAGGCCACCCGGTCGATCTGCGCCGCCGTCATGCCGGTATCCGCCAGAAATTCCCGCACCAGCGGAGCACTCTCCTGCTCCTGATACTTTCCATTGGTGTTACTGCAATGGTAGGATCACATATTTACTGATTTCTGTATCTGTTCAGGACAGCATCCGGGATATGGCAGTAACTGCAGTCTTCAGGGTGCCGTTCCAGATGGTGCTGATGCTCCTCAGCGCTCCGGACATAATTTGTCAGCGGCAGCACTTCCAGCATGATCTTGTCCCGGTCCTCCCGGCCGTTTATAAAAGCTCTTGCTTCTTCCAGATGTCTGGGATCTGTACTATACAGTCCTGTCCGGTACTTTTTTCCAACGTCCACGCCCTGTTTGTTCAGGCTGTAGGGGTCGATGATCTCAAACAGGTGTGCCATCAGTTCTGAAATGTTTGTGTTTTTCTCATCATAGACCACTTTTACGCATTCTGCATATCCATCGTATGGGCCATCCAGAGAGCTCGTTGTTCCGTTGGCTCTGCCGGCTTCAGTCATCTGTACACCAGGCACTGTGTCAAAAAAATGCTGTACGCCCCAAAGGCATCCGCCTGCGATATAGACCGTTTCCATCTTGATTTTCCTCCTCCTGTTGATCATATATCAGCTTTGCTCCTATTCTACCACGCTTTCCCACTGTCGGAAAGATATCAGAAAACAAAAATGGCCCCGGAGGGCTTATCGCAGCTCTCCGGGGCCGCCTTGTGCAGAGTGATTTTCTCTCGATGGGCTTTCAGAAATGCTTTGCTGTAATCAGCTTGCGTGAACCACAGCGGAAGGACCCTCATAAGATACAGAAAAGATTTCTGTATTTTTCTTGACAGTTTTCCCATATTCTGTTTTAATACATCTGATAAAAGGGAGTAAAGGGCAGTGTTCCGGCTTATTCTTCGGGAGACTGCTGCATGGCAGCGTCATCACGGCAGAAATGCCCGATGTCATGTGTTCGCTTGAGACTTTTGTCACAGACAAGGTGCTGTGGCAGGAGTCTCTTTTTCTTGTCACCGTACCGGAGCACAATAGGAGGCAAGAAAACTATGAACTTTCTGAACACATTCGCAAGTCTGTTTTCCAATTTTGGAAACCTGACTTGGCAGATGGTGGTGATGTGGGGCATTGGTGCATTGCTCATCTACCTTGCCATCGCCAAAAAAATGGAGCCGAGCCTGCTTTTACCCATGGGCTTTGGTGCCATTCTGGTCAATCTGCCGCTGTCCGGTGCCATCACGCAGGGCGATACCGTAGGCCCCATTTCTGCCCTGTTTGAAGCAGGCATGTCCAACGAGCTGTTTCCCCTGCTGCTTTTCATCGGCATTGGTGCTATGATCGACTTTGGCCCCCTGCTGGAAAAACCGTGGCTCATGCTCTTTGGTGCCGCAGCGCAGTTTGGTATTTTCTTCACCCTGTTTCTGGCAGGCTTCTTCTTTGATTTGAAGGATGCTGCTTCCATCGCTGTCATTGGTGCAGCGGACGGTCCCACCGCCATTTTTGTAGCTAACACCCTCAACTCCCAGTACCTTGGTGCCATCATGGTGGCAGCGTACAGTTACATGGCTCTGGTGCCCATCGTGCAGCCGCCGGTCATTAAACTGCTGACCACTCAGAAGGACCGCCGCATCCGGATGCCCTATGAAAAGGGCAATGTCAGCCAGCTGACGAAGATTCTGTTCCCCATTGTTGTAACCATCATTGCCGGTATGGTAGCTCCTGCCAGTGTAGCTCTAGTTGGTTTTCTGATGTTCGGCAACCTGCTGCGGGAGTGCGGCGTACTGAACGCCCTCAGCGAAACCGCGCAGAATGTGCTGGCAAACCTCATCACCATCGTGCTGGGCCTGACCGTGGCCGGACAGATGACCGCTGACAAGTTTGTCCGGCCCGATACCCTGCTCATCCTTGCACTGGGTCTGGTAGCCTTCGTTTTTGATACCGCAGGCGGCGTGCTGTTTGCAAAGCTGCTGAACCTGTTCCTGCCCGAAGGCAAAAAACTGAACCCGATGATCGGTGCAGCCGGCATCTCCGCCTTCCCCATGAGCGGCCGTGTGGTCAACAAGATGGGATTGGAAGAAGATAACCAGAATTTCCTGCTGATGTACTCCATCAGCGTCAACGTTTCGGGGCAGATCGCATCCGTCATTGCAGGCGGCCTGATTCTGACCCTGATGGCTTAACGGAGGTACACTTATGCTTCATCTTTCTTCGTGGATGACCACCCTGCCCATGATGCTCATCGGCATGGTCGGCATTCTTCTCGTCATTGGTATCATTGTCCTGGCTGTGATGCTGCTCAACCGGCTGACAAGTCGGAAATAATTCATCCCATCAAGTAGAAACGAATTTACAGCGAAATATCGCTATAAATATGATGCACAGGCCTTCTGAAAATGTGATTTTGTGACAACTTGGTGTCACTTCAATAAAGAACCCGCTTTCACTTCAATTTGATGTTGAAAACGGGTTCTTTTCGCTTTTATGCGTGTTTGACGGCGGTTTCAAAAAGATTGACTGCTGCGTCCTCTTGTGTGTCGGTGTTGTGGGTACCACGCTTTTTCACTTTCGAAAAGATGTCAGAATACAAAAACCCCCGAAGAGCTTTTTACGGTTCTCCGGGGGTTGGTTCTATGCGCCGGTGTTCCTCACACCGATGCACAAACGTTATTCGATTTCAATGAGATTGGGATTCGCAGGCAGAGCCTTCTGCTGCTGCGGTGCGGGCAGTACGATGTGCAGGATGCCATCCTCGAACTTTGCGTGGATGTCCTCCTTCTTCACGGCATCACCCACATAGAAGCTGCGGGCACAGGTACCGGAGAAGGTCTCACGGCGCAGATAACGGCCATTGTTGTCCTTCTCGTCATTGGAGTGGTTGCGGACGGCCTGAATGGTCAGGTAGCCGTCGCTCAGCTCCATCTGAACGTCTTCCTTCTTGCAGCCGGGCAGGTCAACAGCCACATCATAGTTGCCATCGGCGGTCTGCTTCACATCGGTTTTCATCATGTTTGCGCCGCGCTTGCCGAAGGTCTCACGCTCTTCACGATTCATTGCACGCTCCAGCGCACCGTCGTTCCAGAACGGATCAAAGAAATCATCGAACAGATTTTCATGGAAAACAGCAGGCATAAACATAAAACAACCCTCCAATCCCGGCGTTCGGGTCGGGCATAAAATCAAGATCGTGCATCAGAAGCGGAGTCTTCCCGGGAGCCTTGCGGTTCCCTCATGCCCCTTTCTCCTGAGCACGCCACTGTTATAGCACCGTTTATTAGCAGTGTCAATAGTAGAGTGCTAAAATTCATAAAAGAATAATACTTTTATAATATTTCATGCAATTCTCGGCAAAATCGTTTGCACTGGATTCAATTTTTTCTTCTCTGATCGTAGTCTTTCGCTGTGACAGAACGGATGCAAGCCGTTTCTTCAGAACCAGGCGATCCATTGCCCGCGTAAACAATGCAGTTATCAAAAAGTCTCTCTGTCCTTGCAGCGTCTTGCGTTCTGCCGGTCCACCCGCTATAATAATGTAGAAACCGAGATGAAAAGAGCGTGATATTGTGGAAGAGACCGAGATCAGTCATTTTCTCCACATTCTGGTCCGAATGGGCGAATCTTTACAAAACAGTGGCGCAGAAGTATTCCGCGTTGAGGACACTTTGAACCGGATCGCAATCGCCTATGGGGCAGAAGATGTGAATGTATTCGTGATCACATCCAGCATCGTGGTCACGCTTACCATGCCCTCGCTGCCGCCGCAGACCGAGACCCGCCGCCTGCGTCACGCTGCCAGCAATGACCTGCTGACATTGGAAAAGCTCAATGCGCTCAGCCGCCGTATCTGCACAGCACCTCCTTCCATAGAAGAGTTTCAGCGCCAACTGAATGCCATTCTGGCACAGCATCCGGACCCAAGACTGCATCTTGCCGGCAGTGTGTTGGCTGCTTCCAGTTTTGCCATCTTCTTTGGTGGAAATCTCTGGGACGGCCTGCTGGCCGGCGGCATTGCCGTTCTGATTTGCTGGATGGAGCGCTATCTCTCGCCTTTTTGTATGAATGGCGTAGAATTTCAGTTTATAGCATCATTTCTCAGCGGTGTCTCCACTCTGCTGCTCTGCCGCTTTGGGATGCAGTTTCATGCCGATAAAGTTCTGATTGGTATCATCATGCTGCTGATTCCCGGCATCATGCTGACAAATTCCATCCGGGACATCTTACTTGGGGACATTATTTCCGGCTCTCTTCGGCTGGTGGAAGCCATTCTGATGGCCGCCACCCTTGCACTCGGCATGATGGCCGCCATCTGGTTGATGGGAGGAATTTCCGCATGATACAGGTTTTTTCGCAGTTGCTCAGTGCTGCCCTTGGTTCGGTCGGTTTCGGACTGATTTTCAATCTGAACCGGCGCTACTTACCCGCCGCCGGTGTAGGCGGACTTCTGGCATGGCTGGCTTATCTTCTTGCCGCCAACACCCTGCACAGCGTCTTTCTTGCCAATCTGTTGGCCGGTTTCTGTGCCGCTCTGTATGCCGAAATTCTTGCCCGATGCTGCAATGCACCCTCTACGCCTTTCTTCATCACCGCTGCCATTCCCCTCATTCCCGGAAGCACCCTCTACTACTGCATGAACGCAGTCGTCTCCAATGATTTGTCTGCTGCAGAGCATTTCGGAGAGCAGACCTTTCTGGCCGCTCTTGGAATTGCCGGCGGTATGGCAATCGCATGGTGTCTGGCCGATTTGAGCCGGAAGCTGCACGCACTTGCAATCCGTTCTTCGGGAAAGTAGCGATCTTCCACATTGAAGAATGCCGCTGATGATCGGGTCGTTTGAGCTGTTGCTCTGAAATACGAAGAAAGGCCGTCCGGCACCGCAGCAGGGCAGCCTTTACAATTACAAGGATGTGTCTCTATGAAACTACTCAAACAATTCATTCAGCAGGAAACGGTCCTCACCGCAGCCGCTGTGCTGGCCGTTGTCTCCGCCTTCTTTGTTCTGCCGGATGCGCAGTATCTCGGCTACATCGACCTGCGCACGCTGGCGAT
>JABLTR010062942.1_pt1 | contig 31155 bp, 29 predicted proteins | sample 7160071 | NCBI WGS metagenome assembly JABLTR01 (sample SAMN14651230, study PRJNA627086) | human gut metagenome | isolation source: feces | host: Homo sapiens | reverse complement strand
TCTCAATTATCAGATATTGAGAAGTTGAAAGCTGAAAACCGACTACTAAAAGCTCAAACACAGCAGCAACAAATGGAGATTGATTTCTTAAAAAAACTCGACGAAATAGAGAGGAGGTGAACCTGACCAAGACACGCAATACAACAAAATACCTTGCAATCAAAGAATTATCTGATGAAAATAAGACATACTCCATATTGGCGTTATGCGAGTTTGCTGGAATAGCTAGATCAGCCTATTATAAATGGCTAGGTCATGTAAATAGTGATAATGATAATCTTAATGAACGCATAGCCGATACCATTACAAAGATTCATGATGAACATCCAGATATGGGTTATAGACGTATAAGGGATACTCTAGCACATGATTATAAAATAGCTGTTAATGACAAACGTGTTTTAAGGATTTGCCGCAAGAAGAAAATACAGTCATATATAAAGCATCGGTATAATTGTTGTACTAAACCTGCATCTGATCCAGCTTATGTTGCCGAAAATATCCTTAATAGAGAATTTAAATCGGACACGATAAATCAGAAATGGGTAACAGATGTATCAGAATTCAAATATGGTGTTGGAGAAGACGATAAAAAAGGTAAACTATATTTAAGCGTAATACTTGATTTATGCGATAGGAGGCCTGTCGCTTTTGTATATAGCACCAGAAATGATAACCCTCTTGTTTTTGATACATTTGACAAAGCTGTGGCAGCGAATCCAGGAGCTACACCACTACTTCATAGTGATCGAGGCTATCAGTATACTTCGAAAGCATTTAGGCGGCGAATTTTAGCTGCTGGAATGACACAAAGTATGTCTCGCGTGGCAAGATGTATCGATAATGGTCCTATGGAAGGATTCTGGGGACTAATGAAACGAGAAATGTATTATGGCAAAAAGTATAAAACAAAAGAAGAATTAATGCTTGCCATAGAGAAATACATAGATTATTACACAAACAAAAGAGTTCAACGAAATCTTGGGGTGCTTACACCACTGGAATTCCATGAACAAAAACTAGAAAGCGTTGCATAAACAACCCGGTACATAAACTGTACCGGGGAAGAAAAAATTTTCGTTATTTAATTTGTCTACTTGACGGGTAGCACACCACTTTCGAGGGTTGATATTTTCTCTGATAATAAAAATTATCTCTTGCTGAACTGAAATTAACGTTTAGATAACTGGGAACGCTTGATTTTACTGGATTCTTGGAATATGGTGTTGCAAACACGTTACAAACGCAGGACTTCTCATTACGCCTCACCACACCTCTAAATTATCAAAGAGGGAGATGACTCAAAGTAACAAATGTGCATCTTCCTCTTTTTTTCTCGCAATATCATTCAACTTCGACAATTTCTAATCAATTTTGTTTAGATATTATTCGTTGCTTTGTTATCATTGTTGTATTCGAAAATATATATGTACTCTTCTGATATATTTACTTCTTTCTAAAAATAATTTGCAAATGTGACTTCAAAATTTTTATCTAAAAATTTCTATAATTGCATGTTCAACTTGATGTTCTTTTATTTTATCAATGATTATATGCATATTTTCTATTTCTAATTCTATTTTTGTATCCCCATCCTTTGGTACCATACCAAATTTTCGAAATACAAATCCAGTAAATGTATCACAATCTTTTGCTGTAAATGTAACACCTATAGCGTCTTCAATATCACTTAATCGTATATTTCCTTTCACTTCCCACTTGTTATCACTTATTCTTATAATAACAGTTTCTTCTTCCGACGATATTGGTTCAATATCATTTAAATCGCCAACAATTTCTTCTAATAAATCAAAAAGAGTCACTATTCCAACCACTCCACCATATTCATCTAATACAATAGCCATAGATTGCTTCGATTGTTTCATATTTTTAAAAAGCACATCTGCTTTTGTAGTTTCCATAACAAAGTATGGTTCAGAAATTGCAGAATCTATAACCATATCCTTACTTTTTTCTTTTAATCTAAAATAGTCTTTTGCATTTAAAATACCAATAACATGATCTATCGAATCTCCACAGACGGGATAAAGGGTATGTCGTGTATTGTGGATCGTTTCATCCCACTCCTTCACATCATCAGACATCCATAATATTGTCACATCTGTTCGATGTGTAGCAATCGTACCAGCCATAATATCATTAAATTCAAAAACATTTTGAATAAACTCTTTTTCTTGATGATCTATTGTTCCTTTTTCACTTCCCGCATCAACAAGCATACGTATTTCTTCTTCACCTACTTGATCTTCCGCTTCATTTGGATCAATACCACAAATCTTCAAGACAATATTGGTTGATATTGAAAGAAATGAAACGATTGGCTTAAATAAGATAGAGATTCCCGTAACCAATCCTGAAATTCCCATTGCCAGTTCTTCAGATTTTTTCATTGCGATTCTCTTTGGAACTAATTCGCCAAAAACCAACGTGAAATATGATAAAATCAATGTAATCAATATAACAGCTATGGTATCTAAAGTAGAACGTGGAATATTCACACCCATCCCAACAACCCAATCAACTAAAGGTTCTGAGAAATTATCTGCTGCAAAAGCACTTCCTAAAAATCCCGACAATGTGATTGCAACCTGAATTGTCGCAAGAAATCGTGCCGGCTCTTGCGTTAATCGTACTAATCTCTTTGCCCGACCATTACCTTGTTCTGCCATTCGTTCTAGCTTTGTTTCATTCATTGATAAAACAGCGATCTCTGCACTCGCAAAAATCGCGTTTAATATAATTAAAATAATCTGCACTACTAAAAGAATAAAAATTGATGTACTCATAAATAAAACCTTTCTACAATAAAATTATCTAAATATCACACTTACTTAAAAGCAACAAAAGGCATGGTCTATGTTCCGAATACATAGTCCATGCCTTGCGATATATAAATAAAAATTCTATTGAATTGGTTCGCTTCAGAATCATTATCACTTTCGTCCATGTTAAATATTCCTCCTCTCAAATAGTATTGTAGTATAGTATAACAAAAAGACCTAACATAATCAATTCGAAAAAAGTAAAAGTTGTGTTAAATTTATGTAAAACATAAAATCCGATTATTTTTAATTTCTTTGGGAAATTCAATTTTCTTTATCATCACTTAACATCATTTTAAAGTAAAAAGCAAGCCATTTTCAGACTTGCTTTCCACCATATCATCTTCCTTATTGATAAATCATTTCTTTATTCACAATCTCCCTTGCACATGCTTGTATATCACTCATTCTCCCTATCCATTCTAATGTATCATCTGCTTTTAGTTGTTCTGTAATTCCCTGTGCCTGCTTCATCTGCTCTACAATCCTTTCAAAGAGTTCCTGTGCCTGTTCTTTTATATCAGCCAGATAATCATTCAACCTTCCACTTGTAATCAGATTCAAATATATACCTCTGCGATATTCTTTCAAATAACGTAAATGCCTTTGTCCCCATACGCCTATAAATCTCTGTTCTTCTTCCTCCAGCAAGGTAAAACAGGGGATAAGATAATCCCCATGTCGGATATAAGTGCCGCCCATTTCTTCAAATATTGTTTTCTTCATTGTCTGTTCCACCTCGTCTTATCGTTCTCTATCCATTGATTTTTTCTTAACTGACCGTTTCGGCTGCTGTCTGCCTTCCTGCTGATAGAGGTGCAGCTTTTCCAGTACACTCGCTTTTTTCGGCTGTTCCAACGATTTTTCTTTCTTCTGTTCCGTCTGATTTTTCCATGCCCTTAGTTCTTCATTGTATTCTATAATCAGTCCTTCTGCTTTGTTATAAACCTTCTGAAAGGCTTGCACATTGGGATAGCCTTCACGTTTTACTATCTGTTCCAAACTCTTGTGCAGACGCTTTTCCAAATCCTCTAACAGTTCAATTCGCCCTTCCAGAGATTTTCGCTCTTTGCCTTTAAATAGTCCTCGTAACTCTGACAGTTACTTTTTCAAAGAAGAAGTATCCTGCTGTGTGCGTTTTATCTCTATTGACTGTCTCTGCAATTCATACATGAGCTTCTGCATATCTTTCCATTCCTGCAAATCAATCTTTGGTACAGGTTTAGGCGGTAGTTTAAATTTGAAAATTACTTCCTGCAAAAAGTCTTTCGCACCTCGGATAATCTGACGGAACATATCCGGCAGCCAACCGTATGTCTTGATAGATTGCAGCGTTTTGTCTGTGATTTTTTCCTGCTTTATCTTCAAAATATCTTCTTCAGGAACGCCCTCAACTAATGCCACATCAACTGTCCGATTCCATTCCTGCCTTGCCGCATTGTCCGCCTTTATCTCCTCTGCTTTCGAATTGTTCTTTCCTATTTTCTTGGTTGCCAGATATACGCCGCTCTGTTGGAATACAGAGAGTTTTTCTGATTCCTCTTTTACATATCGGTTGATCGTATCGGTAAACAGTTCCTTGACTTCTTTGGTAAAGGCTTTATTCTTAAACCATTCATCCTTTTTCGTGAAGATATGGCTTTCATAAACTTCTCCTTTTGGGATAATACTGCACCCCGCCCGAAGATTGCCCTGCTCGTCTAAAACCTCTTTCTTTGTGAGTCTATGCTTTCCCTGCTCATCATAAAACATATTTCGGGTAGCAACCTTTACTTCGGGTTGTTCCAACATTTTCCGTTCACTAAATACCAGATGAATATGATAATTCGTCTTTGCCTTGTTGTGATGAAGGGCAGCACTGCATTCCACACCGTATCTTTTATGAAAAGTCTCTGTCTTGATTTAAAGAAAGAAAATGTGCATTTGGAAGAACAATATTTTGATGTAATTGACAGTAAAACAGAAAACGGAATCCGAAAAGTTCCGATTGCTGATAAGCTCCTGCCTTACTATAAAGACTGGTATAATTCTTGTCATGATTGCGAATATCTTCTTCATACAGAGGATGGCAAAAGATTTCTTTATCGCAATTACTATGACAGCTATTGGACTCCTCTTGTGGAACAGATTGGAATTGACCGTACACCACATTGTACTCGACATACCTGCATTTCCATGTTATCGGAAGCTGGTGTTCAGGATACAACAATCAAGAAAATTGTGGGGCACTCCGGTGCTATGACTTTGACAGAAAAAGTTTATACTCACTTAGATATGCAGGTTCTTGTAGACGCAATCAACAAAACCTTAGAAAATGAGGACAGCGTAACTGCCGATACAAAATCTGCATAGCAAAAAGGACACTCTCCAGTGCCTATCACCGAAAAGTGTCCTATATTTTTTAGATATTTTTGTTGCAAACGTGTTGCAAATGCGTTGCGAACTGAGTAAATTCCACCGCTTTTCACCACATCTGACAACTCCACAAACCCTTGTAAAACAAGGATTTGAACGTAAATTCGAGTTCTGAAGATTATCTCTTGCTGAACTGCGGAGCACGACGAGCTGCTTTGAGACCTGGTTTCTTTCTTTCTTTCATTCTTGGGTCACGAGTTAAGTAACCTGCAGATTTTAATACTGGTCTGTATTCAGCGTCTGCTTCAAGCAGTGCTCTGGAGATTCCGTGACGGATTGCACCAGCCTGACCTGTTAATCCACCGCCATGAACGTTTACTAATACGTCGAATTTGTCTGCTGTTTCAGTAGCAACTAACGGCTGGCGAACAACAACTTTAAGTGTTTCTAATCCGAAGTATTCGTCGATATCTCTTTTATTAATTGTAATTTTACCTGTTCCCGGTACTAAGTAAACACGAGCTACAGATGATTTTCTTCTTCCTGTTCCATAGAATTTTGTACTAGCCAATGTTCTTTACCTCCTATTAAAATGTTAATACTTCTGGTTTCTGAGCTGCATGGTTGTGCTCTGGTCCAGCGTATACGTGAAGTTTTTTAATCATGCTTCTTCCTAAAGGTCCTTTTGGAAGCATACCTTTAACAGCGAGTTCAAGAACCTTTTCCGGTTTTTTAGCCATCATTTCTTTTAATGTGGTTTCTTTCATTCCACCAACATATTCTGAGTGATGATAGTAAATTTTCTGATCCATTTTTTTACCGGTTACAGCTACTTTATCAGCGTTAACGATGATTACATAATCACCTGTATCTACATGAGGAGTATAAACTGGTTTGTTTTTTCCTCTTAAAACTTTTGCAACTTCAGATGCAAGACGACCTAATGTCTGGCCTTCAGCGTCCACTACATACCATTTTCTTTCAATCTTATCCGGATTAGCCATATAAGTGTTCATGGTTTTACCTCCCTAATTTTCAACATATCATAATCTGATTACTTCATAAATAAAATTTATATGAAAATACTATACCGGGGCTTTTGGCTAAGTATTTTCGCACTACGTCACATTGAGATATTATATTATACTTACCCTTTAATGTCAATCTTTTTTTAAGAAATATTACAACATGAAACGCAAAATCTTTCTTGTTCTTTTTTCTCTCACGATTCTACTCCGATTTTCGGGCAGATATCATTTAAGCAGCATTGTTCACAATGCGGTTTTGTTCTCGCCGAACAGACTTCTCTTCCATGATACACCAGTCTGTGACAGAATTCACTGCCTTCTTCCGGTGGAATAATTTTCCAAAGTGCCATCTCCACTTTCTTTGGCTCTTTGATTCCATCTACAAGCCCCATGCGGTTTGTCAGGCGGATACAATGCGTATCTGTGACAATCGCCGGCTTTCCAAATACATCCCCCATAATCAGGTTTGCACTTTTTCTTCCGACTCCAGGCAGTTTTAATAATTCATTAAAATCATCCGGAACTTTTCCGTTATATTTTTCTTTTAACATACGCATGCAGGCACTGATATCTCTCGACTTGCTTTTTCCAAGCCCACATGGTCTTACAATTTCCTCAATTTGCTCCGGTTCTGCTTTTGCAAGTGCATCCACATCCGGATATTTTTCATATAATTTTTCTACTACAATATTCACTCTTGCATCCGTACACTGTGCAGCAAGACGCACGCTGACCAGAAGCTTCCAGGCTTCATTGTAGTCTAAAGTACAATCAGCATCTGGGTATTCCTCTTTCAATCGTTTTATGACTTCCAAAGCCATTTCCTGTTTTTCCATTGTATTTTCTCCCGATTATCATTATAAAGCGGACATTCGCATCCCCCTCACCCGCCGCTTAGTGCTCTGCGCACTTGAAGCGTGGGAATGCTTATCTGCGTTCAACTATTTTATCGCAAGCCGATTAATCTGTGTTGCAAGATAACCCGCACCATATCCGTTATCAATATTGACTGTTGCAATTCCATTTGCACAGGAATTAATCATTGTAAGAAGTGCCGATAATCCATGAAAACTTGCGCCATATCCCACAGAAGTCGGAACAGCAATCACCGGCACATCTACAAGACCACCAATTACACTCGCAAGTGCTCCTTCCATTCCGGCAACCGCAACTACACAATTCGCATCCTGAATTTCTTTAATATTAAAAAGCAAACGATGGATTCCACTGACTCCCACATCAAATACTCGCTCTACTTTCGTTCCAAAGTATTCTGCCGTCTGTGCTGCTTCTTCTGCCACTGCAATATCTGCTGTTCCGGCTGTACACACTGCAACCAGCCCTTTTTTTTCTCTTTTCTTTCCATCTATTTTTAAAATTCCGGAAAGCGGGTCATATTCTGCAGCCGGAAATTTTTCTTTTACCAGCTCATATTGGTGTACAGAAGCCCTTGTCCCAAATACTTCTCCGTTTTTTTCATATAACTTTCCTACAATATGAAGCAGGTGTTCATCCGCTTTTCCACTACAGAAAATCACTTCCGAAAAGCCGGAACGAACTTCTCTATGCATATCCAGTTTCGCATATCCCATTTCTTCAAACGGCTCTCTCTTAAAATAACTTTCTGCTTCTTCTATTGATATTTTTCCTGATTTTACCTGTTCTAATAATTCTCTTGTTTCCATTTCTATTTCGATTGCCCTTTCTGACTGTCAAATAATTTGAACGCAGATAAGCATTCCCCCGCTTCAAGTGTGCAGAGCACTAAGCGAGGGGTGAGGGTATGCTTCTGTCGGTGGGAGTTGAAAGCTTCCACTGACAGATCACAAAGCGACTGCGTTCATGAGCAAGTAGCAAAGCGGATTGCAAATGTCCGCTTTACACAGCTTTATTATAAGCATTTCACTAAAAGAAAGTCAATCTTAATGTAGTCGCTCAAAAAAGAAGTACCTGCTCATTTTTGCAAATACTTCTTTTTTCAAAATTTATACCTTTTGATACGGCATTTTCTGATACATAATTTGTTCAAATTCCTCGACAGGCATTGGATGTGCAAACCAGAACCCCTGTGCTTCTTCACATCCTGCTGTTCTTAACACATCAACCTGTTCCAGATTTTCCACGCCTTCACAGACCACACGATAACCAAGCCCTTTCACTACTGCAACAATCTGATGCAGAAAATACATTCCACGTTCACTTGTCTTACAGTTATCCATAAAAACTTTGTCAATTTTTACCGTATTAACCGGAATGTCAATCACTGTGTTTAAAAGGGAATAGCCTGAGCCAAAATCATCCAATGCAGTCTGCATATTGACTTTCTGAAATCTTTCAAACAATCGTTTTACGTTGTCATAATACGATACCGTCGCTGTCTCTGTCAGTTCAATTTCAAGCAAAGCAGGGTTAATTCCATAACGATTTAAAATCTCCAGATAATGCTCAACAGTATCACAATCTCTTGCGTGGAGGATTGAAGCATTTACCGAAATCGGAATCAATTTTCTGCCCTTTTTCTTATTTTCTGCAAGAAACTTTACAACTTCTTCAAATACAAAAAAGTCCAAATCAATAATTCTTCCATTTCTTTCATATAAAGGAATAAATGCATCCGGTATCATAACAGTTCCATCCGGTCTCTGCCATCTTACCACCGCTTCCGCACCGATAATCGAATAATCAAAAAGGGAAACTCTTGGCTGTAAATAGATTTTAAACTCTCTGTTTCGCATTGCAAGGTCGAATCCATTGATAATTTCATTTTCCACTCTTTGTTTTTCTTCCATCTCTTTTCCGTAAACCTTCACACTGATTCCTGTTACCTTTGAGACTTGTTTCCTTGCATAATTTGCCGCATCAATTGCAATAGACGTATTTCCATTTGCTTCTTCAATAAAATAAATTCCTGTCCGAATCCGAATTCTGGTATCCGGAAAAATTCTTTCCTGCTGTTCTACAAAGGTTTGATTTAACCGATCTACTGCCTCTGCGGTATCACTTCTTTTTTTATACGGCATAAACAACAAAAACTGGTCGGAAACTATGCGGGTAAAATAAATCTGTTCTTCCTGCTGCATCGTTCCGATAATATAATTACTGAACTCTCTCAACAGACGGTCTCCCATCTGATATCCCCATTTCTGGTTAAAATACTTAAAGTTCTCAAAATCTGTGTATACCATCACATAAGAACTGATACTGTCATTAGCAAGCACTCGTTCTACTTCTTCTTTAAAACGGGTAAAAGAAATCAAACCGGTCAAATCATCAAACTCCGGATTTGTAAACATTCCATTACTCATGGAATTCATTAAAAACAATTTTCCAAGATGTGCCGCAATAATTTTTGTAATTTCACCTAAAATCTGCCGTTCTTCTTTCTTCCAACTGCGTTTTTCTTTACAAACCATATAAGAAACCGAACCTGCATATTTCCCCTCATAATAGATTGCAGTATGCACCGCTGTTTTGGCATCTCCATGAAGCAGAGTTTGAATTCCATGTTCACTATAACCAAGTGATTTCATCTCGTCTTCCTGAAGCACTGTCGTTCCATTCTCATCATAACTGTAAAATAATTTTAAGAAATCCTCTTTTTTATAATTTATTTTCTGTTCCAATGCCTGCGGTACATTGTCCGCTGTCCACTGATACATCTTCTCGCTCATATTAACCTTAATATCCGTACGAAACACAGTAATACGATCTAAATTAAAACTTTTACCTACAATTTCTAATAAACTGTTTACTGCACTGTCAAAGTCACCTGCTTTTTCAAATGTTTCAAATGCCGTTGCCACCAGACTTCCCCTGTATCCGGATATCGGTCTTTTTCCTCTTCTGTGCTCTTCTATTTTTTCCTTCTTTTCTTCTACACTTTGAAAGCGCTGAAGACTATCACAAAATACATACTGGTCTCTTCCGTTTTCTTTTGCACGGTATAACGCCCAGTCTGCATTTTTTAATATCTGTTCATAAGTATATCCCGAAACATTTTCCGGAAGATAACACACTCCAATACTACAGGTCATAGAGTATTCTTTTTCCTGAAAAGTCTGATTCCGAATCGAATGAACTAACTGCATAGCTTTACGAACCAATGCTTTATTGGGAATATCTTTGAATAAAATTACAAATTCATCACCGCCTGCACGCATTACAACATCTTTTTTATCACAGACCATAAGCAACAATTTTGCCAAATCCTTTAATACAACATCTCCAAATAAATGCCCATAATTGTCATTCACATCTTTAAAATAATCCACATCAATAATCATCAGACCACAAGCGGAATAAGGGTCTTTTGTTCTTAGATATTTTTCAATTAATTTCGTTCCCGCCCTTTTATTATAAAGCTTTGTGAGTGGATCTCTCTGCGCTTCTTCCTGCAGTTGCTCTTCCCTTCTTCTCTCTATCGTAACATCTCTGATACTTCCCAGAAGCACCGACTCTTCATTCAGACTTTTTGGAAGATAAACCGAATTTAAATTCTTTCTTGAAATCAAACCTTCCCCCTCTACATATCTGATTTCAATCGAATTTCGTACTTCTCCATTGCAAAATCCTGCCATTTTCCACTTATCTTCCGGATGAATTTTATCTTCTCTTTGCAGATATTCCATAAAATGTTCAATTTTCTGAAGCATCTGAAACTGACCGTCATATAAAATAAATACTTCCCTTTCCGGAAAATATTCAAATAATAATAATTCTTTTCGTTTTATCATAGAAGACAAAATTGCCTGCCTGTGTTTTACCCTCATAACCGCTTCCGTATCTTTGCATTCACCTTTCATACCTCTTACTCCCTATATTTTTTATATCCATACTATATCGCTCTCATACCTTATTTTAAAATTATACCAATTTTTTTTAATTTTGTATACTAGCCAAACGGCTTGTATTCTGTTTAAAACTGCGTTTTTTAACCGAATCAAGCAAGTCCCTGTCAGTAAAAAAAAGATGACTACACAAAATTTAAAGTGTAGTCATCTTCTGTCTATTTCTTATTTTTCTATAACGTATTTTAGTTTGCTGCAAGCTCTAACATTCTCTTTAATGGTTTTCTTGCTGATTCACGAAGTTCTTCATCTAATTCAATTTCCGGTGCCATTTTTTCAAGACTTTCTAATACATTTTCCAAATTCACTTTTTTCATATTTGGACAGAACTGACGATGTCCGACTGAATAGAATTTTTTCTCTGGATTTTTCTGCATTAATTCATAGAAAATTCCCATCTCTGTACAGATAATAAAGCTGGTTTTTTCTGAAGAAGTTGCATAATCAATAATCTGTGAGGTACTTCCAATAAAATCTGCTACAGAAAGTGTATCCGGTGTACATTCCGGATGCGCCAAAACCATTGCTTCCGGATGTACTTCTTTTGCTTTTAAGATATCTTCTTTATGAATGCTCTTATGTACATGACAGAAACCGTCATTAAAAATAAAATGTTTGTCCGGCAGTTTTTCTGCTATATGGCGTCCCAGATTTTCATCCGGAATAAAGAAAATATGTTCATTTGGAAGCTTCTTTACGATCTTGAGCGCATTAGAAGAAGTCACACAGACATCAGAATGTGCTTTAATCTCGGCTGTTGAATTGACATAACAGACAACTGCAACATCCGGGTACTGTTCTCTTACTTCTTTAATTTTTTCAACATCTACCATGTGCGCCATTGGACAATCTGCACTGGACTCTGCCATTACTACTTTTTTCTCAGGATTTAAAATCTTTGCACTTTCTCCCATGAATGAAACTCCACAGAATAAAATTGCATCTTCAGATACTGTTGTAGCCTTTTCTGCAAGATAATAAGAATCTCCCACAAAATCTGCAATTGCCTGTACTTCCCCATCCACATAATAGTGTGCCAGTATTACTGCATTTTTCTCCTTTTTCAGTCTGGCAATCTTTTCTTTGATTTCTTTGTTGCTCATATTCCTTCCCCTTTTCATTTGGTTTGATTTTTAAAAAGCACACCAAAAGCGCACTTTCTTATTATTACTCTTCCTGACTGTCACTCTTTTTACTTCCGCGCAAATCATAATCATCCAGAAAATTGTAAGCTTCTTTGTCTTTGTGATAACCGATAACCGTTCTTAAATTTATATTACGGACACTGTTAAAAATATTGGTTTCGATCACATCGCTGGTCTTTCTAAACTGCGCAACCAGTTCTTTCATCTCATCACGTTTTGAACCTCTGCCTCCGCCACAGCTGACGCAGTTTTCTGTAAAACGACATGCACACTGGATAAAATGCAGTCCGTTGTAATCTCTCCATGCTTTAATCGCATCTTCTTTTACCATGTATAATGGACGAATTAATTCCATTCCCTCAAAATTCTGGCTGTGCAGCTTCGGCATCATGGTTTCTACTTTTCCGCTGTATAACATTCCCATTAAAATGGTTTCGATTACATCATCAAAATGATGTCCCAGTGCAATTTTATTACATCCCAATGCCTTTGCATGAGAATACAGATAGCCTCTTCTCATACGTGCACATAAATAACATGGATTTTTTTCGATTGTTGCTACCGTATCAAAAATTTCACTTTCAAATACAGTAAGTGGAATTCCAAGTAAATCTGCATTATCCTGAATAATTTTCCAGTTATCTTCATTATAGCCTGGATTCATTACAAGAAAAACTGCTTCAAAATGAATTTTTCCATGACGTTTTAATTCCTGAATCAGTTTTGCAAGCAGCATGGAATCCTTTCCACCGGAGATACAGACTGCAACCTTATCTCCCTCCTGAATCAGTTGATATTCATTTAAGGCTTTTGTAAATGGACGCCAGATGGATTTCCGAAATTTCTTAATAATACTTCTCTCAATTTCTTTTGTCTTTTCTTCTTTGCTTTCTTTTGTATCTTCTTCCAGAAAACGACTTAAAGAAAGACGCAGATAAGCCCGATATCCACCTTCTACATTAAAAGCATTGTATCCGGCTTTTGTCGCTGTTTCAATATAATCCTTACTTCTCTCTCCGGTATGACAGATAAAGTAAATTGGTTTCTCTTTTTCCAGCACTTCTTCATATCGTGAATCAAACTCTTCCATCGGCAGATTCACTGCCCCCGGAAAACTTCCTCTTTTGTATTCTTCCTCCGGACGCAGGTCAATCACCTGAATCTCATCTGCACTTAACTGTTCTAATTCTTCTACCTGAATTGTTTTCATAACTTCCTAAATCACCTGTATTAAAATCATATTTACGGCTGTTCCAAGCAAAATACTAAGAAACGTATTATGCTTCCATTTATAACTGACCGCAACAACTGCTACTGCCAGAAAATTTGCGATTCCTGTGTGAGAAAAATCACTCCCTGTTTCCTTTAAACAATACACAATCAGCACAGCCATAATTGCTGATGGCAGGATTTTTCCAAGATAAATCAGTTTTTCCGGCATTTTGCGTTCCCCACGAAATGCAAGAAACGGCAATGCACGCAAAAAAAATGTAATCCCCGCCGACACTGCCACAACCAGAAAAAAGAACTCTATCTTCATGACTGTGCCTCCTTTTCTCTCATCAAAAGCAGAACACCTGAAACAAGAATTAAAGAAGGCAGCATAAAGCTTCTTGCTCCTGCTATAATCAGACACAGCATTGAGATTATAAGACCTAAAACGGCCGGTACATGATTCTTTGTTTTCTCCCAATTATCGATAAAAATAATGACAAACAATGCGGTCATGCAAAAATCAATTCCCTCTAATTTTATCGGAATCAGCTGTCCTAAAACTCCGCCTGCGACTGTACCTGCCATCCAATAACATCTTGACAGAAATGCAATCACAAACATCATGTCCTCTTTTTCTTTTCCGGTTTCCATCAGGCTTAAATTAACTGCATAAGTTTCATCTGTCATTGTATGAATCATATAAAGAAGTCGTTTTCCCATCTTCTTAAATTCATCTACAAACGTTAAACTATAAAAGGTCTGCCTGCTGTTCATCAAAAATGCAGTCACCGCAATCGTAATAATAGAAGTTCCACCACTTAAAAATGAAACCAGCACAAACTGAAATGCTCCGGTATACACAACCAGGCTGATAAGCAGTGACTGATACCAGGCAAATCCTGCTTCTTCCATTGTAATTCCATATGCCATACTGACAAACACATAGCTGCATAAAATCGGAATTGACTTTAAAAATGCTTTTTTTATGGTTTCTTTTTGCATAAATTTTGTCCTAAAGTATCGCCAAATTTTGGTTTTCAATCCGTTAGTGGCATAGTATCACTATTGAGAAACCTTGTCAAGTGAACTACTCTGCTACAAGTAACCGAGCTTCTTGCTTCAATCACCAATCTTCACTTCTCTCGTATTATCGGTCACTCCATTCTTCTTTTGATTTTAAGTATTCCAATCTTCTAAAAAACATTTCCTGATATTGAGGAAGATTTTTAAAACAAACCTCATTTACAGGTTTTATCTGATTCAATCCAATTTTTTTAACAGCTTCTTCGGCAGCCTCTTTTTGTGTTGCATGGCTTCCAAATAAAGTCTGACAGTTTGCGCCTTCTAATGTATCATAAGCATGAAATGCCTGATTGAAATCCATTAACTTATGAAGTGAAACCGGTTTATTTGTTGAGTTTTTTACTAAGACTCCCCAGTTTCCCCAATGCCGGTCTGTATTTCCAATTAAATAATCTACAATATTCATCATATAATAGGCACGCTTGTCCAAGTTTAAAATATACTTTTTAACATCTTTTTCTTTATTCATGCAGTAAACTTCAAAGGCTTCCATCGAAACGATAGAATATTCTCTCGAAGTAATATTGTCACTTACACTGACTTCTTCGCTATCAAAAAAATCTCTTTCATAATATACTTGGTCTACATTAAAGCATCTGCAGATTTGACTTGCAAGAAGTTCTCTTTCCACTACTTCTTTTCCGCCATCTTTTAAAAGCCGAAAACCATTCTTTGTTCTCTGCCATGCTTTAGGAAAACATCCATTCGTAGCCAAATCCCTTGCCAATGCTTTATTTTCTACTGTATATTGTTTTCCTCTTAAAGAAATATCAATAAACGTATTATCCAAATGATTCTCGTATAAATTAATTTCTGAAAATCGTACTACTTCTTCAAATTTTTTAACCCAAAATACATCCGTTAAAGATGCACAACGATAAGTAAGAGCTATTTTCGCACGCTCCCTGTCGGTTACTGCCTGCAACATTCCAATACTGTTTAAAATTTCTTTGGCATAGACACGGTCTAAGGTTAAAACTCGTGTCGAGCACCAATAATAAAAATTCGTGATATTATTTACAAGAGTATCAATATCCTCCTCTTCTTCAAAATAAAGATTGTAAGGCATAAAAGATTTAAAATAAATTTTACAGTGTCCTGTTTTATCAATTCTTGCAACTCGTCTGTCTTGGTGCATAATTTCGTAAACATCGTCTTTTATTTTTACCATCTGTTTTCCTCTGATTTTAATAAATTTATTTTTATTATACTGAATAATGGAGCAAAATGTCACCTTTTATTTTTGAATTTTATATTGACTTTTTACCACATTCTTTGTTCTACCCAAAATCTACTGCATTTATAATTTAAAAAGAGCAAATAGCCAGTACTTGTACTTATTCCTGACCATTTGCTCTTTCTTTTCTGCTTTTTAGATTTGAAACTTTGCACCTATTTCTTCTTTTTCTCATAACATGATATCATATCCTGCCTAAAAAAAATGAGGTCCCTCTTCATGAATTCTTATTGCAGTTCTATCCTTTTTGACCACGGTCCGAATCCCTTTACAATCAATCTTAGAAATGCTGCTTCCCATAACTGCAATTCCTGTACTACCCTCTGGAGCGGTTCTTCTCTTGAACTTAAACTTCTAAACATTCTGCCATGGAAAACGACCGGATGGAAACAGCATCCTGAAACCGATCAGATCATTCGTATTGAATGTGGCACAGCTCTTCTGATTCTCGCTTCTAAAAAATGCCATCCTAATTCTCAAAAAACGCTTCATAACGGAGACGCCGTCTTTATTCCAGCTGGAACATGGTATAACCTAAAAAATATCAGCAAGTGTCCGTTAAAACTTTCTTTGGTACAGATTTCATCCAATAACTTCAAAAACTAATTTTATATTTTTTGGATATCATAGTTCTATGTTCTGTGGTAAAATATTGTAAATATCAAAATCTAATTTTTTACTGAACTAGGAGATGAAAGAACATGAAACACTACATTGATTTTATTGCAGAACAATTAAAGACATTAACTGCAATCCCAAGTCCATCCGGCTATACCAAACATGCAACGGACTATCTGATGAAACTGCTTCAGGACATGGGATATGAACCGAAATTATCCAGAAAAGGAAATGTGTTTGTAACCCTTGGAGGGGACGGTGAACCTCTGGTTTTAGCTGCGCATGTTGACACACTTGGTGCTATGGTTCGCTCAATTAAAGACAATGGACGCCTTCGCCCGACCACACTTGGCGGACATGTCTGGAGCACTGCCGATGGTGAAAACTGTACCATTCATACAAGAGATGGCAAGGTCTACACCGGTGTTGTCTTAAACACTGAGCCATCCACCCATGTTGCCGATAAAAAAGTAGAAACCCTTGAAGAAAATATGGAAATTTTACTAGATGAACCGGTTTCTACAAAAGCTGAAACGCTTGCGCTCGGCATCCAGACCGGAGATATTATCGCCATGGACCCTCGAACAGTCATTACCGAAAGCGGTTACATTAAAAGCCGTTTTCTTGATGATAAGCTTTCTGCTTCTATTCTTCTTGGAATCGCAAAAATTGTAAAAGATGAATCTCTTTCCTTTCATCGAAAAGTTTCTTTATTATTTACCGTCTACGAAGAAGTCGGACACGGCGGAAGTTTTGTTCCAGAAGATACAACCGAAATGATTTCTGTCGATATGGGATGCGTTGGGGCAGACCTTGGCTGTACTGAACGGATGGTTTCTATCTGTGCAAAGGATTCCGGTGGTCCTTACAACTATGATTTAGTAACGGAACTTTCCAACATTGCAAAAGAAGAACAGCTCGATTATGCGATTGATGTCTATCCGCATTACGGCTCTGATGTAGAAGCAACTCTTCATGCCGGTTATGATATCCGTCATGGACTGATTGGTCCTGGAGTTTACGCTTCTCATAACTATGAACGTTCTCACCTTGATGGTGTAAAAAACACATTTTTATTGCTAACGACTTATATTACCCGATAATTTTTTAACCAAATCAAGGAAGTCCCCTGCTTCAATTGCAAAAAGCAATAAGCAGGGGTAAGGACTTGCTTGTATCAGGAGGGGGCAAGCCCCTTCTGATAAGCTGCGTAGCAGCTATTTGGTTATGAGCAAGTAGCGAAAGCGGATTGCGAATATCCGCTTGACGTATTCAAAAATCCGCAGCCACCGGAAAGTTAAACTTCCCAGTAACTGCGGATTTTTTCTTCGTTTAGATGTTCCCCGATTACAATCTGAATTTCCTGTCCCTGAGGAATCGGACTGATACAAAGTTCATCCTGCGTTGCATTTAATTCAATCCAGCTTCCATCTTGATTCTGACTAAATCCCTTGATACGAAATACCTTGCCACAAGATGCATCTTCTAAGATTTTTTTCACCTGTGTTTTTAAAGTCTCGGCATCTAATTTCACATCCATAAAATAAAGAGATTCAAACCCACTTTCCTGTGATACATCCCTCTTTTCATAAGACTCCTGAACATATCCGGCTTCTGCAATCTCGGAAAAATCATCTTCTGATAATTCACTGCCATCTCTTCTCATAAGCATCTCATCTCCTAAAATTCGATTGCACTGAATCTCTTTCAAAGACTGATTTAAAGTGGCAATAGTTGTATTGATTTCTTCTTTCGTCGCTTCTTCTGAACGGCTCAAAATAATCTTTCCAGCATGAGCAGCTTCTGATGCCAGAAGATACCTTGCTTCCTCTGATAAATTTTTCTCTAATTTTGCATTTACAACCGTAATCACACTTCCGATTTGATACCATTTATCTAACGGTTCGTCCCGAAGTACGTCAAAAAATTCATCTACATCATAAATTCCGGAAGGCTCTACTAAAATTCGGTCATAACCACACATTCCCATTGCAATTAATTTTGTGCGAAACCGTCTTCTATGTGTCTCTTTATCACAGCCTCCGGCTATCATTTCGAGTTCACATTTTTCGCCTTCAAGTTCCTGTAACAGCATCATATCTACATTGACAGCGCCATAATCATTTTCCAAAATCCCGATATTAAGCCCTTGATTCATTAAATATTCTGCATATTTTTTTATGAAAGTGGTTTTTCCCGAGCCAAGAAAACCAGTAATTAAATCAATTGTAACCATATTTACGGTCCTCCTTTCTTTGTTCCTGATACATCTTTTTCCCTCAATTTTCTTCGGTTTTTCGCATATCATTCTATCATATTTTTTTGAAACAGACCAGATATTCTGCCTGAACTTTTTATTGACTTTTTTTATCAATCAGCGTAACATAAGCTACCGAAAAAGAATTTTTTACCAATTATAAGGAGAATGATTTAAGAATTTATGACAACAATGAAAACGCAAAATCCCCTAGGTTACGAAAAAGAATCCAAATTGCTTGTCAATTTTGCGATTCCCTGCATTATCTCAATGCTGGTGACCTCCCTTTATAATATTGTAGACCAGATTTTCATTGGACAAGGGATTGGCATGCTCGGAAATGCCGCAACTAATATCGCATTTCCGCTTTCCACTACCTGTACCGCACTTTCTCTTTTACTCGGAATCGGAAGTGCAACTAATTTTTCCCTGCATTTAGGGGCTGGAGAAAAAGAAAAATCTGCCCGCTATGCCGGCAACGGAATCTTTCTGATGGCAGTATTCGGACTTTGTCTGTTTCTTGCAACTACACTTTTTTTAACTCCAATGTTAAAATTTTTCGGTGCAACCACTGAAGTCCTGCCTTATGCCAGACAGTACACCCGCATTACAGCCTTTGGTTTTCCATTTTTAATTGCCAATACCGGAATGAGTAAATTAATTCTGGCAGATGGAAGTCCACGATATTCCATGATTTCTATGTTAATCGGTGCGATTGTAAATACAATCCTTGACCCGATTTTCATTTTCGGTCTGCATCTTGGAATGACCGGTGCTGCCCTTGCAACCATTATCGGACAGATTGTTTCTTTTAGTATCAGTCTTCATTATATGTTTCACTTTAAAAATATTGTGCTGAATCGAAGCTGCTTTCAAATTCAGCTGTCTTACTGTAAAGAAATTTTCCGACTTGGCGCAAGTGCCTGTTTTAACCAGATTGCCATGACTGTCGTACAGATTGTAATGAACAACACACTGGCACACTACGGGGCAAAATCCATATACGGAGGTGATATTCCTCTTGCCTGTGCCGGAATCATCACAAAAGTAAATATGATTTTTATGTCCTTTGTTATTGGAATTTCACAGGGTGTTCAGCCAATTATCGGATTTAACTATGGAGCCAAAAAATATAAACGTGTACGAAAAAGTTATCTGCTTGCACTTGGCGTTGCAACTGTACTTTCCGGCATTGCATTCTTCTGTTTTCAGGTTTTCCCAAGACAGATTATCAGTGTATTCGGTGAGGGAAGTGAATTATATTTCCAGTTCTCAGAACGTTACTTCCGAATCTATATGTTTTTAACCTTAATCAATGGAATCCAGCCGGTTACTTCAAACTTTTTTAACTCGATTGGAAAAGCTCAGCTCGGTGTCTTTATGTCACTCACCAGACAGATTTTATTCCTGCTTCCATTAATTATTATCTTCCCACTTTTTATGGGAATCGATGGTGTCATGTATGCAGGACCGATCGCCGATGCAGCTGCGGCACTTGTCTGCGGCTATTTTACCATTCGGGAATTAAAAGAGTTGACACAATTGGAGAAATTAACTCTGAATCTTTAAGTTCATGAACAAAAAAAGCTTGTCCTGAATAAATTCATATTCAAGACAAGCTCCTTTTAAACTAAATTTTAATTGATTTTACTTCATTTTCTTTTCATTTCAGTTTTGAGATTAAGATAACGGAATATACCGATAATAATGACAACTGTTTCCTCTCGTTTCCGGTCCGGCTTCTTCATACCAGTTATACTCAATTTCTTCGTTTTCGTCTGCCCAAAGTTCCGGACAATCCGTATACTCCCAATCCACCGGAATCTTATGTTCTTCCTGCAAGGATGCTTTTAACATCATCTGATGCAGTTCTTCTTTTTCGGTTTCATTTAATACACCCGGTTTTGCCGACACAAAAAGTGATGTACCGGAGCGTGTTACTAAATCTGCCCACTGTGAATTTAATTTCCACGGAATATTTCCCATAATTCCAACGCAGTCTGCATCAATATCAAAGAATGTTCCATGCTGAGGCAGACAAAATGCCAGCGTATTGACTCCCATCATTTTGGTACGCTCCCAGGTTTTTCCACTGGTATCATCCCCGGTTCTCTGCATGTGCATCAAACCTGCACCCAGATGTCCAATCGTATTGCATCCTAAAATCATCACATGATATTCTTTGGCTGTCTCATAAATTGCACGATATAACTCTACTACAATTTCAGCACTTGTTTTGGATTTATCATAAAAGCTCCAGCCATCCGAGGTTGGGAACGGATTCATCTCAAGTCCCCATCTGCCAAATAAATCAAAGGTTGTAAAATCATGTTTGATTAAGGTATATCCCCACTCGCAGATTCGTTTGACATCTTCTTTAATATAAGCAAGCGCCTCCGGATGTGACGGGTCGAGACAGCCGTTGTGAGAAATTCTCCATTCTTCCGGAATCGTCTCTTCCTCATTTAAGAGGAAACGAACCCAGATACCCGGACGTACCCCTTTTTCTTCTAATTTTTTTGCAAGTGCTCCCATATCCGGGAATTTTTCATTTCCTTTTTTCCATGGTCCTCCATTGTATTCGTCCAACCGATGATGTTCCTGCCAGCAATCGTCAATGACCATATAAGGACGATTTTCTGCGCCTTTTGTAATATCTACAATATAATCGGTATCCTGTAAAATTTCTTTTTCTGAACTGTCTCCATATGCATAATACCAGTTGTTGCTTCCATAGACCGGAAAATCCGGAAAAATCGGATCCGTGCACATGCATTTACAAAATGCTTTTGCTGCTTCAAAAGAGGTACAATCATCCGCACGCATTGCAACAATCTCAGCTGCTAACAGCTTTCTTCCAGAAAGCACAACACCCGTTCCACCACAGCGTACATCCAAAACTAAGGTAATTCCTCTTGTATCAGCCTCCCAGAAACACATGGCAGAAGGACGAACTTTTACACCATATCCTGTCACGACTCCTTCATTCAATGCAAGAAAATACCAAGGCATAAAGCGTGTTCCGCTCATTCCCTTCCATTCTGCATCTCCATAAGTTCTCTCCCAGACTCCGCCAAGAATCTTTGACGTACGCTCAAGCGGAGTATTCCAGCGAAGCTTTACTGTTTTTACCGGTGAGTTATCTGCCGTAAGCCAGATTTCTCCATTTTCATTTGCTTCAACACAAATATCTTCTTTTTCAAATTTTGAACTGTTTTGTTCTCCAATAAAAGAACCTTCTTCACTCTCTACTGTAATGTAAGATGGTATTCCTAATTTTATTTCTCTTTTCTTCATAACTTTTTCCTCATCCTATTTCTCCATGAAATGCACCTTTTCGGTTTTCAAATACCAATTCTTCTTTTGTCTGACGAAACGCTTTCGGACTTATATTTGTATAGAGCCGGAACATTTTCGAAAATGCAAGCTGATCCGAATATCCAACTGCCTCTGCCACCGCATTAATCGGCATATCTGTATTCTTTAACAGATTTTTTGCTTTTTCCATCCGAAATTCTACCAAATACTCCTGGGGCGAACATCCAATTGTTTTTTTAAACATATTCGTCAGATAACTGCGATTAATCCCGATATATTCTGCCAGCTCATTAATCTTTATTTTTTCTCTGTAATGATGTTTTATATACTCCATTGCATGTTCTACATATACAGTCCCCGGATAGGTATGCTCCGGCATCGTTTTTGTATTAAATTTCTCATTGTCTTCTATTAATGTCGCCAGAAACAAATTCAAATACCCATTCCTACGCATCGATTCCTCCGTTGTAAGTCGATGCACTTCAAGTATCTCATCCACATACGATTTTAAAAGTGCTGTACATTTTAAACTTCGAATTGATTTCTCTTTTGAAAATCCCGCATACTGCATTACTTTTTTTACTTTATAACCATACAGCCCAATCCATGCATAGGCCCATGGCTCTTTCTTATCCGCTTCATACCAGGCTTCTTCTTCCGGACAAAGTAAAAAAGCATCGCCGGTTGTTAGATGAAATACTTCACCATTCTTTTCCAACTTCCCTTTTCCATTTGTAATAATATGAAGCACATAATAAGTCCTTTTGTTTGGTCCAAACCGATGTCCGGGATAACATCGCTCCCATCCACAATATCCAAGACTTAATTCTGCCGAATCAATCGGCAAATCCTCCAAACATTTATATCTCCCCTCATTCGTATATGCCGTTACCTGTGTCATATCACACTTCCTCTTTTTTATAAATGTGATGCGGTAAAGTCACCTTTTACAGTTCCCAATTGAAGTTCTTCTTTTGCTTTTCGATATTCTTTTGGGCTCACTGTAAAATTCTGTTTAAATATCTTTGAAAATGCAAGCTGATCCTGATATCCAACCGCAGCTGCTACCGCATTAATCGGCATATCTGTATTCTTTAGCAGATTTTTTGCTTTTTCCATTCTTAAATTCACCAAATATTCCTGTGGAGAACAGCCCACTGCCTTTTTAAAACTGCTCGTCAGATAACTACGGTTTACCCCAATGTAATCTGCCAGCTCATTAATTTTCACCTTTTCCTGATAATGATGTGAAATATATTCCATCGCATGACGTACATAAACCACTCCGGGATAAGAGTGCTGCTGTGCTGCTGGTTCCGTCTTCTTATAATCTTCAATCAAGGCAGCAAAAAACAACATCAGATATCCATTTCGTTTCAGCTCATCGGTGTAGGAAAGCTGATGTGCCGCCAAAATCCCATCCAGATACTGATTCAACTGTTCTTTACATTCTACATGCCTGATAGGATTTCTCCTCGAAAATCCCGCATGTTCTGCATTTTCTTCTGCACGGTAGCCGGTAAATCCAACCCACATATAACACCAGGGGTCTTTCTTATCTGCTTCATACCAAGCTTCCACTTCCGGGGCAATGAAAAATGCATCGCCCTCTTTCAACTCATATTTATGTTTATTAATTTCAAGTATTCCTTTTCCGCTTCTCACAATATGCAGTACATAAGAAGTCCGAAGATTCGGACCATACTTGTGTCCCGGATTGCAGTATTCCCAACCACAGTAAATCAGACACAAATCTGCTGAATCTTTTTGCAAATCTTCCAGACAACGAAATCTGGCAGAATTGGTATATCCGGCTACGTGTTTCATTCTTTACTCATCCACTTTCTTTAAGGTATACAGAAGTGATGCAAAATCTCCGCCTTTTTTATTCAATTCTTCTCTGTCAATTGGAATTCCGGCGCTCATCAACTCATCACCATAAGCCTGATAGGTTTTTACACTGTCTTCATCTGTTTTATGACCATAAGCTTCTGCAATTTTTGCATCATAAGAAGTAACCGGCGCCATATCACAGCTCACTTCATATTTTGTATTGGCATCAAGTCCATCCAGTTTTAAACGAAGCCAGGATGCATTGACTTTATTTAATCTCTGATAGAACGCAGCCACCGCCTGTGTTTTATCGCTGGAAACTACCATCCATGCAGTTTCATTTCCTTCAAATGGGCTCAACAGACGATAGAAATCACCATCCATTTGAATTAACTCTCTGTGTTCTTTCATAAATGCAATCTGTTTCTTTACTGTCTCAATTTCGGCATCGCTAAGTAAGTTTAAATCCAGCTCATAACCAAATGTTCCAAAATAGGCAACATTTGCTCTTGTCTCAATCGGAGTAATTCGATGCATCTGATGATTCGGAACTGCTGAAACATGGGAACCCATACTGACAATCGGATAAACATAAGAGGTTCCATACTGAATCTTTGTTCTTTCACTTGCATCGGTATCGTCAGAGCACCAGGTCTGCGGAGCAAAGTATAACATTGCAGGATCAAATCTTGCACCACCACTTGCACAGGACTCAAATAAAATATGCGGAAATTCTGTCGTCAGTCTGGTATATAAATCATAAACTCCAAGGATGTATTTATGCATCACTTTTCCCTGCTCACAAGGCGCACTTCCTTTGCTGTAAGGTTCAGACATATAGCGGTTCATATCCCATTTAATATAAGAAATTGAAGATTCGCGGATTACTTTTGCAATCATCTCATAAATATAATCTACCACTTCGTTTCTTGAGAAGTCCAGTACATTTTGATGTCTCGCATGAGACTCAAAACGATTTGGTGCACTGATAATCCAGTCCGGATGTGCACGATATAAATCACTATCCTTGTTAACCATTTCAAGCTCTACCCAAAGACCAAATTTTAACCCCAGTTCTTCTACTTTTTTAGAGAGCCCCGAAATACCATCCGGCAATTTTTCCAAGTTTACATACCAGTCACCAAGACCTCTGTAATCATCATTTCTTGCACCAAACCAGCCATCATCAAGTACAAATAGTTCTACACCTGCTTCTTTCGCTTTTTTTGCAATTGTTAAAATCTTTTCTTCATTAAAATCAAAATAGGTTGCTTCCCAGTTATTTAATAAAATTGGGCGTGCCTTATCTCTCCATTCTCCATGCATCAGACGTTTTCTGTATAAACGGTGATAGGTCTGACTCATTTTATTTAATCCCTTATCACTGTAAACCATAACAACCTCCGGAGTCTGGAAGCTCTCTCCACTCTTTAATTCCCAGCTGAAATCTTCCGGATTGATTCCCATCATCACACGAGTCATATCAAAGGTAGAAACTTCAACCTGTCCTAAATAGTTACCGCTGTAAACCAGGCTGAATCCATAGACTTCTCCCTGACTTTCTGTCGTATGTGGACGTTTTAATGCAAAAAATGGATTATGCTCTGCGCCACAGCAGGTTCCATTTAAACTCTGAATACTCTGGATTCCCATTTCCAGCTTTCTGTTTTTTACGTAACGCTCACGTGACCATCCACCGGAAAGCTGAACCATTTCATAATCCATATCCAAAAATTCCACACTGGCACTCATGGCACGTTCTAATACAATTTTTTCTTTCCCTTTATGTACAAACTTTGTATTTCTTGTAATAACCGGATACGCCTCATAAATAGTATAAGACAAAATCAAATCGGTATCCATCACGTTATCATGCAGGGTGACTTCAAGAGTCTCTGCTTCCTCTTTCCCCTCTACATAAGTTGCCGGAAGTGGAAGGATTTCTTTTTTTCCTGAATAGATTTCATGACCTGCATATTTAAAATCAATAATACGGCTTCCATTTTCCTGTGCAATGGTCACTGCCGGACTTCTATAGTCACCGGTTCCATAACTTGGATATTCCTGTCTGGTATACTGCATGGATAACAGCCCCGGTTCCGGAATACAAACGGACATCTGAGAACGCATTGCTTCATCATGGAAATAAGCAAAGTCTTCTTTGTCATGAATTTTCTTTCCATAATATAAATTTTCAAGCTGTCCATTTTCCATAATACGCATAATATAACTTACTTCATTATTGTAAAGATGAAAACATTTGCTTTGTTTGTGAAAAATAATTGCCATATCTTTTTTCTCCTTTTTCTGAAAAGACCGACGTAGAACTCTACGCCGGTCTTAAATTCATAATTAAAGTTTTCCACCACTTGTTGCAATACCTTCGATAAACTGTTTCTGGAAAATTACATAAAGAACAATCATCGGAATACATGCAATCAGAGAAGCAGCCATCAGTTCCGGGAACTTCGCAGCATACTGTCCCTGCATCTTTGCAAGTGCGGAAGAAAGTACCAACATGTCTTTATCCGTATTTACAATCATCGGCCACATCAAATCTTTAAATGCAAACACTGCGGTAAAGATGCCCAGTGCTACCATACTGGATCTGGTAAGTGGTGCCATAATGTATAAGAATGTCTGTCCGATATTACATCCATCCAGACGTGCAGCCTCTTCCAAGTCATTTGGAAGTCCCATATACCCCTGACGGAGCAGGAAGGTACCAAATGCGGTAACCATACCCGGAAATACCAGACCAAAAATTGTATTTAACATTCCCATCTTACTTACCATAATATACTGAGGTGAGATGAAAATCTGTGCCGGAACCATCATCTGCAGCAGTACTAAAGAGAAACAGAAATCTCTTCCTTTAAAATGCAGACGACCAAACGCATATCCTGCCATTGTCGCAGTTAACACTGCACAAAGTACACGGAAGAAAATCATTAACAGTGTATTTTTGTATAATACAAAGAAGTTCATGTTACGAATGACTTCTTTAAATGAATCCGTTCTCCATACCTTCGGAAAAATTACAAACGGATCGACACTTGTTGCCTCAGTAACTGTTTTAAACGCGGTTAAAATCATCCATATAAAAGGTACCAGCATCGTAATGGATACAAGAATCAAGATTACATGGATTAAAACTTTCGTAAAGTTCTCTTTTGCTTTCATGTTGCCTTCCATACTGCTTCCCCCTTCCTAGTTGTAGAATACCCATTTTTTCTGTGCAGTCATCTGGATTGCAGTGATAATCAAAGTAATCACCAAAAGCAGAATAACAATTGTAGAACCATAACCTATGTTCTTATTTGTAAAGGTATATTTATAGAATAAGAATACTAAGGACTGTGTTTTATTAAGTGCCGGATTTGTTTTATCCATAACCATGTAGATCAAATCGAATACCTGTAAAGCACCAATAATACGTGTAATCATAACAAAAAAGATGGTTGGGGATAACAACGGCACCGTGATATTGAAGAAACATTTGATTCCTGTTGCACCGTCAATCTCAGCCGCTTCATAATAATCATGCGGAATTTCCTGCAGTCCAGAAATAAACAATACCATGTTATAACCAATGATAGACCAGATACCGATTACTGCAATTGAAAAAACTGCAATCCTTGGGTCTGAAATCCATTTTGTATGTAAATGAAACAGATTGTTGATCAGACCAAAATCTGAGTTAAACAGCCATCTCCAAACCATGGCAACTGCTGCCGGAGCTGCAACCATCGGTAGAAAGATAATGGTACGATAAACAGAACGTCCGATCATCTTTCGATTTAAGAACACAGCCAGTACCAGCGCGATAATAATTGAAAATGGCACTTCTACGATTGCATACTTAAATGTATTAAGCAATGCCTGCCAGATTTCTTTATCGGCAAATACTTTCTGATAATTTTCAAGTCCAACAAAGATATTTCCTCTTCCGAAATCTCCGGTTTTAAAGAAACTCTGATAAATCGTCTGGAAAATCGGGATAATATTTAATACAATCAAACCGATTACTGTAGGGAGAATAAAAAGCCAGCCCCAGATAAATTCACTTCGTTGTCTTCCGGTTGTTTTTACTTTCGTCTTACCTGCCAAACCACTCACTCCTTTTTTAATACAGGCAGATTCTTTCGAACCTGCCTGTGTCTCTTGCTTTCATTCTACTTCGTTACACTATAAATTGCGTTACAAATTACTGCTGTTCTTCAGCCAGTGATTCGTTCATCTGCTCTGCCATTTCTTTGCAGGCATCTGCCATAGTTTTGTCACCGCTGTAAACACTCTTAAGAATTTCACTATTCTTGTTTTCCCATGTTACTGTAGAACGGGAGTATGGTCTGATCTCCATATCATCCATCATATTGATGTAAGCCTGAAGATTAAAGTTTGCGGATTTTGCCCATGCTTCAGATGTTCCGGTATAAGCAGACATTGTAACACCCAGTTCAGCCTGTTTTTCCTGTGCTTCTTTCGAACCAAGGTATTCGATTAACTGCCATGCTTCTTCCGGATGCTCGGTATTTGCAGCTGCTGCCCATCCAAGACCATTGTAAAGAGAAGCTCTTCTGCCTGTTGTTGCGCTCTTTGGAAGTTCTACACAATCACAGTTCTCTGCGGTGTATTCGTTATCACGGAATGCTGCGATCATCCAGGAGCCCTGTGGAACCATTGCCACTTTACCGGATTCTAATAATACATCTTCACCGTTTTCAGACATTGTCTCGATTGGAGGAAGCACACCGTCTTTGATCCATCCTTCTAACATTTCCATTGCTTCTACCGTTTTTGGATCATCCATTCCGGATTTTGTTTTGTCATCATTGATAATATATCCGCCATTATCATAGATCAGGTTGTAGTAACCAGCCTGATTGTTATCATTTCTAAGACATAAACCATACTGGCTTCCATCGTCTTTTGTCAGCTTCTTCGCTGCTTCTGTCACGTCATCCCATGTCCAGTCAGCGGTCGGATACTCTAATCCGGCTTCGTCAAACATTTTTTTGTTATACCATAAAGCAATCGTATCGATATCTTTTGGAACTGCGTAATATTTGTCATCGTATGTATACAGTCCCCAGATATCTTCCGGATAGTTTGCAGGGTCAATTTCACTGCTCTCTGCAATTTTATCAGTCAAATCTAATAACATGTCATTTGACATATAACGCTGACTTTCGTTAGAATGCATCCAGAATACGTCCGGTAAAGAACCACCTGATGCACCAGATTCCAGAAGTGTCCAGTATTCATCCCATTTTACAACAGAAACTTTGGTTTTGATTCCAGTTTTTTCTGTGAAATCATTCATAATTTCTGTTAAACCTGGTTCCTGGTTGGAATCCCAGATTGTTACGGATAATTCTACGTCCCCTGAATCACTCTCTGATTTTTTGTCTGAGCTGTCGCCTGAACTTGAGTCCCCGCTTCCGCATCCTGCCATGGTAAATACCATTGCGCCTGTCAGTAATAATGCCATTGCCTTTCTGAATTTCATAATTTTTTCCTCCTTTAATGAAAAAGAATATTCTCTATAAGTAAGGTTGCTTCGTCCCTCACTCATTTGATGAATTTATTATATCGAGATATGTCAAAATGTAAAATGGAAATATGTTTTTAATATATGGAGAAATGTTGTTTATTTGTGCATTTTCTATATTTTTTTGTCTTATTTTCTTTTTCAACAGTCATTTTTATATTTATATGTCTGGTTTTTCACAATTTTGTTCGGTGTTTTTCCAACAAATCTCTCTTTATTTTTCCGATTTTGCTTTCATTTTTCCACATATACATAACATTTTTCCATATCCTTTTCTTTTTATTTGTTTTTAAACTATATTTATATTCAAAATACCCGATATCTGGAATTTTTCTTTTTTATTTTTTGCATTTTGACATATTCAATGTTAAAATAAGGTATCGTGCAATTTTACATCACTTGATTTTTTGACGAAAGGATATGATTTTATGAATTTTATGAACCAGGACAACATTGTCGTAATTGCCTTAAACCGGATTGGAGATGTTATCATTGCAAATCTGCTTTTTCTTCTCTGCTCCATCCCCCTTGTCACCATCGGTCCCTCCCTTACTGCACTGTATCACTGCATGTTACGTATCGTAAAAGGAAATGAAAACAAGGTTACTAAAACTTTCTTTCGGGCATTGCGCCAGAATTTTGTGCAGTCTTTGATCGCCTGGCTTGCACTTGTTATCGTTGGTGTGATTTTGTTTTTGAACACTCACTTTCTCCTGCAGAATACTTCAGAAGCCGGAAAAATCTTTTATTATCTGTCCGGGCTGGTACTTGTACTGCTTGTTATTATCGCACTTTACATCTTTCCGGTCATTGCGGCATTTTCCAATACCTTAAAGAACCTTGTTAAAAATTCTGTTATTTTTGCATTTATGCATATTCCGTCCACCTTGTTGATTGCGGTTATTTCTATCCTGCCAATGTATATGACTTATCAGGATTTAACGCTTTTACCACTCTATAGCTGCTGCTGGTTTTTCTTCGGCTTTGCATTGACCTGCTATATCAATTCGTTCTTGTTCTACCGGATTTTTAAACCGTATCTGGAAACAAGCGAAGAAACCGAAGAAATAAAAGAAGTCTCCAACTAAAAAAATTTCCGAATAGTAAAATACCGACAAATGAATTTTTATTCTCATCTGTCGGTATTTTACTATTCTTCCTCAAATTCATCTCCCACATCTTTCCCAAGGTCGCAGGTATAACGCCATTCAATTACATCCCCGTCACTGACCTCATATTTGGAACATCCATAATTGGGAAAATATCCATTCACGCTGTAAGTCCATCCAGAACGTTCTCCACAGTCAAATTCATACAACTGATTAATTCCTTTTACATAATACGCAGAATAAAGCGGAGTATAGTTTGCATCCAGCTGAATTTTTTTCTCTTTACAGACACGCGCAAGTATATCATAGACGGTATCACCCGTTTCATATTTCACCTCTATCGGTTCTAAAATCCAGCCATCTGACGGAACAAATTCCTTTTTCGATGCTTTTAACTCTTTCTCATTATTCAAAATAGTAGAACATTCAATGGAAACCGTACATGTATTCTTTTCTACATTCTGTTTATTTGTCTGCTGTTTCTCTTGTTGTGTTTCTTTTGTTTCCAGTTTTGTAATCTCACTGCTGTTTGTCATTCCACCACAGCTTGTCAAAAGAAAAAGAAGTGTCAGACACCCTAAGATTTTTCTAAAATTTTTTCTCATCCTTTAATCCTCTTCTATCATATCAGCCAGAGTACCACGTCTATAATACTTGCATAGGCGTGGGTGAATGGCTGTGTTTTATTTTATTCCCTGATTTTTAATATAATT
>JABLTR010004683.1_pt1 | contig 31168 bp, 32 predicted proteins | sample 7160071 | NCBI WGS metagenome assembly JABLTR01 (sample SAMN14651230, study PRJNA627086) | human gut metagenome | isolation source: feces | host: Homo sapiens | reverse complement strand
CTCCTTCAGTTAAGACTATCAAGGTTTATGAGCCCGCTAAGAAAACAGCTGGCGTTAAGATCAAAGAGGAAACTGTTGAAGAATCAGCTCTTAAGGCATTCAATATGCTCGTAGACGCTAAGGTATTATAATCAGGAGGAGGACTTTAAGATGAAAAATGTATTAGTATATGTTGAAGCTGCTGAAGGCAAAGCTAAAAACGTAGGTCTTGAGATCCTTACACCTGCGAAAGTTGCTGCTGACGGCGGAAAAGTAACTGCTGTTGTTATCGGTAAAGGCGTTGAAGAAGCTGCTAAACAGGCTATCTCATTTGGCGCTGACATGGCTGTTGTTGTTGATGGCGATGACTATGCAACATACAACACAGATATTTACACAAACGCACTCGTTGAAGTTATCAAGAAATATGCTCCCAACGCTGTTTTTGTAGGCGCTACAGCTGATGGTAAAGACCTTGCTCCCAACGCTGCAGCTAAATTTGGTTCAGGCTGCGTTACTAACGTAACAGGCGTTGCCATTGATGGAGATAAGATCGTTTACACAAGCCCCGTATACGCTGGCGGTATCCTTAACGACGACGTATGCGAAAGCGAGATCGAATTCGCTCTCCTTCGTTCAGGCGCTTTCAAGAAAGCTGAGCCCGATGAAGCTAAAGTTGGCGAGATCGTTATGGAAGAGTTCGCTTGCCCCGCTGACGCTATCAAGACAAAGGTAGTTGACGTTATTAAAGAAATTTCTGAGACAGTTAACCTTGAAGAGGCTGACGTTATCGTTGCTGGTGGACGTGGTGTAGGTTCTGCTGAGAACTTTGCTATCCTTAAAGACCTTGCTGATGCCCTTGGCGGTGTTATCGGTGCTACAAGAGCTCCCATCGAAGCTGGCTGGATCTCAAGAGCTTACCAGATCGGTCAGTCAGGTAAGAGCGTTGCTCCTAAGCTTTACTTCGCATGTGGTATCTCAGGTGCTACACAGCACGTTGCTGGTATCACAGGAGCTGACTACATCGTTGCTATCAACAAGGATGAGGACGCTGCTATCTTCGATATCGCTAACGTAGGTATCGTTGGAAACCTTCTTGAAATCGTTCCCATCATCACAGAAGAAGTTAAGAAATTCAAAGCTTGATTTTAGAATTTTTAGGCGGAGACCTTTGGTCTCCGCTTTTTTTATGCCCTTTTGACTAATAATAGGACTGCTGAGCCAGGGTAAAATTGTCGGTTTTTGTCTTGAAAAAATCTATGTAAAAAAATACAGAAAATATTAAAAAATGTAGATGGTTAAATTGTTTAATCAGCCGAAATTTCCTATTTACACCCTTAAATTACCAGTTACCCTTGATTTTTCCGTGGGGGGGGGTAAAATGGTACTTGTATCATTAGTTTTACAGCTAAAAAATTAAAGGAGGATGTTATATGAAAAAATTTAAAAAGCTTACGGCTGGACTTTTGGGTGTGGTCATGGCCTTGAGCGTATGCAGCTTTACAGCATTGGCTGGAGATGGAGATGTAGTTAATATCGAAACATCTGAGCAGTTGATTGATACAATCAAGAATCAGGATAAAGACCAGACATTGGTGCTGAAAGAAAACGGCAGTTACGAACTTAAGGAGAAAATATCGATAACAAAAAATATAGAGATTATCGGAAATGGCAGTACGCTTGAATATGTAGGAGACAACATATCGAGCGACAAGGGCAATGGTTCTTTCTTTGATGTTAAGAGTGGTGCTAAAGTGACAGTAGAAGACTTAACACTTGATGGCAACAATAAAAAAGTCAGACATGGATTTAATGTATACACAGGCACAACAGATGAAAATCAGTCTAAATTAAATCTTAAGGGTGTTATAATAAAAGATTGCTTAGGCTATGGTATCGTAAATAATGCTTCCATAGTAGAAGTAGAGGATATTGAAACATCCGGTAATGGCTGGGGAGGAATCAATGTAGACAACGCAGATAAAGCTTCAACAGATGGTGCTGTTCTTATAATGAAAAGTGGAACCCTCGGAGAAGAACATAATGGACTCAAGATTGAGAACCAGACTAGCTCAAAGATAGTGGCTAAAATAGAAGGTGGTATGTTTGAAGGTCCTGTATTCATTAATGATGGCGTCACTAATGCAACTCTTACCATAACTAACGGAACATTTGCTACAGATGTAACCGACTATATGGCTAGTGGCAGCAAGCTCTTAAAGGATGAAGAGGGCAACTATGTCGTTCTGGGTGATGAGGCCTTTGAAAAGAGCGATAAAGAATTCTACATCAGTAATGTTGACGATCTCAAGCTTGCAGAAGAATACCAGGCTGATGGCGTTACATGGGTACTTGCAGATGATATTGATGTATCTGAAATGATTCTTATAACAACTGATATAACAATAGATGGAGACAACCACACAATGACATTTACTGGAGAAATATTTGGTAATGGCGGTGGAAAGAATTCATTTATTGAGATAGAAAAAGAGGCAGATGTTGAAGTTAAAGACTTAACATTAGACGGCCAGAGTTATGAAGAAGGCTCCGAAAAAGTAAAACATGGATTTAATGTATATACTGCAAAAGATGAAAAAGCATCTAAATTATCTCTTAACAATGTCAAGATTAAGAACTGTGGTGGATACGCTATTGTAAATAATGCTTCTGAAGTTGAAGTTAAAGATATTGAAACTTCAGGAAACCTTTGGGGTGGAATCAATGTGGACAACGCTGATGGTGCTGGAACAGATGGCGCTAAGTTTACAATGGTAAGCGGAACAATTGGAGAAAAGAATAACGGTATCAAAATTGAAAACAAGAATGGTTCAATCATAGATGCTGAAATTAAAGATGGTAAATTTGAAGGCCCTGTATATATTGCAGACGACGTAAAAAATGCAGAGCTTAGCATCGTAAGCGGAGAATTCTCAAATGATGTTAGCGACTATCTTGCTGAAGGCAGCCACCTTGTAGAAGACAAAGACGGCAACTTCGTTATTATGGACGAGGAAGAATACGATAAAAAGAGACCTACACACAGCTACGAGCTTGAAGAAGGCAAAGTTGACAGAGACGACGAGGAGGAAGAAGAACCCGTTGTAACAACAAAGCCTGAAGAAGAGGCAGGACCTTTCTCAGACGTTGGAAAGGACAACCCCAACTATGATGCAATAATCAAAGTATATGAAAAAGGCTGGATGGCAGGAATCGGCGACGGAGTATTCGCACCCAACGGAACACTTACAAGAGCCATGGGAGCAATGGTACTTTGGAACAAAGCAGGAAAACCTGAACCCCAGAACGTAGCACCTTTCCTTGATGTAACAGGAGACGCATGGTATGCAAAAGCAGTAGCATGGGCATACGAGCAGGGAATCATAGCAGGATATGATGCAGCAACATTCGGACCTGATGATGCCCTTACAACAGAGCAGTTCACAAGAATGAACGACATAGCAACAGGAAATACACCTGCAGCATATGTAGGAGGAGCACCCAACGCAACAAGAGGATGGGTAGCATCTCTCTTAGCTCTTTGATTTTAAACTTGATCATATTTATGGCAGGCACCGTGTTAACGGTGCCTGTTTTTTATATAAAGAAAAACAGAAAAACCTCCATAAATACCTGATAAATGCTTGACTGTAAAGTATGTTTATAGTTTACTGTCTATGTATGGAGGTGCTGACTATGAATATAAATGAGGTGGAGAATCTTACAGGCCTTGCCAGAGCCAATATACGTTACTATGAAAAAGAAGGCCTCATTGCCGTTGAAAGGATGGATAACAGATACCGTGACTACAGCGGAGAGAATGTTAATGATCTTAGAAAAATAGTTCTGCTGAGACGACTGGGCCTTTCGGTAGATACCATAAGAAATATTATAGACGGCCGGACAGACATGGAAAAGGAACTTAAGGAGCGTCTGGGCAGCATAAGCGGAGATATGGATGAACTGCTGAAGGCAAAGGCCATATGTGAAAAAATGCTGGATGACCATATAGGTTTTAAGGACCTTGACGCCATGAAATATACGGAACTTTTTGACAGTGTAAAGACTGATGTGCTTACAAAGGACATACCGGAAAAGGGACACCCTTGGAGAAGATTTTTTGCTGTATATACGGATATGTTTTTTTGCAGTATGTTTCTGGAAATGGTATTTTTGCTGGTGGGAAGGAATAGGACGATCACCACATCTCTTGATATTTTGTTTACCTTGATGGTAATAGCATTTATGTTTTTTGTGGAACCCTTGTTTTTGTCTCTTTTTGGTACAACGCCGGGCAAAAAAATATTCGGCATACATGTATACCTCTGCGGCGGAGAAAAAATGTCCTATATTGACGGATTATACAGATGTTTTTACAGGCTCAAAAATGGTCTGGGATTTTATATACCCATTTATTCCATTTACAGGCTTTATAAGAGTTTTGAGGCATGCAGTGACAACGAAATAATGCCATGGGATGATGATTATGGAACAGAAATAAGGCTTAACGGTCATTCATGGAAAAATACCGCTGCATGGGCGGTATCCATTGCGGCTGTATTCGGGCTGAATATTTTTGTCATCATAGCCCTTGCGTTTCCTCCAAACCATGGATATATAACCCCTGAGGAATTTGCTCAGAACTATAATTATTCATCCAAATATAGTGGATATGATTTTTATATCACACCAGAGCCCGTGGACCAAAACAGCGGAAAGTTTGTGGAAGACCACTATCCAATGGGCTCAGCTGTCATAACTCTGGGACCGATGTTTTCCCAAAGACAGCTCTATTATAAAACCGATGAAAACGGATATGTCACAGAAACAGGCTTTGTGATAGACGGGGAAGAAAGATTTTATTATAACAGCTGGGAGAATTATGAATATAATTTGATGTGGGCATTTATGATGGGCGATGAAAACGTATTTACATATTCCGAGACTGAGGACTTTATTATCGATACCATGGATGGGCCCTTTGAAAGCGGAATATATTCCTATGAAGGATATACAGTTAAAAAAGAGGTGGATACATCCGGGTATAAATTCGATGACGAAAATACCATTGAAAAGGATAGCGCGGACGGACATTTTTATTTAAAATGGAGCATATCCAAAACTGATGCTTCTGATATATGATGCCTGCGGTTTTTGTCGAGCGATCATGGAAAAATCTGATAACATATATTGACAATTTTTGTCCTAGACAATAAACTCAAATAGGATGTACGTATGTTGCATCAGAACAACCTATCAAATGGAAATTCGTGAGCTGGAGGTAAAGAATATGAGATCCTGCGCTTTTACAGGCCATAGACCAAGTGGATTTTCATTCGGCCAGGATGAAAGTGACATTATGTGCCGCGGCATAATCTGTGCCCTCAGGGTTCAGATCAAAAAAATGTACGCTTTGGGCGTTAAGACCTTTTATACAGGATGCGCCACGGGGGTGGATACATGGGCCGCTGAGATAGTCATGGATGAGAAAAAATACTGTAAAGATATGCGCCTCATTGCGGCAGTGCCCTTCAAAGGCCAGGACGAAAACTGGGATATTTCCGAAAAGAAAAGGTATAAGGAGATACTTGAGGGATGCGATGAAGTGGTGACCTTGAGCGAAAAGTTCTACAGAGGGGCTTTTTTGAAAAGGGACAGGTATATGGTGGATAATTCCGATGCGGTCATCGCCGTATATGATGAGGACAACCAGTCCAGCGGCACGGGCTATACCGTAAGATATGCCCTGAAGAAAAATAAGACCGTTGTCATAATAAATCCTAAAAACCTGGATGACAAAACATTTAATATCGAAAATCTGAAATAAACTGGCGGAGGATGACCTCCGCTTTTTTATTTGAAAAAATGCCGAAAAATAATTGGGAATATTCTAAACCCATAAAATGTATGATAAAATCAAAATATAGACGATGTAATCACTGTTTTTATAGGGGGTGGTGCAGTGGAAAGCGGAAAAAGTGAAAAGATCAGAAAAAGCGGAAATGGCATGGCCCTGGCGGCCGTGATATTGAACTTTATAAGTGCTGCTCTCTGGAATGTGTATTTATTTATCAAGATCGGCTCCTATACCAGCGGCAGGCCGCTGGGGATATACATAGCCACTGCACTTATATGGGATGTCGCAGCCATAGTTTTCGCGGCAAAATACATAAAAGACAGGAGAAATATAAAGGATGAATGATGGCCAAAATGGCCGGAAGCTGAGAAAAAAATAAGGTTATCTTCAGACAGGAGGGGTATTATGGATGGCGGAAAATTAGAGAGATTTTTTGATACCAAGTTTAAGAGAGTTCTGTTTCGCTGGCTGATATGCATCTTTCTGGCCTTTTCCTGGATACTGAAAGATGTGGGAGTAAATAAGGACATAAGGTTTTTACTTACTAGCGTCATCTGGATAGCGTACGGTGGCCTGTGCGCCTATATTTTTAAAAACGGCATCGACCTCAGATATAATGAACTGGAGGAGTGGGATAAGTACAGACTGGAATTAAAGGCGGATATAATATTTGGAGCTGTATTCCTGATGCTTGCCGTATACTCATTTTTTAAATAATATAAATAATACTGATAAAACCGGGAGACCGGTTTTATTTTTTTGCTTAAATGCGGGTCGAATTTTTTCACCCGTTTTTTTATTTTCTGGCAAATGATGGGATAGAAACGTATGTTCTCTATTTTGTATCATGGCTGGGAAAGGAGGGAGGCAGATGACAAAAAAGGAAAGGGAAAAACTTGATCCTATCATAAATGCCGCCGACAATATGGCGGATTTTATGGAAAGGGTATCCGCCGATGATGAGCAGTTCACATCCGGCGGCCAGGTCAATATGACGGCTGTAAAGGGCATGACATCAGCCATTAAGGAACTTGCCGCTGTCATCAGGAACGTGAACGACATACCCACCAAGGCGGAAAAGGAATCGGCACAGATGGCCAGAGAAAAATTCCGTATGGATAAGGAGAAGTTTGAAAAGGATGACTCCCCGGAGGATATAAGGATCATCATTCAGGGTGCCGAAGACTGGGATTCATAAATGGACATCTTTATCAAACAGCCCAATGAAAAACAAAAACTCTTTCTTTCGGACAGACACAGACATGTCGCCTTCGGCGGGGCAAGGGGAGGCGGCAAAAGCTGGGCCGTAAGGACCAAGGCCAAACTTCTGGCCTTCAGGTATGCCGGAATACGTCTGCTCATCGTAAGAAGGAGCTACCCGGAGCTTATAAACAATCACATAAATATACTCAGGAGAGAACTGGCAGGTGCAGCCTTGTACAACGACAGGGATAAGGTTTTGAGGTTCGTCAACGGCAGCACCCTGAATTTTATGTATTGTGACAGCGACGGTGACCTGGATAGACTGCAGGGTACAGAATACGATGTCATATTCATCGATGAGGCAACTCAGCTTTCCGAATTTCAGATGAAAAGCATCACCGCCTGTGTAAGAGGCGTAAATCCCTTTCCGAAACGTGTGTACTATACCTGCAATCCCGGCGGCAGGGGACATGAATATATCAAAAGGATATTCATCGACAGGAATTTCAAAGATGGTGAAGATCCCAATGATTACAGCTTCATACAGTCCCTTGTGACCGATAACACAGCGCTTATGCGCTCACAGCCGGAGTATATCAAACAGCTGGAGGCGCTTCCGCCAAAACTGAGACAGGCGTGGCTCTATGGTAAATGGGATATATTTGAGGGGCGTTTTTTCGACGATTTTGTCATTGGCGATGAAAAAGCACAGAAAGAAAGACGCTTCACCCACGTCATAGAACCCTTTGACCTGAGCAGCGGGGAGGCAAAAAGCTGGAAAATATACCGCAGCTACGACTTTGGTTATAACAGGCCATTTTCCTGTGCCTGGTGGGCCGTGGACTATGACGGCGTCATATACCGCATACTGGAACTTTACGGCTGTACCGACACCCCAAATGAAGGCGTGAGATGGACCCCAGACAGACAGTTCGCGGAAATAAGCCGCATAGAAAAAGAACATCCCTGGCTCAGGGGAAAGGAAATAACCGGAGTGGCCGACCCGTCCATATGGGACGCCTCAAGAGGGGAATCCGTGGCGGATACCGCCGCTGGATACGGAGTTTATTTTTCACCGGGAGATAATAAAAGGATAGCCGGATGGATGCAGTGCCATTACAGACTGCAGTTTGACGAAGAGGGCTGGTCAAGATTATATGTGTTCAACAACTGTAAGGCATTCATCCGTACGGTGCCCCTTCTGGTATTCAGCAAGACTAACCCTGAAGACCTGGATACTTCCGGTGAGGATCATGTGGCCGACGAATGGAGATATTTCTGTATGGAAAGACCCGTCGCACCCATCGTAAACGAGGTAAAGACCATCCTGTCTGACCCTCTCAATATGTTTTGTGACTGAGCGCTGTTTTCAAAGGAGGAGATGTATGAACGGCATTAACGCACCCGTAGGAGAGGAACAGCTCAGACGGGCAAACTCGATTTTAAGAAAGTACAAAAGCGGAAAGACTGCCCTTGAACAAAAAATAATCGAAAATGAACAGTGGTGGAAACTGAGACATTGGAGATATATAAAGGGCGGCAATGAAAATGATTTTAAGACCACATCGGCATGGCTTTTCAACGTCATAATAAACAAACATGCCGACGGCATCGAAGCCTATCCCGAACCCTGTATCCTGCCCAGGGAAGAGGGCGACAAAAAAGAAGCCGAAAGGCTCTCCTGCATAATCCCCGCTGTTCTGGAACAAAACGGCTTTGAAGAGACATTTTCCGATGTACTCTGGCAGAAGCTCAAGACCGGCACAGGTGTATACGGCGTTTTCTGGGACAGGAAAAAGCTCAACGGCCTGGGAGACATAAGCATAAAAAAGACCGACCTGCTCAATCTTTTCTGGGAGCCTGGCATAACGGATATCCAAAAGAGCAGGAACATATTCTGCGTGGAGCTTATGGATAACGATGTGCTGGAGGGCGTATATCCCGAGCTCAAGGGAAAACTCAAGGGCAGTGAGATGACCCTTGCCAGATACATATACGATGACACGGTGGATACCAGTGACAAGAGCATCGTCGTTGACTGGTATTACAGAAAATATTCCAACGGGAAAAGGGTGCTACACTACTGTAAATATGTGGGCAATACCGTCATATATGCCACGGAAAACGACACCGAGGAACCAGTCATTGGCATAAACCCTGATGGCTCACCGGTCTATGGCAGGAGCCGTGCAGAAAGAGGCTGGTACGACCATGGGGAATATCCCTTTGTATTTGACAGGCTTTTCCCTGCCGAGGGCACGCCCTGCGGCTTCGGATACATAGATGTATGCAAAAATACCCAGGAACAGATAGACAGGCTTTCCCAGGCAGTGGTGAAAAACGCCGTTATGTCGGCCTCACCGAGGTTTTTCCTCAGGGGAGACGGCAGTGTGAACGAGAAGGAATTCACCGACTGGACAAAACCCATAGTACACGTCAATGGAAACCTGGGAACAGACAGCATAAGGGCCATCGATACTCCAAGCATGGACGACCTTTGTATGACGGTGCTCAACTCCAAGATACAGGAGCTCAGGGAAACATCGGGGACCAATGAGGCGTCCACGGGAAAGGCTCCCTCGGGAGTGACTGCGGCTTCGGCCATAGCGGCCCTTCAGGAAGCGGCAGGAAAGACTTCAAGGGCAGGCACCCTTTCGGCCTATAGAGCCTACAGCAGGGTCATATCCCAGGTAATAGAGCTCATAAGGCAGTTTTACGATATACCAAGACAGTTCAGGATAACGGGCAGAATGGGCGAGGATATATTTGAATCCTATGACAACAGCGGCATAAAGCCAAGGGCTGTCAGTGATATGGGCGTGGATATGGGGCTAACTTCTCCCATATTCGACATAAAAATATCAGCCCAGAGGAAAAACGCCTATTCAAAGGTACAGCAGAACGAACTGGCGCTGGAACTTTACAGAAGCGGATGTTTCAATCCATCCCTTGCGGACCAGGCTGTACTGCTCCTTGATACCATGGACTTTGACGGAAAGGACGCTCTTATGAGGAAAATAAGGGAAAACAGCGGCATATCCAGGGACGCATCCCTTTATAGACAGCTGGCCCTTACCCTCTCAAGGAGGTATGAACCCGAGGTATATGAAAGACTTATGGCCTCCGCAAAGGAGGAGGGGACAGCTTCAAATAAGGTGCCCAAGACATCTAAGGAGGAAATGACACAGAGCCAGAGCGGTGAATCGCAGGTAACGGCCAAGGCCAGGGAAAGGGCAGCCATGTCGGTGGTACCGGGCTAAAAGGAGGTTTATAAATGGAAAATATATTTAGTGGCGGAAAAACGGGAAGGTCATCAGTAAAGAACGCTCAGACAGCAGGCAGTAAAGGCCGAATGGGAAGTACAGGGCCCGCTGGAAAAGCATCTGGCAGGATGGCTCCCGGAATGGAAAAAAACGAGTCAGCCAGAAGAAGGCTTATGGAAATACTTGATGAAGCTGAAAAGGCAAAGCAGGTATATCCTTCCTTTGATCTTGACAGGGAATTTGAGGACCCCGTGTTCAGAAGACTTTTATCAGCAGGAGTCCCGGTCATATCAGCTTATGAGCTCATCCATAGGGATGAGGTAAATTCCCTTCTTATCGAAAAGGCCGTAAGACAGGCGGAAAAGAGGATAGCTTCCGCCGTGAGCTCAGGAAACAGGGTGCCCGATGAAAACGGAAGCAGACCGTCAGCGGCGGCTGTATCCACTGTGGACCCCAGGAACCTTACAAAAGAGGAAAGAAAGAGCATAAGGGAAAAGGTAAGACGAGGAGAAAGCGTATATTTTTGATCCCATGACTGACTAAGACAGGAAAGGAATGATTAGATGATTAAACTTAATTTACAGCACTTTGCCGACGCTGGAACACTTGTAAATACAACAGGAAACTACATCAACGCCTATGACGGCTCAAAGACAGAGTTTGGCGGGGAGAACACCCTTACTCCCACCATGAAAACTTACTATGACACAGAGCTCCTTGAAAACGCCAGGGCAGAACTTGTACATACCCAGTTCGGAAAGAAACAGCCCCTTCCCTCCCACAGAGGAAAGACTGTTGAATGGAGAAAATGGAATACCCTTGCCGATGCAGCACAGCTCACAGAGGGCGTTATACCCACAGGCCAGAAACTTGGACAGTCAAGCATCACAGTACCCATCACACAGTATGGTACATATGTGACAGTATCAGACCAGCTGGAGCTCCATGCGGTGGATGATGTCATCCTCGGAGCGGCTGAGGAGCTTGGTGCATCCGCCGGAAGCACCATGGACAAGATCGCCAGAAACGTGCTCTGCCAGGGTACCAATGTCATCTATGCGGACAAGATCGGTGCCGATGGAACAGCCACAGAAGTAGCCAGCAGAGAGGAGCTTGACAAGACAGCCAAACTCACACCTGCCATGGTAAATAAAGCCGTGACATACCTCAAGAAGATGAAGGCGCCCAAGATCGACGGGAAATATATGGCCATCATCCATCCCTCCGTAGGCTATGACCTCCGCCAGAGCGATGAATGGAATGAGGCCCATAAATATGCATCACCCGAAGAAATTTATAACGGTGAGATAGGAGAGCTCCATGGAGTAAGATTCATAGAGACAACAGAGGCCAAGATCATCAACTCCACAGGAGGAGCCGTATACCTTTCATTATTCTTTGGAAAGGATGCCTATGGTGAGATAGACCCCGACGGCGGCGGTATGGAAATGATAATCAAGGATAAATCCGAGGCCGGCGGACCTCTCAATCAGTTCTCTACCCTTGGATATAAGTTCTCAACTGCATTCAAGATACTTTATGAGGACAGGATGGTCAGAGTGGAGAGCTGCTCAGACTATTCAGATGTGGACGAGGAAAACTAAAGACCTGTAAATAAAGGATAAAATATCACGGACCGATAATGGACCGATAACAGATAGATAACGGACAGATATCATACAAATAACGGGCGGATAAGGGACTGACAGCTGGCAACTAACGGATAACTGGCGAACCAACAGACTAAAAGACTAACAGACTAAAAGATAAGGAGCCCCTTAAGGCCTATGACCATAGATATAAACGGATAAGGATATAAACGGACGATATAAGGAGCCCCGGGGCATATCCCCGGGACATATAAAACGCAAGGGAGGACAAAGAAATGGCAAAAGCAAAGGGCGGAGTGACCGCCGGAACATCACAGCTTTGGAACGAAATGGTGGAAGTAAGGCTCCCCAAGGCGCCTAAAACGGAGCAGAACTTCCAGTTTGTCGGGGTAAACGGAAAGACATTCCAGGTGCCTAGAGGAAAAAGCGTAAAGGTACCCAAACCCGTGGCGCAGGTACTGGCCAATGCCGAGGCAGCAAAGACAGCAGCTGAGGAATATGAGAACGGACTTGCGGGTGAATAAAGGCATAAAAGGCGCGTCAGCGCCTTTTGCTTTATGGGTCTGAGTTGTTTCAGATCCGGTTTAATGGAAAGGAGGAGTTGATATGTTTATATCTGAAGCCATCGAGACGGCTGATAAATTAAAACCCAATGCATACACAAGGGAAGATAAGGTCAAATGGCTCTCGGACATAGATAAACAGATATTTCTGGAGATAATCGTGACCCACGTCCCTCCGGAGGAAACGGAAAGCCTGAGGATCGACTCATTTACGGGATACGGTCCGGAAACGGATATAGAAAATACTGAGCTTCTGGCTCCGTCACCCTTTGACGAAATATATATCCATGGGCTGAAAAGACAGATCGACCTCCACAATGAGGAATATTCAAAATATAACAATGACTGCCTTCTCTTTAACAGTGCCTATACCAATTTTTATGACTGGTATAACCGCGAAAACACCCCAAAGGGTGAAGCGGCCTTTAAGCTGTAAGGAGGTGTGTCATGCTTTATCCTACACTTAATACGATAGAGACCGGAAGGGTAATGACGGAGAGGTTCGGAGGGTATGACCATAACGACAGGATATCGGAGAGCGAATTTTATTACACCAATAACCTGACAACGGACCTGTACCCTCTGGCGGCATCCAGAAAAAAGAGGGGCATCATATCAAAGCTGGATGCTCCATCGGGGCTGGCGGTGAAGGACAGTCTGGTATATGCCGACGGAAGCAGCCTTTACTACAACGGAAACAGGGTAGAGGGCATAACCCTTTCGACCCTGCCTGAAAACTGCCCCAAGAAATTTGTGGGCATGGGAGCCTATTTATGTATATTTCCTGACAATATATATTTGAATACCGCCGATATGACGGACTTTGGATATATGGAAAACAGCTACAAGGCGCCCGACGGCACGAAGACCACCTACTGTCTGTGCGGAAGCGACGGCACCGCCTATGACACAGTGACCGCTTCGGATACGGAGCCGGAAAGCCCGGCAAACGGGGATTACTGGGTGGATACTTCCTCAAAGCCCCATATACTCAAGCAGTATTCATCATCCCTGGCCATGTGGGCCGAATGTGCCTCGGTATATGTGAAAATAGAGGCGGCGGGCATAGGAACGGGATTTTCCGAGGGGGACGGAGTAAGGATAGACGGCTGTTCCTGCGATGATGCCGAACTTAACGAGCAGCTCAAAAACCTTAACGCCACCATCACATTAAAGGCCGTAAGCGATAATTATATAGTTGTCACCGGCATTATAGATGAGACGGTGTCTGTGACAGCCTCGGGAGGAAATGGCATAAGCGTCGAGAGGAAAGTGCCTAAAATGGACTTTGTGACCGAGTGCCAGAACAGGTTATGGGGCTGTTATTACGGCATAGAGGATGGCAGGACCGTAAATGAGATATTCTGCTGCAAGCTGGGAGACTTTAAAAACTGGGAGTCCTATGCCGGCATTTCCACGGACTCCTTCAGAGCTTCCTGCGGAACGGACGGAGTATGGACCGGGGCCGTCACATATCTGGGTTACCCATTTTTCTTTAAGGAAAACTATGTTCATAAGGTATATGTTTCATCCACGGGAGCCCATCAGTGTGTAAGCGCTTCGGTGGAAGGGGTGGAAAAGGGCTCGGCCCCGTCCATGACAGTGGTGGGGGATATGCTTTTTTATAAGGCGCCCTCAGGCATAAAAGCCTTTGACGGCACCGGGGCTGTGAGCGTTTCCCAGGCACTGGGACAGGAAAGATATAATTCTGCCATAGGAGGAAGGCTTGGAAATAAGTACTATATTTCCATGAAAGACTCCAAGGGAGAAAATAATATATTCGCCTATGATGTCCAGAAGGGCTTCTGGATGCGGGAGGACGACAGGAATATAAGATTTTTCGCCGATATGGGCGGAGAATTGTATTTCATCGATTCCGAAGGAAATTTAGGCACCATGGGCGGCAGCGAAGGCGTACCTGAGGATGACTTTGAGTGGGAAGCCCAAAGCGGTATGATAGGCTGCGACTACTATGGCAAGAAATATATATCCCGCCTTAACCTGAGGATGAGCCTGGAGAAAAACTGTCCCGCTGAGTTTTTCATACAGTATGATTCCAGCGGAAAGTGGGAAAAAAGAGGAGTCGTAAAGGGCATGGGAAAGGGATATACATTTACCCTGCCCATAGTTCCAAGAAGATGCGACCATTTGAGATTCAAAATAAAGGGCAATGGAGAGTTCAGGCTTTATTCCGTTACCCGCATCCTTGAGAAGGGAAGTGACGTTTGATGGCATTTTACCTTAATGTGCCGCCCATCATATCCAAGGGGAAGGACGGCCAGGAGGGCCTTGAGAGGCTCAGGAGCTATGTATATCAGACCGTTGAGACTTTGAACGCCGGAATGAAGGATTTTGGGGCAGAGGGCGTCCTTGAGGAGATAAACAGGGCCGTAAACAGCAGCAGCGAGGGCGAGACCAACAGCGCCCTTCTGGCATCCCACAATAATATACGCTCCCTCATAATAAAGACCGCAGACTTTGCCGTAAGCCACAGCGAGGAGTTCAAAAAGCTTTTAAAAAGCGAGTACAGCGCCTCATCGGATTACGGTGAGATCATAGAAAAGCTGGAAAATGACATAACCGTCAATTCCGAGGGAATAAACCAGCTTTTCAGGTATACATCGGGCATACGTTCTGAATTCGGGGACTTTTCCACCACCAGTGAGCAGTATATAAAGACTGGCCTCCTTTATTATGACGATGCCGGGGCTCCGGTGTTTGGCGTGGGCGTTGGAAACCTGTCCACAAAGATAGATGTAAACGGGGAAAAGGTGCTGGACAGGCAGAACCTGCTCACCACCACATCAGCCGATGAACTGGCTTTTTGGAGCGCCGGCCAGAAGGTGGCATACATAAGCGCTGATAAGATGTACTTCCCTTCAGGGAGCCTTGTGGCCTATGAGGCGGACATCAGCGGAAAAATAAACGCCACATCAGGAAATATCGGCGGCTGTGTCATTGAAAACGGTGTTCTCAAGGTGACGGACGCCAACATCGAAAACATAGACGCCAGCAAAATAACAACGGGATTCATTTCCATAAGGAATATGAAATTCGATGGTGTAATGCAGATACTGGGCAGGGATTCCACCAGTGAGGAATATACCCAGAGGGGAGTTTTCGGCTATGAGACCGAAAGCTTTGAAAGCACCTATAAGGGGCTGTTGCTGGAGAGCCAGAACGCTGAGCAGTCATTATTTTTATCCGAGGGGAACACATGGCTTTATGACAGGTCATCCTCAAGGATGAAGCTCATAAGGTTCCATAACAGGGCTCTGGACATCATATACGATGAGGACTATGATTACGATTCCTCAGGCTATGCAAGCCAGATAAGCCTTAATGCCGGATATGCCGAGATAAGGGCCGATGACAGGGACACGGGAGATTATTCCTATATCGAGGTGGACCCGGATGATATATATTTCCGCATAAGGACCGGCGGCACCAGCAGAAGATGTTATCTCAGCGAGATAATGGACGCATGTAATCTTTAAGGAGTGATTTTATGAATAGACCAGCATCGATGGTCATAGCTGAATTTGAGGAAAATCTTGAAAACTGCATAAATAACAGCGCTCTCCCGCCCATACTCATCGAAATGGTGCTCCGCGGATACTATATGCAGATAAGGGAAATGGCTGATAAACAGAGAAAGAGCGAAAACGCCGCCTATGAGGAGAGCCTCTCTAAAGCGGGAAATGAACAAAACAGCGCTGACAAGAAAAATAATGACGACAGCGGAGCACAGAAAAATAAAAATTAAAACGAAAGGAGAGAGTAAAAATGGCAAGTGATCTTATGAACATAGGCGCCACCGGCAGATACTACAAGGTACAGCCAAACGGCAAGGCTGAAACGGGGCTGAGCGTCGGGGACAGGGTGGTCACAAACGGCGGTACATACCAGATACTCAAGGTCAATTCCGATGGAAGCTATCAGTCAGCCCTCTATGACGAGAATATAACCACAAAGAACTACACCGGTAAATACGCCAACGACTATGGCCCCTACTCTGGAGCCCAGTCCATCAGCAATGACACCAAAAAAGACCTTTCCGACGCCTATGATTATGACTACAGCTCATCGGTATCCAGAGACAAATACGATGAGGTGCTTTCCCAAAGGCCCGGAAGCTATGAAAGCTCCTACCGCAGGGAAATGGAAGATATACTGGACAAGCTGGAAAACAGGGAGGATTTTTCCTACAGCCTCAATGATGACATACTCTATAGACAGTACCGTGACAGTTATATGAACGCTGGAAAACTGGCCATGGAAGACGCTTCTGGACAGGCGGCGTCACTTACTGGGGGCTATGGGAATACCTATGCCCAGTCGGTATCTTCGGCGGCCTATGAAAGATACCTCCAGCAGCTCAGCGACAGGATACCGGAGCTTTACCAGCTTTCCAGAGATGCCTATGACGCTGAGGGAGACGAGCTTTACAGGCTTTATTCCCTTTATTCAGCGGCGGACAGCGCGGACTATGAGAGATACAGAGACAGTGTGAGCGACTGGGAGAATGATAGGAACTATTATTACAGCGAGTATATGAATGAGCTGGCAAATGCCAGAGATGACTATTACGACAGGCTTTCATTCCTTCAGGATGCTGCTGATATGGAAAGCAGCGACTACTGGAAAAATAAAGACCAGCAGAATTTTGAAGAGCAGATGCAGTTTGACAGAGAGCAGTTTGAGGATGAGATGCAGTTCGACAGGGAACAGTTTGAGTATGAGAAGGCTTATAATGCGGCTAAGCTGGCATCATCAGCGGCCAAGTCTTCATCATCATCCAAAGGAAAGACAGTCACCGTATCCATATATGACAACGCTGTTGAAGCCTATGAAGACGGCGGAGAGGCGGAACTTAACATGTACGCCGAAAAGCTCAGGGGAAGCGGCTACAGCAGCGACGGCATAAACGATGTTCTGGCCTATGCAAGAAAATATGGAAAGAGCAGTTCTTCCCTTTCGTCTCTCTTTGGGCTTACTTCTGGAAAAAGCGGAAGTTCCAGCATACTCGGCGGATTCCTTTCGGGAAGATAAAGGGGGAGTGTAATTATGTTAAAGATAGATTCGGCTCTTCCAAGCCCCAGGATAGTTAACGGCATAATCGAGTGGTATGCCTTTGACACATTCGAGCTGACCCTTAAGCTGGACCTTAAGGATGCAGACGGTGAAGCTGTGGCCCTTGGAGAAGGGGACAGTGTGAAGGTCACCATAAAGGACGACAGGGGAGAAAACGTAAAGGAATTTGAGTTCACATCCATAACCGACAACAGCATAACCCTTGTATTCGATGAGGCAGTGAGCCAGGCCTTTCCCGCTGGACTGTATTTTTATGACATCGTGGCCGAGGGAGCCAGAAGGGTCACCATTGCCAGGGATAACCGCATAAAAGTAAGATGATGGTTTAGATGACAGAGTGTATATGAGAAATGTACAAGGATGGTGATGAGAATGGCTTCTGATACAAAGGCAAAAATAGATGCAGTTATAGAGGCGTCGGCCGCCGGTGTATTGTATGCTGGCATATCCGCGGAGATACCCTCAGAGCTCAAGGCTGAGATAGAGGGGATCACCGGCAGGGGAGTAGACAGTGTGGTGCTTGAAAACGGCGAGATAGTCTTTATAATGACCGACGGAGACCGCATAAGCATAGGGGAGCTCCCTACACAGGAAATACCCATAGCTGACACAAACACCCTTGGGCTAATAAAGGTCGGGGACAGCCTTAAAATAGACGCCGAGGGCAGGCTTTCCGCTGATGTTGCCGAAAAAGCCGTCCAGGGAGACAGCAGACCTTTGAGCGGAGGAGCCGTATATGAACTGGTGGGGAATATAGAAACCGTGCTGGAAGATGTATAGAGCTTTTGTTTTTGGCTGACAAAAACATAAAATACAGAAATTTATATAAACAGGAGTGAAGGGAGGTCATCAAAGCAATATGAGCATAGCTGAACAGGCGGCAAGGATAACATCGCTCAGGGATGAGCTCAGGGCAGTGCTTATGGAGATGGGCCTTGCCGAAGAAGAATACAAACTGGAACAGTGTGTCGGGGCAGTGGCGGATATACCTAAAATACCCGTATCTAATACGGTCCTTGACACCGTGAATACTCAAAAGGCCATAGAGGCTGGCTACCATTCTCCAGGGGGAACGGTGAGCATAGCCACGGAGGAAAAGACCGCCACCCAAAACGGCAGGGTGACGCCGTCTGAGGGGAAGGTGCTTTCAGCGGTGGTGGTAAATGTGGATACCCAGCCGGTTTTACAGGAAAAGACGGCTCAGCCCTCAAAGGAGATACAGGAGATAACAGCCGATGATGGATTTGACGGCCTTTCAAAGGTCATAATCCAGGCCATAGCCGATATATACGCCGATGTGTCCGGGGTCAGCGCCCTGGAGGAGGACGTGCTGGAGGGAAAGACCTTCGTGGCGCAAAACGGCCAAAGCGTAGGAGGCACCATGAAAAATATGGCTGATTCCGAAATACTCATAGACGGGCTTGTGAGTGAAAATATGCCCATACCGGCGGGATTTTACAATGGACTGGGTTTTGCTAAAATAACTTCCACCATAGAAAATGAACTTGCCGGGATATAGGAGATGATATTTTGACCTGTGAATACTGCCACACTCTTCCCCATAGGAGCGGATGTCCCGCTGAGGATGAAAACATTAAAATATGCTCCTTCTGTGGAAGAGAGATATATGACGGAGATTTTTATATTGAGGCCGATGGGGAATATTATCACAGCGGATGCGGATATTTTGGGGATGAAACTGACCGTTATCAAATATAAAAGAGGTTTACAGCCTTTTTAGGCGGGTGCCGGTGTTTACGGCACCCTTTTTTAATTGGGATGGGATCTATAAAAGCTTTTTTGTGCTTTATATCCTGTCCTTTGGCAGGCCGAGGAATGGATGTGTGGGATAGGTCTGTTGCGGCCATATTCTGATAAGCTCCATTTATTGATTTGTCAGGCTCCGGGCAGCCGTAAGCTGGTATTATTTGAAAAGGATATAAAAATCTCCCGGAGGGAAAGCCGGACAGGCTGCCAGGCGGCATACTGTACTTAAAACCTCCGGGAGATCAGGGGGATCAAAATTTATATATTAAAGAGAATATCTGTCTATGGATGCAGTGCAGTCCGTACGGCTGACGGCATCCCTCACATAAAGCACCCTTCTGGGGGATACTGACAGCTCATCTATGCCCATGGCCATGAATATTTCCAAAAGACGGCTGTCCGCGGCAGCTTCTCCGCATATGCCTATCCACTTTCCTCTTTTGTGGATATTGTCCGCCGCCAGCTTTATGAGCCTTAATACGGCCCTGCTGTCGGGCCTGTATAGGTCGGAAAGGGCGGGGTTCTGCCTGTCGGCTGCCATGGTATACTGGGTCAGGTCATTGGTGCCCACACTGAAAAAGTCCGATGCCTCAGCCAGCTCATCACTTATGAGGGCTGCCGAGGGAGTCTCTATCATTATGCCTATGGGTATGTCCTTAAAGGGGATATTTTCAGCCATAAGCTCCAGTTTGACTTCCTCAGACATTGCTCTGGCGCTGTCCAGCTCTTCCCTGGTTGTTATCATGGGCAGCATTATATATATGTTGCCCTTTACCGAAGCCCGGTATATGGCCCTGAGCTGGGTCCTGAACATATCCGGCCTTTTCAGACACAGCCTAATGGCTCGAAGTCCTAAAGCCGGGTTTTCTTCCTCGCCCAGGTTTATGCAGGGGGCTTTTTTGTCCGCCCCTATGTCCAGCGTCCTTATTATGACCGGACGGCTGCCCATTTTTTCCGCTATGGAGGAATACTGGGTATATAATTCTTCCTCCGTGGGAAGGGTGCGCCTGTCCATATACATAAACTCACTCCTGAAAAGACCTATGCCCTCGGCATCATTGTTCAACACCGCCTCTATGTCAGAGGGGGTGGTTATATTCGCAAAAAGCATTATCTTCCTTCCGTCTTTTGTCACGGTATCCTGTCCGATAAGGGCCGAAAGTTTCAAGTCGTTTTCCTTCTGGAGCCTTATTTGTTCCTCTGCTTCCCTGAGGGTGGCCTCGTCGGGGTCGATATATACCGTTCCTGTATTTCCATCGGCATACATGACCCTGCCATCGCATATGGCTGATTGAAGCTCCACTCCTACTATGGCCGGTATGCCCATGGTCCTGGCCAGTATGGATGTATGGGAGGTGGAGGAACCAAGCTTCGTTACAAAGGCCAGTACGCTGTCCCTGTCAAAGGATGCTGTCTCCCCGGGGGACAGGTCCTCGGCGGCTATGATGAATTTTTCACCCTTTGGAAGACTGAGCTTTTTTCCAGCCAGAGCATTGAGCAGGCTTGAGGTTATGTCCTTTACATCGGCGGACCTCTCCCTCATATATTCCGAAGGCGAAAGGCTGAGCATCTCAGCCAGTCTGTCACCGGTGAGCTTCACGGCGTATTCGGCATTGACACATTCTTTTTCTATCATTTTTTCAGCCTCACCGATAAAATCCGGGTCAGTCAGCATTATGCTGTGGGTCTCAAATATCATGGAGCTTTCCTCACCGGCATCCCTCTGGGTCTTTTCCCTGAGTTCCTCCAGGTCATTAAGACAGGTGTCCACTGCGGATGAAAGCCTCTTGAGTTCTCCGGGTATATCGTTTATGTTCCGCTTTATGATGTCCTTTTTAGCCTTTTCCATATAAAAGACCCTGCCTATGGCTATGCCGGGACTTACTCCGCTGCCCTTGAGTTTCATCATATACATTCCTCCTTACTTAAAGCTTTTCGCTGATAAGTCTGTGAATGTTTTCCTCTGCCTCTGCCTCGTCCCTTCCAGATATGGATACGGTGATCTCGTCGCCGTTTTTGGCTCCAAGGGACATTATGGAAAATAATTTTTTGGCATCGGCTGTTTTGCCATTTACGGTGATATTTATATCAGAGCCGTATTTTGACGCCTCCTTGACTATAAAACCTGCCGGACGGGCATGTATTCCCGCGGGATCACTTATTCTGTATGAAAACTGCTTCATTGTTTTTCCCTCCGATGTATTGTTTTTGTTGTGTCATGAATTTTCACTTATTACACTGCCCCAAAACTTATTTTTTATTCGGATAAGTAAAACTATAAGCTTAAATTTTAGTGTTTTTATAAATAAAAAAGAGGCGCCTTTCTTACGAAAAGCACCTCTCTGAAAAGGAAATCCTATTTAATTATTTAAGAAAATCCATAGCGTCTGAAGGAATATATGTTACTCCATCAACAAGTACTACATTTGCTGAAAGCTTATGAGCCTGGTCGCCGTCAACTACTACTGTGTCGCTGTCGATAGCGATCTCAGCCTTAACATTGCCCTTTGTAACAACGATGGGTGCATCGTTAGCTGTCCACTCGATAGTGTAGCCCATTGCCTCAAGTGTTGCTCTTAAAGGAAGGTTTGTGATCTCAGCCTTTTCTGTTGTAGTTTCTGTTGTCTTTGTTTCAGTTGTCTCTGTGGGAGCAGCTGTTTCCTCAGCGTTGTCAAGGATTATTACAAAGCCGGGTGTTGTCTGAGCGGGGATGCTCTTTGTAGCTGTTGTGTAAACAACTACAGCCTTATGTCCCTTAACATCATCAGCTGTAAGTACCTGTTTTGTTCCTCTTACGTCAAGTACCTGAACTTTGTCATCCATTGTGAGCTTAAGTGTCTTTCCTGTAAGCTCATCATCGAATTTGTCAACAGCTGTGAATACGGGTGTCTCACCGTTTACAACGATGGCAACAGCACCTGATGTCTGGGGAGGGATGCTCATTGTCATGGGTGCAAGATCATCCATAACGATTGTTACTTCCATACCCTCTGCAAGATCTTTAACGCTCTTTACAGCGCCGTCAGCGATGACCATACAGTCTGCTGTTTCATTGAAGATGATCTCTCCTCTTTCCTCATTCTGGAAAGTGATCCTTACTGAACCATCTTCATTTGCTGCAACAGCTGTGATCTTACCTGTAAGAGCTGTGTATCCGATTGTCTCCTCAGCGGGAGCTGCAGCAGTTGTTTCAGCTGTAGTAGTTTCAGCTGCGGGAGTTTCTGTTTTAGCTTCTTCGGTTTTAGCTTCTTCTGTTTTAGCTTCTTCTGTTTTAGTTTCCTCAGTCTTAGCATCTTCTTTTTTTGTTTCATCAGCAGTTACTGTCTGCTGCTTTCCATTAGATACTACTACCTGGGCAGCCATAGCGGGAACCGCTGACGCAGCCATTGTTACAGCCGATACAGCTGCGGCTGTGTATTTTAAATACCTTTTCATAATATAAAACATCCTTTCGTTTTCAAAAATACTGTCTGCTGGTCTCGGGTATTTCGAAACCGTAACTGTATAATAGCACAAAATTTTAAAATTGTCTCGAATGTTAAATTTTTTTAAGAATTTCAAAAGAGTGTTGTAAAACATAAGGAAAACTATTTTAGGAAAACCGTATACTGGATATAAAATATCAAAAGCTCTTGATTTTTGCCCTGGTTGCTAGTATAATAGATATGCTTTTACGGGGTGTGGCTCAGTTTGGTAAAGCGCTGCGTTCGGGACGCAGAGACCGCAGGTTCAAATCCTGTCACCCCGATTTATTGGAGCGGTATTTTTATACCGCTCTTTTTTTATGCAGTTATATAGTTCTTAGGCTGTATATACTGAGTGTGCCGCATAATGCTGTTCTGCCAAAAGGGCATGTCCCAAAAAAGTACAAGTTTTTTTAAATCAGACAGGAAGCATCAGCCAGGCGTATTAATATTATGAAATGGGTGGTATGAAGCGGCGCAGACAGCATAAAACGATCAAGATACTGTTTCCCTGGCTCTGCCGGGGCCATACCATTGACACCAGGAGCATAAAGCGGAAAACAAAATATCCGCAGTAACACTCTGCATACGCCGGCAGGCAGAAGATGATAAATATGCTTTAAGGCAGACAGCCTTTCAGGAAACATAAAAGCATCAGCAAAAGCCGGATGCCACGCTTTGTATTTCACTCTGACACCTATATATTTTTTTATTTTTCAGGAGGTTTTTAACTATGGCAGACATCAAACAGGATCTGCTCAGCCTGCAGTACAGCCCGGACTTTTCTTTACAGGGAATCCAGGAAGTGAATATGGACCTGGAGCTTCCCCTGCTCCGGAGACACCAGCCACAGTCTATGGTGTCGTAAGCGATGGAACGACGCCCATACCCAACGCCACTGTCAAACTTTTTGACAGCACAGGAATGCCCTATAAGCATGCCATCACCGATGAGACAGGCGCTTATACACTTTCTGATGTTCCCGCAGGAACATACAGTCTGGCCGCTGTAGCGGACGGTTACCGTCTCAGTGACGCTGCGGGCGTAACACTTACAAATGGAATAGATATGCAGATGAACCTGGTATGTGTTCAGGATACTACACTTTCACTGGGAGCCATTGCCGGTGTGCTTACGGTAAATAACCAGCTTGGTGTACCCGTACCCCTTGGCGGAGGAAAGATCACATTAAAAGACGCCTTAGGAACGACCACAGCTACGACATATACGGCAGCGGACGGTGAGTTCACGTTCTATGATCTGGCCGACGGAGTATATACACTGATTTCATCGGCTGACGGCTACATGCCCTCATCCAGCATGACAGCTATCGTATCCAACGGCTCACTTACTAACCTCACATTTTCCATGGCAGCTGACCTCAGGACATATAACGGCACTGTCAGCGGTATAATAAGCAATACAGCCGGCCAGGCGGTGGCTGGATGTTTTGTAGGCCTCTACCAGGTCACCCATATAGGAGATGTGACACAGGAAAAGCTTGTTGCTGTAACAAAAACCAATGCAGCAGGCAAATACCTCTTTGGAAATGTCAGCGGCGGCAGCTACAAGATAAAAGCCAAACTTTAAAAAAGAATACAGCCACAGGGATGTTTATTTCCAGGACCGCGGCTGAAAACATGGTTAAGGCAGAAAGCCCTGCGGCCAGACAAACCGCTGGACCTGACAGGACCGCTTCCGGGAGATGTTATTCCTGCTGTATAAGAAAAATATGTCTGTTTATGCTCCTGCTTGGCATGGGCAGGGCGGGCATGTTCAATTAAAAACTTACGGCGCCGGATGTAGTCTATTATGGGACCCAGATGGCGTCTGAAGGAGAGCCCCGGCTTCAGCCGGGGCTTTTTGTGCTGCTGAAAAAACGTAAATGGCCAGTAAGCGGCACAGCAGACAGCATAGTAAAGAATATACTTTAAAGGAAAATATACGGCCGGTGATGGAAAGCACAAAGAAAAACCGATGAGCAAAAAATGATGGAAGCATGAAAAATATGCTCATCTGCTGACCTTAGTATTAGCGTATATAAGCCGGAAAGCCCCTCCATGGGCAGGCAACCCTAATGACAGGACAACATAAAAAGGCCCGCCGCATAAGCCGGCGGGCTAATATAATTATAAATCGTTCCCATTCAGGCACCTGTTTGGAGGACTTGGCGCCTGCTATATCCATCATTTGTCCGGGTCATATATAAGATTTATGTATTATCCCGGATTTATCTTAAATTCATATCATATTTATTAATACTGCCCTTATGCTTACGGCTCAACGGCATAAGTTTGGGGACCGTATCATCTGAGTACCTCGCCAATGGAGGCGATGAGGGGCTCAGATGTATCAAAGGAACAGAAAAGAGCTTCGTTTTTAAGGGCGAACTCCTTCATTTCCGTTCTGAAAGCCCTGAGGGCTTTATCGTATCTGTTTAACATCTCGGGAGTCATTTCAAGTTCCCTTACGCTTTTGGTCTCACTGTCTATGAGCCTGATGTTTCCCTTTTCGTCGGGAGAGACCTCGCTTTTATCAAGTATCTGTATCATTCCTACGGACTGCTTTTTGCTCCTCAAGAGCTTAACCGCGGAGTCATAGCCGTCATCGGAGAAAAAGTCAGAAATAATAAGGGATGTGCCTTCGCCAAGTCTTTCTCCTCCAAGGGCGGAAATGGACTTGTTAAGGGATGTCTTTGAGGGCGTTTCAGGTATGCCCTCAAGAAAGGCCACTGCCTTTGGAAATGACTGCTTGGATGTAAGGGCAGTGCATCTATAGGTATTGTCCGAATCTATTACGAATATGTTCACCATATCTGAGTTATTCAGCGCTATATAGGCCATGGAAGCGGAAAATGCCGCGGCATAGTCCCATTTATCGCTGTAATGTCTCATGGATGTGCTGCTGTCAAGGATTATGTTAAGGACTGCCTGCCTTTCCTCATTGAAAAGTTTGGTGTAAAGCCTTCCGAATCTGGCATAGCCGTTCCAGTCCACACGGCGCAGGTCGTCGCCCTGGGCATATTCCCTGAAATCGGAAAACTCCAGAGAGGAACCCTTGGCCGATGATTTCCTGGCTCCGGCGGAATTGGATGAAAGCCTTCTTTTAACGGCTATATCCAGGGTATCCAGCCTGATGAGATGTTCATTTGTAAGCAGGTCTCTTATCATTTTCAGATCTCCTCTTTCAGAAGTTCGTCTATTATATCCTCGACCTTTACTCCGTCGGAAAGAGCCTCGAAATTAAGGAATATCCTGTGGCGGAGCACATCATAGGCCACATCTTTTATATCTTCATAAGCTACGTTGTATCTTCCCTTGGAAAGGGCGTTTATCCTGGCTGTCCTTATTATGGCCTGGGCGCCTCGGGGGCTTGAGCCGTAGCGTACATATTTTTTGACAGCTTCGGGAGAGGCATCCAGTTCAGGATGGCTCTTTATTATTATATCCATGGCATACTGGGCAACGGCGTCGGCAATGGGCACTTCCAGGGAAATGTCACGCATCTCCTTTATTTTGCCCGCGTCAAAAAGTTTCTCAGCCTGGGCTGTCCTTTTGCCCGTGGTTATGCTTACTATGTCAAGGAGTTCCTCCTTTGAGGGAAATTTCACATCCAGCTTGAATATGAAACGGTCCAGCTGCGCCTCAGGAAGGGGATATGTTCCCTCAAGTTCCAGGGGGTTCTGGGTGGCAAGGACAAAGAAGGGATCAGGCAGGGGATATGTGGTGTTTCCCGCTGTGACGGTCTTTTCCTGCATGGCCTCAAGAAGGGCGGAATGGGTCTTTGGAGTTGCCCTGTTTATCTCGTCGGCAAGGACGATGTTGGCAAATACGGGACCCTTTTTAAAGGATACCTGTCCGCTTTCGGCATCCATCATATTCGTTCCGGTAACGTCGGCGGGCATAAGGTCGGGGGTAAACTGTATCCTGGAAAAGCTCAGATCCATGACACGGGCCACCGTCTTTACCAGCTGGGTCTTTCCTGTTCCTGGCAGACCTTCCAGCAGTACGTTTCCGTCAGCTATCATTGAAATTATTATTTTATGTATAACATCTTTCTGTCCGATGATATCCTTGGAGATCTCATCTTCTATACGTTTGAAATCATCGGCAAAAGCTTTTATATTCTGTTCATCAGCCATAACTAGATCCTCCTGTAATTAATTTACTTTAAGTATAAATGCCATCGGCCGCGGAGGTCAATCGGATTAAGATTTATTTAAGAAAAAGGCAAGCAAACTATAGTAAAAGGGGTATCTATGTGTTAGAATGGTCCCAAAGGGGTATAGAAAAAGGGGGAGAGATCCTTGAGAAAATATAAGCTCGACAGAAAGTATATGAAAATAGCTGTCTACAGTTTTGCGGTACTTGCGGCCTGTATACTGCTTATGCGTTTTCTGGATAATATAGGGGTATTTTTCGGCTCATTGGGTGGATTCATAGACAAAATAACCGATATCCTCATAACCTTCATATACGGATTTTTTATCGCGTTTTTCTTTACGCCTCTGGTGAACTTCCTGGAAAAGTTCATCGGCAGACATTCAGCAAAACTCTCAGCAAGGCCTAAGACCCTGAGAAATCTGACCATACTAATAACCTATACCATTTTTATAGGCTGTTTTATTTGGCTGCTCATATATATGATCCCAACGGTGGTACAAAGTTTCAACGCCCTTGTCATATCCCTGCCTGAAAATATGGAGGACCTCATGCAAAGGCTGCCTGAGATGCTCTCAGGCCTTGATGACGGCACCAGGGAGTCAGTGACTAATGTCATCACCAAGGTGGCTAAACCCATCCAGGAACAGCTCAATAACCTCCCCGGATACATAGAAGAAAATTTCAACGGTGAAAACATAAAAGAATTTGTAAGCAATACGGTAAATGTGGCCACTGCCATAATCAATTTTGTGATAGGAATAATCATAAGTTTCTATATGCTCTCCACCAAAGAGGAAATAGCGGCGGAATGTAAAAAATTCTGCTACGCCACATTCGAGGAAGGCAGAGCCGAAAGATTCATACAGAATATGCAGAGGGTAAATGTTATTTTCCAGAACTTCGTCCTTGGAAAGCTCCTTGACGCCATAGCCCTTGGCGTAATATGCTTTGTGGGCATGGTGATACTTAGGATACCATATGCTCTTGTAATAAGCGTCGTTATCGGTATATCAAATATGATACCCTATGTCGGACCTTTCATCGGAACGGTGCCGGCGGTATTCATTGTGCTTCTGGTGGACCCCATCAAGGCGCTGTGGCTTCTCATATACATAATCGCCATACAGCAGGTGGATAATTATATTATATGTCCCAGGCTCCTTGGCGACCCTACGGGACTTACTCCCCTCCAGGTGCTCTTTGCCATTGCCGTTGGAGCGTATTTTGGAGGAGCCTTCGGTATGTTCTTAGGCGTTCCCGTGGTGGCATCCATAAAACTTTTCCTTTCCGAGGCTGTAAACCGCCGTTACAGGGAAAAATATCCCCATGGCTCACCGGGACTTGAGGTGGAGGATGATGACGACCTATGGGATAACGACGATGATGACTTCGTGGAGGACATCCCAGACGACTGATATTTATATTGACATACTAAGCTTTTATGCGGGGTGTGGTATTTGACACAGACAGCTAAGACATATTTGTTTTTCATAATATATATTATCTTTAATTTCATAAGCGGCATAGCGGTGGTATCTCTCCTGAAGGATGGAAGCAACACCATGCTGGCCTCGGCCATATGGCAGATAGTGTTTTTTGTGCCGGTTTTGTTCATTGGTGTGAAATTATTCGGAAACAGGGCCGCTGAGACACTGTCTTTAAATAAAACAAGCCTGGCAGATATTGTGCTGGCGGTGCTCCTGGCCATTGTCATATCTCCTATAGCCAATCTTCTCTCAGCATTCATGAGCCTGTTTTTCCCCAATGCGGCGGCAGGGACACTGGATACTTCCATGGGATATTCCTTTGGGCTCAGTGTTTTGACCCTCTGTGTCATACCGGCGGTTTTTGAGGAGCTGGTATTCAGGGGAGTGGTATTTTCCGGACTTAAAAATATGAGGCTTTCAAAGGCCTGTGTCATGGGAGGGCTCATATTCGCCCTGGCGCATTTCAGCCTCCAGTCCATATTATATACGTTTTTTATCGGAACTCTTTTCTGCTATGTGGTATATAGGACTAAGTCGGTCATACCCGGAATGGCGGCGCATTTTACACTGAACTTTTCACAGGTCATGCTCTATAGAGCTGCTGCGGCCATTGATTCGGCTGTAAATACATCCGTAACTGAGGCTGAGATGGTGAGCATTATTTTCAGATATGTGGCCATGTCCATATTTTCTCTGCCCATAGCGGCGGGTATAATCTTCCTTATGGGAAGGAAATACGGCAGGGGAAAACCTCTCTACGCACTGGTAAGAAAAATAGGATTTGTCATCGAGGGCGAGGAGGCCTTTGATTACAGCCCCCAGAAACAGTTCGAGGACAAAGCCATGGATCTCAGACTGATACTGATACTGGTAGTATATGCTGGATCTGTTTTGTATCAATATTTTTAATATCCTATTGATATTTTTTGAGGATCTGATATTATATATTTAATACAAAAAGGCAATGATGTATAACATCATTGTCTTTTGTGCTGTATAAGAACAAAAAACATAAAACTGATTTTAAAACTGATTTTTTTGCTGTTGTTTTAAAAACGACAAAATGGGAATATATGTATAACTACGGAGGAATATTATGGCGAAATTTGAATTAACATGCTGCTCCACAGCCGATATGTCAAGGGAATATTTTGAAAAGAGGAAAATACCATTCATTTGTTTTCATTTCAACATGGATGGGAAGGAATACCCCGATGATATGGGACTTTCCATGCCCATAGATGAGTTTTATGACCGTATAGCCGCAGGGGCACAGCCCACCACATCCCAGGTAAGCACAGGTGAATATATAGATATGTTCACACCCATGCTCAAGGAAGGAAAGGACATCGTCCATCTTACCCTTTCATCGGGAATTTCCGGAACATACTCATCATGCATCGCCGCTGCGGGCATACTCAGGGAGGAATTTCCTGAAAGAAAACTCATAATAATAGATACCCTGGCGGCATCATCTGGATATGGACTTCTCGTGGATTTTGCAGCTGATCTCCGCGATAAGGACATGGAGGCGGAAGAGGCCGCAAAGAAGATAGAGGAAGTGAAACTCAGGCTCAACCACTGGGTATTTTCCACTGACCTTACATCCTATTACAGAGGCGGAAGAATATCCAAGACATCGGCGGTAGTAGGAAATCTGCTTAATATATGCCCAATAATAAATGTGAACGCCGAAGGCAAACTGGTGGTAGTGGGCAAGTGCAGGGGAAAGAGAAAGGCCATTGACGAGATGGTAAAGAGGATGAGTGAACTGGCCGAAAACAGGACCCAGTACAGCGGAAAATGTTTCATATCCAATTCTGCCTGCAGGGAAGACGCTGAAAAGACGGCGGAAGCCATTGAAAAGACGTTCCAAAACCTTGACGGAAAGGTACTCATAAATGATATAGGAACGGTCATCGGTTCCCATACAGGCCCCGGAACTGTAGCTGTATTTTTCTGGGGAGACGAGAGGAAAAATTAAGCAAGGGGTCGATAAAGGACTGTGACCATAAAGTAAAAATGACAAAATAAAAACCGGATCGAAAGATCCGGTTTGATTTTTATGTTATTTTTTAGCTATTTTTTCAGCTTCTTTTTTAGGATCAGCCTTAGTAAAGAGAGAAGCTCTTTCTCTTAAGGACTTTTTCTTTTTATCAGCCAGGTTAACGCCTACGACATTTACAAGGAAGAGTCCGCTGAGCTCAACTTTTATGGTCTTTTTAGGAACGATTATATCATAAACGTTCTTTTCAGTTATAAGTGTAACGATCTGGGGACCGACCTTAGCTCTGACCATGCACATCTTACGTCTTTTAACAGAGTTTGTGAACTGTTCAAAAACCTGTCTGTTGAAATCGTTTTCAGTAGGCTTAGCATATTTTTTGTCTATGACGTATATTGAAGCCACCTGCTTGTTGGCGTTTATGAAATCCTGGGCCTCAATGGATCTTTTATAGTTTCTGCTGCTTAATTTGTAGATGGCAAATATTGCTATGACCAGCACCACTGCCACGATGATAAATATATCGCTTGCGCTCACTTTAAATTCACTCCTCCGGTCTGCTATGTCCCTTAAAACGGGTACATTATATTGTAACACTTATTTACTGTTTAGGAAATAGGTATTTTCAAACTAAATTAAAAAATTTTTAATGAATATTTTTACCAATCCTTACGGAAATATAGTATAATATATTCTCGAGTAATTTGCAACAT
>JABLTR010106492.1_pt1 | contig 31197 bp, 24 predicted proteins | sample 7160071 | NCBI WGS metagenome assembly JABLTR01 (sample SAMN14651230, study PRJNA627086) | human gut metagenome | isolation source: feces | host: Homo sapiens | reverse complement strand
TGCGTGCTCACGCGCGGCCACATGTTCGACCCCGAGGGCTGCGTGTGGGCAACCAGGCATCGCGCGCACTATGTGGGCATGATGGGCTGCAAAGGCAAGAACGATACCGTGCACGGCCTTGTGCTGGCCAAGGGCGGCACCGAGGAGGACTGGCAGCGCGTGAAGCGCCCCATCGGCCTCGAGTTCGGCGCGAAGACGCCCGCCGAGCTGGCCATCGCCATCGTCGCCGAGCTGGTGGACGTGCGCTACCGCGAGCGCTACGGCGAGGAAGCGCGCGAGCGCCACGAGAAAAGCCTGGGCCGGTAGGAATCGGGGTCACCCGGCTGCTTCGGAGTATTTTCCGCAGCTCATCGCCTTGCAGAGCAGATCGTTGGCGCGGCGTGACGTTTCGACCAGCTGCCGCCGCTCTTGGTCGGTGAGCGCTTGCAGTTCCTGGGAAATGCGCTGGTCGACGAAATCGAAGTAGTCGAGCAACAGTCGGGTTCCCGCACAGGTGAGCGACACGGTGACGGTGCGGCGATTCTCCTCGTTATGGCGGCGCTCCACATATCCGGCTTTCACCAGAGGCTGCACCGCCCGGGTTGCCTGCTCTCGCGAAACGGCGATGCGCTGGGCCAGCTCGCCCATGTTGGCGGCCCCCAGCTCGTTGATGGTGCACATGATCATGATTTGCGACTTGGTGAGATCCGCTTGTCCGGAAAACAGCGTATGCTTTATGAGTCCTTGATACGCGAAGAAGGCGCCGATGATCTCCCCGTGTTCCTCGCGCTGGGTGAGGGTGTCGCTGCCATCGTCTCTCGAATCCCTTGAACCGCGCTTCGAAGCAATCATGGAATTTTCCTCCGTGGCCGTTGCCATATCGAAGATGTCTACTATAATAGCGGAACATCAATATTTGATTTATATCAAGTATAGCACGGATAGAGACAGGTTGCTTGCAACAGCCGAGAAACACATTGCAAGCATTGCCGAACTATCGAAGGCTGCCAAACCAGGCAGCCTTTCTGTATCGGAAACCGTATCCGGTCGGGCGGCCGGACGGAGGGAGAGCGCACTTCATGGGTCTTACAAGAAAACAAGCGGTCATGGTGGCGGTGATGTTGGGCGGTACGTTTCTTGCCGTCTTGAACCAGACGCTGCTGTCGCCTGCGATTCCGTCCATCATGGCCGATTTCGGCATTTCGGCGCCCACGGCGCAATGGCTGATGTCGGGCTATTCGTTGGTGGAAGCCATCATCATCCCGCTGTCGGCGTACTTGATCGGGCGATTCTCCACCCGCAAACTGTTTATCACGAGTTTCGCGCTGTTCGCCGCGGGTAGCGCGCTGGCTGCCTGGGGCCCGGACTTCGTCGTGGTCATGGCGGGTCGCATCCTACAGGCCGCGGGCACAGGCGTGGTCATGCCCATGGTGTTCACCGTGATCATTCTGCTGTTCCCGCGCGAGAAGCGCGGCGTCGCCATGGGCCTGATCGGCCTGTTGATCGGCTTCGCGCCTGCCATAGGGCCTGCAGTTTCGGGCTTGCTGGTGGACTCTGTGGGCTGGCATGTGCTGTTCATGATCGTGACGGTGCTGGCCGTGGTCGTGCTGGTGCTAGGCGTATTCGCGCTGGAGAACTACGGCGACTTCGAGCGCACGACACTCGATGTGCCGTCGGTGCTGATGAGCTCGGTTGGCCTGGTGTGCTTGCTCTACGGCCTGTCGTCGTTCTCGTCGGCTGGCAACCTTGCCGTCCCGGCGGCGTTGATCGTGGCCGGTGCGGCGGTGCTGGCGCTGTTCGTCCGTCGTCAGACGAAGCTCGACAACCCCATGCTGCAGGTGGGCGTGTTGGGGACCGTGCGATACCGCATCGCCGTCATCTGCATCGTGACGCTGCAAGCCGTGCTTATCGGCCTTTCGTCGGCCCTGCCGCTGTTCATCCAGAACGTGTGCGGCTATTCCGCCACCGTCAGCGGCTTTATCGTGCTGCCAGGCGCGCTGTTCGGCGCGGTGATGTCGATGTTCGCCGGGCGCATCTTCGACAAGCGCGGCGTTCGCGGCGTGGTGGTAGGCGGCAGCTTGGTGATGCTGGCGGGCGCGGTATGTCTGTTCCTTCTGCCGGCCGCCGCGGGCGTGCTGTTCATCGCGGGCGCGAACGCCGTGCTCATCTTGGGCTTGCAGGCGTCTATGACCCCGCTCAACACCTGGGGCATCAATTCGCTCGACAACCGCGTCATCCAGCATGCGAACGCGCTTTCCAACACGTTGAACCAGGTGGCGGCTTCGTTCGGCACGGCACTGCTCATATCGGTGTCGGCCATGGGCTCCGTCGTGGCCCCGCAGGCGGGCGCGGCCGAGCAGCTGTACGCGGGCTATCACCTGTCGTTCGCCGTCGTCATGGTTCTGGCCGTCTGCTTGCTGCTGGTGGTGCTGGCGTTCGTGCGCGACAAGCGGAGCGCGCCCGCGAAAGCGGCGCCTCAAGCCGTTGCGGCCCAAGACGATGATGCGATTCTGGTGAAAGCTGCGATGAATCGCGACGCAAGCTGGATTTCTCAGACGGCTTCCGTCCGCGAGGCGCTGCTTGAAATCGCGAAGGCTGATACGAGCGGGCTGCCCGTGGTGGACGCCCGCCAGCGCGTGGTCGGCTTTATCTCCGACGGAGATATCATGAACTACCTGGGAAAAGACGATAGAAGTGTGGACACGGCGCTGTTCATGTACCGCTTCGTCGACGACGAGAAGCTCCAGTCGCGCCTGGCGTCGCTGCTCGACAAGAACGTGATGGAGCTTGCCACCAAGCGCGTCGTCACGGTCGAAAGCTCGATGGACTTGGGCGAAGCCTGCCGCGTGCTGGCTGAGCGTCGCATCAAGAAGGTGCCCGTGGTGGACGGCGGCAGGCTGGTCGGGGCGCTCAGCCGTCGCAACATCGTCCGGAACGTGGTCGAGGGTCTCTCGTAAGGGGGGGATCCGCCTGCGGATCGGCATCGTGTCGCGCGCAAGCCGCAGGCGTCGCGGGCATTGCGGTAGCCGATGAAGCTACGAGCGTCGCGCGAATGCGGGAATCGTGTCCGGTGTCGGGATTATTCCGAACCGCCCTTCTCGGGCAGGCGGCTGTCATGGTATTCTGCGCAACAGAGAGACGCGTCGTGACTGACGGGCTAACGTGGGGCACCACGGGGAAGCGGCGCGCACATACAAGCCGACCGTCTGGGCAAGCCGTTCGAATAGGAGCAGCTTGCCTTTTTTCATGCATGGGCGGCGGACGGAGCGGACGGCTGGCGAACGCGAAAGACAAGGAGAGCTGATGCACAAACTCATCGAACTGTTGGAAGGCAACCCGTACCCCGGACGGGGCATCGTGGTCGGCAAGGACCGCGTATACTATTTCATCATGGGCCGCAGCCGGAACAGCCGCAACCGCATCTTCGTGGAAACGGACGACGGCATCCGCACCGAAGCCCACGACCCGGCCCTGCTGGAGGATCCCAGCCTCATCATCTACCACCCGGTGCGCGCAATGGGCGATGCGCTCGTGGTCACCAACGGCGATCAGACCGACACCATCGTGGATGCCGGCGATTTCCGCGCCGGCTGCATGGCGCGCGAATTCGAGCCGGACGCGCCCAACTTCACGCCGCGGATCTCGTCGATCGTCTACGCGGACGGCTCGTTCGAGCTCTCCATCCTGAAGCACCAGCCATCGGGCCGCTGCCTGCGCGAGTTCTTCGCCTACGAGGGCTGCGACGAGGGTACAGGCTACTTCATCAGTACGTACCAGGGCGACGGCGATCCCCTTCCCACCTTCGCAGGCGAGCCGGTGGAAGTGGTTCTCCCCGAACCCGACGCGATATGGCGCGCGCTTGACCCAGACAACAAGGTGTCGCTGTATGCCAACGTGGCAGGTAGCGTGACCTTGTACAACAAGAACCTCGGCGACTAACGAAGGAGACGCAAACCCTATGAACGAGCTGGAATTGAAGTACGGCTGCAATCCCAACCAGAAGCCCTCGCGCATATTCATGAAGGATGGCTCCGATCTGCCCATCGAGGTGCTGAACGGCAAGCCAGGCTACATCAACTTTCTGGATGCCTTCAACTCCTGGCAGCTGGTGCGCGAGCTCGCGCAGGCCACGGGTTTGCCGTCGGCTGCATCATTCAAGCACGTGTCGCCGGCAGGTGCGGCGGTGGGCCGGCCGCTCTCTGATGTCGAGCGGCAGGTGTACTTCGTGGACGAAAGGGGCGACCTCAGTCCCATCGCCTGCGCCTACATTCGCGCGCGCGGCGCCGACCGTTTGTGCTCGTACGGCGATTGGGCGGCCTTGAGCGAGGTGTGCGACGCCGACGTGGCCCGTTACCTGAAGACGGAGGTGTCCGACGGCATCATTGCCCCCGGCTATACCGACGAGGCGCTCGAGATTCTCAGGACCAAGAAGGGCGGCAAGTACAATGTCGTGCGCATCGATGCGGACTACGTTCCCGTCGAAGCCGAGCGCAAGGACGTGTTCGGCATCACCTTCGAACAAGGTCGCAACAACTTCGAGATCAACGAAGCGCTGCTGGAGAATGTGGTGACCGAAAACAAGGACGTGCCCGCATCCGCCAAGATCGACATGATGGTGGCGCTCATCACGCTGAAGTACACGCAGTCTAACTCCGTGTGCTATGTGAAGGACGGCCAGGCCATCGGCGTGGGCGCCGGGCAGCAGAGTCGCATCCACTGCACGCGCCTGGCGGGGAACAAGGCCGACAATTGGTGGCTGCGCCAGCATCCGAAGGTGCTCGGCCTGCAGTTCGTCGACGGCATTCGCCGGCCCGATCGCGACAACGCCATCGACGTGTACACCTCCGACGAGTGGGAGGACGTGCTGCGCGAGGGAGAATGGCAGCGGGTGTTCGCCGTGAAGCCCGAGCCACTGACCGCTGCGGAGAAGAAGGAATGGGCTGCCACGTTGGAGGACGTGACGGTGGGATCCGACGCGTTCTTTCCGTTCGGTGATAACGTGGAACGCGCGCGCAAGTCGGGCGCGGCCTACATCGTCGAGCCGGGCGGCTCCATCCGCGATGACAACGTGATCGAGGCGGCGAACAAGTACGGCATTGCCATGGCCTTCACGGGCATGAGGCTGTTCCATCACTAGGCTGCTTGCGGGTGCAGGAGCCCGCGTTCGCCGGAGCCCCTTGCGCCTTTGGCAGTCGGGGCTCCGGCGGAGAGGTTTATGGTTGTTCTTTGACGGGAAGGCAACGCGCCTGTCCTGCCTTCCGTCACCCCGTTGCCGTTTTGTATAGTGGCCCCATGAAGAAATCCGAAGCGCTCAAAATTCTTGGGCTAGTCGACGGCGCAACCGACGACGAGGTTAAGCAGGCCCATCGCAAGCTGGTGATCGCGCATCATCCCGACAAGTTCCCTCTTGAATCAAAGGAGCGCGCCGATGCCGAGGAGTTGACCAAGCGCATCAACGAAGCGCGCGATGTGCTGCTCAACCGCTCATGGACGCCTGAGTTCGATCCGCGCCGCGACCCGCGGCCCTATGCGGGCAATCCGTTCGCGCATCCGACCGCCGCGCCACAGCCCGGTGCGCCTCGGGACGGATGGGATCCGTTTGCCGACTGGCCGTTCGGCCAAGGGCAGCCGACCTCTTCCCAAGGGGGCCGTACCGCTTATGTGTGGACCTCGTGGGACGGCAGTCGGACGGCGGACGGCGGAACCCCGGGCAACATGCCGTTTGACTTCGACCCATTCGATCCGTTCGCGCCTTTCCGAGCTGCGCGCGAGCAGCAGAAGACGCCGCAGGAGCGGCTCGATGAGGCGCGAACCGCCCTCGGGCGCGAGGTCGGCATCGTCGTGGCGAAGGCGGCGGCCCTCGTCGTGCTCGCGCTTGTCGGCTCGGCGGCAACAGGGTTGTTCCTGTACGTGGTCGCATCGTTTGTCTACGGTCTGTGGAAACGGTTCGGTTCATGCCTCATCGGGCTGCTGCTGCCTATTGCCCTGTTTGCGATGCCGTTCGTGTTCCTCATCGCGCCGCGTCAGGGGGCCGTCACCATCGGCTTGGCCGTGTTCTTCCTCGTGGCCGTGCTGTTCGATGCGTCGAATCTACGCGATCTCGTGCGCTCCTATCGGACGGCCCGCTCGGCCATTCGATAGCAGATCTCGCTGAAAAGGCGTGCGTGCTGCTTCACATGCGCCGCTTTCGAATGCGCGCTCGCGTCCCGTTGCACCCGCACTGGGCGAATCCATGTTTGCGGCGGTTTCTTGCGCCTCCGCTGCGCCTTCGTCGCTTGCGTTCGCGCCCGCTTGTTGCGTCCGGCCTTCTGCTGGCCGGTGAGCGCATCGCCTCAGATCGGCCGCGCGTGCGATCGTGCTATACTGACCTCTGCTCAATGCCGTTTGCCTACCACGGAAAACGGGTTGGGAACAACCCGCCGGGAAAGACGCGGAAATTCGTTGAATTTCCGAGTGAAAGGGTATACTGCCTGTGGCGAACCGTCGTCGCGCACGAACGCGGCCCCGCCTACCCCGTGCTCCCGAAGGAGGAGGCAAACGATGATAGTGCTCGAAGAGCCGTACGTGTCCGAACCGCTGGCTGCTTGGCTGGAGGAATCACAGCATCCGGTGCTCGATAATGCCGTCTCTCGCGAGCAGGGAGAGGGCAGGGCGCTCAACATCGTGGCGGAGGACGAGGCCGTTCGCCGGATCGACGGGGGCGAGCGCGTGTACACGAACTCTGAGAACGCCCTCGCGTGGATCATGGACAACGTTCACAACGAGAGTCTTGTGCGCGGCATCGGACTGTTCAAGGACAAGGCGGCTATGCGTGCGGCACTGGCACCGCTCGATCCCGACCTGTTTTTCAAAACCTGCTCGGTGGACGAACTGTTCAAACTCGACTATGCCCGGCTTGATCCGCCGTTCGTTTTGAAGCCTTCCGTCGGATTCTGCAGTGTGGGCGTGTACGCTGTGCAGAGCAGGGAGGATTGGGAACGGGCGCTCGCCGATATCGCTCAGAACGCCTCCGCCTGGCACGACTTGTATCCCGAGAGCGTCATCGGCGCCGGGTCGTTCATTCTCGAAGGCTATATCGACGGCACCGAATACGCCCTCGATGCCTTTTTCGATGAAACAGGCGCTCCTCATGTCCTCAACGTGCTGCGCCACGATTTCGCCTCGTCAGAGGACACGAGCGATCGTCTGTACATGACAAGTCCGTCCATCGTGCGGGAGACGACCTCCCTGTTCACCTCGTGGCTCAACCGCGTAAACGCGCTCGTGGGCGTTCGCAACTTCCCGGTGCACGTCGAGGTGCGCGTTGCGGACGGGCATGTGTGCCCCATCGAATTCAATCCTCTGCGGTTCGCAGGACTCGGCGGCACCGATCTGAGCCTGTACGCTTACGGTTTTCGCACCTACCAGGCATTTCTCGAGGATGATGTACCCGATTTCGATGTAGCGTTCGCCGACAAGGAGGGAAAGGTGTACTCCATGTCGTTGCTGAATCCCCCGCAGAATGCGACGGGCGGCGAACGGTTCGACTATGACGCGTTTCTCGGCCGGTTCTCGCACGTGCTGGACATGCGTCCGTTCGATCTGAACCGTGTCGGCAACTACGGCTTTCTCTTCCTCGAAACCGACGCAGACACTGCCGATGAGTTGACGTTCCTGCAGCACTCCGACCTGGAAGAGTTCCTCCGCTAGCGCGGAGGACGCGACGGGTCGGAGAAGACCGTGAAGCTTTCCATACGCAATCTGCTGATCGGCCTTGTCATCGTCATCGTGCTAGCGGTGGTGCTGTTGCGCGGTGACCAGCTGGTTGAGCTGGTGGAGACGATGAAAAAAGGTGCGGCCATCCCGCTTATCGCGGCATTGTGCACGCAGCTGGGCAAGTACTTCGCGCAGAGCTTCGCCTATTCGTTCGCATTCGAGGCGGTCGACGAGCATATGGATCCTCGCTCGACGCTGCCGCTCGTGTTCGGCACGTTCTTCATGAACACCATCGCGCCCTCGCTCAACCTCGCTGGCACCACGCTCGTGGTAGACGACGCTCGCCGTCGCGGCATCGCGCCGGGAAAGGCGACGTCGGCGGCGTTGCTCATGCAGATAACCGTGGACTCCGGGTTCGCCACCATCATGCTCATCGGATTCGCCATCCTGGCGGCTACAGTTGGTCTATCGCCGCTGTGGTTTCTGCTTGGACTGGTGGTTATAGCCCTGGTCAGCGTTATGGTACTCATCCTCGTGCTCGGCAGGAAGCGTCCCGCGCTCGTGCTGCGCATACTGCGACCGATCGAGCGGCTCGTCGACCGTATTCGCGCGCGCTTCAAGAAGCCGCCGCTCGATTCGTGGGTGGAGCGGGCTGTAGCTTCGTTCTCGGATGCGGCAGGGCTCATCGGGCACAATCCGAAGACGACGGCCAAGGTGTTCGGCTGCTCGATCGTGGCAAGTTCGTGTGAGCTCGCCTGCTTCTGTCTGGTGGGCGTCGCCTTCGGCGTTACGTACCCCGAGGCTCTCATCTGCGGTTACGTTGTCGCGACCCTGTTTGCCATGATCTCGATCACCCCGCAGGGTGTGGGCGTGGTCGAGGCGGCCGTGGTGGTGGCGTTCACCTCGTTCGGCGCGTCGAGCGCCGCAGGACTTTCGATCGCGCTTGTGTACCGGGGCATCGTGTTCTGGATGCCGTTTCTTATTGGGGCAGTGCTCATCCAGACGACGAAGACGTTCCGCCATGATGCGAAGCGCACGGCGCGCAATCAGAAGAGCAAGGATCGCCTGAGCGGGACTGTAGCCGCCGCCAAGCAGATCGATGCCCATGTCGAAGGACCTCGGGACGCAACGGGCGGTCCTCAGGCCGCTGCGGGCGGCCCCGAGGCGCAGCGACCGTCTGCGGCCGAAGCGGATTCCGGTGCGAGCTCTGTTGCCGATCCGTCTAAAAGCGCCGCTCCGCACGCTCGGTGACGTTTCCCGGCGTCGCATAAGGCTCATATAACAGTCCTTGACCGATTTCGTATCGCATCGAACGACTCAATGGCAAGTTCATGGTTCGCGGGTTGGAATCATGAACTACAATGGGCAGGTTAATGCACGGCGGTGCGTACGGTTGGACCGCTTCGACAGGAAAGAGTGGGTGAGGGACGTGGGGATTCGCACGATCATGCGCGCATGCGTGCCATGCGTGTTTGCAGGCTTGATGGCGTTGACCGGCTGTTCGGCCGGGTCGAACGAATCGAGCGATGCAGAGCCTGCTTCGGCGCTCGATCCATCCAGCCCGGTGCAGATAGAGCTGTGGACGTATTACAACGGCACGCAGCAGCAGGCGTTCGAGGATTTGGTCAAGGAGTTCAACGAGGGACGTGGCAAAGAACTGGGCGTTGTTGTGACAAGCTCGAGCCAAGGCGGTGTGAACGATCTTGCCGCTGCCGTGACCGATTCGGCGCAAGAGCTCGTCGGCTCCGAGGCGATGCCCGATGCCTTCCTTTCGTATTCGGACACCGCGTCGGTCATTGACGGCCTCGGCCGCGTGGCGGATTTGGCGGGTTATCTGACCGATGAGGAGAAGGCGCTCTACGTCGAGTCCTTCCTTGATGAGGGCGATATCGACGGCAACGGATCCTTGAAGGTATTCCCGGTGGCGAAGTCCACCGAGACGCTTCAGATCAACGCCACCGACTGGCAGGTTTTCGCCGATGCGACGGGCTCCACGCTCGAGGAGCTTTCGACGATCGAAGGCATCACGGAGGTGGCGCAGCGCTACTGCGAGTGGACCGATGCCCAGACGCCGGATGTTGCAGGCGACGGCAAGCCGTTTTTCGGTCGAGATGCGATGGCAAACTATTTGATCACCGGCTCCAAGCAGCTCGGACACGAGCTGTTCGATGTGGAGGGCGGGGTCTGCACGTTCGATATCGACCGTGATACGATGAAGGCGCTGTGGGACAACTACTACGTTCCCATGGTGCAGGGCTGGTTCTCGGCTGAGGGCAAGTTCCGCTCGGATGCCGTGAAGACGGGCGACCTCCTCTGCTATGTGGGCTCGTCATCATCGGTTGTCTACTTCCCGCAGACCGTCACGTTGGACGACGAGACCAGCTATCCCATCGAGTTGGCTGCGCTTCCCGCTCCGACATTCGCCGATGGGGAGCCGTGTGCACCTCAGCAGGGTGCAGGGTTCGTCGTGACGAAGTCTGATGAGAAGCGTGAGACGGCCTGCGTGGAATTCCTGAAATGGTTCACCGCCAAAGAGCAGAACACCGGCTTCTCTGTGAGCGCGGGGTACATGCCCGTGACGAAGGAGGCGCTAACGCTTGAGAACCTCGAGGCTGCCGCATCCGGTTCGGATGGTTCTGAGAATTACTCGATCAACCTTCCGGCTACGCTCGAGACGATTGAAACAGGCGTGTATGCGAACCGTCCATTCGACGGCGGGGTGGATGCTCGCGCCGTGCTCGAGAGCGCTCTGTCCGACAAGGCGACAGCCGATCGCGAGGCTGTCGTGAGCGCCGTCGCTGCGGGTGCAAGCCCGGAGGAGGCTGCGGCGCCGTTTTTGGAGGATCGCGTGTTCGATGAGTGGTTGGAGGATCTTACGGCGCGCTTGAAGGCGACGACCGCCTAACGGAGGGGTGCGTTTGTGCGAGGAAGGGGCCGGGGCGACGACATGATCTGGGGTTCTCGGCACGGCGAAGGCTCACGGCACGGATTGACCTTTAAGGTCCTTGTCGTCGTGCCCTTCTGCATCGCGCTAGCAATCCAGGTCGTCGTGTGCGCGTTCGTCCTTGCGCGAAGCGAGATGCTCGGCCAAATGGAAGACGACGCCTACGATCTGTTCTCGGAGCGCGTCGCGAGCAGTGCGGGCTACCTGGAGAACGACATGATCTTCCGCTGGTCGGACTTCGAAGAAGCGTCCGATCAGATAGCCTCGAAGATCGATGTCGAGCTGGCGGCGCGCGGCGCGACGGCGTCTGACATCAAAGCTGGCGGCGACCTTGCCATTTCGCTTGTTGGCACCGTGAGCGACGATATGCTGCTGTTCGCGCAGCGGGCCGAGGTGGACGGCGTGTTTTTGGTGCTGGCGAACGGAGAGGCCGAAGGGCGGCAAGATGCGCGCACGGCCTTGTATGTGCGCGACTCGAACCCGAAGGTCAGCGTCGCGAATCGTTCCGATCTGCTGTTGGCCGCCTGCCCTATCAGCATCGGCCGAGAATCGGGGGTGGCGCTCGACAGCCAGTGGTCGGCTACGTTTCCTCTTGCGGCCGAAGGGGACGACCGCAGCGCGTTTTACTACAAACCCTTGCGAGCGGCTGAGCAGCACCCGGATGCCGATGTGAATGATCTTGGCTATTGGGGGCGGCCGGTGGACTTTGGCTGGGTGGGCACGTCGTCGATCACCTATAGCCTGCCGATCAAGGACGCGCAGGGCGGCATCGTCGGCGTGCTGGGCGTGGAGGTCCGCCTCGATCGCGTCGAGTCCTTCTTCCCCTATGTCAATTTGAACGCCGAGGGCGAGGGCTCGTATCTGCTGACAGTCACCGACGAGGAGGGCTTCACGCGCGATGACGGGGTAGAGCCCGCCGAGAGCGTCGAACGTTCCTATGAAGTGCTGGCGGCAACAGGCGCGACTCAAAGCCTGTACGTGGAGGACGGCTCGTTTACGGCACTGCTCGACGAGCAGAAGCGTATGGTAATCGATGCGCCGTCCGATCCGTCGCCCGACATGCGTGCCGCGGCGAGCGCCGCCGAGATCATGCTCTACGACAGCACTTCGCCGTTTGCCTCGGAGCATTGGGCGCTCGTGGGGCTCGAACGGCAGAACGACCTGTTCGTTGCTTCGCACTCGCTCGCAAAAAGCCTGATCGAAGTGTTCGCCGCCTCGCTGCTTATTGGGCTGGCGGTGGCCGCGCTCACGGCATGGCTGTCATCGTCGCGCCTGCGCCACCTTATGGCCGAAGTGCGCAAAACGAAGCCCGAACAGCCCATCTCTTTTACGCCGACCGGTATCGTGGAGGTGGACGAGCTTTCGGATTCCATCGCCGCGCTTGGCGCGGAAGTGGCGTTGTCCGCATCGCGCCTCTCGCAGATACTGCGGCTGTCTGATCGCGGCATTGGAGCGCTTGAGTACAGCCAAGAAACCGGTTCGATCACCTATACTGACGGCTTCTTCTCCACGCTCGCGGTGCTCGAACCGCCCGACAGCCCCCGTTTCAACCCGCGCCGCATGGCCGAAAATCCACCCTCGGCTGAAGAGTTCGAGACACTTATGAGGGGTTATGTTCCCTATATCGAATCCGAGGCCGAGGGGCGCTATCTTATTTCCGGCCCTCATCGGGCAGCATGGGTGCGTCTCGTTGTGGTGGTCGACGACGAGAGGAAGCGGACCTACGGCCTCGCAGAGGACGTGACGCAGGAGATCGAGACCCGCCGGCGCATAGAGCACGAGCGCGATCACGATATTCTTACCGGGTTGGCGAACAGACGTGCGTTCGAACAGTCCGTCAAGGAGCTGCTCGATCAGAATCCGCCTTCATTCGGTGCCATGCTCATGCTCGACCTCGATAACCTCAAGTTCATCAACGACACCTATGGCCATGATTGGGGAGACCAGTACATCAAAGCGGCCGGCCGAGCCGTCGAGGTTGTGTTCAGCGGGAAAGGCTGCTTTGCGCGCATATCCGGCGATGAGTTCCTCGTATTCGTGGACGCGTGCGCCGATCGGGACGAGGCTGAGGCGCTGCTCGGAGAATTCCGTCGCGCCCTCGATGCGAGCCTTCTCGAGGCGCCCGACGGCAAGGTGCTCAAGGTTCGCGCATCCACCGGAGTTGCCTACTACCCCTCCGACGCTTGCGAGTACGTGCAATTGCGCGAGTACGCCGACTTCGCCATGTATTTGGCGAAGAACAGCCGCAAGGGCGAGCTCATCTCCTTCGATCGTCAAACCTACGAAAAGCAATCGATCATGGTGAACGGTCGCGAGGAGCTTAACAGGCTGCTCGACGAGGAGCTGGTTGACTACCATTTCCAGCCCATCGTGGATGCGCGGGCGGGCGAGGTGGCCGCGTATGAGGCGCTCATGCGCCCGCTGCTCGACACCATACCGACACCCGATCTCGTGCTCGCACTCGCCCGCTCTCAGTCGAAGCTCTACCGCGTCGAGCATATGACGTTCTTCGGAGCGCTCGAGGCATATGCGCGCTGCAAGGGAGACCGCAGTGCCACGCTGTTCGTCAACAGTATCGCCACTCAGCGCCTTTCGGCCGATGACGAAGCTGAGCTGGTTGAACGGTTTGACGGTTTGCTCTCGCGCGTAGTGATCGAGATCACCGAAAATGACTACAGCCGCGAAATGGCCATGTACAAGGAGGCGCTTGCGCATCGTTTCGGCGCCCGCCTGGCCATCGATGATTTTGGCAGCGGCTACAACGGCGAGACATCGCTGCTTGATTATCAGGCCGACTACGTAAAGCTCGACATGGAGATCGTCCGGGATATCGATACGGTCAGGGATCGCTGCGATATCGCCAAAAATCTCATCAGCTTTGCGCACGATCGCGGGATCCGCGTCATTGCCGAAGGTGTCGAGACCGAAGGCGAACTGCGCGCGCTCATAGCGCTCGGTGCTGATTACCTGCAAGGGTACCTGCTTGCGCGTCCGGCCCCGGAGCTGCGCGACATTCCCGAGGACATCAAACGCCTCATCCGCTCGCTCGTCCGAACAGGCTGACGGATGGGGGCGTTCGAGAAAGAGGGACGCGAGCCGCATGCTGTCCGGTGATGCGCTCGGAGGGTTGGGGTATACTCAAATGCGGAATCGCGCGCCCGCCGGCAGACGGGCTGACCGAGGAGGATCGCATGTCGCTGGTTGAAACCCTGCATATGTCCACCGTTTCCAAGACGCCGCAGCGCGTGGAGGTGGTTTTGCCAATAACCCCCGATCTTTATCAGCCGCACGGCTTTCTGCACGGGGGCGTTACCATCGCCCTGCTCGAATCTGCGGCCAGCTACGGCGCCGAATGCCACACTGACTTCAGCAAGGAGCTTCCTTTCGGCATCGAAGTGACCGTGCGCCATCGCAAGAGCGGCAAGGAGGGCATGCTGCGCGGCGTGGCCGAGCTGGACCGAGTGGAGACGTCCGGACATACTGGTTCTGTCAAGCAGTTTTGGAACGTGGCCGCCTACGATGACGTGGGGGACGTGGTGTCCGACGGCGTTATCGTGACGAAAGTTGTCAGTCTTGAGCGCCTAGCCCAGAAGGAGCGCGAGCTCGCGGCGGCCAAAGAACGCTAAGAAGGCCGGCTGGAGCGGGCCTCGGCTCGGGGGCCGTAGCGATTGATGGGGTGCGACTGGATGGCGGCGTAGAGCGATTCGTGGACGATATTCCAGAAAGGGTTCGCCTTGTCGTTGAGCAGCGTCTCGCGCTCATCGCTCTCCAGGCAGAACGCGACGGTCGACAGTAGGTGGCGCGTGCACAGGGAGGCGAGCATGCCCCTCGTCGCGTCCGGCATGTAGCGCCCGCCCAAGATGAACTCGATATCGCCTTCGACGGCCGGATAGTACAGGTCCGTCAGACAGTGCCAGAACTCGAGTTCGCGGATATCGAACAGCTTGCGGTAGAAATCCTGCCGCCCAAGGGTGCAGCGCGCAAACGCTTTGAGAAACTTCGAACAATCGAGCGTCCGAGCGCCGGTTTCCACGTGCGCATAGTACGCGAGCGGCGTCTCGATGCACCGCTTCGACTCGAGGGGCAGGCACACCAGCTCGTTGTCCGGCAATGCGGCGCGCAGCTCCGCATCGAGATCGGTGCGGAGCACCCAGAGCGCAACGTCGTACTTGCTGGAGAAATGGTAGTAGAACGTGTTTCGGTTTATGTCGAGCCTCGCGATTATGTCGGCGATGCGCACGCGGGCAAGCGATGTTTCCTCGACCATGGAAACGAAGGCGTCAGCAATGGTCTGTCGCATATTCCGTTTCATAGAGCCTCCTTGGGGCAGCCATGCGTTTCCATTATAGACAAAAACCGAATCCATATGAGATCGGAAGACGTTGATCTTCGTTTCGTTTGATTCGCTCACTTCGATCGAGTGCGTCGATCGATTTATTCTCGTGCCAAATAGATAAAAACAAATTTTGACTATTAAATGGCCGCTTGTAAGAAATCATACTCTTCCTATAACCGATGGGATCATCGGCGAATCGCACTTTGCAATTCGATTGAGGAGGTACGTATGGAGGATGTCAAGCGTCCGCTGGACGGGGTCAAGGTCGTCGAGATGGCGACGTTTATCGCTGTTCCCGCCGTGGGCCGCATCTTGGCCGACATGGGAGCGGAAGTGATCAAGATCGAGTCCTCAAAAGGCGATAATCTGCGCTTCACGGCGCCGAACGAGGGTCGTCCGAGCGATCCGTTCGAAGACACGAACTTCGATTTGGAGAATGCCAACAAGAAGGGCATCGTCTTGGATATGCGCAGCGAAAAGGGCAAGGAAGTGCTGTTCAAGCTGCTTGATGAGGCTGACGTGTTCCTGACCAACTGGCGTCCGCAGGCGCTTGCCCGCCAGAACCTCACCTACGAGAGTCTCAAGGAGCGCTTTCCCGGCTTGGTGTACGCGAGCCTGACGGGCTATGGCGACAAGGGTCCCGATAAAGATCTGCCCGGGTTCGACTATACCGCGTTCTTCGCGCGCTCCGGCTGGGCAGGCTCGCTGTATCAGAAGGGCACCGTGCCCACCAACCTCATCCCCGCGCTCGGTGATCATCAGGCTGCGCTCGCGCTGACCGCCGGCGTGCTGGCGGCGCTGCTGCGCGCCTCCAAAACCGGTCAAGGCGAGAAGGTTTCCGCAAACCTGCTGCATACCGCGGTGTGGGTCCAGTCGTTCCAGATTCAGGGTGCTCAGTACGGCACGGAGTTCAACGGCGTGCACTATCCGTTCGATCGTCGCGACAATCCGCTTCCCTACCAGCCCGCCGTCAAGACCAAGGACGATCGCTTCCTGCAGGTCATGGGTCCCAACTACGGCATCTACTTCCCGCTGATCATGAAAGCCATTGGTCGCGAGGACCTCATCGACGACCCGGTCCTGAGCAATCAGAAGAAGATGCAGGACGAGGGCCGGGTCGGCGAGATGTACGACATCGTGCAAGAGGGCTTCCAGCAGAAAACCGCCGCGGAATGGGCCCCTATCCTCACCGAACTCGATATTCCCTTCGCGCTGTGCAAGACCTACGAAGAGGTTGTGGACGACGAGCAGGCGTGGGCAAACGACGTGTTCTACAAGATGGACTATCCGCGCGGCCCCAAAGCCCTCGTGCGCACGCCCATCGATCTGGAAGAGACGCCGCTTCCGCCCTATGAGAAGGCTCCGCTTCTGGGCGAGGACACCGAAGACGTGCTCAAGGAGCTCGGCTATTCCGACGCGGACATTTCGGCAATGGCTAAAGAGGGCGTCGTGATGCAGGGCGCACGCAAGTAACGGCATCGACGCAAACGAAAGGGGGACCAATGATCACTGAGCAAAGCACTGCCGAGGAGAAGCTGCCGGCGAAGAAGGTGCTGGCAAACATCGCCGATCGGGTGTACGAGGACGCGATCGAGGCGAAGGCCCGCGGGGAAAAGGTCGGCTGGATATCCTCGAATTTCCCTCAGGAGATTCCCGAAACACTGGGCTTGCACTGTGTCTATCCGGAAAGCCAGGCGGCCGCCATATCAGCGAAGGGCGGGAGCCTTCCCCTGCTCGAGCATACCGAGGGGGACCTGGGCTACTCCAACGACCTGTGCGCGTACGCCCGCATCAGCCTGGCGTATGCCGATCTGGGGGCTTGCCCGAACGGCGAGCGCGAAATGCCGCTTCCCGATTTCGTCCTGTGCTGCAACAACATATGCAATTGCATGATGAACTGGTACGAGAACATCGGGCGCATGCTGAACATCCCCGTCATAATGATCGACGTGCCGTTCAACGACAAGTACGACGTGGACCAGAAGCGCGTCGATTATATGAAAGGCCAGTTCGACGACTGCATTCGCCAGCTGGAGGAGATCACCGGCAAAACCTGGGACGAGAAAACGTTCCTGAAGGTATGCGAGCGCTCCGTCAAAGTGGGCGAGGCCTGGCTCGAGGCCACCACGTACATGTGCTACAAGCCCTCGCCGCTCAACGGTTTCGAGCTGTTCAACCATATGGCTGTGGCGACGATGGCGCGCGGCAAGCAGGAATCGCTCGACGGGTTCTTGCAGCTTATCGAGGAGTACAAGCAGTTCGTCTCGGAGCACAGGTCCACCTTCAAGGTGGAAGAGACAAACCGCGTCATGTTCGAGGGCATTGCGTGCTGGCCGTTTTTGCGCGCCACGTTCAGCCCGCTTAAGAACTCCGGGACGAACGTCACCGCATGCGTGTACGGGCCCTCGTTCGCCTTCACCTACGACAACACCGACGAGATGATGAAGGCGTATGCGGGCGTGCCGAACGCCATCAACCTCGAACGCGCCACCGAGCTGCGCAAGAAGCTGTGCCTTGACGGCAAGGTGGATGGCGGGCTGGTGCACATCAACCGTTCGTGCAAGATGTGGTCGGGCATCGCCCCTGAAATGGGTCGCCGCATATCTCAGGACCTCGACATCCCCATCGTCACCTTCGATGGCGACCAGTCGGATCCGCGCAACTTCAGCGAGGCTCAGTACGACACGCGCGTCCAAGGCCTGGTCGAGGTCATGGAAAGCAACAAGAGGGGAGCGTAAAAGACATGGCATGTATCGATACTCTCCTAGCCGCCTTCGCCGAGGTGGCCGTCGATCCCGACGCCCAGCTTGAGAAGCACCTGGCAGCGGGCAAGCGCGTTGTCGGCGTCGGCCCGTACCATGTGCCCGAGGAGCTAGTGCACGCCGCCGGCGCCGTGCCGTTCGGCGTGTGGGGGTGCGTGGGATCCTCTGTCGAGGCGAAGAAGTACTTCCCGCCGTTCTACTGCTCGCTGTGCCAGATGACGCTGGAGATGGGTTTGACCGGCACGCTCGACAAGCTGTCGGGCATGATGATCACCGGACTATGCGACACGCTGCGCGCGTTCTCGCAGAACTGGAAGGCCGGCATGGGCAGCAAGGTTCCCATGATCTACGTCACCAATGCGCAGAACCGGTTCATCGAAGCGGGCCGCCGCTACACCGTAGAGGCGTATGCCGAGGTCAAGCGTCGTGTTGAAGAGTGCTGCGACGCGCTTGTCACCGACGAGGCCCTGGCGCGCTCCATCAAGCTGTACAACGAATGGCGCGCGACGATGCGCGAGTTCGTCGCGCTGGCCGGCCAGCATCCGGCCGAGGTGAGCGTGTCCGCCCGTTCGTCTGTTATCAACGCTGGGTACTATATGGACAAGGCCGAGCATATGTCGATGGTACAAGAGCTCAACGCAGCGCTTGCCGCAGCACCCGTTTCGCTCTCCGGCTATAAGCCCATCGTGCTCTCTGGCATCTATGAGGACATTCCGGCCATCACGGCCATCCTCGAGGAAAACGGGTTCGCGATCGTCGCCGACGACATGGCCAAGGAGTCCCGAGCGTTCTCGCGCCAAGTGCCCGAGACGGGCGATCCCCTTGAGGCGCTGGCCGACGGCTGGTGTGCGCTCAGAGCCGACACCGAGCTGTTCGACCCGAGGAAAGAGCATATCGAACAGGTGGTCGAGCTCGCCAAGGACAACGCCGCCGCCGGCGTCGTCATCCTACTGGCGAAGTTCTGCGATCCCGAGGAATTTGAGGCTCCGCTCGTGAAGAAGGCGCTTGGGAAGGCGGGCATTCCTGCGGTGACCATCGAAGTGGACCAGTCGACCGAAAGCTACGAACAGGCCCGCACGCAACTGGAAACGTTTGCGGATTTGCTGGGGTAAGCACGATGGAAGGCACTTCGCCCCCGCGCGGTTTGCGCCGGGGCGAAGCGGAAGAACCGCTGCAAAGCCGCGGTGGAAGATATCTTTGCAGCCATCGTTCATCGTCCGCTTGGGGGCGAACTGACTGAAAGGAGAGCACTATGTCTTCTGGTTCTGTCAAAGATGGAAAGGGCGGATTCCATTACGCCTACCTGATTGTGGCGGCGGGCATCGCCATCACGTGCATACCTTGCGCGCTCGTTCTCAGCTGCGCGGGTATCTACTTCACGCCGGTCAGCTCGTATTTCGGCGTTTCGAAAGCCGAATTCACGCTGTATTTCAGCTTGCTAAACCTGGCGATGATGGTCATGCTGCCCATTGGGGGAAAGCTCATGTCGAGGTTCGACGTGCGAGCGGTTCTTTCCGTCTGCGTCGCGATCGACGGGCTTACGCTCATCGCCATGTCGTTCTTTTCGGCGGTGTGGCAGTTCTATCTTGCGGGCATTCTGCTGGGCATCGGCACGGCGCCGCTCATCTACCTGGCGGTTCCTTCGCTCATTAACGCTTGGTGCAAGAAGAAGGTCGGCTTTTTCGTCGGCCTGTGCATGGCGTTCACCGGTATCGGCGGCGTCATCTTCAACCCGGTGGGAACGGCGTTCATCGCTGCGGGGCCCGAAGGGTGGCGCACCGGATACCTGGTATTCGGCATCATCGTCCTGGTGGCCACGCTGCCGTTCACGATCTTCGTCGTGCGCTCGAAGCCGGCCGACAAAGGGCTCTCGCCGTACGGCGCGCAAGAGGCTTCCGCGGCAGAGGGTGCACCGAATCCTGCCCCAGTCGAGTTGGGCGTATCGGCCGGCAAGGCCATGAAGACCACGGCGTTCTTTGCCATCGCGGCGTTCGGTTTCCTGATCACGGTGAACCAGACCGTCTATCAGTTCCTCCCCTCGTATTGTCAGTCTTTCGAAGGCACGCTGCCTCAGATCGCCGCGCTATCCGGAATGATCGCTTCGGCATGCATGGCCGGCCAGGCTATCGGCAAGGTTATCTTGGGCCTGGTGAACGATAGAAGCTGCAAGGGGGGAATGGCGCTGGGCATTTGTTCGGGCGTCGTGGGTGTCGCGCTCATGTGGTTCTTGCCGGCACAGGCGGCCGTCCTGCTTGTAGGCGCGTTCCTATTCGGGTTCGTGTACGCCTGCACAACCGTGCAGACGCCGCTGCTCACCCGCACGGTATTCGGTTCGCGCGACTACACCAACATCTATTCGCGCGTGTCCATGGCCGGCGCGTTGGGCGGCGTAGTGGCTGCCACGTTCTGGGGCTGGATCGTCGATTTGCCGAACGGCTTCTCCATCATGTTCGCTATGAGCCTGGCAATCATGGTCGTGAGCTTCCTTTTGGGCCTGTTCGCACTGACGCGAAGCAAGAAATTGGAAAAGACGGCCGACTAGGCCGGGTGCGAGGCGTCTCGCTGGTCGTGCGCCTCGCAGGTACACCTGCCGCGACCTGCACCGATGCAGGCACGGCTCTGACAAGAAAGGCACGCAATGGACTTCTCCCTCACCGACGAGCAGGAGCTTCTGATCGAAAGCATCCAAGAGTTCTGCGAGCGCAATCTCGACGAAGACAAGATTTCGGCCATGTTCGAGAACCATGGCATGAGCGACGAGCTGATCAAAGCCTATCTGGAGGCCGGTTTCGGGCTCATGGGCATTCCTGAAGAGCTAGGCGGCGTGCCCTGCGACCGGGTGACGTTAGGTATCCTCACCGAGGAGTTCGCCCATTGCGCCGGCACCATCACGCCATTTCTCAACAACACGCTGGCCATGTGCGACATGATCGATTTCGGAAGCCCCGAGCAAGTTCGGATGTGCATGGACGCCTATCTGGAAACAGGCAAGCCTATCTTCTCCCTCGGCTTTTCCGAGCCGGGTGCCGGATCCGACAACGCATCCATGACCTCGGTCACCAGGAAGCAGGCCGACGGCACCTATGTCCTTTCTGGGCAAAAGACGTGGGTGACGCAGGGCGAGGTGTTCCCCTACGTGTTCGTGGTGTCCAAGGATGAGGATCCCTCCCCCGAGAACCGCTCCATGTCCATGTGGCTGGTGCCGCTGGAGTCCGAAGGGCTGTCCACCGCGCCGCTTGAGAAGCGCGGCCAGCAGATCATGCCGTTTTGCGAGATGTATTTCGACGACGTGGTGCTGACCGAGGACATGCGCGTAGGCGAGGAGGGCGCCGGCTTTAAGAACCTCATGAAGAACTTCGAGATGGAGCGTTCGCTCATCGTGGCGCAGTGTCTCGGCTGCGCGCAGGCCTGTATGGACGATGCCGCTGCGTACGCGAGCGATCGCATCGTGTTCGGCAAGCCTATCGCATCCTACGAGCTGATCCAGCAGAAGCTCACCGATATGGAGATCGCACTGGAGAACACGCGCAACATGCTGTACAAAACGCTGTGGAAGATGGACCGAGGCGAATCTATCCGCATCGACTCCGCGCTGCTCAAGCGCTACGGGGCCATGCAATGCGCCTGGGTATGCAGCGAGGCTGTCCAGATATTCGGGGGCCTGGGATACACCACCGAGACGCGCGTGGGCCGCATTGCGAACGATGTGCGCGGCATGCAGATCGCCGGCGGCACCGACGAGATCATGGTCTACATCGCGGGACGCCAGCTGGCCAAGAAATACGCCCGCAAGTAGCGCGCGACCGGTTTCGCCCGTTCGAACAGGAAGGCATGCCATGGGATGCTCACCGCTGTACTTGGGAATCGATGCGGGATCCACCGCTTCGAAGTGCGTAATCGTCGACGGGGCGGGAACGGCGGTCGCTTCGGCCCTGCACACCTCAGGGGCCGGAACCGTCGGGCCCCAGGTGGCGCTCGACAAGGCGCTTGCACAGGCGGGCGCCGGGCAATCCGAGGTGCGCTTCGCGTGCGCCACGGGTTACGGGCGGCATCTGCTGCCATGGACCGATATGCAGATGTCGGAGCTTTCATGCCATGCGAAAGGCGCGACTCGATTGTTTCCCGCCGTCCGTACGGTAGTGGATATCGGAGGGCAGGATGCCAAGGTCCTGCGCATCGACGAGCGGGGCCGGCTGGAGAACTTCGTCATGAACGACAAGTGCGCGGCAGGAACGGGCCGTTTCCTCGATGTGATGGCCTCGGTGTTCGGGTGTACGGTGTCCAAGCTGTCGGAATACGATGCGCAAGCCCAAAACATCGCGTCCATTTCATCGACATGCACGGTGTTCGCCGAATCGGAAGTCATCTCCAAGATGGCCGCCGGCGAGCCCATCCCCGATATCGTGGCGGGCATCCATGCGTCGGTGGTGGAGCGTACCTACGGCCTGATGCGCCGCTTGGGCGTCGAGCCCGACGTGGCCATGACGGGCGGCGTGGCGCTTAATGACGGGCTGCGCAAACGGCTTGAGGCGCGCATCGGCCGCCCGGTGCGCACATCCACCCTATCACAATTCAACGGTGCTTTCGGCGCAGCTCTTTACGCGCTCGAGAAGTGCAAGGACAAGTGATTCGGCCATGGTGGCGAGCTGCGATCGGATATCGGGCGAGGCCATGGAGCTGGCGAATAAGAGTTTCCCCCCGCTCACGCTCGCGCGCGCCCTGTTCGAGGGATACGCGCGCAATCCGCATAAGCCGATGGCCATCGGGGCGAACGAGAGCGCGACCTATGCCGACGCCTACCTCATGACGAACGATTTGGCCTGGCGGCTGCGTTGCGAATGCGGTGTCGAGCCTGGGGACACCGTGGTGCTGGCGGCGCCGAACCTCATTGCTGTGCCGTGCATCATGGCCGCCTCGCAGATGTGCGGCGCGCGGCTGGTGCACCTATCGCCGACGCTTGAGCGCGACGATTTCGAACGCTGCACGAACATGGTGGATCCTCGCGTGGTCGTCGCCTCGAATGAGGCGCACTGCGCCTATGCGCGCGAGCTCTTTCCGAATGCGAAAGTGCTGTCGCTGGGCGGCTTGGATGCTTCGGTCTTCCGCATCGAAGATGCGCCGAGGATGGCGTCGCTCAGCAAGGCCTGGGAGTTCCCCGGCTATCCGGGCGAGACCGAGATCGTGCTCTTCTCGTCCGGTTCCACCGGCGCGCCGAAGGCCATAGTCAACCGGGCCTCGTCGTTCTCGCGCAACGCCTGCGCGCTTCAAGAGGCCTTGTCCCTGTCGGAGGACGACGTGCTGTACGTGCCGGTGCCCTTCGCCCACGTGTTCGGCATCGTGGGCGTGTACGCAGCCCTGCTTGCCGGCGCGACGATCGTGACGAGCGCAAAGTACCGGCCCGAAACCGCCTTGTCGCTCATTGCGGACACCTGCGCGACGGTTCATTTCGGTGTATCGACCATGTTTCTGCGCGAGTTGCGCGCGAACCAGGATGACGACTGGGATCTGTCGACGCTGCGGACTGGCCTTGTCGGCGGCGCCAGTTGCCCCGAATCGGTGTTGCATGAATTCGAACGCCGGTGGGGGTGCCGCCTTATGCAATCGTACGGCATGACCGAGACCGCCGCTACGTTGACGGTCACTCCGCTCGAACTGCCCGTGTCCGTCCGTGCTCGCACCGTGGGTGCGGGGGTAGACGGCGTTCGGATCGAGCTGGCTCCCGACACCCGCGAGATACTGGTGAAGACCCCGACGCTCATGGTGGGCGTTATCCAGGACGACGGTGGGTATCGGCTCGATCTCGACGAGGAGGGGTGGCTGCACACGGGCGATGTGGGCGCGTTCGATGAACATGGGCTTCTGTCCATCGTCGGGCGCATCAAGGAGATGATCATCCGCGGTGGCGTGAACATCTTTCCGGCGGAAGTAGAGGCCGTCTATCAGGCGAATCGCGACGTGTCGGAATGCTGCCTTGTCGGTTACGACGATCCCGAATTGGGGGAGCGCACATGCTTGTGCGCCATCGCGAGGCCCGGCTCCGACGCGTCGACGCGCGAACTGAGGTCGTATGCGGTCGGGCGTATCGAGAAGTGCAAGATCCCAGATACCGTTCTGAAGATGGATCGGCTCCCTCATTTGGCAAATGGTAAAATCGACAGGATCGCATTGATGAACCACGTGAAGGGCGCGCTTGAGCGCGCAAACCGAGCGACGCGCGAGCGCGAGCGATAAACGGCAATGGGGCGGACCATGGATATCTCAGAATCGTATAGCCAAGTTATCAAACTCGTCGACGAATTCTGCGACGAGCATTTCAACGAGGAGCGTATCCGTCAATGGATTGAGTCGCGGGGCGTACCCAACTCGCTCTACGACGCGTTCTTCGGAAGCGAGCTGGGATCCTATGTGATGCCCGTCAATGCAGGAGGGCGTGCATGTCCGTTCGACGAGCGCGTCGCGGTGACCATGCAGCTTACCCGCCGTGCCGGAGCGACGCTGCCGTTCCTGTCCGATATGATCTCCATGGCGTTGCTGTCCACCATGAGATCGCTCTCGCAGCGCGAGATCGCCGAAGACCTTCTTCCACGCAGCGGCCGCGTGACGTTCTCGCAGGCGTTTTCCGAAGAGGCTGCCGGCAGCGACGCGTCCGCCGTGAAGACCGTCGTGTCGCTCGAGAGCGACGAGATCGTGCTGGACGGCCGGAAAACGTTCGTATCGAACGGGCAGTTCGCATCCGATACCCTCGTGCTGGCATCCGATCCCATCTTCGGGCGCGCCGACGGGGGCCTATCGCTTTGGCTCGTGCCCCTCGATACTCAGGGCGTGTCCACGTTTCCGCTCAATACCGTGGGGCAGGAGATGCTGGCTCCGGCGATGATCTCGTTCGATCGGGTCGTGCTCGATCCGAAGTGGCAGATCCAGTCTGAGGGCAAGCTTGCCTCCATGCTCAAACGCCAATACGAGCTCGGACGCATCCTCGTGTGCGCATCCAGCCTTGGGCTGGCGCGCGCGGCGATGGACGATGCCCTGGGCCATGCAGCCTCCCACATGGTAAAGGGCCGGCGTCTGAGCAGCCTGCCGCAAATCCAGGAGAAGCTCGCCGATATGGAGGTTCGGCTGCGTTCAATGGAGTCCCTCGTGTACCATGCCGCCAAGCTGGCCGGCGACGGAGGGGACGAGGCGCGTCTTGCCTGCGCGCTCATGAAACGCTTCGTGCCGAAGGCCGCCACTGATGTCGCATCCGAAGCGCTGCAGATATTCGGCGGAGCCGGCTACACCGATGAGACGCGCGTCGGGCGCATCTGGCAGGATTGTCGAGGTAACCAGATCGCGCAGGGCACCGACGAGATCATGGTAGGCCTGATCGCGAAGCTCCTCGTCTCCGAGGCTGTGCGCGACGGCGCGTAGCGCCCAGGCGGGACGGCTTTCGGATTGACGGATGCCCGTTTCCTAGGGGCGCTCGCCTACGACGAAGGCCAGGGAAACGTGCTCGTCGTGGGAAATCGAGACGTGCACGCTCGTATCGGCGGGCAGTGCGTTTGCAAGGGCGCCCCGCATGCGCACGTGCGGCTGCCCGCTGTCGTCGGAGAGCGTTTCGATGTCGATCATGCTCGCGGTTTCCGCCCAGCCGTTAAACGCCTTGATGGCGGCCTCCTTTGCGCAGAAGCGCCCCGCGAAATAGTGCAGAGGGTTCGCCGATGCCAGCGCCTCGTCGCGTTCGGCTTGCGTGAACGTCCTACGGAAGAACGCATCGTCCCAGGCTCCATCAAGCGCCGCCAGCCGCTCGTGCTCCAATATGTCCGTGCCTATACCGATGATCATCCGCATGCCTTTCTGCTGCCGTAGCGGCTCGTACCGCCATCCCGAAAGCGCGCAGAGTCGCTCTGCCCGAGTTCCGTGTTCTGCCCGAGACGAACATGCGGCCGAGCCCGATCGATCGATTCTCTCATGCTTTCGTGCGCGTGATCAGCTTATCGAACCGGTCTTGGATGCGCAGCACATGAAACGTCATCTGGATGCAAGCGATAGTCTCGGCATCCTTGAAGTCGCGTCCCATGATCTCGCGGATCTTGCCCAGCCGATAGTACAGCGTATTCTTGTGGATGAACAGTTTCTGGGCCACGGCTTCGGGATCGGTGGGGTTCTGCAGGTATTCGTAGAGGGTGAGCGTGAGATGCGTGTCGTTTTCCCGGTCCGTGTCGATCACGTGGACGAGCGGTGGATAGCGGTAAGAATACAGAAGCGGCCCGTCCATGACGTTCGCCACGATGTCGAGCAGGCGGTACCGCGGGAACGGGTACACATGCAGGTCCGGATCTACTCTACGGCCGGTGGTTATGGAGCGGCGCGCTTCGGCGATGTAGCTCGGGGTGCGCTCAGGATTCAGGTAGATGCTGCTGATGCCCACGTCGATGGCGGAATCGGCGAGCGCGCGCCTGAGGGCGCCTTGGTCGCACAGGCTCTCTTCGTGGATCTCGTCATCGCTCGAGAGGAACACGATGTCGGCTTCGTCGACGACGTATATGCTGTTCGGGACGAGCGGGTGCAGCCGCCGTGCCAAGGCGTTCACGCGTTCTGCGGGAATATAGTCGTGCGAGAGGTCCACGAACAGGATGTGCAGGTACTTTTTCAGACGATATCCGAAGAATGAGAACCGCAGGCGCAGCTGGTCGGCGTCTTCTGGGTACGTGCCCTCTTCGAGCTGGCGGAACAGATGCGTGTAGTACAGCGATTTGTTCAGCAGGTACGCGTTGCTCTTCTGCATCTCGATGCTGACGATCTGGGCGATGGCGGGGATCATGTCGATGCGGCTTTGACGCAGGCGCTCGTTTTTCGTGAAGAAGCTGATCGACCCGATGATATGGTCGCGGCTGTGTATGAACGAGAAATAATTTGTGTGCACGTTTCCCTCGTCGTCGTGCCAGTCGAACACTTCGAGGTCGCTGGGCTGATCGGGCGTGATGAGGTTCTTGCGCTTCATAAGGTCGAGGGCGTCTTCGGGAAGCCATCCCGACGTTTTGTCCGCATCGTCCGCAACCCAAGCGGGAAAGTCGTCCGAACTTGCGAGGAAAGAAAGCGACGTGTCGAGGATGGATGCCGGCGTACCGATGATGCTTGCCGCCGCATTGACGATCCGCGTGAGCGAACTTCCGCTGTTCACGAGCGCGGTGAGCTCGAGCACGGCCTCCTTCTTGCGCTGAAGCTCGCGAAACTCGCGCGCGATAAGCTCGAAACCGTCGAGCCATTCGTCGTGGCGCCTCATGAGCACGACCGACGACCGGGGCGTCAGCGGCTTCAGGGGCTCGTCGACATGCAGGAAGAACAGGCGGTCGTCGATAAACTCGTCAGGCAGCTCGTTGAAGGATGACACCGCCGCGAAGAACGCGACGTCTTTGTCATGCAGTGTCATCTTCATGGGAACGGAAAGCAAGGCTATGCCGACGAAACGACGATGAATAATCGAGACGCCTTTCAATTCTATTGTGCTCGAGTCCAATAGCGAAACGATCTCTTGAGCTTCCATAGATCCCCCCCAAAAGCCTGCAAATATCCAAAGAATCTTTCATAATATCCTAGCAAACACGGCCGTTCGCTCTGTCCGCAAACGGGAAACATGTGAAGAAAAACGTCCTTGATTTGTGCTTGAATCCAATGACACTGCCTGCACGGGAGCGCATGATGCACGGAGAGAAAGCCTCGGCCTCTCAGCGGCTTATTCTGTAGGGGAGCGAGAGGGATCGGGGAAGTATGCAAGGAAGGAGTTCGAGTATGGCTGAACAAAAAGCTCCGGGCGTCGTCAAGTCGATCGAATACGATGGAGAGACGTTCGAAGTCCCTTTCGCCAAGGGCAACCCCGGCAAGTCTCGCGAGGAGCTTGACGAGATCAAGCGTGAGCTACGCGAATCGGGCGAGTCGAGCGATGGCGAGATGGTGGCGACGATGGGTTTCTGTGCGCCGTACCAGCCGCGCACGTACCTGACCGAGTTGCCCGGCGTGATTTGCGAGCGCGACCAGGCGTGCGTGCTGCGTGACGGCATGATCATCTACGCAGACATCTACCGTCCGGCCGCTACCGCCGAAAAGGTGCCGGTTATCTGCGCTTTCGGGCCATTCGGCAAGAACCCGAGCGAGGGCATGGATTCGTGGCAGCTCATGGGCGTACCGCCAAAGACGGTGTCGCAGTATTCCAAGTTCGAGTCCCCCGACCCGGGCTACTGGTGTCGCAACGGCTACGCGGTGGCCAACGTCGATCCGCGCGGTGTGGGCAATTCCGAGGGCGACGTGTACCTGTGGGGGCGCCAGGACGCGCAGGACGGGTACGACTTCATCGAGTGGGTCTCTCAGCAGGAATGGTGCAATGGCAAGGCGACCATGCTCGGTAACTCCGGCGTGTGCATGAGCCATTGGCGCATCGCCGCCCAGCGTCCGCCCCATCTGGCCTGCCTGGCCGCATGGGAGGGCCAAGGCGACCTGTACCGCGAGTCCTACTTTTGCGGCGGCATCCCGAACCCGGACTACGAGACGCACATCATCGAAGCGCTGGCAGTGAACAACTACATCGAGGACACGCCGGCGATGGTGGCGAAGTATCCCCTGATGAACAATTACTACCGCGACAAGATCGTCGATTGGAACAAGATCCGCATCCCCACGTACGTGACAGCCGGCTGGGTGCACCATCACCTGCGCGGGGCATTCGAGGGCTTCCGTCGCATCCGCTCGCCCAAGAAGTGGATGCGCGCCCATCGCGATTTCGAGTGGCCTGACAGCTACAACCCCGAGAGCCTCGAGGATCTCAAGCGCTTCTTCGATCGCTATCTCAAAGACATCAACAACGGCTGGGAGTTCACGCCGCGCGTGCGCATCGACGTGATGGACGCCTACGACTACGACTACGCGTCCAAGCGCCCGGAAGAGAGCTTCCCGCTCAAGCGCACTGAGTACAAGAAGCTGTACTTGAACGCCGCCGACGGCGATGCGGGTTACGAGCCGTTCGCTGACGAGTCCGAAGTGGTGTACGACCCGAAGACGGAGACGACGAGCTTCAACTTCCGCTTCGAGGAAGATACCGAGATCACGGGTTTCATGAAGCTGCACCTCAACGTTGAATGTCGCGGCCACGACAACATGGACCTGTTCCCGTGGATCATAAAGCTGGACCAGGACGGCAACTATGTGCCCATCCGCGTCATGGGCGCTCCGTTCCGCGGCGCATGGGGCTTCTTGCGCTGCAGCCATCGCGAGCTCGACCCGCAGTACGCGAGCGACTTCCAGCCCGTGCACGCGCACACGAAGGAGGAGCGCATGAAGCCTGGCGAGATCGTGCCGGTGGACATCGAGTTCTATCCGCATTCCCGCATATGGCACAAGGGCGAGCAGCTGTCCGTGGTGGTAGCCGGCCGCTTCGTTAAGACCGAATGGTTCCACGATACCGACATGAACCATGAGACGGACAACGGTGACGGCATGCACGTCATCCATACGGGCGGCCGGTACGACTCGTACCTGCAGATCCCGGTCGCGCCGCCGAAGTACCGGGTCGGCGATTACGTGTACCGCGGTTAGCGGCTTGCCGGCATGCGGCGGGGCTCAGGGAGCTTCGCTGCATGCCTGGCGGATCCGGGGCGCATTTCGAAAGGGTGATGCGCCCGGAGCGTCTATCGGCGCGGCCCGTGCAGGCGGGCGCGCCCTCAAAACTTGGAGGAAACAATGACAGAAGGCAAGAAGTTCAACGCCTGGATCCCGAATTTCGGGGCGAAGGGTTGGGGTATCACTCTCACGTGTTTTGTGTTCTTCATCTTTTACACATTCTGGAATTCGGTGACCAACACGCTGTTCGGCATGTTCACCGAGCAGTACGGTTGGCAGCAGACCGACATGTCCTACGTCATCACCATCGCCGGCTGGATATCGCTGCTCGCCGTCGTGCTGTTCGGCGCGCTCGGCCGCAAGATTGGCGCGAAGATGGTGAGCGTCATCGGGCTGGTCGGCAGCGCTGTCGGCTTCATCATCCTGGCGAACATGACAAGCTTCGGAATGTTCGCTGCAGGCGTTATCGTGTTCTACTTCTGCATGGTCGCCTATGCGACCATCGGTGTGGGCATGCTGGGCTCAAGCTGGTTCCCGCGCACGAAGGGCGCCTTCATGGGCATCGCCACCATCGGCATGACGTTCTGCTCCGCCGCCCTGAACCCGATCATCCTCGGCTTCGTGGGCGCCGGCCTGGGCGTGTCGGGCTTCTTCTGGGCTTGCGCCGTCGTCCTGATCGTCATGGCCGCGGTCGTGCTGTTGTTCGTGAAGAACAATCCCGAAGAGGCGGGCGCCTATCCCGACAACGACAAGTCCATCGGCCGCGAGGAGCTCGATGCCGAGTTCAAGGCCGCCATGGAATACAAGAAGACGAGTCCCTGGACCACCGTGAAGGTGCTTAAGACCCCGCAGACCTGGCTTATCGGCCTGGGCACCGGCATTCCTATGATGGTGGGCGCCGGCGTCATTGCCTTGCTCGTTCCCACGCTGGCCGCATACGGCCAGGATCCGATGTTCGGCGTGGTGCTGCTCAGCTCCATGTGGCCTATCGGCCTGCTCGGCCATTACCTGATCGGCGTCCTCGACCAGAAGATCGGCACGAAGAAGACTACGCTCACTGTGATCTGTATTTTGGGCTTGGGCGGACTGCTGTGCTTCCTCGGTGGTACGAATGCGATGGTCTGTGGTGTTGCCACCGGCATGTTCATGTTCGGCCTGTCCGGCGCAGCGAACGTGTGCATGTCCATGACAACCTCGATCTTCGGCCGCGCCGACTTCGAGGTGGCGTACACCCCCATCCAGGTCATCTTCAACGTGCTGAACTTCGCTGGCGTGTCTGTCATGTCCACCGTGGCCGCCATCTTCGGGCCAACCACGGTCATGCTGGCCGTGTTTCTCATGTGCATCGTGGCCTTCGCGATCGCCTTTGCGATCCCGTATCGCCAGATCGCCTCCAAGATTCGCGGCGATGAAGAAGTTGCTTACGCGGCACCCGCCAAGTAGGGTCGCGCGACCATCGATGAGTCGCCCGCCCTAGCAGCTGCACGGCACTAGGCGGCTCATGTCAACCCCCTTATGGAATTCCCGCAACGGGACACCGATTCGAAAGGAACGATCATGAACGAATTTCAGGAAGAAGTCGTGGGCATCCTTAAAGACAAGGCCGCCGAGATCTTCGGCTCCGACCCCTCCGCACTGTCCGCCGACACGCGTTTCGTCGAAGATCTGCACTGCAAGTCGGTGAACATCGTGCAGTTCGCCTCGACGCTTGAGGACGAGTACGAGGTGGAGGTGCCTTTCATGGAACTCAACAAGGCGAAGACCTTCGGCGAGGCTGCCAAACTCATCGACGACAAGCTTTCCATGTAGCGAAATCCCTACCCTGATTGAAAGCGCGCGTTGCGCCGGCCCGTCCTTCTGGCGGGCCGGCGTACGGACGGCCCCTGCGCACG
>JABLTR010083702.1_pt1 | contig 31229 bp, 23 predicted proteins | sample 7160071 | NCBI WGS metagenome assembly JABLTR01 (sample SAMN14651230, study PRJNA627086) | human gut metagenome | isolation source: feces | host: Homo sapiens | reverse complement strand
CATAACGCTTGTCAATGGCAGCGTTTAAGGTTACTGTCAGGATCATATCAGTCTTCCTCATTGGAAAGAAGGATCTTTCCTTTTACAAGGCCCGGTGTCTTGAACAGCTGGAAGGCCTCCTGAGCCTGGCTCATCGGAATTTTCTTATAGATGAAGCCCGGGTCAAATTTCAACTGACCTGTTGCAAAATAATGTGCTGTCAGATCCCACTCACGTCCCGGATATGGTGCACTGTAGGACATCCAGGAACCGGTAAGCTTGAACTCCTTACGGTTCATATTTTCCCACTGCTTCGGTGTGAAAGTAAGGTTCTCATGAGGAGTACCGATGAAGCATACATGTGCTTTGTTTGCTGCAAGCTCGAACGCCATGTGCATGGTCGGAACCTGTCCGGCTGTCTCAAATACGAAGCCGTATCCCTTGCCGCCTGTGATGGCCATGGCTTTTTCCATATATCCTTCTTCTTTTGTGTTGATCACTTCATCTGCACCGAGACGTTTTGCAAGAGCAAGTCTCTCATCACTGATATCAAAAACTACGACTTTCTTGGAGCCGAAGATCTTTGTCCACTGCATGGTGAACATACCAACTGTTCCGCCGCCAAGGATCGCCACATACTCGCCGCCGTGATAATCATTCTGGAATACACCGTGGATAGCTACTGTTGCAGGTTCAAACATTGCGCCCTGCTCATACGGAACATTGTCTGCAAATGGTACAGCATTTTTCTCCGGAACTACTACATAATCTGCATTTGCTCCCTGCTCTCTGGAACCGATGAAGCTGTAATGTTTGCAGAGGGAGTAATTACCTTTCTGGCAGTCGTCACATTTCATACATGGAAGAAGCGGTGCACCGGATACACGGTCTCCGACTTTTACCTTTGTAACACCTTCTCCGACTTCCACAACATCACCAGAGAACTCATGTCCAAGTACGATCGGATAAAAATGTACGCCGTGGTTTAATACACGCGGGATATCTGATCCGCAGATTCCGGAATATCTTACTTTGATCTTAACATGGCCAGGAGTTACCTTAGGTTCTTCCACTTCCTGATACTGAACATCTTCATTTGCTACTACTACTGCTGCTTTCATGATTATTTTTCCTCCTCATTTCTCATCATAGGTTCAAGAGATTTATAGAGATTTAAATAGGTTTTATAGGTTTTATCATAAACAACCCTGTTTTCAGGGTTCGGTTCATGTCTTCTTGTTTCTTTTACAGTAAGGCTGATAGCCTCATCATAATCTTTATACATTCCAACACCAATGCCTGCCAGAATCGCTGCACCAAGTGTTGTAGCTGTGTCGGATGACGACACTACGATCGGTTTGCCGGTGATGTCGGATTTGATCTGTGTCCAGAGTAGAGAGTTGGCTGATCCTCCCATTGCCCGGAGTACTTCAACATCTGCCCCTGCTTCTTTTGCAACCTCAAGATTATGCTTCAGGGAAAGTGCCACACCTTCCATGCAGGCGCGTACCATATGGCCCTTGGTCTTTGCAAAATCCAGTCCATAGAAAACGCCTTTTGCATTTGGATTCCAGATCGGTGAACGCTCACCGGACATATATGGAAGGAATACAACACCGTCACTGCCTGGAGCGATTTTTTCTGCAATCTCATTAAGCTGATTCAGGGAAGAACCTTTTCCCTCGCCTGTCATCATGCGCTCATAATCTGCAAACTCACGCTCAAACCAGCGCATCACACCACCGCCACCGGTTGTGCCACCCTGAAGGAGCCACTGACCTGGAACAACATGATATCCAAGGATCAGTCTTGGATCTGCCTTGTACTCATCCATGCAGATGCTCATTCCACCAGCCTGTCCGCCCTGCTCCTGTGTCTCACCAGGATGGATAACTCCAGCCCCCAGTGTTCCGCATGCTGCATCCAGACCACCCGCAACAACCGGTATTCCTGCTGCAAGTCCTGCTTCCTCTGCTGCCTTCTCTGTGACAGTTCCTACTATATGGTCGCAGTCGCAGATCTCAGGAAGAAATCCCATGGGAATTCCAAGCCTTCTGCACATATCCTCATCCCATACAGCTCTTCGCATATCAAAGCAGTGCAGACCGTATCCCTGTGAAACATCCTGACTCATAACACCCGTCAGCTTATATGCAATAAAGCTGTTGGACTGCAGAATCTTGTCTATCTTTTCATAAACCTCCGGCATATTTTCTTTATACCAGAGGATCTTCGCTGTTGTATAAGACGGCTGCAGTGAATTGCCGGATACTTCAAAAATCTTATCTGCTCCGATCTCCTCATTCAGCCTGTCACAGATGGACTGTGCTCTTGTATCCATCCAGATCGGTGTGTTGGTCAGAACATTACCATCTTTATCCATGGCAATCGCTGACCAGCTCTGTCCGTCAATACCGATGCCTGCGATCTCATCCGGTACAATACCTGCTTTCCGGATAGCTTTTTTTACTGCACTGCAGACTGCGCTCCACCATTCCTCCGGATTCTGTTCAGCCCAGCCTTCCCTCGGATAATATACCGGATAGTCGCCGTTGGCTGCTGCCACTACGTTTCCGGATTTCTCAAAGATCGCAACCTTACAGGCACTGGTACCAATATCAATACCAAGTAAATATGGTTTCATTGTGATTTCTCCTTCTCCTTATATAGCACGCACAGATTTCCCCATAATAATCTCTGCGTCAAGCTTCTCCGCAATCCGCTCCGTATTTCCAGCATCTCCCTCTTCCAGTCGTTTCAGCATAATGCCGGCCACCTCTCTTGCAATACTTGGTGTAGGCTGAGCAACGATAGTCAGCTTGGGATTACATGCCCTTGCAAACTGCAGGTTATCGAACCCGATCATGGAAAGCTGCTCCGGAATTTTAAGTGCCAGCTCATTGACACCGATCACCGCCCCCATGGTCATCTCATAGTTGGTGACAAATACAGCTGTCATATCCGGATTGTCCGCCACAAGTTTCTCCAGACCCTTCACGCCACCCTGAATGGTATAGTCGCCGTGATAGATCAGAGATTCCTGTACCGGAAGATTCTCTTTTTCATATGCGCTTCTGTAGCCCTGGAGACGTTCCTGCGCTGTGGATATCTCCTCCGGGCCGCCGATGATCCCGATTTTGCGGTGTCCTGCCTGAAAAAAAACTCTCATGGCATCTTCTGCCGCCTTCTCATTGTCCACAAGAACACTGTCACAGGAAATCTCCTGGATCTTACGGTCAATGAGCACGATCGGTTTCCCGGTTTTCTGAAATTTTTTCAGGTGATTGCCTTCTGTGTCCACCGGCATGTTGATAATGCCATCCACACGTTTCCGGCTTAAGAATTCCACTGCGTCCCGCTCCAGCTTCTTATCTGTACGGCAGTCACAGACAATGGTCGCATATCCATGACTTCTCAGGACATCCTCCATCTCTGTGATAATCTCCGCACAAAAGGTATTGTTAAGCTCCGGAATCACCACGCCGATGGTTTTGGTGGCATTGGTCTTAAGTCCTCTGGCCACCTCATTTACCTCGTAGTGCAGCTCCTCGATGGCTTCCTCGATCTTTACTCTGTTTTTTTCTCTTACGTTTCCCCCATTAAAATAGGAAGAAATCGTTGCAAGCCCAAGTCCCGTCCGCCTGGCGATATCTTTCATGGTCGCTGCCATACTTATCACCTCATTATCTGCATTTTACCGCAATACTTATTCTGCCTTTCCGTCGCAGCCGCAGACTTTCATACGAGCCTCAACAAGCTCTTTTACAGCCTGGATTGCTTTTTTTCCGTATGCTTTCGGATCGATGGTGTTCTCATTCTCTGCGAATGTCTCCTTAACCGCCTTGGAATATGCCGCACGAAGCTCTGTTGCAAAGTTTACCTTGCAGATACCACGTTTTACACAGTCGCTTACATCCTCATCACTGAGACCGGATGCTCCGTGAAGAACAAGTGGGATATCAACAACTTCACGGATCTCGCTTAAACGTTCTTTATCAAGAACCGGAGTTCCTACATAAAAACCGTGTGCTGTTCCAATTGCAACTGCAAGGGAAGTAACACCTGTGCGCTCTACGAATTCTTTTGCTTCCTGCGGATCTGTGTTGGTGTCTGCCTCTGCCTCAAGATCATCTTCCTTACCGCCGACTTTACCAAGTTCAGCCTCACACGGAATGTTCAGGGCAGCAGCTACATCAGCAACTCTCTTTGTCTCTTTAATATTGTCCTCAAAATCCAGTTTGGAACCGTCGATCATAACAGATGTGTAACCTGCATGCATTGCCTGCATAGCCAGCTCAAAGCTGCTGCCATGGTCAAGATGAAGGCAAACCGGAACAGAAGCCTTGGCAGCCTCAGCTGCAACGATCGCTGCATAGGTCTCAACAGTACCATATTTAACCGTAGATGGTGTCGTCTGGATCATAACCGGAGCTTTCAGCTCCTCAGCAGCCTGGATGATTGCTTTCACCATCTCCATATTCTCTGCATTGAATGCTCCTACTGCGTATCCGCCTTTCTGTGCTTTTAACAGCATTTCTTTCGATGTAACCAGTGGCATAATCTTTTTCCTCCTTGGAATATTGTGTTTATTTTCTAAATAATATCTATTGTCGGTCCATAAACCGAAACGTTTCTGTTTGAGTTTATCATAGCTCTCCGAAACGTTTCTGTCAACCATAAAATATTCATCATTTAAAGGAAAATATTGCCTTGAAAAGAAGATAAAATACCGTTAGATTAATCTATAAAAGATATAAAAACCTGTGGCCGGGCAGGAACGTCTGATATGACCGGCAGATATGGCAACTGCATAAATTATTCTCTGAGCAGCTGAATCTTAAGCCTGACCTGATGCAATAATTTCTGCAATGCTGTAAATGATCAATTTATCTTAGGAGGATATGAACTATGTTAAAAGGAATTCCAGAAATCTTATCACCAGAATTACTGAAAGTATTATGCGAGATGGGTCACAGTGACCGTCTTGTAATCGCAGACGGCAACTTTCCTGTAGAATCCATGGGAAAGAACGCTATCACCATCCGCTGCGACGGACACGGTGTTCCGGAGATCCTTGATGCGATCCTGAAGCTGTTCCCGCTTGATACTTATGTAGAGCATCCGGTAAACCTGATGGAAGTAATGCCTGGCGATGATGTTGAGACACCGATCTGGGATACATACAAAGAAATCGTGTCCAAACATGACGAGCGTGGCGAAAAAGCAATTGGAAATATCGAGCGTTTCGCATTCTATGATGAAGCTAAGACAGCTTACTGCATCATCTCCACAGGTGAGAAAGCTCTTTATGCAAATATAATGCTTCAGAAAGGTGTTGTTATCAACAACGACTGATCTTCTTACGTAACTGCCTGATATATACACATACACATATTCAACCAAAAACTCCCAGCTTCACTGTCTGATAATTTTTATCAGAAATGAAACCGGGAGTTTTCTTTTTATATAGCACTCATCGCTTCGCAGATTTGGCTGCGTAGCTTCCGCACCGCACCTTGCCTGTGGATATTTTTACACCGGCACGCACTGCGTAATAATAAGTTGTTCCCTTTTTTGCTGTCTTATCCTCAAAAGAGGAAATTTTCCCTCCGGAAACTGTTCCGATCTTTTTCCAGGAGGTGTTCTTTGTCTTTCGGTAAATCTGATAGCAGTCTGCTTTCGCCTGTTTTTTCCAACAGATCCTGAGCCCGCAGGCAGTTCTGACAATTTTTGATATTTTCTGCTGTGAAGGATAGGAAAGAATCTCCTCTCCCGGAACATAGCTGCTGAAAACTTTTTTTCCATCAACAAGACAACACGCCCTGACTGCATATGTGTACGAAGTAATTCCCTGAATATCAAAATCATGATAGGTATTCCGGGTATTCTCTACCTCCTTTATACATTGAAAACTGCCACTTGCTGTTTTTCTATAGATCCTGTATCTGCCGGCTCCGGAAACTCTGTTCCAGGAAACTACATTGCATGGACCGCTTCTTGCTTCTGCCACTGCTGTAACTTTTCCCAGCTCTGCTTTTGCAGATACTTTGTCTGAAAGAGCTCCATATACGGTTGTCTTACCGCTGCATACATAGGCAGCCCGAACGCGGTATGTATAAGTTCTTCCTGTTTTTGCAGATGTATCCAGCCAGTTGTTTATATCAGATTTTACTGAAGTGAGCTTTGTTTCTTTTCCACCATTTTCAGAACGGTAGATGACATAGCGGTTGCAGCCTGGCACCGCTGACCAGGCGATCCTTATCCTGTTGTAGGCTCTGCCCGCTACTTTTATCCCTGTAGTTTTTTTCAGCTTCACGATGATCTTACAGGATGCCTTGATTCCTTTCGCACCATTTCCGTAACAGGATATCATTGCAGTTCCCGGATGTTTCGCTGTGATCACACCACTCTTGCTGACTGCCGCCACATTCGTATCAGAACTCACCCAGGTGATTCCCTGGGAAGTCATCTCTTTTCTTGTGGCAAATGCTTTCAGTGTCCGTTTCTCTCCTACATACAGGCACAGGGAAGAGGATGATAAGCTCATCCTTGCCGCACTGTCCAGAGTCTTTGTATGAACCTTGATACGTGGCGTGATAGCTGGCCCGAAATTTTTGGTATCCGACCATTTTTTACCGGAACTGCGATAAATATAACTCTGTCCAGACGGGATCGAAGCTGAAAAGCTGCACCATCCGTAATCCACACTGGCCTCCACATAATATTTCGCAGTTTTATTTGCCGCATTCGTCACCACAACAGAGTACAGACTGTTCTGGCTTATCAGCACCTCCGGAACCTTAAATGTCTGAATCCCCGCCATTGTCTGTTTACAGGAAACTGGTTTCGAATAAGCCGGCGTTCCGCTTGTAGGGTCACTGGCCTTCTTCAGATTGGTATATATCTGCACAGTAAATGAACTGTTTGCAGTCATGGACGCAAGCGTTACCTCGCCCAGAGTCTCTGCCTTTCCTTTGCCTGCAGTTGCCTTAAAAACGCTGGCAAGCTTTTCCCCTGAATACAGGCTGATCGAACCAAGACCAGAAGTTCCGTCATAAAAATAGTTATTGGAGTATTCCGGCTGATCCGTCGCCGTTGCTGCTACCAGCTCGCAGACAGATTTATCCCCATAAGACATATAAAAATAACCATCTTTTCCCCAGTCTGTTCCCCAACTGTTCTTGACGATCCATGCACCGTCAGAGGTTACTTTTGATGCAGACCTGAAATTTGCAGCCTTGTAATCATCATCCCAGCCAACAACTGTTACCACATGGTTCACACTCTTTGTTCGCGTCGGATAAGAATAAGCACCTGTACTGGCGTTATAGTATTTATTCTGGGCATTATACATAACAGTTACAGAATGGTTGGCTGTAAGAAGCTTCTTCATGGCAGAAACCGAATAATCCGAAAAACAAGCATTTTTCAGATATGCTGCTGCGTGATACTCGCTTGATCTTGACGGCAGAACCCCGGTTTTCTGGGTATGGGTAGCATCAGTAGCCAGCGGCACCTCATCTTCCGTAGTCATTCCAGACCATGTACTGAGAAACATTGATGCAAGAAGATCGTTTCCACCCTCATGATAATCAATATTTCCATAATCATCCGTTCCATAATGATGATTCACATCGCCGGCAGTATTTCCCAGAGGATCATTGCTTCTGTTTGCAAAAAAGTACGCTAAATGTTCCTCAGACAGATCATATGTCCCAAGGCCCTGCGCCAGAAGTGAGGTCTCCAGAAGAGACGCCATGCCGAATGCCCAGCACATTCCATACGGATCCTGGTCTTTAACCGGTGTTACATATCCCTGCTCTGTTGCATTATAGTAAGAAGGATAAGCAACAGCCCTTCCCATCGGAATCTCATCTGTATCATTGCCGATCTCCACAGCTGTAGAATAAGATGTCAGTGTATCAAAAGGAGCCAGCTGCTCCTTCTCTTCCTCCTCTGTCAGGGGCCGCCCCTTGATATAATCTATTCCATCGTCAGTGATATCTGCTTCACTGTTTCCGTCACCGAACAGTTCGTTTTGAGAATCTGCCAGCTTCTCAGTATTTATTGTTTCCCCAGTATCCTCTCTTTCATCCTCTGCTTTATCTTCTTCGGAAATCTGTGAGAGTGTTTCTGTATCTGAACTGTCTGTATCTGAAATGTCTGCACCCAAACCATCTGTATCCGAAATATCTTCTGATGTCCCGGAAATCTCTGAAGTATTATCTCCTGTTTCACTTATATTTTCAGATGATGAGCTGCTCCCGGATATACTATCTCCGGATATATCATCTATATTTCCAGCCTGACACTGCACATCATCTTCCTGTCCGGTTTCACTGACAGCCAACGTATCACTGAAATCTGCAGCTGCCACTGAAATCTGACATCCAGCAACTGCTGCACTTATAAATAATGGAAGTAATTTTTTTCTGATCAGCTGTAATCGCTTCACATATAAGCCTCCTGTTTCTCTTATGTATCTGAACTGTTTTCTGGTATCTTATCAATGTTTTCTCAAATGATACCCTAAAATTCCAAGCACTGCAAGTACTGTCGCAGCTCCGATCCAGACAAAAGGATTCCCGTACCAGGTTCTGTCCTCTTTAAAGGACTTTGCTGCTGTACCATTTACAGGCTTCGAATCTGTAGGCTCTGCTTCCTCTTCTGTGGTTTCTTTTATTGTGGAGTCTGAGGATGCAGTTGAAGTTTCCGTGGTATCTTTCTCTGAGATAGAATCTGTGCCATTTCCCGCTTCGGATGCTTTCAGTTCATTTTCTGTAGACGGCCTCAGTTCATCCAGCGGCACATACCCATGTGTGCCGTTATATTCTGCATATCCCCAGGTCTCCCCATTCTTCTCAGTCTCACCTTCAATATGCAAAACTGTTCCATCTTCCACCGATTTATTATTAAGTTTTTCACTTTTATCACTGGTTTCAGGATAGATATCCACTCCGATTCCTCCCGAATCCACAGTCATATAATAATCCGTGCTCTCCTGCGGCAGTTCTCTCTTAACAGATTTATCCGCGTAAACAGATGTACTCATGGACAGCATCAGCAGTCCGGTCAGCAATATCCCTGTTCCTTTCCTCATTCTATCTTTCTCCCCTTCCAGTTTCCGGCGAAATCTCCCTATAGACAAAATCCCCCTATATTTCCTTACACGATCTGAAATATAAGAGGATTTTATCATTTGTTATGTCTTTTGGATCTGTTAATAATTAAGCAAGTTCTTTCTCGCACATATCCAGTGCTGATGCGATAACTGCATCCATGTCGTAATACTTATACTCGCCAAGACGGCCGCCGAAGATCACTTTATTCTCTTTCTCAGCAAGTTCCCTGTACTGTGCATAAAGCTGTCCATTCTTCTCATCATTAACCGGGTAATACGGCTCATCACCAGGCTTCCACTCTGAGCTGTACTCACGGCTGATCACAGTTTTCGGCAGATCATTGCCGTCCTCATCTTTACCAAACTCAAACCACTTGTGCTCGATGATACGTGTCCACGGTGTCTCCACATCTGTGTAATTCACAGCTGCATTACCCTGGAAATTCGGTTTATCAAGAGTCTCATTCTCAAAACGTACAGAACGATACTCCAGTGTACCAAGCTTATAATCAAAGTATGCATCAATGGCACCTGTATAGATAACTTTATCTGCCATTACATCATACTCAGCCTTCTTCGCAAGATAATCCTCATTAAGGCGTACCTCGATGCCATCCAGAAGATTGGCAACCATCTTCGTATAACCGCCAACCGGGATTCCCTGATAAAGTGCATTGAAATAATTGTTATCAAAAGTCAAACGAACCGGAAGTCTCTTGATAATAAAGGAAGGAAGCTCTGTGCACGGACGTCCCCACTGCTTCTCTGTATATCCCTTGATCAGTTTCTCATAGATATCTGTACCAACAAGGCTGATAGCCTGCTCTTCAAGGTTCTTCGGCTCTGTGATACCAGCATCCTTACGCTGCTCCTCGATCTTCGCAGCAGCCTCCTCCGGTGTTACAACACCCCACATCTTATTAAATGTGTACATATTGAACGGAAGGCTGTACAGCTCCCCATGATAATTGGCAACCGGGCTGTTTGTAAAACGGTTGAACTCAGCAAACTGTGTAATATAATTCCATACTTTCTTATTATTTGTGTGGAAAATATGTGCACCATACTTATGAACGTTGATTCCTTCAACCTTCTCTGTATATACATTTCCAGCAATGTTCGGGCGTTTATCGATTACAAGAACAGACTTGCCCGCCTTCTTCGCCTCATGAGCAAAGACAGCGCCGTACAAACCGGCACCTACGATAAGATAATCGTACATTTCGTTTTTTCTCCTTATTACTTGATGATGCTATTCTAACACCTGTACTGCATATCTGGCAAGTGTTCTGCAAATTTTGAGTAAATATTCTATGTTTTTCAACTATTCGTGGTCACAAAAGTGGTCAGACTTTTGCTATAATAGTGCGAAAAGGAGACTACGATTATGCCGAGAAAAGGGGAAAATATCAGAAAAAGAAAAGACGGAAGATGGGAGGCACGATACGAGAAATGCCGTGATAAAAACGGACGTATTCAATATGGATATCTGTATGGACATACATATGATGCTGTCAAAAAGAAAAAAATTGCTGTTTTATGCCAAAATAATCCTCAAAAGTTATCCGGAAATCGATATATATTCCACACTCTCAGCCAGGAATGGCTGCTTTCCATCCGTTACACAGTAAAAGTCAGCACATATGCCTGCTACGAAACTCTGATAGAAACGCATATTATTCCTGAATTTGGAAATGTTCCGGTAAAGTATATTTCATCTGGTTCCATATATGCTTTTTCTGAAAAAATGAAACAGGAAGGACTTTCTCCACGTACGATCAAAAATCTCCTGATCCTGTTCCACAGTATTCTTCGATATGGCGAAAAACTGGGATATCTTAGTATGTCACAGCTTGAATTTCGATATCCCAAAATAGCAGACAGATCTTTTAATCTTATTTCTCAGGAAAATCTGGCAAAACTGATTTCTGTTCTCTCAACAGATACATCCGCATTTTCCATGGGCATTCTGTTATGTATCTATACAGGAATCCGCGTTGGCGAACTCAGCGGAATCCGATGGTCAGATATTGATTTCAATAAAAAAATTCTTCATATAAGGCGCACGATCTCACGAGTAAAAAACCTTGACTACACAGGTGAGTCTGATGAAACCCCGAAAACAATTTTAATGATAGGTTCTCCTAAATCCACCTCATCTCTCAGGGATATTCCAATCCCTGATTTTTTATTGGCCAAACTGGAGCCGATCGCGTCCATGCCAGATGCATATTTGCTTACAGGTTCCAGTACAAAATGCATGGAGCCAAGAAGTATACAGCGAAAATTTCAACGTCTTCTGGAACAATGCGAGATTCCCAATATCAATATCCATTCTCTGAGGCATGCTTTTGCAACAAGGTGCACAGAGATGGGATTTGACAGCAAAACTTTGTCTGAAATCCTGGGACATTCTTCCGTTAAGATCACCATGGATATCTATGTCCACAGCAGCATGAAACAAAAGCAGAAATATATGGAAAAATTATATTATTAACAGTCAGAATTCTGGTTACAAAAAGCAGGCACCTCCTCAGAGCTGCCTGCTTTTTTTCATCTCTCTATGTAATTAATTATTCCTCATATCCATTCGGGTTCTGGCTCTGCCATTTCCAGGAATCTGCACACATTTCGCGAATTCCGTTCTCTGCTTTCCAGCCGAGTTCTTTCTCTGCCTTAGTTGCATCGGAGTAGCAGGTTGCGATGTCACCTGGGCGGCGTGGTTTGATCACGTATGGGATCTTAACACCTGTAGCTGCCTCGAAGTTCTTAACGATGTCAAGAACACTGTAGCCTTTACCTGTTCCCAGGTTGTAGATGCTTAAGCCGGAGTTATCCTCAAGTTTCCTGAGAGCTTTTACATGTCCTTTGGCAAGGTCTACTACGTGGATGTAGTCACGGACACCTGTTCCGTCCGGTGTGTCGTAGTCATTTCCGAACACGCCAAGCTCTTTCAGCTTTCCTACTGCAACCTGTGTGATATACGGCATCAGGTTGTTCGGGATTCCGTTCGGGTTCTCACCGATCGTTCCGCTCTTATGAGCACCAATCGGATTGAAGTAACGAAGAAGTACTACGTTCCATTCCGGATCTGCTTTCTGGATATCTGTCAGGATCTGCTCCAGCATGGATTTTGTCCAGCCGTATGGATTAGTGCACTGTCCCTTCGGGCACTCCTCTGTGATCGGGATCATAGCCGGATCGCCGTATACAGTTGCTGAGGAAGAGAAAATAATATTCTTTACATTATGTTTTCTCATCACGTCCACAAGTGTCAGGGTTCCTGCGATATTGTTCTCGTAGTACTCCCATGGCTTGGCAACAGATTCACCTACTGCTTTCAGTCCTGCAAAATGAATACAGGAATCGATCTTCTCGCTGTCAAAAACCTTATTCATTGCTTCACGATCCAGAATGTCTGCCTTATAAAATTTCACCGGCTTACCTGTGATCTTGGATACTCTGTCAAGAGCCTTCTCACTGGAATTAGCCAAATTGTCAACTACTACAACATCATATCCTGCGTTCTGCAGCTCTACAACTGTATGACTTCCAATGTATCCTGCTCCACCTGTTACTAAAATTGCCATAGTTTTTCTCCTCCTCAGATTAGGTTTATAGCGTTCGTGTTTATTTTAACACTGCTGCCTGTTTTCCACAATAGCAGAAAACCAGGTTTCGTACATGACTTCCTCTCAGATCTGTGAAAATCACTTAGTCCCACAGTCCCTGAGGATAAAGGCCCTGATCCTTCAGGCTCTGAATCGCAGCCACAACTACCGGCTTATCCTCTTTATAAGTTACGCCGTACCATTTATCCTGTGTGGTAAGCACTTTTACTGTAGCTTTCTTTTCTTTAAGAAGTTCATCTACTACAAACGGAAGGAAGTACTCGCACTTCAGCGGATTGACCGGAATGTTTTTCTCAAGGAATACAGGAAATCGCGCTTCCAGCTCTTTCATGAATCCGCCGGTGAAGCCCCACATATTCATGGATACCGGTGCGTCAACAGGAAGTGCTGTCCATGTTTTTCCATCGTCCTCTGTGTAAGCTGCTCCGCCGTCACGTTTTTCAATGTGAGTTCTCTCATTGATATCTGCAAGATATCCGTTCTCGTCTGTCTCGCAGACACCGCGGGATACATAACCATTATCTGTCAGTGTGTTCTCCAGACGGTATCCAACCATCATATACTGAGCCGGAGCACTATCTTCTTCTGCCTGGATCAGGAAATCATACGCCATTTTAAATGCGTGAGTTCCGTAATAATCATCTGCATTAATTACAACAAACGGTCCGCCTATCTCATTCAGGCAGCTTAATACTGCGTGTCCTGTTCCCCATGGCTTCACACGTCCTTCCGGAACTTTGAATCCCTCCGGAATGTTATTCAGATCCTGATGCACATAAACGATCTCCACCTTATCGCTTAAACGATCACCAATGGCATCACGGAAATCCTGCTCATTTCCTTTCTTTATAATAAAGATAACTTTCTTAAAGCCTGCGCGTACAGCGTCATAAATGGAAAAATCCATGATAATATGGCCTTCCTGATCTACCGGGTCGATCTGCTTAAGACCACCGTATCGGCTTCCCATTCCTGCTGCCATTACTACCAGAACCGGCTCTTTCATAATCTTATTCCTCCTGTTATTCTCCGGGTATCTCCCGATCTGCATTCATAAAGCCGGTCAGATCCTCATCCAACCGGCTTTACGAACCTTATGCTTTATTATACTACAATTCATCACGGAATCCTATCCGTTATTTTCCCACTTTCTCCGGAAAAACAATCTCCATTCTCGTTCCCTGTCCCTGCTCGCTTTCCACATGGATCTGCGCATGATGAAGCGTCGCACCATGTTTTACTATGGACAGACCAAGTCCTGTTCCGCCAGTCTGTCTGGAATGGCTCTTATCTACTCTGTAAAAACGCTCAAAGATCCTGCCCTGTTCACTCTTCGGGATTCCGATCCCGTCATCCACAACACAGTAGAACGGATGTCCTTTACGGTTTCCTACCATAATGCGAACATGTCCATCATTTTCTGTGTAGCGCACTGCATTATCTGCAATATTGAAAAACATCTCATAAAGAACGTGTCGCACGCCCTGGATCTTCTCAGAATTTCCGGCCAGCTCCAGGGAGATATTTTTCTTTTCTGCCGGATGCTTCAGATTGCTTTCCACATCCTCTGCCAGTTCATAAAGATCCACTTCTTCAAAAGGAACCTCGCTGTTGCTCTCATCCAGTCTGGAAAGCTGGATGATATCTGCCACAAGATTGGATAACCGCACTGCCTCATGATAGATTCTTCCGGAAAATTCCTGTACATGTTCCGAAGGAACCATTCCATTCATCATGAGTTCTGCATAGCCGGAAATGGACATCAGCGGTGTTTTCAGCTCATGGGAAACATTTGCGGAAAATTCCTTCCGGATCTGTTCTGCCTCTTTCAGTTCTTTTACCTGCTGCCTGATCTGGCGATTCTGTTCATCCACCCGCACAAGAAGCGGCCTCAGTTCTTCATAGCACACATTGTTCAGCGGATGTTCCAGGTCCAGATCATTGATAGGTCTGATAAGATCCTTTGTCTGCCTCTGTGCAAAAATAAACTCCAGGACCAGTACAAGAAGCATCAAAATCCCCAGAACAAGCAGGCTTGATATCCAGGTGGAATATACGGAATCTATGGTTTTTCCTACACGAAGCACGTTTCCGTCATTCAGTTTTACCGCATAATAAAAAGTCTTTTTTGCAAAAGTCTCCGAGTAGCGGATACTTTCACTTTGTCCTTCTTTTTCTGCCTGGATAAATTCCGGACGATTACTGTGATTCTCCAGTTTCTCCGGTGACGCTTCAGAATCAAAGAGAACAGTTCCGTCTTTTCCTATGAGCGTCACACGGCTTGTAGATACTGTTCCCAGTTTTTTCGTAAGAAAAGCTTCTCCGTACTCTTCCATCCCAAAACAGATATACCTGGTTTCCTCTCTCACTCCACGCTGCATATAAGTGTTGAATTTACTGTATGTCACCACGCTTGCAGCCAGAAATGTTACAAGGACAGCCAGAACGATCATTACACTTGTATGATTCAGGATCTTTTTTTTCATAGATGATCTCCTATCCTGTAGCCGACTCCGCGCACAGTTTCAATAAGGTTTCCCGCTTCACCCAGCTTCTGGCGAAGGGTACGTACGTGGACATCTACAGTCCTTGTTTCCCCGTCAAAATCATATCCCCATACATGGCAGAGGATCTGATTTCTTGACATGACAAGACCTTTGTTTTCCAGAAGATACTCAAGAAGTTCAAATTCTTTTCTGGTGAGTTCCTTCTCCTCCCCCTGGTAGCTGACCTCGTGGCGGGACACATTTACACGCAGCCCCTTGCAGTGAAGCTCTCTTTCCTCGCTCTGTCTTGCACAGCGGCGCAAAACAGCCTTAACTCTGGCTACGAATTCCATCATTCCAAATGGTTTTGTGATATAATCGTCAGCTCCGCCCTCCAGACCTTTTACCTTGTCAAATTCCGCTTCCTTCGCTGTTACCATGATCACCGGGATATCCCTTGTCCTGGTATCACTTTTCAATCGTTTCAAAATATTATATCCATCCTCGCCCGGGAGCATGATATCCAAAAGAATCAGCTCCGGCAGGCTCTTTCTCATAGCCGCATCAAGTTCTGCCCCGTTCTCAAATCCTTCTGCCTCAAACCCGGTTGTCTCCAGTGTATAAACAAGAAGCTCTCTGATATTGCGCTCATCTTCCACACAGTAGATCATTTATCAACACCTCTCTGTTCGTTTTCATTTTCCGGAGCAGAAGATACTCATCTGCCCGATATTTGTTAAATTTTTGTTTTCAGTATAACGATTTTCTTTTTACTGCACAAGCCCTGGTATCTGCGTCATCGCGGATAACCAGGGCATATGCTCATTTTTACTTATTTATTTTTTAAGCCTGCACAGTCTCTGCCTCAACAGTTAACGGAGGCAGCTGGTACTGTCCGCGGATTGCTTCCAGTTCATGGTAGAAGCTTGCATCTGTACTGTGCTTGATCTGTTTCAGATGCTGATGTGTATCAAACAGATCTGCATGTACCTGAGTTACACAGACACCAATGTTGGAACAATGGTCAGCCACCCTCTCCAGACTGGTAGTCACATCCGAAAGGATAAATCCCATCTCAATGGTACACTCTCCGGCACGAAGTCTCTGAACATGTCTGTATTTCAGCTCTTTGCTCAGCTCATCGATCACCTCTTCCAATGGCTCAATCTCACGTGCAAGCTGTACATCCTGATTCTCATAGACCTTATATGCAATGTCCACGATATCCTCTACAGCATGTTCCATGACACGAAGCTCCTCGAGGGCTTTTTCTGAGAATTTAAGGCCTTTCTCATGAAGCTCCTGGGCGGATTCCATAATATTCACGCCGTGATCGGAAATTCTCTCGAAATCTCCGATACAGTGAAGCATGATGGAAATACTGTGGCTGTCATGAACTGACAGATCCTTCTGGTTCAGCTTTACAAGATAAGTTCCAAGTTCATCCTCGTAGCGGTCTACTTTTTTCTCCGATTCCTCTACCTCCTTCTTTCCTTCTGCACTGAAATGCTTCAGAAGGTCAAGAGCTGTAAATAATGTTTTATGGGAATCCTCTGCCATTTTTTTTGCTGCATTTCTGCTCTGCTCAACAGCAAAAGCCGGCTTCTCCAGAAAACGGCTTTCCAGGATCATGAAATCCGGATCTGCTGCTTCCTCCTCCTTTTTGTCTCTGATCGTAAGACAGGCAAGTTTCTCCAGTGCTTTTCCAAACGGAAGCAGTACCAGTGTTGCACTTACATTGAATGCACTGTGCAGAATTGCGATTCCTGCCGGTGTTGCAGCCTGTGACATGAACGAGAAATGTACAGCTGCATTGACGGTATAGAACACTGCCATAAAAAGAATCGTTCCAATCAGGTTAAAATACAGATGAATCATTGCCGCACGCTTCGCATTTGTGTTAGCTCCGATGGCTGAAAGAATCGCCGTGATACAGGTACCGATATTCTGTCCCATAATAATAGGGAGTGCTGCACTGAACGGTACCATTCCTGTAAGACAAAGTGCCTGCAGGATACCGACGGATGCGGATGATGACTGAATGATCGCTGTAAGCACTGCACCGGCAACAACACCAAGCAGCGGGTTGGAAAATTTCACAAGCATTCCTGTGAATTCCGGTACATCTGCCAGCGGCTCTACTGCTCCGCTCATGGCGCTCATTCCATACATCAGGATTGCAAATCCTACAAAAATCGTTCCTACGTCTTTCTTCTTCTGGCTCTTTGTAAACATGATCAGAACCACACCGATCAGAGCCAGCACCGGTGAAAATGATGTCGGTTTAAAAAGACGGATGATAAAGTTATCGCTCTGGATTCCGGTAAGGCTTAAGATCCAGGAGGTAACTGTTGTTCCGATGTTCGCTCCCATAATGATTCCCACTACCTGGGAAAGTTTCATGAGTCCTGAATTTACAAAACCAACTACCATAACTGTTGTTGCAGATGATGACTGGATCACTGCAGTTACGCCCATTCCCAGAAGAACGGCTCTAATCGGACTGGATGTAAGGGTTTCAAGAATACGCTCAAGTTTTCCTCCTGCTACTTTCGCAAGCCCGTCTCCCATTAAGTTCATTCCATAAAGGAAAATGGCAAGGCCTCCAAGCAATGCCAGTACGCTGAAAAAGTCCATGATTCTCTCCTTCACTTTCTCTTTTTTGATATGTTTGTTTTCCTATTTCTCATTTCGACGTTTTTCATGATAACTGTCCTTTGTAAAGTTTTCCCCACCTGAATGTAAAATCTGTGTAAAAAAATAAGACAGTTGATCCTGTCCGGGAGATATTACCCTTATAAAGATCAACTGTCTTATTATATTTTTCGTTATTTTCATTTCTGATCATATATCCCACAAATCACATGTATCAGAATCCACGGATTTCCTCATCCTCGGATCCTGTCTTATCAATCGATCTGATCACAAGATAATAGCTGTAATCATCGTTGACCTTTACCTCAACACGGTCGCCAACTCTGTGTCCTCTTAAAGCTTTGCCGATAGGGGATTCAATACTGATGCGGTTCTCCATGGAATTTCCCCGGATGGAAGTGACAAGCTTATACTTTTCTACCTCATTGTCCTCCTCAAAAAGTACCTCTACGATATCATCCATTCCTACTTCATCAGCCCTGGAATTGTCGGATACAATGCTCGCTGTTTTCAGCATTCTTTCCAGATAACGGATACGGCTCTCGTTCTGGTTCTTATGTTTCTTGGCTGCATAATATTCGAAGTTCTCACTTAAGTCTCCCTGGGCACGTGCTTCCTTGACAGCCTCAATGGCTTCCTTTCGTACGACCAGCTTGCGGTGTTCGATCTCCTGCTCTATTTTTTCAACATCCTTGCGGGTAAGCTGTTCTCTCATAATCTGCGGCATCTCCTTTTCTGTACTTTATTCCGTCACCTTCTCTGATATCCACACAGATATATCCCGGTGCCGGAGTACTATTTATTTACCAGAGATACCTTAGCAGATACACTCTGCTTTGTCAAACAGCGCAGGCTTGTTCTGTTTCTTCTCTCTGTTGTTTTATACGCTGTTTAATATAGTCTGCCATATGATCTTTGGGAATATCCAGTAACATGGAAAATTCAGAATAGAGGTGATCCTCTGCCATTTTCAGATACCGTTCATCTGTAGCGGTTGTTTTTTTGCCATGGGATAATCTGGTCTGTTTACGAATATAGATCGTCTTGATGATCCGGAGAAGATCTCTGCATTCACAGGTTCGGATACATTTCTTGTAGCTGTCTTCCCGGAATTTCTCGTTCTCAATACTCAGTGTTTCTATCAAAGGGATCTCATTGATCAGCTTCTCTGCCTCTTCCTTCGTGATAATTCCACGAAGCACCTGCTTGCCGCCTTCCACCGGTGTAAAGATCTTCCCTTCTGTCTCCCCTCCCGGCCTTAACACATAATAAAGTCTCTCACCGGAGGCACCGTCCATCTTCATTGTGGTAACTCCTGTCACCTTGCAGATTCCGGTACGGCCATACACAACATATTCGCCTGTTTCAAACATTTTTCCACATCCTTTCATATTTTTTGCTTTTATTTCCGTGGCGTCTATTGTGCTCTAATGAAAACTCCCTGTCAGGCATAAGATCCGGACAAGGAGTTTCTCACTGAGGATTCTATCCTTATTTTACTACTTTTCCCATTTATTTGCAAAAGAATTCAAAAAGTTTTTTTATTTTTGTGAAATATGCTCATAATAGTGTGCATATGTGTTTTGTGCAGTTTTTACAGCGTCTTTGATAGATTTTTCCGAAAATATAAAAACTGCACACCTTTCTCGAAGATGTGCAGTCTGTGAACGATAAATATTATATTTCTTCTTTTTTCTTTCTTCCCAGCCGGATATCCTCCATATGAGATCTCAGTTCCGGTGTCATGTTGTCAAACAGATAGTTCTTTGTGTTATCCCTGCGCTCGCTCCAGTCTTCACGAAGCTGCTTTTTCGCAGACTCGATCTCTTCTTTAAATCCCCGGGCCGAGATCCTGGCTGCGCCCTGGCCCATGATGATGATCTGTTCCAGGCCGTCAGAGGTTGCTACTGTTACATTATGTTTCCGTCCGATTTTATGGACAGTGCGCTCAATATACTGGTCCGCTGTCTCTGCTTCTTTTGTGTAGACAACGTGAATGTTGTGATACCGGAACGTTTCCTCCGGATGCCCTTCCACACGGTAGGCATCAAATACCAGAATTAAAATACAGCCCTTGATTCCCTGGTAATCGCTTAATATATCCATTAACTTGGACTGTGCCGCATGAAAGTCTGCCTGTGCAAGGTCTCTTAAGTCCTCCCATGCAAAAATAATATTGCATCCGTCTACCAGCAGATAGTCGTCTCTGTGGATCGCCGGACTGCTGTTTTTCCAGGCACCGTGGCCGGACTTTTCCGGAAGTCCGATACCTGATGAACCTGCAGGGGATCCAGGGGATCCTGCACTGCTGCCTGCGTAATCAGAAAAGCTGCTGCTTTCCAGATTTCCGAAGCTTCGGCTGTTATTATTATATTTCTTCGATTTCACAGGGCCGAAAGTTTTCTCAAAGATCGCTTTCAGCTCTTTTTCTTCCTCATAGCTGCCGTACATGGAAGTGTATTTTCCACGGGATTTATTTCCAATCCCAGAAATCGTACTGTCAGAACCTCTGCCTTGTCCTACTGATGCACTTCCTGCACCATTTCCGACTCCCTCTTCTGAATCATCATATATATCATCCCATTCCTGGATCTCTGTGCCTTCCAGGTGCATATACTCCTCCACCTCATACCATGGAACCACAAAGCCAGCTCCATGAGCACAGAATACAGAACCTGTAGGATTATCCAGATCCCTCTCGGAATCATAGCCGATCTCTTCTGCGATAGTTTCCTGATCCTGGCATGGTTCATAGCCTTTTAAAGTACAGGTAAGGTGTCCGCGGCCTCTTGTGTAGGAGATTACCTGACTCTGATAGTCGCGCATTTTTGCCACAGACGCACTTCCTGTAATCACAGCCATCTCACCCTCTGTCGCCGGTCCCTGGAAGCTTCCCTGCATACGCTGGATATCTGTCATGGCTTTTCCCACATTCTCTGCCGGAAGCTCCAGCCGGAAGCTGTAGTATGGCTCCAGCAGTACAGTCTGCGCTTTTTTAAGTCCCTGTCGGACTGCACGGTAAGTAGCCTGACGGAAATCTCCGCCTTCTGTATGCTTCTGATGAGCACGGCCTGTAAGAAGCGTGATCTGCATATCTGTGATCGGAGAACCGGTGAGAACTCCAAGATGTTCCTTTTCTTCCAGATGGGTCAGGATCAGACGCTGCCAGTTGCGGTCAAGCTGATCTTCACTTGCAGCTGTAAAAAACTGAAGTCCGCTTCCCCGTTCTCCTGGTTCCAGAAGAAGATGTACCTCTGCATAATGCCGCAGCGGCTCAAAATGTCCCACTCCTTCCACCGGTGCAGCAATGGTTTCTTTATATACAATATTTCCTGTTCCAAACTCCACAGCCACATGAAAACGATCCCAGATCAGATGCTTCAGGATCTCGATCTGAACTTCGCCCATGAGCATGGCGTGGATCTCTCCCAGCTGTTTATCCCACATGATATGAAGCTGCGGTTCTTCCTCCTCCAGTTCTTTCAGGCTTTTCAGCATCTTATGGGCATCACAGCCTTCCGGAAGGATGATCTGATAATTCAGAACAGGTTCCAGAACCGGCATGCTGGATTCCGCTTCTGCCCCAAGTCCCTCGCCCGGATAAGTCCGGGTAAGTCCGGTAACAGCACAGACTGTTCCTGTCTCTGCTTCTTTTATCATATCAAACTTTGCACCGGAATATATCCTGATCTGATCAATCTTTTCCTCCCACCTCTCATCTTCCGGAATTCCTTTACCTCCGGCATTGGTAAGCGTTTCCTTTACTTTCAGGCTTCCACCTGTAATCTTCATATAAGTAAGACGGTTGCCCTGATCGTCTCTTGCGATCTTGAAAACCTTTGCTCCAAATTTATCCGGATAAACCGGTGTTTCCATATAGCTTTCCATTCCGTGGATAAATGCATCCACACCCTCCATTTTCAGGGCAGAACCGAAGAAGCATGGAAAAAGCTTTCGCTCCAGTATCAGCTTCGCTGCGTCTTTCTTCCGGATAGTACCTGTTTCCAGAAATGTTTCCAGCAGTTCTTCATCACACATGGCGATATTCTCCAGAAAATCATCGGTTCCGTTGATCTCGTCAGAATCGTTCTTCTCTTCGGACATATGAGCTTTTTCTGCTCCACTGGCATCATCTTTCAGCTGCGTTCCTTCAGCTACCGGAGATTCCCCGGAGTTATCAACCGGCGCTTCTTTTTTCCCGGCTTCTTCTGCACCGGAGCAGTCCAGTTCTCCACTGAAATCCACACAGTTTCCACTTAATTTCTTCTTTAATTCTTCAAGAAGTGCCTCCCTGTCTGTTCCTTCCTGGTCCATCTTGTTTACAAAGAGAAATGTGGGGATCTTATACTGTGTCAGCAGTCTCCACAGAGTCTGCGTATGTCCCTGCACGCCGTCCGCTCCGTTGATCACCAGGATCGCATAATCCAGCACCTGCAGCGTACGCTCCATCTCTGCGGAAAAATCCACATGTCCCGGTGTATCCAGCAGAGTCACTTCCATATCTCCCATGGAAAAAACTGCCTGCTTGGAAAAAATCGTAATTCCTCGTTCCCGCTCCAGCTCATAGGTATCCAGATAAGCGTCTTTGTGATCCACACGCCCGATCCTGCGGATACGTCCGCATTTAAAAAGCAGGCCTTCCGATAAAGTCGTCTTTCCTGCATCTACGTGGGCCAGCACACCCAGACTGATATGTTTCTTTTGTTTTATGTTCTGAGGTTTTTCCCCCATGAAAATACCCCTTTCCTGTCTTATAGTGATATCTACTATCATAACATAGAAAGGGGTATAAGTCGAATCCTGTTTCCTGTATCTGACGATACTTTACTCCACTGCCTGGTATTCCGCCTGCCTGAAACACGGAAAAATTTATCCCGGCCTCGGTTCCATATCAGTGCAGGTATGCTCTCAGCTGTTCCAGATCTTTCTCCATATCACTTCTTCCCATCTGGTAGATCCGCTCCAGATTGTCTGCATCCCTCTCGATCATGGCTGCTTTGACAGGCTGGCTTGGGCGGATGATATGGACACGGCCTGCTTTTTCCAGAGAGCCTAGTTTCTCCAGAGTTTCATTATAATGAATATGGCGTTTCTCCAAATCTTTCAGTAACGCCGGATATTTATGTAAGACAGCTTTCAGAAACATCATCATCCTGGGGTTGGATGTTTTCCGGTAATTGATGTCTCTTGTAAGTACCACTATGTTCTTCTCATAGCCCTGTTTCAGCATCCATTCAACAGGGATCGGATCAGACACACCTCCATCCAGCAGCTGCTTTCCCCCAAGTTTTACAGGGCGGGAAACAACAGGAATAGACGCTGAGGCACGCATCCACTCAATATCCTCCACATCTCCGTTGGGACACTGGTGATATACCGGTTTTCCTGTGTTGATATCCGTACATACCACCGTAAATTTCATAGGATTCTCCTTATAAGTTCCCCTGTCAAAAATATCCAGTTTCCAAGGAAGCTCGTTGTATCCGAACTCCTTGCTGTAGATATCACCTGTTGTGATCCAGTTGCGGATACTTGCAAGCCGCTTGTCCTTACAGTATTTTTTATTGTAACGGCGAACTCTTCCGATCTGTTCTGACTTGTAATTGCAGCCAAAAACAGCTCCTGCCGATACGCCTACTGCACTGTCTGCGTAAATATCATTCTCCATCAGCACATCAATCACTCCGGCTGTATAAAGACCGCGCATCCCGCCGCCTTCCATCACAATGCCGAATTTTTTCAGTTGTGTTTCTTCCATTTATTCATCCTCTGTATTTCTGTCCGGCAGACTCTGCTGCCCTTATGCTGTCATCTTTTATGTCTCATTTATTGTACTTTTCGAATTATATCTGTCTTTTCTGCCATATATCTATATCCATTATCAGAATATCTTGGTTGTCCACTTGCTCATATCCCAGACTTCATTTACCACATCCTGATAAAATTCCGGCTCGTGGCAGATAAGAAGAATACTTCCACGATACTCCCGGAGAGCTTTTTTCAGCTCGTCTTTTGCATCTACATCCAGATGATTGGTAGGCTCATCCAGAAGAAGAATGTTGGTGTCACGGTTCACCAGCTTGCAGAGACGCACCTTTGCCTGCTCACCACCGCTTAAAACCCGTACCTGGCTCTCAATATGCTTGGTTGTCAGGCCGCATTTTGCCAGCGCGGAACGTACTTCATACTGGGAAAATGACGGAAATTCCTGCCAGAGTTCTTCGATGCAGGTAGTTCGATTCTCACCCTTAACTTCCTGCTCAAAATATCCAATCTCAAGATTCTCGCCCTGTTCCACATTTCCGGAAATCGGCTTGATCAGTCCGAGAAGACTTCGAAGAAGTGTAGTCTTACCAATACCGTTAGTTCCTACCAGAGCAATCTTCTGGCCGCGTTCCATTGTAAAATTCAGCGGTTTGGAGAGTGGTTCATCATATCCGATCACAAGGTCATGTGTCTCAAAAAGCATTTTTCCCGGTGTGCGTCCGTAACGGAAATTAAACTCCGGCTTCGGCTTCTCTGCTGCCAGCTCGATCACATCCATCTTATCCAGTTTCTTCTGACGTGACATGGCCATGTTTCTTGTGGAAACACGTGCCTTGTTTCTGGCTACAAAATCTTTCAGCTCACTGATTTCCTGCTGCTGTTTACGATAGGCAGCCTCCAGCTGAGCTTTTTTTACTGCGTAAACTTCCTGGAAGTGGTCGTAATCTCCTACATATCGGTTCAGTTCCTGGTTCTCCATGTGGTAGATAATATTGACTACTGAATTCAGAAACGGAATATCATGGGAGATCAGGATAAAAGCATTCTCATAATCCAGGAGATATCTTTTCAGCCATGCAATATGTTCTTCATCCAGATAGTTGGTGGGCTCGTCCAGAAGAAGGATATCCGGTTTCTCCAGAAGAAGTTTCGCAAGAAGTACCTTGGTTCTCTGGCCACCACTTAAGTCCGTAACATCACGGTCCAGGCCCAGGTCAAGAAGTCCCAGTGCTCTGGCAACCTCCTCCACTTTCGCATCAATGGCATAAAAATCATGAAGCGTCAGTTCATCCTGGATAGTTCCAAGCTCTTCCATCAGAGAATCCATCTCATCAGGATCTGCTGTTCCCAGTTTGTCGCAGATCTCGTTCATGCGCTCTTCTTTTTTCAGAAGAGGATCAAAGGCAGATTTCAGCACCTGCCCGATGGTCATACCTTTTTCCAGGACTGCATGCTGATCCAGATAGCCTGCGTGGACATTTTTTGCCCATTCTACCTTACCTTCATCCGGCATCAGTTTTCCGGTTACAATACTCATAAATGTGGACTTTCCTTCACCGTTGGCACCAACAAGTCCGATATGTTCTCCCTTCAGGAGCCGGAAAGATACGTCCTCAAAAATCGCTCTGTCTCCAAATCCGTGAGTGAGATGTTCAACGTTTAAAATACTCATCTGTTATATTCCTTTATCGTAATTTTATTGTGATATTTAGTCTGCGTTCAATGTATTATACTTGATACCAACCCATGATGTAAAGCCAAATCTGCCACCTGTTTTAGAGCGTGTTTGAAAAATCATTCCCGTAATCTGCACGCTCTAGCATGAAACCTCCACCATCAACACAGCGGCCGAAAATGGGTATGACCATATTTCCATTGCTGTTGTTTCAGCAGCGGAAACTATAGAAAAGATCAGATGAGAATGATTTCATTCCCTCCTGATCTTTTTTTATCTCTTAATATTTTTTTACATACTGATAATTCCCAGCACATTGGCAATAGAGCTTAACAGTACAATGATCAGACAAACAGGTGCCAGATATCTGATAAAAAACTTATACAGTCCTTTTCTGCGGAATCTGGATGACTGCTCGATCTCTGCTGCGATCCTGTCATATCCAACAACACGTGTCACCAGGAAGCAGGTTGCAAGTGCTGCCAGCGGCATCATCACGGAGTTTGTCATAAAGTCAAAGAAATCCAGGAAATTCATTCCAAAGATCTTCAGAAAATCCAGAATTCCGTATCCCATAGAGGATGCACTTCCGAGCACAAGCATGATCACAGCCATAATGATGCAGCATTTTGCCCTGCCCCAGTGAAGTTCATCCATAAAAGTGGATACGCTGGTTTCCATAAGAGAAACCGCACTGGTCAGTGCAGCCAGAAGAACAAGAAGGAAAAACAGGATTCCTGCTCCAGTTCCAACACCCATAGTTGCAAAAACCTTCGGCAATGTAATAAACATCAGGGATGGACCCGCCTGCAATGTCTCAGGATTTCCGCCGGAAAAAGCAAATACTGCCGGAATGATCATCAGACCTGCAAGGATCGCAATACCCGTATCAAAGATCTCTACTTGGGTGGTTGCCTGCTCCACATCCATCTTTTTATTCATATAAGAACCATATGTGTACAGGATTCCCATAGCAATAGACAGAGAATAGAACATCTGTCCCATGGCTGCAACTACTGTCATCCAGGAAAAATTTTCAAAGTTTGGAATCAGGAAATATTTCACGCCGGTCATTGCCCCCGGACGTGTGATGGAATATACTGCCACGATCACTGCCAGAACCACCAGAAGCGGCATCATGATCTTGGACATACGTTCCACACCGTTTCTGACTCCTCCAAGAATGATCGCAAACACCAGAACAGCAAATACAATAAACCATATCTCTACCTGCCAGGAATCCGCAATAAAGCTTCCAAAGTAACCTTCTTCAGAAACCTTCTGAACATTCCCTCTGAAATATTCCACCAGATATTTAATGACCCAGCCGCCGATGGTACTGTAATACGGCACGATCAGCATAGGGATCACTGCATTCAGCCAGCCGCCAATCTTAAACGGTGCACTCTTTCCAAAATGTTCAAACGCTCCTACCGGACTCTTTCTCGTCATTCGTCCAAGTGCTGTCTCGGACATGATCAGAACATATCCAAATGACACTGTCAGAAGAATATAAACCAGCAGGAACATTCCTCCTCCATATTTCGCTGCCAGGTACGGAAAACGCCAAATGTTTCCCAAACCAACAGCAGATCCGGCCACTGCCAGTACATAACCGATCTTCCCGGAAAAACGTCCCCGCTGATGGCTGTGACCGGATTTTTTTGCTTCTCTCATCCGTTAATCCTCCTTAAATTTCATGTGTAAAAAACCTCCCACAGGTTTATGCCTATGAGAGGTCTGCATGATGATATAGTATCAAAAAAATATAAAAATGTCAAAAAAAGAGTATACTTTTTTTCCTTTTTTTTCGATAATCCTGATACAACCCGGGAGTTTGACAGTTGAATAATTAAAAATCATCTTCATGTATTTATAAAAAACTTGGGAAATACAATGCTCTTCTGGAACAGTTCGATGGCGATGAAGACAAGTTGATGGCATGGACAAAAAAACAGACGGCTAAAGAAACGGGACTTTATTATCCGGCTGCAATCCGTTCTCTCATGATCATATTATTTTTCCGCCTGTGCACATATCATATCCCATGCTTCATCATCAATTTCTTCATTGTGAAACAATTTTCTCCTGTCCTCATCTGTTATTTTTCTAATCACACGACATGGATTTCCGGCTGCAATGGACCAATCCGGAATGTCTTTTGTTACAACACTTCCTGCACCAATTACCACATTGTCTCCAATATGTACTCCAGGACACACTACTGTATTTCCTCCCAACCATACATTATCCCCGATGGTAACCTCTTTTCCGTATTCAAAAGCAGAATTGCGCGTATCTGGATAAATTGGATGTCCTGCTGTATAAATAGATACATTGGGTGCCATCTGACAGTTATCACCGATTTTTACCTTTGCCACATCTATAATTGTACAGTTATAATTTGCAAAGAAATTTTTACCTACTTCTATATGCGAACCATAATCGCAGTAAAAAGGTGGGTTAATCCATGCACCTTCCGATTTTCCCAAAAGTTCTTTTACTATTTCTGCAATCCCATCAAAATCCGACCGATCTGCAAAATTAAGTTTTTGCAGGATTTTTCTACCTATCCTCTGTTCTTCCATAACCGCTTCATCTGAAATGTAAGCAAGCTGCATATCTCTTCTTTTTTTCATATTCATAATTTAATTCTCCATTTCTGTTAAATTTTTTAACCATTTATATTGTTTATAATGTTTAAATACTGCCGGAAGTTTTACCAGTTCATCCAGATTTAGGACAAAATACACCATCATTACCGGCAATTTAAATACAAATGCTGCGATACATCCCAGTGGAACTGCAAAGCACCACATAGTAACCACATCACATATTAATCCAAATTTTGTATCTCCCCCTGCAGGAAAAATACCACCTATTGTCATAGAATTGATCGATTTTCCTATTACATAATAGCTGCTTATAAACAGCATATTCTTTAAATATCCTGTTGCTATATCAGTCAGATTCGTAAAATGCAGGATTACAGGTGTCGCAAGAAAAATCACTCCAGCCGTCACCACGCCCAAAAATACCGAAGTTTTGCATAAAATATTTCCGTTTTTCTTTGCTTCAGATAAGTTCCCTTTACCAAGCAGATTTCCAACAATAATACTTCCACCATATCCAAAGCCGGTACAACCACAGATTAAAAGATTCTTGGTTATATTTGCAATAGAATTGGCTGCGATAGCATCGGAACCAAGATGTCCAAGTATGACAGAATACATCGTAAATCCACCGCCCCAGGCAAGTTCATTAAAAAGTACCGGATAAACATGTTTCCAGAATTTCCTCGTTATATGGACTTCCCTGTTTTTTATGTCTTTTACTCCAATCCAAAATTCCTTTTTCAGGTGCAAAATATAAATCGTAATAACCAGACCAAGTCCATTTGCAATGACAGTAGCCAGTGCCGCACCTGCAATCTCCATTCTTGGAAAGCCCATGTATCCGTAAATCAGAATAACATTCAGTATAATATTAACACAGACAACAACTGCACTTATTATGGTACATCTACCTGCATAACCACAATTTTTCAAGATTCCCTGCAAAACCTGCAGAACTCCTGAAAAGATATAGGATAATCCAATCACTTTCAAATACTTAATACCATAATCAATCAGTATAGTATCGTTTGTAAACAGTCTCATGAGCGTTTCAGGAATAAAGAATGTTGCAAGCAGAAAGAGAATGGAAATTATGAATACATATCTTAATACAAGTCCTGCTGATGTCCGTAATCCATCAAAATCTCTTTTTCCATAATACTGTGCAACAAACATATTTTCCCCTATTGTAAGTGCTGTTAAAATCAAATTGAAAACAAAGGTGATCTGCGAAGCCAGCGAAACTGCTGACAGAGAGTTCTGATTTAATCCTCCCAACATAAAAGCATCGCATGCACTTACAAGTGCTAACATAAATTGTTGTGCTGTAATGGGCAGAGCAAGTTTCAAAATCTTATTTGTGAATTCGTTTCCCATCTACAATTTTTCCTTTCTGTGCACAATATAAAAATAAACCAATTTTATTGATTTTTATACCATAATCAGCCATAATAATATAACAAACGTTCGAAAAGGAGATTATTTTGATGGAAGTATGTCCAAGCATTGTTTTAAATTCAGATGCATCTGAAAATGTTGCCTATAACAATCCAGACTTTCCTGCATATATAAAAAAGGGACAGCTTTCACGCTATCCTGATTTTCGTGCAGTCAGTCATTGGCATGACGATCTGGAATTTATTCTGATTTTAGAGGGACAGATGTTTTATGATGTGAATGGTCAGAAGATTTCTTTGCAAGCAGGTGAAGGAATTTTTGTAAACAGCCGCTGCTTTCATTATGGCTATTCCGATACTCATACAGAATGTCTCTTTATCTGTATTCTGTTATCTCCGCAGTTGCTTTCTGCAAATACTTATTTTGTGGAAAAATGTCTAAATTCCCTGATACAGAATATTCATTTTCCCTATCAACCACTGAATCCGTCTATCCTGTGGCAGAATTCTATTCTTCGTGACCTTGAAATGCTTTACAAAAAAAATGTGGATGAAATACAGCCATTTATTACGCTGGAAAAAACCGTTCATATTTTTCGACTCCTTGCTGAAAATATGAATTATTTCCCAGATTATGATAAAGATACAGAGGATACTCTGGCTCTTACTACAATGATCGGATATGTGCAGAAAAATTATCCCCACAAAATTATGCTTAAAGATATTTCATCCTCAGGAAATTGCTGCAAGACAAAATGTACTTCCCTTTTTCAGAAATATTTGAATACTTCCCCAATGGTATATCTAAATCGCTATCGTTTGGAAAAATCTGTTTTTCTTCTTCAAAATACTACAATGTCTGTTACTGAGATAGCATATACCTGCGGGTTTTCAAATAGCAGTTATTTTTGTGAACTTTTTCATAAGTATTATAATACCACCCCTGGGAAGTTTCGAAGCAGTAATAGATAAACACTATTCATATTCTTTGACTTATAATTATAATGGATATTTTTTAACAGTTTCCCTGTTTTTCCAGCCAGTCTTTCACATAACATCTGATCTCCTGCATTGTTTCCCTCTGCATTGTTTCCCTCTGCACTGATTTCCTTTGCCCGGACAGAATGGGGGATCTCTGTGACGAATACTTTAATCTTGCTGCCATAGGTCTCCCGCAGGAGCGCGGAAATCTCTTTGGCAAAGTTGGTTCGGCTATCCACCATCGTCAGCAGGATACCGTCGATCTGGAGCTTGGGGTTGATCTGCCGCTTTACCTTGTTTACGTGGAGAGGAGCTGTTCCAGCCCTTTGGCGGACAGATACTCCGCCTGAACGGGAATGATGATCCTGTTCGCAGCGGCCAGCGCATTGACTGTGAGCATACCCAGGGAGGGCTGGCAGTCGATGAGGATATGGGAATATTGCCCCTTCAGCGTGTCCAGATATTGCCGCAAGATAGTCTTACGACTCATGGCATTTACCAGGGATACTTCCATTTTGATCAGATTATGCCAAACTCTCCAGCGAAAAATCTGGTGAACCACTAAAAATTGGGGGAAAACGGCTCTCGTTAGGTCAAATGGGGTCAAACTATATCAGCCCATTTAGGTATAAGAAAACCCCGGAAAACCTTGATTTTCCGGGGTTTTTGAACTATTTTGATATAGTCTGAGCAGTCGATTATCGCTTGCTGAACTGCGGAGCGCGACGAGCTGCTTTGAGACCGTATTTCTTACGCTCTTTCATACGTGGATCACGTGTAAGGAATCCTGCTGCTTTAAGAGCTGGTCTGTAGTCTTTATCTGCCTCGAGGAGTGCTCTGGAAAGACCATGACGGATTGCTCCAGCCTGTCCTGTGTATCCACCGCCGTGAACGTTAACGATCACATCGAATTTACCCTCTG